>PJUI01000028.1_pt1 | contig 326347 bp, 274 predicted proteins | sample 1512201 | NCBI WGS metagenome assembly PJUI01 (sample SAMN08177670, study PRJNA422409) | Feces metagenome, whole genome shotgun sequencing project. | isolation source: Chicken feces (2) enriched on wood chips | host: Gallus gallus | place: USA: Madison | collected 2015-01-15
AAATAAACACAAGTGAATAACCGAGTGCAACGAGCTCATGAACACAATTTAAAATAAACACAAGTGAATAACCGAGTGCAACGAGCTCATGAACACAATTTAAAATAAACACAAGTGAATAACTATTTACATATGAATTTAAAGAAATCACTATATCTAATCGCTTTGGGCTCATTGCCGCTTATCTCTTTCGCGCAATCCGATACCATTCCGGCAAACTGGTTTAACTTGGATTATAAAACGGATGGGGTAATGGGCATCAGCACGGAAAAAACATATAAGACTTTATTGAAAGGCAGAAAATCCACTCCTGTCATTGTGGGAGTATTGGATGGTGGCGTTGATGTTTATCACGAGGACCTAAAAGACGTCGTCTGGATCAATGCGAAAGATAGTCTTGCAAATGGTATAGATAATGATGGTAATGGCTATATCAATGATAAATACGGCTGGAATTTTATTGGAAACGCTAACGGCAAGGACGTACAGTTCGACAACCTGGAACTGACGCGGCAGCTTCGGATATTGGACAAAAAGTTTGCAAATATTACCGCTGCTACTGAGCTCAACGAAAAAGCCCGGAAAGCGTTCACTAGCTATCAAAAGATGGTCATTGAATATAAAAACAAACTGGAAGAAGCTAAGATGGGACAGTTTTCCTATGATGCGCTCAAGCGCAATATAGATGCTGTCGTTCGTGAAATCGGCAAGAAACCCGAAGACATCACCCAAGAAGATATAGACAATTTCAAAGCTACGACAAACACACAACGCATTGCACTTGGCTACGCAAAGGATGAGATCCAAAACGGTGGCTTTATTAAATTTTTCAATGATATTACCGAAGGTGCGAAATATTTCAACAACCAAGTTGACTATCATCTAAATAAAGACTACGATTCACGTCCTATCGTTGGAGACAACTACGAGGATGCTTCAGAGCGGCACTATGGCAATGCTGATGTAAAGGGTCCGGATGCTTTGCATGGTAGCCATGTAGCCGGAATTATAGGTGCAAAACGCAATAATAATATAGGTATCAATGGTGTGGCAGACAATGTTAAGATACTTACCGTTAGACTCGTCCCTGATGGTGATGAGCGCGATAAGGATGTGGCAAATGCAATTCGTTATGCCGCTGACAACGGAGCCAAAGTGCTTAACATGAGCTTTGGAAAAGGTTATGCCTATAACAAACAAACGGTAGATGATGCGATCAAATATGCGGAATCAAAAGATGTATTGATGATCCATGCTGCAGGAAATGACAGTGAAGATAACGATATAGAGCCTAATTTTCCGATGAAATATTATACGGACGCAAAGGGTGATACGACTGGGGTTGCTCAGGCCTGGATCACGGTAGGCGCAACGGGCCTTCATCTGGACAATGAGCTGCTGGCCGATTTTTCCAATTATGGCAAAAAAACGGTTGATGTTTTCGCTCCTGGCGTCCATATCAACTCCACAGTACCGGACTCCAAGTACAAAGAAGAACAAGGCACAAGTATGGCCGCGCCTGTTGTTGCTGGTCTAGCTGCAATGATCCGTTCCTATTATCCAAATTTAAGTGCTGTTGAAACCAAACAGATTATTATGGAATCGGTGGAAAAGCCAGATCAGCTTGTGCAGGTGAAAATCGGTGAAGATAGCACAAAAACCGTACGGTTAGCAGACATTTCTGTCACCGGGGGGATTGTCAATGCTTATAATGCCATCATAAAAGCAGAAGAATATACCAACAAAAAGAAAAAATAAATATTTTCTCGTTTTTTATACCAAAACTATCTTTTGTCCGTTTAATTAATTAACTTACAGAGACAAAACACAGGATGCTTATGGTAGAAAACTTTACCCAATCAGAAAATGAAGTTCAAAATTTGCTAACCCAAAACGAAAAGGTAATGACAGACGAGGACATAGAAAATGAATTGAAACTTCAATTACCAAAAATGTTGCTTAATCCAAGCAAAAGAAGTATTGAGAATATCTTGGCATATTCCAAACAAATGGAAAAAAGAAAGGCCTAGTCTAGCGATTAGGCCTTATTTCGTTAAACCCAATTTACCCGCTGTTCAGCTGGAACCTGAAATGGTTATTATCTCGCATAGGCTTTGCGATCTAAATCCCATTATTCACGATGTACCGGCTATTGACATCTTTCATCACTCCGTTTAAATTGTCGCAGTTACGGAAAGCAACTCCTTTCACTGTACTTTAAAATTTCTTTTTTGATGGAAATTTTGGCTAGTTTTGAATCAATGTTAAAACAAGAACGATACAAGGCTTTTGTAGACTATTTCTCCAAAAATAGTCCTGACGCACAGACAGAACTCAACTATAGTAATCCGTTTGAATTACTGGTCGCTGTAATTTTATCCGCCCAATGCACCGATAAAAGGATCAACCAAGTCACGCCCAAATTGTTTGCACGCTACCCCGATGCTCATAGTTTAGCCGCTTCCAGCGTGGACGAGGTGTTTAGCTATATACGATCCGTAAGCTATCCGAACAATAAAGCCAAACACCTTGTTGGAATGGCCCAGATGCTGATAGAAAAATTTGACAACATTGTACCGGAAAAAATTGAGGAGCTTGTGAAACTTCCCGGAGTAGGTCGAAAAACTGCTAACGTGATCTCTTCTGTAGTTTATCATAATCCTGCAATGGCTGTAGATACACATGTTTTTCGAGTTGCAAACCGTCTTGGGCTAACCTATCGTGCAACGACGCCATTGGCAGTAGAAAAACAGCTGGTAAAAAATCTGCCCAAAGATACCATTGCCATTGCCCATCACTGGCTTATCTTACACGGGCGTTATATATGCCTGGCCCGAAAACCCCTTTGTGAGAAATGCCCTATCACCTATATGTGCAAATACTTCGAGAAAAATCACCATATAAAAAGTGTTTCAGAGATCCTTGAAACAAAAAACTAATTTTTTTAGTGAAGAATAGTTGGTTTATGATTTTTTATTTTTAATTTTGAGAAATATATACTAAAAATATGAGCAACACAGATAAACTAAAAGCTTTACAGCTGACGTTAGATAAATTGGAAAAGAACTTTGGAAAAGGTTCAATCATGAAGTTAGGAGATACTGCTGTTGAGCCAATCGAGGCGATTTCTACAGGATCTTTAGGTTTGGATATTGCTTTAGGAATTGGCGGTGTGCCAAAAGGCCGTATCATTGAAATCTATGGACCTGAATCTTCAGGTAAAACTACTTTAGCAACACACATTGTTGCCGAAGCACAGAAAAAAGGTGGTATTGCAGCGATCATTGATGCTGAGCATGCTTTTGATAAATATTATGCTCAAAAGTTAGGTGTGGATGTAGAAAACTTATTGATTTCTCAACCAGATAATGGAGAGCAGGGCCTAGAAATTGCAGATAACCTTATCCGTTCAGGTGCAATCGACGTCATCGTTATTGACTCTGTTGCAGCTTTAGTACCAAAAGGTGAAATCGAAGGCGAAATGGGTGATTCTAAAATGGGTCTTCAGGCTCGTTTGATGTCTCAGGCTTTACGTAAGTTAACAGGTACAATTGCAAAAACAAACTGCTGTTGTATTTTCATCAACCAATTGCGTGAAAAAATTGGTGTCATGTTCGGTAACCCAGAAACAACAACAGGTGGTAATGCATTAAAATTCTATGCTTCCGTACGTTTAGATATCCGCCGTACATCACAAATCAAAGACTCTGACGAAGTATCGGGAAACCGTGTCAAAGTGAAAATTGTAAAAAATAAAGTAGCACCTCCATTCCGTATCGCGGAATTTGATATTATCTTCGGTGAAGGTATTTCTAAAGTAGGCGAAATCATCGATTTAGGTGTTGAATATGGCATCATCAAAAAAGCAGGTTCTTGGTTTAGCTATGGCGAAACGAAATTAGGACAAGGTAGAGATGCCGTTAAAGCCTTATTATTCGACAATCCAGATTTAATGGATGAACTTGAGGCAAAAATCCGCGCAGAAGTAACAGGAGAAGATCCACTGCTTCAAATCGAGGAGAACGAAGACTAGTTGCTGTAAAAATTAGTATAATGTAGGTAGCCATCTTGTATAAGATGGCTATTTTTTTTGCGACGAAGTTCAAACTAGACGAAGCTTAAATGATTATTTTGTTACATGTCCAAAGTTTTCAATTTGTACTAATAGATTTTATTATTTTTAGCACGGCGAACTAAAACCGTCTGACATCCAAATGCTAAACTTAATAACAATGAATCGCAAACTCATTCCATTTCTTTTGATACTGCTAGGATCAGTATTTCATCTCCATGCACAAACGATACGAGTACTCTCTTTTAATATTCATCATGGGAATCCACCTGATGAAAAAGAATCTGTTATCAATCTTGACACTATTGCGACGATTATCAAAAATTCAAAGGCGGACCTCGTTGGGCTTCAAGAAATTGATGTCAATCTTGGTCGTTCATATTTTGAAAACCAAGCTAAAAAGCTTGCTGAACTAACAGGCATGCACTATATATTTTCCAAAGGAATAGACCTTGAGAAAGGCGAATATGGCACTGCAATTTTATCTAAGCAGCCAATTGAACGCATAGAGAAACATTTTTTACCGTCTCCAGTGGAGAGTGAAAGACGCAGTTTAGCTGTGATCGAAGTGACGATTCATAAAAAGAAACTTCTATTTGCCAATACGCACCTTGATCTCAGGGATAGAAACAAAATTGAACAGGCAAAATTTATCACCAATCGTTTCAAGAATGAAAAATTACCCGTTATCCTTGTTGGCGATTTAAACTCTGAACCCAAAGATCCCGCAATTACCGAACTTGGCAAAGTATTCACAAAAAGCACTATTGCCAATGGATTCACTTTTCCCCAAGACAAACCCAATACCGAAATCGATTATATTATGATCAATAAAACGGCTAATGCAAAATTCGCCAATCATCGAATTCTGGACGAAAAATACGCTAGTGATCATAGACCCTTATATGTAGAAGTCGATATCAAATAATTTATTGAACCAATTATTATGAATTTTAATAGAAGAAGATTTTTGGAAGCCCTGGCACTGGCTGGGATCACACTGCCCAATATAAGCACCGCAAAAGAGAAAACTGCAGATAATACGGAGGGCGAGTTCAGTTTTGTCGTACCTGCCTATTTGCAAAATCAAACGGAAACAGGCGTCAGTATTTTTACAATTTTGAGCAAAGAGGCTTTTGCTTGGCTCGAAATTCTCGATAACACGGGAAATGTCCAGAAAAAAATCTACCAATCCGAAGATGGGATGATCAATGCAAATACCGACTTTTTTCACTTTGCTATTGAGGACGCTCCCCGATCCTTTCGTTACCGCATCAAGGCGAAAGAAATTCAAAAGTTCGATCCTTATAAAATTGTGTATGGTCAGGAAATAGAAACTCCCATTTTCGAGGCTAAATTAGCCAAAAACAATCAGGAGCAGATTCGTTGTCTCGTATACAACGATGTCCATGAAGAAAAAAGCAGCTACCGCGACCTTATCCCAAATCAGGATATTTCGCCTTACGATTTCTTTGTGATGAATGGAGACTCCTTTCATTATGTTACCAATCAGCAAGATATTACAGAGAAGCTACTAAAGCCAATTGAGTTTTTTGCGACTAGTAAACCATTCATTATGAACCGAGGGAATCACGAAACAAGGGGATCTTTCGCTCGCAATTTCAAACGATATTTTGGTTATCCGGACAATAAATATTATCAAGCTTTTAAAAGAGGGCCTATTTTTTGGATCATGCTGGATAGTGGCGAAGACAAGCCTGACAGCCATGAGGTATATGCCGGAACAGTCGATTACGATAACTATCGAAAAGAACAGGCCAAATGGCTGGAGAAAGTCCTGCAGTCTAAAGAAAGAAAGGCAGCCCAACATACTGTTGTGATTAGCCATATACCAATTTTCCATTCGGATGACTGGCACGGCACCTTGGATAACAGAGCGTGTTTTCATCCCTTATTTCAAAAATATAAAATTGATGTCATGATTTCTGGTCACACACACCAATACGGATACTACCCCGCAGATAAAGACCACAATTACCCTGTATTTATAGGTGGCGGTCCAAAAGCCGGCAAAAGAACGATCATTGATGTAACTGGTACCAATAAATCATTGGCCATACGGATGACCAGAGACGATGGAACAGAATTGGGGCTATTTAAAAAATAGAAAAGGGCGCTTGTAAAGCGCCCTTTCATATATTTCACAAGGTAGCTACATACGCTCCCTTATTCTCCTTTTTCCAAGAAAGGATATCTATAATCTGTATCTGGATTAAATGTCTCTTTGATTGTACGTGGAGACACCCAACGAAGCAAGTTGATCATTGAGCCTGCTTTGTCATTGGTACCAGAACCTCTAGCACCACCAAATGGCTGCTGACCTACAACAGCACCGGTACACTTATCGTTCACATAGAAGTTACCCGCAGCATGTCTCAGTTTATCTGTCGCTAAATTAATAGCATAACGGTCTTGTGCAATAATTGAACCTGTCAGCGCGTAAATCGAAGTTCTGTCAACGATATCTAATGTTTCTTCAAACTTAGCATCCTCGTAAACATAGATGGTCAATACTGGTCCGAACAACTCTTCCACCATTGTTTCGTAATCAGGCTTTGATGCTTCAATGATTGTTGGATGAATGAAATAGCCCTTAGATTTATCGTAAGTACCACCGACTACAATTTCCGCATCGCTAGATTCTTTGGCTCTATCGATGTATTTTGCCAACTTATCAAATGATTTCTCATCAATAACAGCATTGATAAAGTTTGTAAAATCTTCTGTTCCACCGATCGTAAATGATTTCACATCGTTGGTCATAGATTCTTTCAATGCTGGCCACAATGATTTAGGAATATAGGCGCGCGATGCTGCAGAACATTTTTGGCCTTGGTATTCAAAGGCACCACGTACCAATGCAGTATTAGCCGCTTTCAAATCTGCGGAAGGATGAACAACGATGAAATCCTTACCACCGGTTTCACCAACGATACGTGGGTAGGTTTTATAACGGTGAATATTGTTACCGATCGTTTTCCAGATGTCCTGGAATACGCCAGTTGAACCTGTGAAGTGGATACCAGCAAAATCAGGATGTTGGAAAATCACATCACCTGCATCAGGACCAGAAACATAGACCAAGTTGATTACACCATCCGGAAGTCCAGCTTCACGGAAGATTTTCATCAATACATTCGCTGAATAGATTTGTGTGTTGGATGGTTTCCATACAACAACATTACCCATCATGGCAACACATGAAGGTAAATTACCTGCAATAGCCGTAAAATTGAATGGAGTCAATGCAAATACGAAACCCTCCAGAGGGCGTTGCTCAACACGGTTCCAAACACCTTTTCCAGAAATAGGAGGTTGTTGCTTATAGATTTCAGTCATGTACTGCACATTAAAGCGCAAAAAGTCTGTAATCTCACATGCTGAGTCAATTTCTGCCTGATATGGGTTTTTAGATTGACCCAACATAGTCGCAGCATTCAGCTCATAACGGTATTTTCCTGAAATCAATTCAGCAGCTTTTAAGAATATCGCCGCACGATCTTCCCATGTAAGATTTTCCCAATCTTTTTTTGCAGCTAAAGCGGCATTGATTGCATCTGTTACGTGAGATTTATCACCTTGGTTGTATTGACCTAAAATATGTTGATGGTCATGTGGAGGAGCTATTGTTACTTTTTTAGAAGTAGTGATTTCTTTACCGCCAATATACATTGGGATATCGATCTGTTTTGAACGTGCCTCATCAATTGCTGCTTTCAACAATTTGCGTTCTTTCGTTCCGACAGCGTAAGTGTACACCGGTTCATTGGTAGGAACTGGAACTGTAAAAAATCCTTTAGACATATTACAATTATTTATTATTCATCCAAAAATACTATTTATGAATCATGAAGCGATCACGTTTATTCATCCCATTATCAGGCATGAGAAACCATGGTTTCGACTTATTAGCAGGATACTAAATAGCGCTAATAGAAGTAAAATTACCTCAAATTTTACGAATACCCAAAGTTACTGTCCCTCTTTGAGCACCTTGGAAAAGATACGTTTAAATTTTTCCAATTTTGGTTTAATGACTAATTGACAGTAAGGTTCTTTTCCATTTAACCGATAATAATCCTGATGATAGTCTTCTCCTGGATAAAATACCGTTGCCGGAACTACTTCGGTTACAATAGGTTTATTGTAAACCTTCTCTTTTTCTAAAGCCGAAAGATAATACTGTGTCTTGTCAAGCTGTTCTTTATTGTGCACAAAAATAGCTGAACGATATTGCGTACCAACATCGTTTCCTTGTCGATTGAGTTCGGTAGGGTCATGTGCTACGAAAAAAGCTTCCAATAGCTTATCGTAACTGATCACATTGGGATCAAAAATAATATTAGACGCTTCGGCATGCCCTGTACTTCCAGTACAAACTTGGGCATAGGTCGGATTTTTGACCCATCCTCCAGTATATCCTGAGACAACATTTACAACACCTTTCAGTTCTTTAAACTGAGCTTCGGTACACCAAAAACAGCCTGCAGCAAATGTTGCTGTATCCTGCTTCGCTGTATTTTTTGCCGGCAATTTTGAGAAGTCTGTTTTCTTTACTTGCTTTTCCTTTCCCTGACAGGAAGTAAAGACAAGAATTGCCACTATAATTATATATAGATTTTTCATGTATTTAATTGTCAATTTGCTTGTCCGGCTAACCATTCTTGATTTCAACCAGACGCCCGGTTAATGCAAGAAATACAAAAAATGCCTGAGTTCACTGAAACAAAACTTTCATGATTTTGCAGATACCAATAGTAATGAAATCGAACTGAATGTTCTTACTGGCTAATAACATCAGACACTTTCAAAAAAAAAAGCGACAATAAATAAATTGTCGCTTTTCTGATTTGCTATCAAATGATCAATTATTTTGCAGCAGCATAGTTTTGTGCTACAGCATCCCAATTGATAACATTAAAAATTTCTTCTAAATATGCTGGACGCTTGTTTTGGAACTTCAAATAATATGCATGCTCCCACACGTCGATACCTAAGATAGGAGTTCCTTTTACTTCAGCAACATCCATCAATGGATTGTCTTGGTTTGGTGTAGAAGTTACGGCTAATTTACCGTCAGCACCAACGATTAACCAAGCCCATCCTGATCCAAAGCGAGTTGCACCTGCTGCCTGAAGTTGTTTTTTCAACTCATCAAATGAACCAAAAGTAGCATTAATTGCATCCGCTAATTCACCTGTTGGAGCGCCACCAGCATTTGGACCTAAAACTTTCCAAAACAAAGAGTGGTTATAGTGACCACCACCATTGTTACGTACTGCTGCTGAATATTTACTTACGTTTTTGATGATATCTAATAAAGATAGATTCTCTGCGTCTGTTCCTGCGATCGCTTTATTTAAGTTATCCACATATGCCTGATGGTGTCTGTCATGGTGGATTTCCATTGTAGTTTTGTCAATATGTGGTTCCAATGCGTCGGCTGCGTATGGTAACGCTTCTAATTCAAATGCCATATCTATTTTAATTTAAATGTTTATTACTTCGTTTATACATACAAATATAACACAATATACACGGTTATGTTTTTATGTGTTACAATAAATTCGTTATTTCATTACCGTTTTTGACGAAAAAATGATTTTACCAAATCTGCACATTCTTCCCGCAGAACACCATGGGTAATAACGGTTTTTGGGTGCAATATTTTATCATGAAAATGAGAGTAGCCCCGCTTTTCATCTTTTGCCCCATAGACTATTTTCCCGATATGTGTCCAATAGGCTGCTCCGGCACACATAATACAAGGTTCTATAGTAACATATAGTGTACATTCATCAAGGTATTTGCCGCCGAGATAATTTGCAGCAGCTGTAAAAGCTTGCATTTCGGCATGCGCGGTCACATCATTTAATCGTTGTGTTAGATTATGCCCCTTCCCTATGACACGCCCGCGATGTACGATAACAGCCCCAATCGGCACCTCTCCTTCCGCATAAGCAATTTTCGCTTCATTCAATGCCATCCGCATAAATGATTCGTCACTATCGATCAGTTGTGTTCCTTCAAAATCTATAAATGTCATGACACAAACTTAGCTAAGTTTAGATCCATTTGGTAATTTTTTATCAACAGAGGTCAAAACAATATCCCCATTTTCATCTGGGAAACCTGTTACTAGACATTCTGAGAAAAAATTGGCAATCTGTTTTTTAGGGAAATTCACGACTGCCACCACTTGCTTTCCGATCAGTTCTTCTTTGCTGTAGTGTACTGTAATCTGGGCACTGCTTTGCAATATCCCTATTTCATCGCCAAAATCGAGTTTCAACTGATAGGCCGGTTTTTTAGCTTTTGGAAAATCCTGGACATCCAGAATTGTTGCTACCCTTAAATCCACTTTCTCAAAATCGCCCCAGCTAATGGTATTACTCATAATCTATTGCTACTGATATCCTGAATCTCTTTACCTATTGTAAATAAAATATATGAAGGTTTCCGTCCTAGACGTAATGATAATCTACTGATCAATTTATCTTCTTCTCCTGCTTGAAAAGCTAAATCTTCGTCACTTAAATGGTTGTACTTGCGACGGAGTTTTTCCTTGGCTACTTGCCATTGTTCTTCGTTAATTTTCAGCATAACTAAGATTTAGGTATAAAATTTGTATATCTTTACTGAACTGTAAAAGTTTGTTTAAAGATACAATATATACATAAATAAAAGATTATGAAAAAGATTTTACCAGCATTACTTTTGATTTGTGGTAGCGTAGCAACTGCACAGGCGCAGCTTCTGCCTGGATTTGAGGTGGGTGTAAAAGGAGGGTTAAACTTCTCTAAGCTTAAAAGCGATGGCAAATATTTCAATTCAGACACAAAAGCTGGCTACCAAGCGGGTCTTTATGGTCGTGTTGGCGTATTGGGATTCCATATTCAGCCGGAGGTTTATTTAACAGGTAAAAACACGACTGTGAAAGCAGAGAATGGTGAATCGACAGATGTTAAGTTTACAACAGTTGATGTTCCTGTATTATTGGGTAAACGCTTTGGCTTAGGTCCTATTGGAGCACGGATCCAAACAGGTCCAATATTTTCATTTAAAGTAGATGACAAGCAAGATAAGGTCATCGACCAATTGAATCCAAATAACTACAAAAAAAGCGGCACTTCATGGGCCTTCGGTGTAGGTGCTGACATTTCAAGCTTACGTGTTGATGTAAGATACGAAATGGGCCTAAACAAAGTCAACAACGAGAGTCAGGCAAATCCAAAAATCAACATGTGGAGTATCGGTTTAGGCTATAGATTATTCAGTATTCTATAGTACTTTAACCACTGTTCATATACCGTTAGAAAGTCCGTTTTTATTCAAAACGGACTTTTTATTTCAATAAACTTTAGAACCGTTCTAAATTGTTGCTTTTTCTTGTCAAAATGGTATCATATTTAATAGCAAATAGTAGATTTGCCTAATTAAAATTAAATTACAAGGATAATGAGTAAATCAAAGCCAGTTTTCAGTTCTTCGATTGGGAAGAAGCTAATCATGAGCTTAACAGGAATCTTCCTATGTTTATTCCTAGTTGTTCACTTGGTTGGTAACTTGCAATTATTTAAAGATGATGCGGGTCTAGCGTTCAACAAGTACGCCTATTTTATGACTCACTTTACACCAATCAAAGTTGTTTCTTACTTATTGTATGCTTCGGTAATTGTTCACGTCATCTACGCTATTACATTGTCGATGAAAAACAAGGCCGCTCGTCCTATTGGTTATGCCAAATATGATGGTCAAGCAAACAGCAAGTGGAATTCACGCAACATGGGTATTTTAGGTACTGTCATTTTAGTATTCTTAGCTACGCACATGTCTAATTTTTGGTGGAAGTTTCACAATGATGAAGTGCCGTACATCGAATACCGTACTGATTTGGCAACTGGACAAACCACAGCGCGCGAACTTCAAGCTTCTGAATTCCACGACTACCAAGAAACGGTAGAAAACAATGTTCAAATCTTGAAAGCGAGAGATTTGTACAAACAAGTTGACTTTGCATTCAAAAATGTTGCATTGGTAGCTTTGTATGTGATTGCTATGGCAGCTTTGGCGTTCCACTTAATTCATGGTTTCCAATCTGCATTCCAAACTCTAGGTTTTAACCACAGAAGATATATTGGAATCATCAGAGCAATCGGTGTTTGGGTATTTGGGGTATTAATTCCAATTGGCTTTGCAATAATGCCGTTGTTTTTCTTCTTTAAATAATTCGGAATCTTTTAAGATAAAGCTTAGGTTTTATCGATCAATATAAAATTAAGAGATATGTTAGATTCAAAAGTACCAGCGGGCCCATTAGCCCAAAAGTGGTCAAATCATAAATTTAATCTTAAGTTGGTTAACCCTGCTAACAAACGTAAATTTACCGTTATTGTTGTTGGTACAGGTCTTGCTGGTGCATCTGCAGCAGCATCTTTAGCTGAATTAGGATATAATGTAATTACATTCTGTTATCAAGATTCACCTCGTCGTGCACACTCTATTGCAGCACAAGGTGGTATTAATGCAGCAAAGAGCTACCAAAATGATGGTGACTCTGTTTTCCGCTTATTTTATGACACCATCAAAGGTGGTGACTACCGTTCACGCGAAGCAAACGTTTATCGTTTGGCTGAAGTATCCGTAAACATCATCGACCAATGTGTTGCTCAAGGTGTTCCATTTGCACGTGAATACGGAGGTTTATTAGACAACCGTTCTTTCGGTGGTGCACAGGTAAGCCGTACGTTTTATGCCCGTGGTCAAACTGGACAACAATTGTTGTTGGGTGCTTATTCAGCATTAAACCGCCAGATTAAAAAAGGAAAAGTAAAATCTTATACTCGTCATGAGATGTTAGACCTTGTTATGATCGATGGTCATGCAAAAGGTATCGTAACTCGTGACTTAGTTTCAGGTAAAATCGAAACACACGCTGCACACGCAGTATTGATGTGTACAGGTGGTTACGGTAACGTATTCTTCTTGTCTACAAATGCAATGGGTTGTAACGTTACAGCAGCTTGGAGAGCACACAAACGTGGTGCATACTTCGCTAACCCTTGTTACACACAAATTCACCCAACTTGTATCCCGGTAACAGGAGATCACCAATCTAAATTGACATTGATGTCCGAGTCTTTACGTAATGACGGTCGTGTATGGGTTCCTAAAACTCAAGAGATGGCTGAAAGATTGCGTAAAGGTGAGATCAAAGCCAACGATATTAAAGAAGAGGACAGAGATTACTTCTTGGAGCGTAAATATCCTTCATTCGGTAACTTGGTACCTCGTGACGTGGCATCCCGTAATGCAAAAGAAGCTGTTGATGATGGTCGTGGTGTTGGTAAGACTGGTTTCGCTGTATTCTTGGATTTCAAAGAAGCTATTGGCCGTTTAGGCGAAGATGCTGTACGTGCTAAATATGGTAACTTATTTGACATGTACTACCAAATCACTGACGAGAATCCTTACAAACAGCCAATGCGTATCTACCCAGCTGTTCACTATACAATGGGTGGTGTTTGGGTTGATTATAACTTGATGACAACAATCCCTGGTTTGTATGCTTTAGGTGAGTGTAACTTCTCTGACCACGGTGCAAACCGTTTAGGTGCTTCGGCGTTGATGCAAGGTCTTGCTGATGGTTATTTCGTAATTCCTTACACTGTGGGTGATTACTTAGCTAAATTAGGTTCATTCGCACCAGTAGATCACAGCCACCCTGCTTTCGAATCTACACGTAAGGAAGTTGAGGAGAAAATCAACAAATTGTTGGCTTTAAACGGTACACAAACTGTCGATGACATCCACAAGAAACTAGGTCTTATCATGTGGGAATATTGTGGTATGGCTCGTACAGCTGAAGGACTACAAAAAGCACAAGGTTTGATCCAAGATTTGAAAAAAGAATTCTGGACAAATGTTAGAGTTCTAGGAGAAAACGAAGAATTAAATCTTTCTTTAGAAAAAGCTGGCCGCGTAGCTGACTTCTTAGAATTGGGTGAGTTAATGGTTGTTGATGCATTGCAACGCGCTGAGTCTTGTGGTGGTCACTTCCGTTTGGAAAGTCAAACCGAAGAAGGTGAAGCAAAACGTAATGACGAGGAATTCGCTTATGTATCTGCTTGGGAATACAAAGGAGACAATGTTCCTGAGGAATTACACAAGGAAGACTTGGTATTCGAGAACGTTCAGTTAACACAAAGAAGTTATAAATAAGAAGGAAAATTATCATGGCACAACATATGAATTTAACGCTGAAAGTTTGGCGTCAAAAAAATGATAAAGATAAAGGTCAATTTGTAACTTATCAGGCAAACGACATCGCTGATGATATGTCTTTCTTAGAGATGCTTGATATTGTGAATGAGGAATTGACACGTAAAGGTGAAGACCCTGTATATTTCGACCACGACTGTCGTGAAGGTATCTGTGGGATGTGTTCATTAGTAATCAATGGTCGCCCTCACGGTCCTAAAGAAGGTACAACAACTTGTCAATTGCACATGCGTAGCTTCCACGATGGACAAACTATCGTAATTGAACCTTGGAGAGCTGCTGCATTCCCCGTATTGAAAGACCTTGCGGTTGACCGTACTTCATTTGACCGTATTCAACAAGCAGGTGGATATGTAAATATCAATACAGGTGGTGTTCCTGATGCAAACGTTATTCCGATTCCAAAACGTATTGCTGACGAAGCTTTCGAATCAGCAACATGTATCGGTTGCGGTGCTTGTGTCGCAGCTTGTAAAAATGCTTCGGCCATGTTATTCGTATCTGCAAAGGTATCTCAATTTGCCTTGTTACCTCAAGGTCAAACTGAGCGTTATGAACGTGCACAAGCGATGGTAGATCAAATGGATGCGGAAGGTTTCGGTAACTGTACCAACACTGGTGCTTGTGAAGCTGAATGTCCTGTAGGTATCAAATTAACAAACATTGCTCGCTTAAATCGTGAGTATTTGACTGCCAAAATCTTCAGACAAGAAGAACCACACGCTTAATAAGCAATTAAAATCCTTCGTGCTTTCACTAGCATCAACAGCTAAAGAAACCGATTGAAGATTCTTTCTAGCCGATTAAAATAGGCTATTCAGGAAAATAATATAAAAGTCCTTGCCCTAAGAAAGCAAGGACTTTTTTTTATATTTACAATAATGTAAATTGACGCACGTGAATTCTGGTATAAAAATTCGATTACTCCTACTCATTCTGACTTTATGCTTTATAGGAACAGCTATTACCATTAAAGAATCTGTTACCAATAAGGAAATACTAGACATTGACACAAAATCGCTCAATGATTATATCGCCCAACAAGAGAAAAAAGTTGATCGTATCTTTAATGATTCACTACTTCTTAAAACATTTAAAAATTACGATCAGTATCCCATAGCCGTTTATCAAGCATTCGAAAAGTTTAAAAACAATGAAAAGGTGTATCTATTCCTCTTTAAGGACCATCAGCCGAAAATGTGGAGCACACATCTTTTTGTCCCTATCACAGATCAGGGTTTTTTAGAGAAATCCAATTTTATTCAAGATGATAACCGCTCCTATGTCGTACGTAAGAAGACGATCGGCAATATCAGTATACTTGCTTATATCCTTGTAAAAGGATATACAAACAACAATAATCCTTACTTAAATAGTTCATTGAAGCGAAACTTCTTTGACTCCAGAAATATTGATATTGCCTCCTATACGGATACAGTCACTATTAAAAATATCTATAGCAATGAAGGATCTTACCTATTCTCGGTTAAGCTAAAAGATGGAGAACATGAAAATGCCTATACGATTTTGCAATTCTTCTGCTGGCTGCTGGCTTGGATTGCTTTATTGATTTTCTTTAATAGCCTTTGTCTTCATATGGCCAAGACTGGTCGAGCCTGGTGGTCCGCCCTCCTACTTTTATCGGTATTTAGTCTTGTCAAATTTGCCGATCTTAAATGGAACTTGCTTTCCGAAAACGCAACATTTTCGATTTTCGACTCGCGTAATTATGCTTATAATCGCTTCTTTCCCAATATATGGTCCGTGATGTCGACCACCATATTGGTACTGTGGCTCATTCTCTTTATCTATTCAATTCGTAAAGAGCTGAATTTTGACAAGATAAAAAATATCCGGCTCTTTAGGATTCCAATCGCCATCGGATTTATATTAAGCATCTACCTATCTTTTGGCCTCTTGTATGATATTGCGGGGACATTGATTACCCATTCCAACAATATCTATTTTGATTTCACAAAACTGGTCGATTTACGTTTCCTAAGCTGGGTAGATCTCGGTATTGTTGGACTCGGTATTTTAGCCTTGAGTATCTATATCGATCTCGTCCTATTTTTTCTTAAAAAACTGGAGTTAAAACCGACACAGCTCCTCAACATTCAATTGGCTTGTGTCATTTTTGTCATTCTGATCATTTCCTTCTATATCGAGAAAAACAGTCTGGTCAACTTGCTACTCGCATTAATCATCCTGATTAAATCTTTTGGCGAGAAGTATTTTGACCGCCATATACTAACAAATTATATCGCCGTCTTGATACTCTGGGCGATTATCAGTGCGATCACGCATACGCGCTTCTACCAGGAGCGGAATCTGATCGACATGAAGATCTTGTTGAGCAATCTGCAATCAGAAGATGACGTTAACGCTGTTTCCCTTTTCTCTGATATCGAAAGCAGCATCGCCAACGATAAAGAGCTAAAGCATCTATTCAATATAAGCCTTCCATATACCAATACGGAAGGAATCAACGATTTTATCAAGAAAAAGTACTTTAGTGGTTATCTCTCCAAATATGAGTTCAAAGCGTATTATTATGATCAAAACAATATTCCGCTCAATCCAGCTAGCCAGAATAGGATCAATGAATACAGAGAAAAGGTCATCAATAAATCGATAAAAGTAACCCAAAACTTTTATCGTGCCAGTGCTGAATTGGGAACTCATGAATATTTTTCCATTATTCCCGTGGCTATTGATCAAAATAGAATTGTTAATGTCATTATCAATCTGTCCAATAAAGACTTTAGTTATACTGTCCCTTATCCTGAAATCCTCACGGATATGCGGATCAACAATTCGCAGTATTATAATAAAGGGGATTATTCAATAGCCCTCTATAAAGGAGGCTCCCTGATCACTCAGTTTGGGAAATATACCTACGAGAATAATCTAAGGGGACTTAAGGGGGCCCCGGGTGAATATATTGAAGTGCTGGACCGAGATGCTTATCTGCATATGGCTTATGTTGCCAATAAGTTCTCAACCTATGTTATCAGCAAAGAGAAACCTTCCTTCTGGGATTACCTCGCGACGACTTCATTTCTGTTCCTGGTATTTTTCATGATTTTTATGTTTTTCCATTTCATTAAATCATTCTATATCTTTCTCAAAAATACCAAACTTACTTTCCGTAATTTAAAATACCAATTTTACAAAATAGTCAATAAAATACAGTACTCTACACGTATTCAGACATCAATTATCTCCTCCGTTATCCTGGCGATTCTTATATCGGCCGTGATTTCCTATATCAGCATCAATAAACAACTTTATAATAACAATAAAGCCAATAAGGAACGTTTTATTATTGAACTTGGCAAGCGGATGGAAAATATGCTGACCTATACAGATGAAACTTCCAATGAGACGCAGCTCATCAGTATGCTCAAAACACTCTCTGAAACGATCTCCAAAGACTTCAACCTCTATTCTAAATCAGGCAGATTGCTTTATAGCTCTCAGCGCAGAATTTACGATCTGGAGCTTTTCTCGACTTTTATTAATCCAGCAGCGTTAAAGAACCTTTCCATATTAAAAAAATCAGAGACAATTGAAGACGAGCGGATAGGTACTTTCCAATTTGAGACCAGTTATGCGACGATCAGGGACAAAAATTATAATACGTTGGCGTATATTGGAATTCCGAATTTCTCGCTTCAGAAAGAAGAAAATATCAATAAAAATCTTCTTTTAAATACGATTGTGAATATCTATTCGCTAATCATCATCGGTTTTGGTTTTTATGCGACCTTCGTCGCCAATAGTGTCACCAATCCATTAAGCATCATCAGTAAAAAGATTTCACAGCTACGTCTGGGACAGCCCAATGAGCCACTCTTTTGGCAACGAAATGATGAAATAGGCACATTGATCAAAGAATACAATCTCATGATCATCAAACTGGAGGACTATGCGAACAAGATCAAAGATACGGAGCGCGAGTCTACCTGGCGTGAGATGGCACAACAGATCGCACATGAGATCAAAAATCCCCTAACACCAATGAAATTAGGTATTCAGCAACTCCGAAGGTCGTACAAAGACGATGACCCTAAATTTCCGGATCGTTTCAATAAATTCTCTACCTCATTCATTGAACAAATCGATGCATTGACACATATCGCATCGGAATTTTCGCATTTTGCCAAATTTCCAAATACGGTTATGGAAAACATCAATATTATAGAGAAAGTAACAAAGTCCATTTCCTTGTACAACAATACACCAAATGTAAGTATTCGTCTCATTAACAATGCTGATCATAAGACACTTATTGTCAAAGCTGATGGTAATGAGCTATTGAGAACCTTCAACAATTTGATCAAAAATGCAATTGAAGGTGGTTATGGCCGAAAAAATATGAAGATAGAAATCTCCATTGAGCGCTACTCGGACAAATTTGTCAAGATAGATATCAAAGATAATGGCTATGGCATTCCCAAAGAAATGCAGGACAAGATATTTCAGATTAATTTCACCACAAAAAGTTCGGGAAATGGTTTAGGGCTGGTTCTGGTCAAGAAAACAATCGAAGCGAGCAATGGACAGATCTATTTCGAGACAGTTGAGGGTGAAGGAACAACATTTCATATACTGCTTCCCTTACAACAGATAGAGTCTTAATAGCAGCAAAATCATAGTCAGCTTCATTATAGAATAACTATGCAATACCACGAGCTTGTCGGTCCAATAACAACCTATCGCTCAAAATCCATCCTTTGATGATCATTCTGTTCATTGACGGATAACTATAGGATATCGTACGTAAATAAAAAAGCTCTTTGAATTTCTTCAGAGAGCTTTTTATTTAGCTGTTTATCTGTTTTAACGCAATACAATGGTAGATCGTCCCATGATTGCATTATCTTCATATAACAATACGGTATAGGCACCTTTAGAAAATCCGTCTTCTGCAGCCCAGTATACGATATAATCTTCGCCTTTATTGGTAAATAAGATGTTGTGCTTAAACGTATATTGCAATTTTTCGCCGTGTACAAAGAAGATATTATCTCCCTGTACAACCAGGTTTCCTTGGGGATCGATAATTCGGACAAATATATCACGTTCACCACTTTTAGCTAAGGGGTTATCTGCGATTGTAAAATTAATCTTTAACCTATCGATTTTTTTTGCACGCTCTTCAACAAATTCCTTTCCATTCTTTTTAACTTCAAGCCCATTGATACTAATACTTGACACTTTTAGTGCTGAAGCAGTAGCCACTTTCTCTTTCAGCTCTGAATTTGAGGTAACCAAAGAAGTGATTTGTTTTTCCTTTTCAACGACTGATTCGTTTAAATTGGAGTTTTGCTTCGATAAAATTTGGTTTTCCTGAATTAGACGTTGTACATTGACACGATAAGTATCTACCTGCTTTTTAAGCTGATTGATCTTATGTTGCGCTTCATCAATATCTTTTGGAGTAATACTTTTATATTCAAGCTTTTTACGAAGCTCCGCAATCTCTGCTCTGGAATCATCTTTCTGCACGGTCATCTCTGGCGTCAACTGAACATTTTCTACATCAATCTTATCCAATTCAGCTTCTATGCGGTCAATCTGTACCTGAAGATTTTCCTTTTCTACTGTAAGCGTATAGACCTTTTCACCGTTGGTCTTAAACTTAACATAAAAATATATGTTCGTTGCAAGCAATGCGGCTATAGCAATGATAAAGAAGTAGATCTTTGAGGAATCTTTCTTCTTTTCTTCTTCTTGCTTACTTGAAACAACTTCTGAATTCATCATAATATACTGTCATCATAGGTATAAATTTATACCAATAAATGTTTAAACAAAAATTATTCCAGTTTTATTTTTTATTACCAATTATGGTTTATTCAAAATAATTCAAGGTCTCAAATCCACCTCGTTTCAAGTATTCTTCCTTTCTCATCAAATGAAGATCGGATTGTACCATATCTGTTACCAACATTTGGAGATCATATTTTGGTGTCCATCCAAGTTTTGTGTTCGCTTTGGTGGGGTCACCAATTAGTAAATCAACTTCCGTAGGTCTATAGTAAGCGGGATCAACTTTAACAACAGTCTGGCCGAACTTAATCAAGGACTTATCAATATTTAACTCTGATAAGCGCTCCTCGTCAATATCAATGATTACTCCCTTTTCTTGTTCACCTTTCCCACTGAATTCAATCTCAATACCCAATTCAGCAAAAGCCATACGAACAAAATCTCTCACGGTTGTGGTCACCCCAGTAGCGATCACAAAATCTTCGGGTGTCTCTTGCTGTAGAATCAGCCACATAGCCTCCACATAATCTTTGGCGTGCCCCCAGTCACGTTGTGCGGACAGATTACCAAGATATAATTTATCTTGCAGTCCAAGGGCGATCTTTGCGACTGCCCGGGTTATTTTACGCGTCACGAAAGTCTCTCCCCGCACAGGGCTCTCATGATTAAATAAGATACCGTTACAGGCATACATCTTATACGCTTCGCGGTAATTTACCGTAATCCAGTAACCGTACATTTTTGCGACTGCGTAGGGACTTCTTGGATAAAATGGTGTGGTTTCACTCTGTGGAACCGCTTGCACCAATCCATACAATTCGGAAGTTGAAGCTTGATAAATACGGGTTTTTTCAATCATTCCCAATAATCTAACGGCTTCTAAAATCCTTAATGTCCCGATACCATCTGCATTTGCTGTATATTCGGGTGTATCAAAACTAACTTTTACATGGGATTGGGCTGCAAGATTATAAATCTCGTCAGGCTGTGTTTCTTGTATAATACGAATCAAATTGGTTGAATCTGTCAAATCACCAAAATGCAAAGTAAAATTTCTATTGTCAAGATGAGGATCTTGATAAAGATGGTCAATACGATCTGTATTAAACAAAGAACTCCTGCGTTTTAAGCCGTGTACTTTGTAACCTTTCTTCAATAGGAATTCTGCTAGATAGGCACCATCTTGTCCTGTAATGCCTGTGATTAAAGCAGTTTTCGTGTTTTGTTCAGCCATGTTTCTCTCTAGATTAAGCGATACCTGACGAAATCGTTAGGTATTTATCCCATCATGATTTTTACAATTTAGTTTATCAGCGCACGCGATTATTAACGCTTCATTTGCTTCTCATCGCATTCGAAGGCTCCCCTGCCTACAATGTAAATAAATCATCATGAATTGGGAGTGTAAAAGTATTAAATTTTAAACAAAAAAAGCTATAGGAATTCCTATAGCTTTCTGTTATTCTGCTTTTATTGCTTGCGTTTAGTTTGAACGCGTAAAATTAAGTACTAAATAAGCTTCGCCATTAGCAACAGTCAGTGGCATACGCATAACCAATTTATTGCCATCCGAATAAGATAAATCCAAGCGATAACCCGTTGTTACGTTCTTCGCTTTATCACCTGCGTAAATCTTTTTAAATTGGAATTGAGGTTCTCCTAAACCTTTTCCAGGATTGTAAATAGACCAAAAGATCTCACGTGATGCTCCCGGTGCACATAAAGTACCCTGAGCATTAAATGTAATTGATCCTTTCCCATTTCCAATAAAATTCCATGTACTACCGACAAAACATTCAGCAGGAGCTTCTTCAAATACACTTTTAATCGTGAATGAAGAAGGTAAATTTTCTCTATCGATTGTATTCAGTGTCCACGTTCCTTTTACAGCAGATTTCCAGTCTGAAGCGCTAGGCCCTGAAGCTGCACTCGTATTGGAAGAAGGATTTCCAGTTGATGTACCTTGCTTTTGTGCTCCACAAGAAAATAAGGTCACCGTAGCAAAAACAGTTGCTAATGATAAAACGAATCGATTCATATGTATAAATTTTAATTTCAAATTGTATTTTTGGGGTAAATTAATCCACAAATCATGAAGATTACAGCCAAAAATCATACCATAAGCAAAATAATCGCAAAAACACTGTTAAGGTTATTTATCATTTTATTGGCCTTTGCTTCTTATCCGCTTTTTTTAGGACAGGAAGCTAAAGGTAAATTGAACCAAATCAGTCTTGCCTTTACCAATAAGATTGCACTTGTAGCCCCTATTCTGCTGTTTTGCTTTATCATTGGATTAATGATTGCTGTGCTCAAGCACAAATATAACAGAATTGACCTAAATTGGCTATTTTCTCTTGCTACTATCTTTGGTATTTTATATTTGATATTATTGTATTCAAGAATTTACCCAACGATCGCCTAAGCACAATTGCACAATTCGACAAAGTTTCTAACTTTGGATTCTCCAAACCGCTAATTACAGCCAGACAAGATTGGACGTATAATTTCTATGGATAAAAAAAAGGGGCTCAAAATAGCCAAAAATATAGCAAAGATTATTGTTACAGTGGGGGCCTTATATTGGGTATTCAGCAAGGTATCTCTAAAAGATCTGAAAGAAGCTGTCATCAATTCCAATCCACTCTATCTATTCCTTGCTTTAGTGGCTTACAGCATCTCCATTCTTATCTCCTCTTCGCGTTTATTAACGTTTTTAAAGGCTATTGGATTGGATGTTACCGAAAAATACAATTTAAAATTGTACCAACTTGGCCTATTTTATAACCTCATTCTACCTGGTGGTGTCGGCGGAGATGGTTATAAGATATTCTTCCTCCGAAAAAGGTTCAATATTAAAGGGAGAAAATTATTTACGGCCCTATTTTTAGATAGATTGAGTGGACTCTGGGCACTATGCTTGATTATAGGGGCACTAATTACTTATATGCCACAACTGGGGATTCCAAACTATCTGACCATTATTCTATTTATCGTCGGGAGTAGCCTCTACTATTTTATCGTTACCAAATTCTTCGGGGAATACAAGGCTACATTTCTAAAGGCGCACTTAAAAGCCATCGGAGTACAGTCTATGCAAGTCGTTGCCGCAATACTAATACTCTATGCACTAGGATTTAGCGGTAAATTTTCTCCTTATCTCTTTTTATTCCTTGCTTCTTCGCTGGTTTCGATCATTCCTTTTTCCGTTGGGGGATTGGGGATGCGTGAACTTGTGATTCTATGGGGAGCTGGAATATTTCAAGTGGACTCACACAATGCAGTTTTAATCACGTTGTTATTCTATATTATTTCTGCACTCGTGGCTCTTTCAGGAATTTATTTTATCTTTCATCCGAAGGCAATTGGTGAAGACAAATTACCTTCTGCAGAAGAAGTCGAACAAAGTCAAAAATTAGAAGAATAAACATGGCAAATATTATTATTACAGGGGCAAGCAGTGGTGTTGGATTTGAAGCTGTATTGGATTTGACCTCTAAAAAGGACAACAAAGTAATTGCACTGGCTAGATCAGCGGACAAACTGAGAAAACTCCATGAAATTGCCAGCCAGCTCAATTATGATGGTGGCACGTTATATCCTGCCCAATTTGATATTGTCTACGATGACTATGCCACGCTGGTTCCGTTCATCCAATCAAAATTTGATAAGGTCGATATTTTAATCAACAACGCAGGAGCACTCATCAATAAACCTTTTATGGAAACAGATGGAAAAGATTTTGCCGAAATGCTACAGACCAACGTAATGGGACACGTCAATATGATACAACATGTTGTCCCAATGATGCAAGAGGGGTCACATATAGTCAATATTAGTAGCATGGGTGGCTTTCAGGGCTCCATGAAATTTCCGGGACTTGCGGCTTATTCAACCAGTAAAGGAGCATTAGCGATCCTGACGGAATGTTTGGCCGAAGAGTTTAAAGAAAAAGGAATCAAAGTCAACTGTCTGGCTTTGGGATCTTCCCAGACTGAAATGTTTGAAGCTGCATTCCCTGGTGTCGAAGCGGGTACATTAGCCTTTGAAATGGGACGTTATATTGCTGATTTCGCTCAAAACGGACAGCACTATTTCAATGGTAAAATACTTCCCGTAGCCAATACAACACCCTAATTGGAACAGCACGCTTCCAAAAGATCTTTTGATCTAATACAGTCAGCCCCATTTAATATCCTATTAAATGGGGCTGATCTTTTTAAGTCTATTTGATCCGCAAAGAAATATTAAAATTCGCGGCCTTTAGTTCATTCAATCAATTTGTCTTCAGTTTAAGCCATTTCGTAAGGTCATCCATCAATTGTTCATTAAAGCTTTCTGAGTTTTCAAAATATTCTTCAATTTTTCCAGTTTGCGCATTTTGAAAAAGATGATTCAGATTGGGATAATCCTTAATTGTGACGTCGGTGGTGTTCAAGTGCAAACGCTGCAGACAATAGATATTTTCATTGGCAGGAACCTGTACATCCTTTCCTCCAAAAGAAGCAAAAACCGGTACTTTAACCTGCTTCAGATAATAAGCCGGATCGATGCGAAGAAACGTCCTAAACCAAGGGCTCATCATCGGACTAAGTTTAATCTTCATATCAGGAGTCAGCGGATTCCCATTATTTTGATGAATAAGTTCCTCTTCCAGCGATGCGGCCAATACTTTTGGTGACTCGTCTTCCAATAGAATATTATATAATTTTCGATTATTTGCTTTGTTTGCATCCAAGGCTGTTTCAGATAAACCTCCGACTTTTCCTAGAGCGTAACTTTGTAAGATCAGCAGGGAATCACCTTTAATCACGGGTCCAGATAGAAGCGCTATATATTTTACTTTATTACTTTCTGAGGCCACTATTTCAGCAATTAAAGCACCCTCACTATGACCGATTATCCCTATTTTCTCTCCATTAATATTCGTTTTCTTACTTAAAAAATCGACTGCGGCATTAGCGTCAGAGGCAAAGTCAATCGTTGTTGCTAAATTAACTTCTCCTTTAGAGCCTCCTACCCCCCGATCATCATAGCGCAATACGGCAAAGCCATTTTTGGTAAGATGATCTGCAAGTACCTTAAAAGGCCTGTGCCCGAACACCTCCGAATCCCTATTTTGCTGCCCACTGCCATTGACTAATACCACCGCAGGAAACGGCCCCCCACTTTTGGGATAAGTCAGGGATCCTGTAAGCAGCGCATTGCCCGCGCTATTTTTGAACTGCACTTCATCTTCCGTATAGCTATACGGAGGAAATACATCCTGTTTACGAGAAAGCCCGCTCTGTTCGTTCTCGCTTCGTACCAAAATCATAGCAGATTCAAAAGGCCCTTGTTTCATCACCCCTTTCATCACATCTTTATCCCGATCCAAAAAGCCCGCGTAGACAAGACCTATATTTTTAACATCCATCCAAATAGAATCTTGCTCGATGCGTATTTGATTTATTGCAAATTTCTGTGCGGTTTGCATCGGACTCTCAAAGGTTCCATTCCATTTCCCTGCGCTATCTTTTTGAATATTGAACACGAGCAGCAGCTTCTGCCCTGAAACCTCAACCTCACCCTTCCATGAACCATCAAATGTCTGTGCATGGGAACATGAAAAATGGAAACAAATGATAAATAGGTATAAAATTTTTCTCATTGTCGTTCTTTACTAGAAATTAAACTGTATACATAGATCCAGTATAAAATATAATGCCACAAATAGTATATTGATTCCAGTCTTCTTATTATTAACTGCTACATTCATGCCCTTGACCAATAAATAGAACTGATAAAAGAGCAATAATAAACTGATAATCCCCAACATGCCAAACAAGAGCATCTCCGTTTTATCAACTCCAGCCAATGTATGATCGCCGCTTTGCACTGCCTTTAAGACTTGATCCGTAAATGTGTCCTGGTTTAGAAGTTTCCCTAAAAATAATACAAGATAAAGCGGAAATGGTATAATCAAAACGACATTCATGACATCAATGATCCTAGTCTTTCTATTTAGTAACATCCCAATACCGTAGAGAAGTACAAAAGGAGCCAAAACCATATAGGCATGAACACGCAATACAGCCCATAGAGAAACCGTCATTTCTGGTTGATAGAAATGCATAAATCCATTGAACTGCTGACCCGATAAATAAATAATATAGCTTGATAACAAGAATCCGAAAACACCCGCAAAGAATAATTCCCACTCCGTAAATTCGGCAAATGGATTCTGAAAAATCTGTTTAACTTTCATTTGTTTAAGAATTGTGATAAGTTCAGCTGTTCGATCTCTACCGGATTTTGGGTTCCTATAAGCAATACCTTACCATTTCTCAATGTAAGTTGTAGACCTATGTTGCCCCGAGCTGAAAAAGCCCGTCCTCTCACCCCTCTCCGCAAACCCCATCCACCAAACTCACTTATCGGATTATATTTCCGCACCTCAATAGATTGTATATCGGACCACTGCACTCTTTTTCGATAGAAATTGAAAGGAAAAAAATGGACTTCAACCTCGTCTTCATCAATCGTAGTTTTTAACCTCAATACAGCGAAGAGTCCCCACAATACTAAATTGATCCAGAAGCCCGGCAATTGAAATAATGGAACAAAATTCAACCGCAAGAGATCATGCGAGTGCACAGAAAGACTAGCCACACTGACAGTTAAAAGGATCAGACAGAGCCACCAGCTAAAAAAAGATTGGCTTTCGGTATAAAGCGCATTACTTTTCATCTTGATATAATTATTCGATTATCAATTCTTCGATTCCACAGAGGACTAAAAACTTCTGTCTCCAACAGCATTGTTTGTATGAGCAAGGGATTTCAATTTGTGAATCAGATCATCGAGAATATTACGGACCGTCGGATAGGATTTGCCCATCTGATTTGCCATTTCTTTTAAACTTCCTGAGTGCATCAAAAAATTCAGGACAAATTCTTGTTCGTCGACAGTAAGCTGCATTAGCAAAGGCAATGAAAATTTACCGACAACCTCTGTCTCACACGAGTCGCACACCAACTTAGAAACTTTTAACTTCGCTTCACAGCAGGGACAATCAATTGGTATTTTTTTCATTTAACAAGATGTATATTAATATTATTAAAGATAACATTAATAATGTTAAAACAAAATATTATAAAATCAATATTTTTCAAAAACCATTGCTTAATGATATATTTGTATCATTAAATAACGTTTATGAAGAAGTTTTTAGGCTATTTCCTATCTATAATATTTTGGTTTTGTTTTGGTTTATCTTTGATTATCTTTCACCCTATACAATGGTTATGTTTAAAACTTGGTGGATATAATGCACACAAAAAAAGTGTCGATATGCTAAACGCATGTCTGGTTGCCTGCTATTATACGCTATTTAACAGAGTGACGTTTATCGACAATAAAAATATTCCAACCGGACAGCCTATTGTGTTTGTTGCCAATCACCAAAGCACTTTTGATATTCCTCCAATGATCTATTTCTTACGCAGGTTTCATGGAAAGTTTATATCTAAAATAGAACTTGCCAGCGGTATACCTAGCATCTCTTTTAACCTGAAACATGGTGGGGCAGCAAATATAGATCGCAATGATCCCAAACAATCTATTGCGGAGATACTGAAACTTGCCAACAATATGAAAACCAAAAACTGGTCGGCGTTTATTTTTCCGGAAGGAACGCGATCAAAGACGGGGAAAATGAAGGCCTTCCATGTTGGTGGAATTGCTACATTACTAAAGAAAAATCCAAACGCACTCGTTGTCCCTATCGCTATCAGGGGATCATATGAAATGGTACAATATGGCATGTATCCACTGACGCCATTCCTTCATATGACTTGGGAAGTGTTAAATCCATTGGATACTGAAGGGAAAAGTATTGAGGAAATCGTACAACTGGCGGAAGAGACGATAAAACTAAAGGTTGAAAAATAGCAACGATCTATTTCACTTGCCTTCCCTTCCAGTCATATTTCCCAACATTACCCAATATGCCGATATAGGCCAGATAAACAACATGGGCGAAGCTCAGTAGCGGAAGGTACAGTAAAAGCTCCTTTCTATGCGCAAATGTGGTCAAAGGTTGAATAAAAAGAAATTCAACAGTCATCTTTAATAGCAATGCAAAAAGTATCACCCAAGCGACGAATTTCACGCCACAGACCGCAAGAACAGAAGCGACCAAAATCAATAAATTGAAAAACCAAATGGAAATCCCCAGTGCGATGACACCCTTATTTTTATATTTGGTACTTTTCGAAGCCCAGCGTCTGCGCTGGCTAATGAATGACTTCAGATCTGGTTTGGCATCCGTATAAACAACAGCCTCTTTTGACTTGCAGAACGTGATTCTTTCGGGATATTGCTCGGCAACTTTGTGTAGAAAAAGTTCATCATCACCGGAGGCAAGTTCATCAATTCCCTTAAACCCACCCATTTGTTTAAAAATATCTTTTCGATAGGCCAAATTCGCACCATTACAGGTGGTCGGCTTTTTGTTGCCGATGCCAGCTGCACCCAGACCTATCAAATACAAGAATTCCAAGGTCTGCAGCCGTTCAAAGAAACTCTTTTCTTCTGAATACAGCACTGGAGAAGACTGTAGATAAGCATCTTCCTTTTCAAATGTACTGATAACCGTTGCTAACCAATTTGGTCCCATTCGACAGTCTGCATCGGTAGTAATGATAATTTCACCTTGACAGCATTCAATAGCCCTCGAAATTGCCAATTTCTTGTATGAGTTCAAACGGCCATTTTCATTCAATTGAATAAGTTTAACACCTTGCTCCGCATACTCTTTTACAATCAACGACGTATTGTCGTCTGAATGGTCGTCAATTATAATAAGCTCCAGGAGAGCTGTCGGATAATGCTGTCCTATGATAGATTCAATGGTACGTCTAATATTGAGTTCTTCATTGCGTGCGGCAATAATCACAGATATGGATTTTGTTGGAAGTGCAAGATTGTTGGGCACTGGGATCAAGCCCCAGCCTCTACGCATCCATAAAACTAGAATTGCGTATACGCAAGCAAAAATGATCAATAAATAGTTAAGAATTTGTATCACCGAAAAAATTAATCTTAAAAACAAAAATAGAACCAAATATAGCTGGAAGAATTAAATTAACGAACCAAATACAGGAAACAATCGCCATAACAGCAATTTCTTGTGTGGTAATATAGCTATATAGATTGCTTGCGACAAAACTTCTAACACTGAAATCAAAAATATCCAATGTAGGTAGGGCCGCCTGAACAAAAAACAGGATGAAAATCATCAGAATCATGGATAAAAGCGGTAGCTCGGGTAAAGTCAGTTTCATCAAGATGATATACTGGGAAGTGAAAATGATAAATCGCGCCAAAGAATTTAAAAGAACAATACAGAGCTCACGCGTTGAATAGTGTTCCAATACCTCAAAGAAAGGTTTAATCCGTGCAAGGAACTTTATTTTACCGACCAATGCATCAATCCATTTTACGTTGAAATATAAGATAACAAATCCCGCGGCATAAATAATGGCAAGCAGCCATACGCCAAATTGTACGGTTAAAGGCGTAGAAAGAAACTTACAAATAAACCAAGCAATACTTAATGAGCCCGCAACGCTCGTTAGCACAAGCTGTGCAAATAATCCAACGCCCATCGCGACAGCTCCTTTTGCCCTATTTTGAGGTTGCAAAAACAGTACCCGTCCACCATACTCTCCAATCCGATTGGGTGTAAAAATAGCCCAGGTAAGTCCACAAAAAACCGATTGGAATGACTGCCAAAACGAAATACGCTCCAGTTTAGAGGCAAGATATCGCCATTTGACAACTTCAAGCAACCAATTGACAAGCATTAAAACCACAATCAAAATCAGAGTCCACACCACCGAATGTTGTTCTAATCCTGCAATTAGGGTTTTAAACTTCTCAATATTGCTTCTATCAGATACCTTCACGACAATATACCAGGTCGCAAGGGCAAAAACCAGTACCTTCAATAAAAGACTGATGTATTTTTTTTGTCTTCCAGTCAACTTTTGATAATTAGAGAGCAATGTTACTAAATTTTAGCCAAATGATTAAGTTTTGTCGAATGCAATCCGCGAATAAAACGCAAAATTTGTAATATTGTATATGCAGAAGGAAAAGGCGAAAGAAAGAATAATTTTAGGTATTGACCCCGGCACCGTTATACTCGGATATGGCATCATCAAGGAAGTTGGCAATACCCTATCTCTAATTTCAATGGGGGTCATCAAAATGGGACATTTAGATGACCATGCACTAAAACTACAGCGCATTTTTAAGAAGACTTCTGCTTTAATGCAAGAATATAATCCCGACTGCGTCGCCCTCGAGTCACCATTTTATGGTAAAAATATACAGGTCATGCTCAAATTGGGTCGCGCTCAAGGAGTTGCCATGGCTGCGGCACTCGCTCAGGATATTCCGATCTTTGAATATTCTCCAAGAAAAATAAAACAATCCGTTACAGGAAATGGAAATGCCACAAAAGAACAGGTATCTGCGATGTTAAAAAATCTATTAAAATTTGAGGAAACACCTCAATTTCTGGATGCCACCGACGGTTTAGCAATTGCCGTATGTCATTCCTTTCAGAAGAATACAGTATCTGGTAGCAGCAAGTCCTACTCGGGATGGTCAGCCTTCATCAAAGACAATAAAGACCGGATCAAGTAATTACATTTGAACCTGACGAATCACATTCTTCACATTCAACTCCACAATATCGGTCATCGTTTTACATTTGAGGTAAGAATTATTTTGATAAAATTCAGCATAGCCTTCCCGTAACTGTTTGATATTTTCCAAGGTCGAGAGTACCTGTGTTTGTGAAGCGTCCCGCAGATCAGCGATCCGGTGTCTTTCGCTCCGCACTCTGTGCACAATGGAAGAACGTTCTTCCTGCTGGTATTGCAGTACAGTTTTCTCATTTAAATGTTCCATCGCCAATTTCACATAAGGAAGATTTTCTTTGAAAAATTGTGGCATATAGACTTTCGGATTTCCCTCATAAAACTGCTGATCAAAATCTATAGCTCTAATTCTAAACTGAAAATCGTCAAAATCTGGTGTGATCTGCATAACAAAATTGTAGGCTCGCATATCACCCAGTAGCGTAATAATACATCGTTCGTTAAACTTGACAAATTCTTTGGAAATACGGGTTAGATTGTAATCCGGTGAGAACATGCGTGTTTTTGAAAAAGTATCTCCGGGGATTCCAACAATATGTTCTTCAACCAACGTATCGTGATCTACCATATAATTCACCTGATTGGGTGACAATATTTCTTCCAATTCCAATCCGTATATGCGCGAAGCATCGGCCTGTTTGATGTAAAAATAATCGTAAACATCATTTAACCGGTTAACAATACGAATGCGAAAGGGTTTGGTATTGCCGAAACCACAGTATTCTACGCGATCGATATATTTATGTTGTACGATCCGAGTATTGCCCGATGCTTTCAGCTTAGCATAAATCACCTTCAACCCGTCATATAATTGGTCCATAAGGTATTGCGGATACAAAGGTGTTTCCCAAAAGGTGTCGTTACCAAATTTATCCATGACGGGTACCGTCTCCGTAAAATTCAGCAGATCCTTGTATCCAATCGGCAACTTTTCATCACGTTGATACATTTTAAGATATTTATGAAGTCCCTCCCCTACTTCAAAAATCGGTTTCTTTTTCGAAATCTTTACATCTTGAACTTCTTCCATCGCTATTCCGTATTTAGATTTTTTATGTGCGTAAGCATCACAAAATCAACTACTTTTTATATCCTTTCAATCCTTTCATACGTACTCACCAGATTTTGAAATATACTGCCTGTTTTTTTGTCAGTAAGAAGGTGATACTAAAATAATTTATCATAATCTTGATATCAACCATGAAAACAATCACTTAACCTGCAATAAAATCAGCGCTAAAACAATTATAAGCACTTTCAATCAAAAACATATAACATTATCAATATGAATAAGTATTTTTTATTAAATTTACATCTATAAACCGAAAATTCTTAGTAATTTTGAAATAAATTTAATTATTTTAGCTATTGGTCAGATTTTGATGCAACGACCAATTAATGAACACAAAAACCATTGTTAATGGAAAATCAATATGCAAACTATGATCTAGACAATTTGGATATCCAAATCTTGTCTATTCTAATGAACGATGCCTCTATTCCTTATACCGAAATAGCAAAAAAGCTAATCGTATCAGGCGGTACAATTCACGTTAGAATGAAGAAGATGGAAGAACTAGGTATCATTAGAGGGTCAAATCTAATTATCAATCCTCAAAAAGTCGGGTTTGATATCACCGCCTTTTTGGGTATCTATCTTGAAAAAGGTTCACAATATGCAGATGCGGTAGATAAATTGAAAGAAATCAAAGAAGTGGTCGAATTACATTATTGTACTGGCCAATACAGTATTTTCGCAAAAATAATCTGTAGAGATACGGTTCACCTCAGAAAAGTATTGAATGAAGATATTCAATCTGTACCAGGGATTCAACGTACCGAGACGATCATCTCCCTCGAAGAGAGTATCAAACGTCAAATCAGCTTAGTCTAGTATAAAAAAAGCTTCCATTTTTATGGAAGCTTTTTTTATACTATCTTTTCTAACATTTCAATATAGAGATCAATCCCAGCCCTAATTTCATCGATATAAATAAACTCATCTGCCATATGCGACCGAGCGCTATCACCGGGTCCCAGTTTCAGAGAAGGCACCGGAATAAGAGCCTGATCGCTCATCGTTGGTGAGCCATATACTTTACGTCCCAGCTCAATACCAGCCTTGACAATTGGGTGTGATTCAGGAATAGAAGAAGACTTCAGACGCGTCGATCGCGGTACAACCTCCGAATTCACATGAGACTTGATGATATCCAGCGTCTCTTCGTTGGAATAAGCGTCTGTGGTTCGCACATCAACAACAAAGTTACAAGTAGCCGGTACAACATTATGCTGTGATCCCGCCTGGATTACTGTTACGGACATTTTAATGGGGCCTAACGTTGGCGACGTATTCTCAAATGCATAACTTTGAAACCATTCAATATCCTTGATCGCTTTGTAGATCGCATTGTCTCCTTCGTTACGCGCCGCGTGTCCAGCTGTTCCGATAGCAGTGCAGTCCAACACCATCAGTCCTTTTTCTGCAATAGCCAGATCCAACAAAGTAGGCTCTCCCACAATAGCAAAATCGATTGGACCAATAGCATCCAAAACAGATTCTACGCCATTCTTACCTGAAATCTCTTCTTCAGCACTGGCAACAAGACAGAAATTATATTTTAGATCCTTCTGCTGATAAAAATACAAAAATGAAGCGATCAGCGATACCAGACAGCCACCTGCATCATTGCTCCCCAATCCATACAATTTCCCTTCTTCTACAGTTGCGGCTAAAGGATCTCTCGTATAACCCGTATTTGGCTTTACCGTATCGTGATGAGAATTGAGCAGTATTGTTGGCTTAGCAATATCATATTGAGCGTTATATACCCAGATATTATTGCCCTTTCGATGTGTTTGAATATCCCGCTCCTGAAAGAAACCTTCAATTAAATCTGCAGTAAGTTCTTCCTCTTTACTTAAAGATGATAGTCCAATTAATTGTTTTAATAAGGTCAGCGCATCTTCAAATAAGTTGTCCCTATCCTTCATGATATAATCCTCCGGCTTTATCCGCAGACAGTTTAATTCCTTTTATAAATGCAGAACTAAAACCGTTATGTTCCATTTCGTTCAATCCCGCAATTGTACAGCCCTTTGGAGATGTTACCTTATCGATTTCACCTTCTGGATGGGCATTGGTATGCAATAGCAAATCAGCGGCCCCTTTTGCAGTTTGAACCGCCATTTTAAGGGCGTCGTGCGCGTGAAATCCGATTTCAACACCACCCTGCGAAGCCGCGCGAATAGCACGTAAGAAAAATGCAATACCACAAGCACATAATGCCGTAGCCGATGTCATAAGATCCTCATTAATGACAACCACCGAGCCAACTGTTTCAAACATCTTTTCAACTTCCTTCACACTCTCATTGGAACCATTGTCACTGGCAATACAAGTCATCGACTGTGCAATAGCTATTGCCGTATTCGGCATAGCACGTATCACGGTAGCATCCGCGCCCAACTCCGCTCTTAAATCGGCACAAGAAACTCCAGAAACAATTGAAACAAAAATCTGATTTTTCTTATCAATTACTGGGGCGACTTCAACCAATACCTTTTTAAGCTGCTGCGGCAAGATGGCAAATACGACAATATCTGCTCCCTGTACAGCGAGCTTATTATCATTACTGACCGAGAAACCTTGGCTCGCTTCCTCGGCCAATGCACTTAAATTTCTCCGCGTCAATGTAATATCGGCAGCATGCGCAAATTCACTTTTTACAAGTCCTTTTGCCAAAGAAAGACCGATATTACCACTTCCGATAATGGTGACCTTTTTCATAGCGATCGTTGGGTTTAGGTTAGATTTTTATTTTAATGTCAAGCAAGTTCCAAATTGTCCCTGTTGAAACAGATGCAAATTATTGGCATTGCCAATATAGACCTCTTGAACACCTTTATTTATAGCATTAAATGCATTTTCCAGCTTAGGAATCATCCCATCGTTCACTACACCCGCCTCCTTGAGATGTTCAAACTCCTCCGATTTGATTGTCGGGATAACTGAATTTTCGTCTGTGACATCCCGTAAAACACCATTTTTCTCAAAACAGTATACCAACGAGGTTTCATACAACGAAGACAAAGACACGGCTAAAGAAGAAGCAATCGTATCCGCATTTGTATTTAACAACTGACCAAGACCATTATGTGTAATAGCCGAAAATACCGGAACAAAACCTGCCTCCAAAAACTTTTTGATCGCTAAGGTATTCACCGAGTCGTGCAGCAAATCGCCAACAAAACCGTAGTCAATATCCTTAACGGGCCGTTTGATAGCCTTTATGACATCACCATCGGCTCCTGTTAAACCGACAGCATCACATTTTAACTTCTGCAGTTTGGCAACGATCGTCTTATTTGTCAGTCCCGCGTATACCATTGTTACTACACGTAACATTTCTTCATCTGTCACACGACGACCTTCGACCATTTGTGCTTGTATACCAAGTTCACTGGCCAAACGGGTCGCAATTTTACCTCCACCATGTACAAGAATTTTTTTTCCTGACAATGCAGAGAACTTTTCTAAAAAAGATTCTAGCTGGCGTTCATCATCGATAATATTTCCGCCAATTTTAATAATATTTAATACACTATTAGCCATTACGCAACTTTTCCCAATAAAAATAGTTTCTCAATAATCAATAGGACCGTATTATACCAGATCCTCTAGCATACGCTTCAAAACCACCTGAGCAGCCCATACACGATTGCTTGCCTCTTTAATAACAAGTGAATTTGGTCCATCCAAAATTTCAGAAGATAGCTCTAAATCTCTTCTTACCGGCAAGCAATGCATTACTTTGGCATCGTTTGTCAAACGAAGCTTTTTATTATCCATCATCCAATCTTCGTCTACACCATACACTTCGCCATATTCTTGATAAGAAGACCAGTTTTTCACATAGACAAAATCAGCATCTTTTAAGCTTTCCTCCAAATTATTAGATATACTTGCTCCAGCAGTGAATTCCTCACTTAACTCATACCCCATGGGCTGAGCGATTGTAAAGTCAACCAATCCCTCCGCTTGTGCTTTACACATCCACTCGGCAAAAGAGTTAGGTACCGCCTGAGGCAAAGCCTTAACATGTGGAGCCCAAGCCAATACAACTTTTGGTTTCTTAGTCTTCTTATACTCAGTTATTGTAATGATGTCTGTCAAGCTCTGTAGTGGGTGACGTGTTGCACTCTCTAAGGAAACAACAGGGACACCACAATATTTGATGAACTTATTGAACAAATCTTCACTGTAGTCTTCTTCACGATCTTTCAGTTTTGGAAACGAACGAAGTCCCAAAATATCACAATACTCCCCCATAACTGCCGCTGCCTCACGAATATGTTCCACAGTTGTCCCATTCATCACGACACCGTCTTGTGTCTCAAGGGCCCAACCATCTTTATCCATATTCATGACCATGACATTCATACCCAAATTCATCGCCGCTTTTTGTGTACTCAAACGCGTACGCAAACTTGGATTCAAAAATACAAGTCCCAGTGTTTTATGTTTACCAAGGTCCTGATTGTCATATGGTGCAGCTTTCAAACTTAACGCTTCTTGAACAACGTCCGCTACACTAGGAACATCCTTAACAGAGAAAAACTTTTTCATCTATATTTATTTATTCGAGTACATTTTTAACAGCATAAAATGTCTGCACCGCACTCCATATATACTTTAAATTACTAAAAAGCACAATCAGATTTGCTTAGCCAAAGAGCTTATGCGCTAATCTGATGTCAGCTCTACAATTTTTTATGCAACTGCGACCGCTTTGATATGTTCTTTCAAGGCCGATAAAAACTGATCAGCATGTTCCTTCGTAATATTCAACGCCGGCAACAAACGAATCACGAAAGGTTTAGCCTCACCTGTAAAGATACGGTTCTTTAATAAGAGATCTTTCTTAACATGTGCCAAAGATTCTGGAAGTTCAATACCAATGATTAAACCTCTCCCACGCACTTCAACAATTTCCTCAATTTGCTTTAATTCATTGATAAGATATGCGCCTACTTCTGCCGCATTCTCCATCAGCTTATCCTGCTGGATGATTTCCAAAACAGCCAAAGCTGCCGCACATGCGAGGTGATTTCCACCAAAAGTTGTTCCCAGACTTCCGTAAGTAGCCTTAAACTTGGGGGATATACTTATTGCTCCTATAGGGAAACCATTACCCATACCTTTTGCCATCGTATAAATATCAGCATCAACGCCTGAATAATCCTGCGCATAGAACAGTCCTGTCCTACCATAGCCACATTGAACTTCATCAGCAATAAATACCGCATTATATTGATCACAAAGAGAGCGAATCAATTGAAGAAAAGACACAGAAGCCTCGCGGATCCCGCCTACGCCTTGGATACTTTCAACGATAACTGAAGAGATCTCCTCCCCATAGGAGCTAAAAGCCTCTTTAAGTGGAGTCTCATCATTGAAAGGAAGAAAAACTACATGCTCCGTTTCGTTAACCGGGGCGACAATAGTTGGATTGTCCGTAGCAGCTACAGCTAAAGAAGTCCTACCGTGAAAAGCTTTTGAAAATGCAATCACCTTTTTCCGCTTGTTATAAAACGAAGCCAATTTCAATGCATTTTCGTTCGCTTCCGCCCCCGAATTGCAAAGGAATAAATCGTAATCAACCTTACCCGAAACTTCGCCCAATAATCGGGCAAGTTCACGCTGAATTGGAATTTCAACAGAATTAGAATAGAACCCAATACGGTTCAATTGCTCTGTTATACGCTGTACATAATGTGGGTGCGTGTGTCCGATCGATATCACAGCATGACCACCATACAAGTCCAAGTAAGCATTTCCTTCGGCATCCCACACCGTTGATCCATTAGCCTTTACTATGTTAATGGGATTAATGGGATAAACATCAAATGGTTTCATCTTAATGAATTATAGATTGATAAACGAAATAGCTAGTAATAGAAAAAGCTATCAGATTTTAGCATTACAAATATATTAGTTATAACGGTAGGAATGGTCATAAAATAAAAAAAGTCCCCTTAAAAAGAGGACTTTTTTATGCTAGATCAGAAGAATACTATTCTCCGTCTACTTTTTCTTCACCTTCTACTTCAGCTTTCACTTCTGCAGGAGCTTCAGTTTCAGCAGTAGCAGCAGCAGCTTTTTTAGCACCACCACGACGACGAGTAGCTTTTTTCTCAGTAGCCTCAGCTTTTTTACCGTAGATTTCGTTGTAATCAACTAACTCGATGAACGCCATCTCTGCGTTATCACCTAAACGGTTTTCCATTTTGATGATACGAGTATAACCACCTGGACGGTTAGCTACTTTTTCAGAAATCTCGCGGAATAAGATAGAAACTGCGTCTTTATCTTTCAAGTAAGCGAATACTGTACGACGTGAGTGAGTCGTATCGTTTTTAGATTTAGTAATCAAAGGCTCAACATACGTACGTAATGCTTTAGCTTTAGCCAAAGTAGTTGTAATACGTTTGTGTTTGATCAATGACGTTGCCATGTTAGCCAACATTGCTTTTCTATGGCTATCCGTACGGCCTAAGTGATTTACTTTTTTTCCGTGTCTCATTTTGGATTTTATTATACTAATCGTACCGTTTTTGTATATGTCAGTAATGTGAATATCACATACTCAGACAGCCAAAAGGAATTACGACTAGCGGTCGCTTAATAAATTATTATTCTTCGTCTAATTTGTATTTTGCCAAGTTCATTCCGAATGATAAACCTTTCGATTTAACCAATTCTTGGATTTCACTTAACGATTTTTTACCGAAGTTTCTGAATTTCAACATATCAGCTACGTCATAAGTTACTAACTCAGCTAATGTGCGAATATCCGCAGCTTTCAAACAGTTCAATGCACGAACTGAAAGATCAAGATCTACTAATTCTGTTTTCAAAATCTTACGCATATGTAAGATTTCTTCATCAACAACTTTAGTTTCTTCTTTCGTTTGAGACTCAAGAAGCATATTCTCGTCAGAGAATAAAATAAAGTGCTGAATTAAGATCTTAGCAGCTTCTTTCAAAGCTTCTTCGGGGTGAATTGAGCCATCAGTAGAGATATCCAACAACAATTTCTCGTAGTCAGTTTTTTGCTCTACACGGTAATTCTCAATGGTATATTTAACATTCTTGATCGGAGTAAAGATCGAATCGATTGCGATAACACCTACTGGAGCATCAGCAACTTTATTCTCATCAGCATTTACGTATCCACGACCTTTGGCAATACTCAATTCCAATTCAATTGTCACTGAATTATCCATGTTACAGATTACCATGTCTGGGTTTAAGACCGTAAAGTTATTAGAGAACTTTGTGATATCACCAGCTAAGAATTGTTCTTGACCATTGATTACTACAAATACCTTTTCGTTGTCGCCAATCTCACCTGTTTTTTTGAAACGAATTTGTTTCAAGTTCAAGATAATTTCAGTTACGTCTTCAACAACACCTTTGATCGTTGAAAATTCGTGCGAAACGCCAGAAAACCTTATCGACGTAATTGCATATCCTTCTAAAGAGGACAATAGAATACGGCGCAAAGCATTACCAATGGTTACACCAAAACCAGGCTCCAATGGACGAAATTCAAACGTACCATCAAAATCCGTAGATTTTTGCATGATAACTTTATCCGGTCTTTGAAATGCTAAAATTGCCATTTATTTTCTTTTAATGTTTTATTTGTAATAATAATTGTAATACAATAGAAGATGCATACCCCAAAAATTGGACTATGCATTCTTCTATTTTATTTATTATTTAGAGTATAACTCAACGATTAAGTTCTCTTTGATGTTTTCAGGAATGTCAGCTCTTTCTGGATAGCTTAAGAAAGTACCTGTCAATTCTTTCGCATTCCACTCTAACCAAGAAAATTTGTTTACAGTACGACCTGCAACTGAATTTGTGATGGCTTCAAGTGTTTGAGAACGTTCACGAACTGCTACAACGTCACCTGGACGCAAGCTATATGATGGAATGTTAACAACTTCGCCGTTAACAGTAACGTGTTTGTGGGATACCAACTGGCGAGCAGCGGCACGAGAAGTAGCGATACCTAAACGGTAAACTACGTTATCCAAGCGAGCTTCTAACAATTTCAAGAAGATCTCACCTGTAATACCTTGTTTAGAGGCAGCTTTAACAAATAAGTTTGCGAATTGACGCTCCAATACACCGTAAGTGTATTTTGCTTTTTGTTTTTCTAACAACTGAATAGCATATTCAGATTGTTTACCTCTGCGTTTAGAAGCTCCATGTTGTCCAGGAGGGTAATTTTTCTTTTCTAACGCTTTATCTGGGCCGAAGATCGGCTCTCTAAATTTACGGGCAATTTTGGACTTAGGTCCTGTATATCTAGCCATTTTCTTTTACAATTAAAGTATCTATCAGCCTATAGCCGATGAATCTTATCTTTAAATTAATTAAACTCTTCTGCGTTTTGGAGGACGACAACCGTTGTGAGGAAGTGGAGTGATATCTTTAATAGTAGTCACATCGATTCCTACAGTTTGCAATGTTCTGATTGCTGATTCACGACCAGCACCAGGTCCTTTAACAAACACTTCAACTTTACGTAAACCCAAGTCGTGAGCAACTTTTCCACAGTCTTGTGCAGCTTGACCAGCAGCATATGGAGTGTTCTTTTTAGAACCACGGAAACCCATTTTACCAGCACTAGACCAAGAAATAGTTTGACCTTGATTATTTGTCAAAGTTACAATGATATTGTTAAACGTTGCGTTAATGTGAGCCTGACCTACAGGTTCGATAACAACGATACGCTTTTTTGCAGCTTTTTTAGTTTTAGCCATTTCTTATTTATTATTTAGTAGCTTTTTTCTTGTTTGCAACTGTCTTACGTTTACCTTTACGAGTACGTGAGTTGTTTTTAGTACGTTGACCACGAACTGGTAAGTGTTTACGGTGACGCAATCCACGGTAACAACCGATATCCATTAAACGTTTGATGTTTAATTGAATTTCAGAACGTAATGCACCTTCAACTTTCAATTCGTCGTTAATGATGGTACGAATTGCTGCCAATTGTTCATCATTCCACTCTTGTACCTTCACATCTTCGCTGATACCAGCTTTTTCCAAGATATATTCAGCTCTTGTACGACCGATACCAAAAATATAGGTAAGGCCGATCACACCTCTTTTGTTTTTAGGTAAATCAATACCTGCTATCCTTGCCATATAATATTAAGCTATTATTTTTTTAATGAATTAACCCTGACGTTGTTTAAACTTTGGGTTCTTTTTGTTAATTACAAAAACTTTACCTTTACGACGGATGATCTTACAGTCCGCGCTACGTTTTTTTATTGATGCTCTTACTTTCATGATATTTATTTTTTCAAAAGCTTGCGCTAATACAAAGGCTTACTGCTATTTATAGCGATAAGTAATCCTTCCTTTAGTCAAATCATACGGAGACATTTCCAATTTAACTTTATCACCAGGTAAAATTTTGATATAGTGCATACGCATTTTACCAGAAATATGGGCAATGATTTCATGTCCATTTTCCAACTCTACCCTAAACATAGCATTAGAAAGTGCCTCTCTAATTATACCGTCTTGTTCTATTGAGGCTTGTTTAGCCATATATTCTCGATTAAATTTAATTTAAAAGCCTGCGAACAGGAGTGCAAAGATAAATAAAAATAATTGAAAACCAACTACTTTTTGTTCAAAACTTTCTCTACATGTTCGAATGTCAGCAACACATCTGGTTCTCCTTTTCGGATTGCAACCATCTGTTCGAAGTGCGCCGATAATTTTCCATCCACTGTACTTACTGTCCAACCATCGTCCCAAAAACGAACGCCCGCGCGGCCTGCATTGATCATCGGTTCGATACAAATGACCAAACCTTCCTCCAATTTCGGACCAGCACCCCGTTTTCCATAATTAGGAACCTCCGGTTTTTCATGTAAGTGGTAACCAACGCCGTGTCCAACCAGCTCACGAACAATTCCGAAACCGAATTTGCTCACATACTCCTGCACAGCCGAAGAAATATCCCCAACACGTTTACCAGCCACCGCCTGTTCAACACCTTTGTACAATGATTCCTTTGTTACATCCAGTAATAATTGTGCCTCTTCAGAAATCTCCCCTACACCAAAAGTATAAGCAGAATCACTGATAAAGCCATTCAGATTGACACCACCATCGACCGAAACAAGATCTCCATCTTTAATTTCATAATCACTTGGAAAGCCGTGTACAATTTGATCGTTGACAGATATACACAAAGAATATGGAAATCCTTGATAATTTAAGAACGCAGGCGTCCCGCCGTTATCATGAATATACTCATAAGCTAATTTATCAAGAGATATAGTCTTTACCCCAGGTTTAATCACTTTTGCGATTTCACCAAGCAACTGCGAAAGCACATCTGCTGACTTTCGCAATTGCTCTATATCTTCTGCTGACTTATAAAATACTTTAGACATCTAAAGAAATTAAATTGCCGAATGATCCATTCCCTCAACAGACGCAGCCGAACGGCCTTTAATACGACCTGTTTTCATTAATCCATCGTAATGACGCATCAATAAATGAGATTCGATCTGTTGCAAAGTATCCAACACCACACCTACTAAAATCAATAAAGACGTACCACCGTAGAAGTGCGCAAATTGATTATTAATACCAAACAAACTTGCAATAGCAGGTAGAATAGCAATGATCGCTAAGAAAATTGCACCTGGAAATGTAATATTTGATATTACGCGGTCTATAAAATTACTAGTTTCCAATCCCGGTTTAATACCTGGTACAAATCCTCCGTTCTTCTTCATGTCGTCCGACATCTGTTGTGGGTTCACCATAATCGCTGTATAGAAAAACGTAAATGCGATAATTAACACCGCAAATGTCACGTTGTATGCTACAGAAGTATAGTTACTCAACGAAGTCAAAAATTCCGACTGAAGATTTGGGAAGAACTGTCCCAAACTCATTGGCACAAACATGATTGCCTGCGCAAAAATGATAGGCATTACACCTGCAGCATTTACCTTTAAAGGTATATACTGACGTACTCCACCGACTTGCTTGTTTCCAACGATTTTCTTTGCGTATTGTACAGGAATCTTACGAACCCCTTGTACGATTAAGATCGTAAAGATCACAACAAAGAACAAAGCCACAAATTCAAGCAACAATGGAATTGGACCACCACCACCTTTCGCCATTCTAGAAACCCATTCCGCAGTGATACCACTTGGCAATTGAGCGATAATACCAGTCATGATGATCAAAGAAATACCATTACCGATACCTTTATCCGTAATTTTTTCCCCTAACCACATCACAAATAAAGTACCGCCTGTCAAAACTATGGCAGTCAGAATAGTGAATAATGGGTCAGCTATTGTCTTAGCACTTGGCTCGATCTGAGTACGTACATAAGCAAAAGCCTGAAGCAAAGTAATCCCTAATGTTAAATAGCGAGTAATCTGATTCATTTTTTGACGACCACTTTCCCCTTCTTTCTGCATCTTTTGGAAGTAAGGAACCGCGATGCCCAGCAATTGAACAACAATGGATGCCGAGATATATGGCATTACCCCTAAAGCAAAGATAGCCGAGCGAGAGAACGATCCCCCCGCGAACATATCCAATAAGCCCAATAAACCCTCTTTTTGACCAGAAGCCAAAGCGTGAGGATTTACACCTGGTAATACCACGTGACATCCAATACGGTAAATCAAAAGAAAAAGTAAGGTATTTAGAATACGCGTACGTAAATCATCGATTTTCCAAATATTGGTTAAGGTTGTGATTAGTTTCTTCATTTATTAAATTTTAACGATAGAACCGCCTGCAGCTTCGATAGCTTTTTGAGCAGAAGCAGTAAACGCGTGCGCTGTTACTTCAACTTTAGCTTTCAATTCACCGCGACCCAAGATTTTAACTTTGTCATTTTTAGACACTAAACCATGAGCTTTCAATGCGTCGAAATCTACAGCTGTCAAATTGTATTTCTCGATCAACGCTTGTAAAGTATCTAAGTTTACACCATTATACTCAACACGGTTGATGTTTTTGAAACCAAATTTAGGCACACGACGTTGCAAAGGCATCTGACCACCTTCGAAACCGATTTTCGTAGAGTGACCTGAACGAGAACCAGCACCTTTGTGACCACGCGTTGAAGTACCACCACGACCAGAACCAGTACCACGGCCAATACGTTTGCTACTTTTTACTGCACCTTTTGCAGGTTTTAAATTACTTAAGTTCATTTTTAAACTAAATTGTGCTAGCCCTTCGCTCTCACTAAACAGGTACTAGCGATTAAAAAATAATTATTATAAATACAAGTAATGGAAAGAGCCAAAAGACCCTTTCCATATGCTAATATTAAATAGTTTCGATAGCTACTAAATGGTTTACTTTACGTACCATTCCAATAATTGATGGAGTAGCTTCAACTTCTACTGAGTGGTTGATTCTTTTCAAACCCAATGCCTCAATAGTTTTCTTTTGGCGCTCGCTTCTGTCGATAACGCTCTTTATCTGGGTGATTTTGATTTTTGCCATGATAATTAACCGTTAAATACTTTGTTTAAATCGACACCGCGGTGTTGTGCTACTGTATATGCATCACGCATGTTTGCTAAAGCAGTTACAGTTGCTTTTACCACGTTGTGTGGGTTAGAAGAACCTAATGATTTAGCCAATACGTCTTTGATACCAGCAGACTCCAATACGGCACGCATTGCACCACCTGCTAAAACTCCCGTACCGGCGATAGCTGGTTTAACCAAAACTGAACCACCAGAATATTTACCATATTGCTCATGAGGAACAGTACCTTTGATAATAGGAACTTTAACCAAATTTTTCTTTGCGTCGTCGATACCTTTAGTGATTGCCTCAGTTACCTCTTTAGCTTTACCTAAACCGTAACCAACGATACCGTTTTCATCACCTACTACAACAATTGCAGAGAAGCTGAAAGTACGACCACCTTTAGTAACTTTTGCTACACGTTGGATACTTACTAAGCGATCTTTTAATTCAATTTCGCTTGATTTTACTCTTTTTATATTGCTTAATGCCATTTCTTTCTATGATTAAAAGTCTAAACCGCCTTCGCGAGCACCTTCAGCCAAAGATTTGATACGGCCATGGTATAAGTACCCATTACGGTCAAAAACTACTTTATTAATACCTGCTGCTACTGCTTTCTCAGCAACCAATTTACCTACAGCTTTAGACTGTTCAACTTTGTTACCAGATGCAGTAAATTCTTTCGATAAACTAGATGCAGCAACTAATGTTTTACCTGCATTGTCATCAATGATTTGCGCATAGATACCTTTGTTACTTCTAAAAACCGATAAACGTGGACGTTCAGACGTTCCAGCAAGGTTTTTTCTGATTCCTTTTTTGATTCTCTCTCTACGAGATGCTTTTTGTCCTGCCATGATTATTATTTTTTAGCTGATTTACCTGCTTTTCTTCTCAATACTTCACCTTCAAACTTGATACCTTTTCCTTTGTAAGGTTCTGGTTTACGGAAGCCACGGATTTTAGCCGCTATCTGACCGATCAATTGTTTGTCAGCACACTCTAAAGTGATTGTAGGGTTTTTACCTTTGTCAGCAGTAGTTGATACTTTAACCTCGTTTGGCAATACAAAAACAATCTGGTGAGAGAAACCTAAAGTTAACTCTAATACATTACCAGTACTTGAAGCACGGTAACCTACACCGACTAACTCTTGCGTAGTTTTGTAACCTTCAGTCACACCGTGAACCATGTTAGCCAACAGGGAACGGTATAGACCGTGTAATGCTTTGTGTTTCTTTTGATCAGTTGGACGTGTTACAACAATATTGCCTTCTTCTTGAGCAATAGTGATGTCACGGTCAACTTGTTGTGTTAATTCGCCTTTAGGACCTTTTACTGAAACTAAGTTTTTGTCCGAAATAGTAACAGTTACCCCAGCAGGGATAGCGATAGGCGCTTTTCCAATTCTTGACATTTCTTTGTGCTTTTACCTAGATTAATAAACGTAACATAAAACTTCACCACCAACATTTTGAAGTCTAGCTTCTTTATCTGTCATTACACCTTTAGATGTTGACAAGATAGCAATACCTAAACCATTCAAAACACGAGGCATAGTATCAACGCTTGCATACTTTCTTAAACCAGGTTTACTCACACGTGTCAACGTACGAATAGCCGGAATTTTGCTAATTGGGTTATATTTCAATGCGATTTTGATCGTACCCTGTACGCCACTCTCATCGAATTTGTAATTAGCAATGTAACCTTTATCAAAAAGAACTTTAGTGATCTCTTTTTTTAGGTTCGATGCAGGAATTTCAACAACCCTGTGGTTGGCCTTGATGGCATTCCTTACTCGTGTAAGGTAATCCGCAATTGGATCTGTAGTCATTATATATGAAAATTTGTGACAGCGGTTTCCCTCCCAACCATTGGTATGGGACCTTCTATCTGTTAAACAATTTTAAAATGCAAAAACCCCGGCAATCCTCAGTTGAATTGCCCGGGCAAAATTAAGTATTTTTTTTTAATTACCAAGAAGCTTTTTTCACCCCTGGGATTTTGCCATCTAAAGCCATCTCACGGAAAGTTACACGAGAGATACCAAATTGACGCATATATCCTTTAGGACGACCAGTCAATTTACAACGATTGTGTAAACGTACTGGAGAAGCATTTTTAGGTAATTTATCTAATGCAACGTAATCGCCAGCAGCTTTTAATTCTGCACGTTTTGCCGCATATTTAGCTACCAATTTAGCGCGTTTTACTTCGCGTGCTTTTAATCCTTCTTTAGCCATTGTTATTAGTATTTTGATTTTTAAATGGTAAACCGAATTGCTTCAACAATTCTAAAGCTTCAACATCATTTTGAGCAGAAGTCACGAAAGTGATATCCATACCTTGGATCTTGTTGATTTTGTCAATGTTGATCTCAGGGAAAATGATTTGTTCAGTGATACCTAAGTTATAGTTACCACGTCCGTCAAAACCTTTATCGTTGATACCGCGGAAGTCACGAATACGTGGAAGCGATACTGCTACTAAACGATCCAAGAATTCAAACATATTGTTGTCACGTAAAGTAACACGTGCCCCTACAGGCATACCTTTACGTAATTTAAAGTTTGAAATATCTTTTTTCGATTTTGTAGCAACAGCTTGTTGACCTGTGATTAAAGTCAACTCAGCGATAGCGTTATCGATTAATTTTTTGTCAGCTGTTGCAGCTCCTACGCCTTGTGAAACAACGATTTTCTCAAGTTTAGGAACCTGCATAATACTTTTATACTGAAATTTTTCTTGAAGTGCTTTACGGATTTCTTCCGCATATTTCACTTTTAATCTTGGTACGTAAGTCATTATTTAATTTCCTCCCCTGATTTTTTAGCGTAACGAACTAATTTACCATCTGCATTTAACTTACGACCTACACGTGTAGTTGCACCTGTTTTAGGATCGATAACAGCTAAATTAGAGATGTGAATACCAGCTTCTTTCTCAATGATACCACCATTAGGATTAGCTGCACTTGGTTTAGTGTGTTTTTTTACGATGTTAGCGCCCTCAACGATAGCTCTATTTTTATCCACTAAAACAGTTAATACTTTTCCTTGAACACCTTTAGAGTTACCAGCGATAACTTTCACTAAATCACCTTTTTTAATTTTGATTTTGTGCGTAGTTGTTTTTGTTTTCTGTGCCATAATTATAAAACCTCCGGTGCTAATGATACAATTTTCATGAACTGTTTCTCACGCAACTCTCTAGCAACAGGGCCAAAGATACGTGTACCACGTGGTTCATCATTATTATTTAATAATACAGCGGCGTTATCATCGAAACGGATATATGAACCATCTTTACGACGGATTTCCTTTTTCGTTCTAACGACTACTGCTTTAGAAACGGAACCTTTTTTCACGTTTCCTGAAGGCATAGCGCTTTTCACCGATACAACAATCTTATCTCCGATTGATGCATAACGCTTGCGCGTACCGCCCAATACACGGATTACTAAAACTTGTTTAGCACCGCTATTGTCAGCTACATTAAGTCTTGATTCTTGTTGTACCATGTTATTTAGCTCTTTCTATAATTTCAACTAATCTCCAGTTTTTTGTTTTACTCAGCGGACGAGTTTCCATAATTAATACCGTATCGCCGATACCGCAGGTATTAGTTTCGTCATGAGCTTTAAATTTAGTAGTTTTTTTAACGAACTTACCATAGATCGGGTGTTTCACTTTACGTTCCACTGATACCACGATAGATTTGTCCATCTTGTTGCTAACTACTAAGCCGATTCTTGTTTTTCTTAAATTTCTTTCCATTTCGACTTTAAATTTTACGCCTCAGAGGCTGTTTCATTTTTAGCTGCAGCTTTGCGTGCACTGATCTCTGTACTGATACGAGCGATAGTTCTGCGTGCTGCTTTGATCACGTTAGGGTTCTCAATAGCTGAAACAGCATGTGCAAATTTCAATTTTGTAAGGGCTGTTTTCTCTTCTACAAGACGAGCTTTTAAGTCCTCATTAGATAATTCTAAAATTTCTGAATTTTTCATGTTTTTTCAGTTGTTATTTGGGTTATCATCGCTTTATATATAGCGTTAGGGGTAACGGCCCTAACGCTTAAATGATGACATTACCAAGATTTTTATGCTTCAACGTAGTCTCTACGAATCACAAACTTAGTTTGAACCGGAAGTTTTTGAGCTGCAAGGCGTAAAGCTTCTTTGGCAATTTCCAAAGGCACACCTTCTGCTTCAAATAACATACGGCCTGGGCGTACTACTGCTACCCAGTATTCTGGAGCACCCTTACCTTTACCCATACGTACCTCTGCAGGTTTTTTCGTAACAGGTTTGTCAGGGAAAATACGAATCCAAACTTGACCTTCACGTTTCATATAACGTGTAACCGCAATACGAGCTGCCTCGATTTGACGACTAGTGATCCATGCTTGCTCCATTGTTTTGATACCGAAAGAACCGAAAGCTAACTCCGCTCCACGAGAAGCGTTACCTTTCATGCGGCCTTTCTGCATCTTTCTGAACTTCGTTCTTTTTGGCTGTAACATGTTCGTATACTTTTTAAATCTGCTTTTTCAGCAGGTTTTTGTTGTAATCTAAATAAACTCTATTAATCTTTTTTCGGACCACGGTTGCTTCCACCACGGTTGTTTCCACCACGATTATTTCCACCACGACCACCTTTGTTATTGCGGTTATCGCGACGATCGCCACCACCTTCGTGGTTGCCACGTGATTTTACACCAGATGCTTGACCAATGTTTGGAGATAAGTCACGTTTACCGTAAACCTCACCTTTACAGATCCAAACTTTGATACCAATTTTACCGTATGTAGTCAATGCTTCAGCTAAAGCGTAGTCGATATCAGCACGCAATGTGTGTAAAGGAGTTCTTCCTTCTTTGTATTGTTCAGTACGCGCCATTTCAGCACCACCTAAACGACCAGAACACATGATTTTGATACCTTCTGCACCCATACGCATGGTAGAAGCGATTGAAGTTTTCATTGCACGACGGAATGAAATACGTGCCTCTAATTGTTTAGCGACACCTTCAGCTACTAACTTAGCATCTAACTCAGGGCGTTTGATCTCGAAAATATTGATTTGAACATCCTTTTTAGTCAGTTTTTTCAACTCTTCTTTGATCTTGTCAACTTCTTGACCACCTTTTCCGATAACGATACCTGGACGAGCAGTGTGAATTGTAACAGTGATACGTTTTAAAGTTCTTTCGATAACAACTTTAGCTACACCACCTTTTGCGATACGAACAGAAAGATATTTTCTGATTTTTTCGTCTTCAACTAATTTATCGGAATAGTTTTTACCTCCGAACCAGTTAGAATCCCAACCTTTGATGATTCCTAATCTGCTACCTATTGGATTTGCTTTTTGTCCCATTTCTCAATAAATTAGTTTTGTTCAACGTTTAATTTGCTATCAACTACCAACGTAACGTGATTTGAACGTTTACGAACTCTGTAACCGCGACCTTGAGGAGCTGGACGTAATCTTTTCAATTGACGACCGCCACCTACTGATACTTCTTTTACAATTAGTTCGCTTTCTTCAACTGATTTACCTTCATTTTTGGCTTCCCAGTTTTTGATTGCAGATAATAATAATTTTTCTACACGAGCAGCAGCTTCTTTACTTGAGTGTTTCAAAATGTATAAAGCATTTTCAACACGTTGACCACGAATTAAGTCTACCACTAAACGCATCTTACGAGGCGAAGTAGGGCAGTTCAATAATTTGGCATCCGAAGCTCCTCCTTGTTGAGCTTTCTCTTGCTCTTTGCGTTGTCTAATTAAGACAGACTTTTTAAGTTTTTTTGTTGCTTCCATTACCTATTATTTTTTCTTTTCTGCGTGGCCTCTGAATGTACGCGTAGGCGCGAATTCACCAAGCTTGTGACCTACCATATTTTCTGTTACATAAACAGGGATAAATTTATTCCCGTTGTGCACTGCGAAGGTATGGCCAACAAAATCAGGTGAAATCATTGATCTACGAGACCATGTTTTGATAACTGACTTCTTGTTAGTTTCATTCATAGAAAGAACTTTTCTTTCTAAGTTGTGATCGATATAAGGACCTTTTTTAATTGAACGAGCCATTATTTTTTCCTTCTCTCAATGATGTAACGATTCGATGTTTTCTTCTTGTAGCGTGTTTTGAAGCCTTTAGCTAATACACCTGTACGTGAGCGTGGGTGACCTCCTGAAGTACGGCCTTCACCACCACCCATAGGGTGATCTACTGGGTTCATCGCAACACCACGAACTCTTGGACGACGACCTAACCAACGTTTGCGACCTGCTTTACCTAACACTTGGTTAGATCTCTCATGGTTCGATACAGAACCAATTGTAGCAACACAAGTCAATAAGATCATACGTGTTTCGCTCGAAGGTAATTTGATGATGGCATATTTACCATCACGAGCAGACAATTGAGCATAAGTACCAGCCGAACGAGCAATTGAACCTCCTTGACCAGGATTTAATTCAATGTTGTGGATGATAGAACCCAATGGAATGTTTGCTAATGGTAATGTATTACCAACTTCTGGGGCAACTTTATCACCTGCAATTACAGTTTGACCAACTTCTAAACCAGCTGGAGCAAGGATGTAACGTTTTTCACCATCAGCGTAATGCAACAAGGCAATACGAGCAGTACGATTCGGATCGTACTCGATAGTAGCTACTTTTGCAGGGATATCTTTTTTATCGCGTTTGAAATCAATTAATCGGTATACTTTTTTATGTCCCCCACCGAGATAACGCATAGTCATTTTACCGGAGTTATTACGACCGCCTGATTTCTTGTTGATTTTAACTACTAACGATTTTTCAGGAACGTTTGTAGTAACATCAGAGTAGTCTGCGCCTACTCTAAAACGAGTACCAGGGGTTACCGGTTTGAATCTTTTAACTGCCATTTTGTATTATATAGTACTGTAAAAGTCAATAGTTTCGCCGTCTTTAATAGTAATGACAGCCTTTTTATACTTAGGAGCTCTACCAGATACGAAACCTGCTTTTGTGTAACGGCTTTTTGCTTTACCAGCTACTACTGCAGTGTTTACAGCAAGAACTGTAACACCAAACATAGCCTCAACAGCTGCTTTAATCTGGATTTTGTTTGCTCTGTGATCTACTTTGAAAGCGTAACGGTTTAATTTCTCCGTCAACATAGAAGCTTTCTCAGTCAAGATAGGTTTTTTAATAATTTCCATATTACTTAGCTAATGCTTCCTCCAAAGATTTAACAGAATCTGTAGTCAACAATAATTTTGTTGCGTTCAATACATCATATGTATTTAAATCAGATGCAACAATAACTTTTGCTTTTTTCAAGTTTCTGCTTGATTTATAAACAATTTCATCGTAAGCTGGCAATACCAACAATGTTTTCTCATCAGCTACATTCAACGCATTGATTAAAGCAACATAGTTTTTAGTTTTGATAGCATCGAATTTTACTTCATCCAATACCACAATGTTATTATCTTTTGCTTTGTAAGACAACGCTGATTTACGCGCTACTTGTTTCAATTTTTTGTTCAATTTGAACGAGTAGTCACGAGGTTGAGGACCGAATACACGACCACCACCATTAAACAATGGAGATTTGATAGAACCCGCACGAGCACCACCAGTACCTTTTTGTTTGTGTAATTTACGAGTAGAACCCGCGATTTCGTTACGTTGTTTAGATTTGTGAGTTCCTTGGCGTTGGTTCGCTAAGTATTGTTTCACATCCAAATAGATCGCATGATCGTTAGGCTCTAACCCAAATACCGACTCAGGAAGTTGCACCTTGGCACCTGTTTCTTTACCTGATAAATTTAAAACTTTAACTTCCATCTCTACTATTTGTCTACGATTACATAAGAACCTTTAGCTCCTGGAATGGAACCACTAACAACGATAAGGTTTTGCTCAGCGTAAACTTTCAACACCTGTAAGTTTTGAACTTTAACTCTGTCACCACCTGTACGACCCGCCATGCGCATACCTTTGAATACGCGTGAAGGCCATGATGAAGCACCTAATGAACCTGGAGCACGTAATCTGTTGTGCTGACCGTGAGTCGCACCACCTACACCACCAAATCCATGACGTTTCATGACACCTTGGAAACCTTTACCTTTTGAAGTACCGACTACATCTACGTACTCACCTTCTTCAAAAAGAGTAACGTCAACTACGTCACCAAGTTGTTTTGCATCTGGGAAAGTTTTAAACTCTACCAACTTACGCTTAGGCGTTGTGTTTGCTTTCGCAAAGTGCCCTTTCAAAGGAGCTGTCGTGTTTTTCTCCTTAGCTTCGTCGAAACCAAGTTGAATTGCCGAGTAGCCATCCTTTTCTTCCGTACGTATCTGCGTAACCACGCACGGCCCGGCCTGAATCACTGTACAAGGAATATTTTTCCCATCAGCGTTAAACAGGCTCGTCATTCCTACTTTTTTTCCAATAATACCTGACATGTTGTAAATTAATTAATTAAAAGTCCTTCGAAGCAGTAGGGCTTCGCTCAAGACATACTATTCCCATTAAGGGACTGCAAAGTTACAAACATTTTTATAACTGTCAAATAATTAGTGAATTATTTTTTTTATTTTCTAGATCTCCTCTTCATCCAACCCAAATTTCCGAATAATACCTATCCAGCTCTCCGCTCCGACTAAATCAGATGCGGAAAAATAAAAATACATTTCTTTATTTCTACTGCCATACAGCTGTCACAGACTGCTATAATTTTGAATTGTCATACAGCGCGAGATGCGATGTAAAAATCTTTAAAAACTTATCATACAATGATTATGAAAACAGACATCATTTCCAAACACGAACTACTTGCACATTGGTTGGGCCACCGAACTTTGACGAGACAAACCATTGAAAAATTCCCTGAAGAAGAATTGTTCAATTATAAGGTTGAAGGCATGCGAACTTTCGCAGACATGACTAAGGAACTATTAGGAATCGCTGTTCCGGGACTCCAGGAAATTGTGAACAACAAAAGTGGTGAACTCAATGAAAATTTAGGCTACTCAAGCAAAGCACAATTACTTCAGGCATGGGATGAAGCAACCCCTCAGATTACCGAACTATTTAATAAGATTTCGGAAGAACGATTTGCAGAAGAATTCAACTTATTTGGACAATATAAATCGCCAGTCATTCACAGTATTTTATATTTTATCGACAATGAGATCCATCATCGCGGACAGGCATTTGTCTATTTACGTTTACTGGGTATCCAACCACCATTTTTTTGGGAAAGAGGCTAATACCTGATACCGAGAACGGAAGTTTTATCCTAAAGTGGATCAAAACTTTTTTAATACAATTACAGTCTAACTTGTTCGGCATCCTTCCTTTCAGCCGAACAGGTTTTTCCTTTGCTATAGCATGAGCCCCTTAATTCCTTCGTTTTCAGCTAAACTTGCTCCAAAGCAGCCGAAAGCAAACGCTTCACCGCTTCTTTTAGTGATTCAGGCTCAATAATCCTACCTTTATCGGCAAACATCAGATACCAGCGTGCAAAACCATTCTCCATATTTATACTTTCAAAATGCATCTCCACGTAGTTATCCGCAACGATTTCCTTTTGGAAGCCAAAATAGTGGCGGTCCCATTCCATGTAGCGGGCCATATCCTTGTCCACCTGTACAATGACTTTCGTTGTAGGCACTTCATGGCGCTTATTCAGAAAATAAGAGAGTTCGGGATGCTCATTTGCAAAATCATCGGCAAGTATTCTGATGTTGTTTATTCTGTCCAGACGGAATTGCCTATAATCATTCCTTAGCTTACAAAAAGCAAGAATATACCAAAACTTGCTTTCCACAAAAATACCAACGGCTTCGATCTCACGTCTTTCGGGCGTTTTATCGGATGGTTTGGAATAATAGATTTCAACACATTTTTTTGCAGCGATGCTTTCAATCAGAATATTGGTACCATGGGTCAACTTTTCATTGAACTGATGGCGTCCGCCCCGAACGAGAAAGTTGTCTCCAACCAGTGCAACTTGCTCCTTTTCATTCCCCCTTAGGATGGCTTTCATTTTCAGCAGTGCGGTGGCAAAATGATGAGCTAGGTTCCGATCCGTATATTTCTCAACCAATTTCTCTGCTGCAACAAAACTCAACGCCTCTTCCCTTGTAAACTGCAGGGGCGGCATCTTATAGCCCTCCACTAAAGAGTAGCCACTTCCAGCTTCACCATAAATTGGTATTCCGGCCTGCATTAAAGAACGGATATCACGGTAAATTGTTCGTTGGCTCACTTCATAGCGTTTTGCCAATGCCGCCGCTGTCACAACAGGCTTGGCCTGTAAATGCATGTAAATAGCGAGTATACGATCAAATCTTTTCTGGATATCCGTCATCGGGATAAAGGTACAAAAAGCCTAAATCAATTACGAATTCAGCATCTACACCTATATAACCCCACAATAAATGGAATTGGAAAAGTCACCTTCGAGCGTATCCCATATGTTGACATAAACATGGAGATCACCTGTTTTTCTGCTTATCTCCTCAAATTGTAATGAACAGGAGCCCTGATTTACATTGGCAATAGAGATTCTCAAATGCGACTCGGTATCGAAGCCTATGAGTCCCAGATTGATTTTATATATACTGCTTTTATATTGATCATCTACAGTCCAGCTAAGATCAATCCGATCGCCATCCAAGCTTACTTGACAGTTGGCTAATGGGGTAAGCGGACCTGAAAACAGCAACAGCTTTTCAGGGTTAATGAAAGGTTTATTCTCGGCATCCAGTTCAAGAGTCTCTTTAAAAATGTGGCGCTGTGCCAATTGGAAAGCTCCTACACGACTTCCTTTTTTCGCTAGCGATTGATAACCAAATTCAAGAATTCTTTTATTCCATGCGGCAAACTTACCTGCAACTTTCTGTTTTTCTCTATTTAGAAGTTCGGCCGCACTGGGTGGAGACGTTCGTTTTCTTTTGCCACCGCGTATGATATTTTGACCATTCAATAGATAAGCGCTCACAGAACCAAATTTCCCAACAATAGGGCCGTTCGGACCATTTTGTAAAATTGCCATAAAGTTTCTCTCCTTTCGTTTATAATTGATTATTAAACAACTTATTACCAAGTTAATCTCAAATTCCCTATTAACAAAGGAGTAACACTATTATTACAAAGATATATCAGGGGGTTAACAGGGGTAATACCACTGTTAACCCCCTGATAACCCCAAGTTATTCCCCTGTAATTACCCTGTTAATATAGGAATTGGTATCAAATACCTATGTATTTGTACACTGAACGAAGAAGATTATTTTTTAACAGTTAATAACTAAATACAACACTACTACCCCCTTTTAAAGCGAAGGGGATGGAGGTGTGGAATAAGTCTGATAAAAAGAAAAAGTGAAGCACGTCTGTACTTCACTTTCCCACATCATGTTAATAACTTTGTTGAAAACTCAAAAAGAGCTACTTTTATTGTTTGATTACCTTTTCTCCACAGAGCGATCGGTCATACCGCACCAACGCCTCTACATCATAGTATTCAGCATAGGTTAAAGGCACATCTACCTCTGCTTTATGTGGGTTGAACCGACACTATGTTTCAAGATATACCCACCTGCTTCTTTATAATAGCTGCCCCAATGAAAACATTGAGACAGCAACATTAATTATTATGTGTAACTTAATTGCTTCCGACATCTAATGATGTACAGCCAGTATCGCTCAAATAGACATTTTCGAAAGTGTAATATTGTCCGGACCCCGAATGACCGCAACTCATCGCATACCACATTGTTAACCAACTAGGGCAACTTGCATAAATATCATAATTTCCACTTTGAATATTAACGGGATAGGAAAGCGTATTCGCAGGGACTACAACATGCTGTGTGGTTCCTCCTGGAAAATTCCCACTAAAGGTCAAATAAATGGGGGAATTACTAAAGTTATACACATAAAAGTCGAATGTGCTACTTAGTGTTTTAATATTCGTTTTGGTATTTTTTTTTGCACCAACGTTTTCTGTAGAAATTACATTTCGTTTATTAGATAGTTTTATAGCTGGTACACTCAAATCTCTAGCTTGAACGAACAAACCGGTGACAATAAATAACGCAAAGGCTATTACAAATGATTTTTTTAACATATTTCAAAAGTGTTTATAAATAATTGACTATTTCAATAAGCTTTTTTTGAGATATAGCTTATCAACAATTGGCTTCTGCCTTAACTAAATCATAAGTGACCTCCTTTCTTTTAGATAAATTGACTAAAGTTTCTCAATCATTAGCGAATGATGCCTCATCGTTAATAATTATGGTCGAAAAATCCATGGCGCATCGCATTAAAAAATCTTCCGTAAAAAAATAGGTTTACTATCTATAAATCCGTCCAAATGATTACTTAACCAAAGTGTACTAGTTTGAAATACAAAAACTTACCGACCTCTAAAAAAAACACTAATCAGTGCAATTTCAATAAATCTGACTTTACTTTGTTCTTTTCATTCTTTATTAGATTTATGCTATTGGTAACTTATAAACGGAGCGGTATAGATCTGACAATTCGAGTGACAGATCTCGCTAAATATGATGTGTCTATCGCGACTATTATAACAGGAGGTGATCCAATGAAAATATGGGGTTGGTTGAAACGGCATTTTTCCGGGTGCACGAACGGCTAAAACTATCCCTAAAACAACACTCATTTTAGGAACAGTTTAAAGGTCCCTTATCGCCTATTGTTTAATCACTTTCTCGCCATCAAGCAATCGATTATACCGCACCAATGCTTCTACATAATAGTAATCGGCATATGTTAAAGGCACATCTACCTCTGTTTTATGTGGAATAGAACCGACGCTATGTTTCAAGATATATCCCCCTGCTTCTTTATAATCTGCTTTGTAGGGTTTAGATGATAAAGACCGCAACATCTGCTCGGCCTTTGAAATATAGAGCTGGCTTTCACTACCTGTTGTGTATTGTGCCAATTCCAGCAAAGCCGAGGCCGTTACTGAAGCTGTCGACACATCGCGAAGATCTTTTTGGCTATAATATTTACTGTCCGGTGTAAGCTTGTTTTGGTCCATATCCCAATAGGGTATTAGATCTTTTGGAAGGTTGGGATGATTCAGATAAAACTGCGCAATATGCCGCGCTTGCTCCAAATATTTCTTGTCGCCGGTCTCACGGTACATCATCGTATAACCATAAAGCCCCCAAGACTGTCCCCTAGCCCATGCAGACTCGTCAAAAGCACCTTGGGCAGTCTTTCTCGAAATAATACGTCCATCTTTTGGATTGTAATCCACGACATGATAGGAACTATAATCTTTTCGATAGTGATTGACCATTGTTGTATTTGCATGCGTTATAGCGATATCACGATAGCGTTTATCACCTGTCATCTTGGAAACTTCCGTCAAAAACTCCAGGTTCATCATATTGTCGATGATTACCGGATAGGTCCAAGGCTGCCCATCCCAGTTTTTTCCACCGTCCCATGAACGGATAGTTTTGGGTGCTTCGTGAAAACGTGTTGCCAACGAGGCTGCTCCAGTACTTAAAATTTCCTTATATGCAGCCGAATCTCCCGTCAAGCGTAATGCATTCCCAAAGCTGCAGTACAACATAAAGCCCAAATCATGTGTTCCCTTGTTGTTCTTTTCCTTCTCGAGTTCTTTTAATTTGCTTTTTGCTTCCGTCAAAAGTTTTTCATCCTTGGTATACTCGTATAAGTATAACACTGTACCGGGATAAAACCCCGAGCACCACCAACTTGACCCCCAATTCACATATTTACCATCTTTATACGTCGTCGGCATATCCGATTCATTGATCGATGCGGCAAGGTAGGCGATTTGTTTATGTGCATCTTCCAAATTTGTGCGAACAAATTCTTTGTCAAGTCCCAATTTCACTGCTCCTAGGTTTCGCTGACTGGAACAGGAAATTCCCTGCATTCCTAGCCCGATCATTAACGCTCCCGTAATATAGTGTTGTATCTTCATTTTATCCAATCCTTAATCTTTTGCTTTTTATTCTTTTTCGTTTAATAACTTACATAATAGTCTTTGGGAAATTGCTCAGCATTCCAGCATTTTTGGGAGGTCCATGGTTGTGGAGCACAGGTCCAGAACTCGTCGTTTGCTGGTAGTCCTAATGGCAAAAACGACAAGGAAGCTACATACATTGAACCTGCATTTGTATAATAATCTGCGAGATTGGATTGTTTATCACCCACCACGCCCATACGTAGCCATCCAGATGGCGCAAAGGTTTTGTCAATATAAATATGTCGAAGTATAGTCGTCAACGCTGCCCTGACCTGACCCTTCGAGATGTCTTCGGGCAACTTATTTTCTAGAGCGACTGTTGCTAGCGGCTGAAAAGCAGCATTCTTATAAGTTGATGAACGGCCAACGACAACATAATGGCCTTCTGGGGAAATCATGCGTTCCAAATGATGCGCATAACGCTGCATCCGTTTGTATGCCCGCTCATACATCTCTTTGTATTTTCCACCCGCTGGGATATTATGACGCAGCGACTCAACCTGCATGCAATGGATTACGTACCCGTTGTAGTGATCAAAACTAAAATGGGCGCCATCGCTATACCAGCCATCTCCCACATACCATTCCTGATCAAATTTATTGACGGCATAATCGATCTTTTCTCGCGCACATTCCTCACCTATGCTGTAAAGAAATGTTTCTGTCATTGCAGCAAACAGCAGCCAATTACTTTCATTCGGCTTAATCTTACGCAGCAGTTTAAACTCTTCGACCACTCTTTTCTTTGTAATTGGGTCCAATGGTTCCCATAAAGCTTTTGGAGCTCTCAGAAAAGCCAGCGCAAGATGTGCTGCATCTACGAGTGTTTGAGACGACGGACCTCGCCAGGTAAAATAATCCGGTGATTTAGGATCTACACCATACTGTATACCTAGTAATGCTTGATCGCGTAATTTTTTTCGCAATTTTCCTTCCTCAGTGACGTCATCCGGTAATGCCAACCAGGGTGCCATTCCTGCCAGCAAACGTCCAAATGCTTCTAGGTATCCGACTCCAGGGTCCCTACTATCAAAAGTCGGGCTCACCTCCATCGGCATATTTTTACGCCACTGCTGCTTGCTGATATTACCTAATATTGGAGCAGCCATCTTATGTAAGACAGATACCCAATAGGCGCGATCGTTTTCGTTAACGCTTGTCTTATTGTCCAAACTGCTTGCCTCTGCTTCTATTGGTAGAGACGCAGTTAATGCGCCAACTCCAGCTCCGCCTAACAATTTTAATAGGAATCTTCTCTTCATTCGATAATGGTTTATAAATTAATGTGAGCTTGATAATGCTGCACAAAACATTAAAAATCTTTAATTTAACCTAAAAAAACAAACCTAAATAAATCAATCGCTCTAGCAAACGATTGCATGAGCGATTGATAACAGCTTTTTTACAAAATCATCATGAGATTTTAAATTTAGCTGAAACGTTTTTTATTAATATACCCAGCCTGGTGTTGGCTTCAAATTTTTATTTAACTCTATTTCAGATTTTGGGACTGGCCAGGTGTACCATTGGTCACCTATCCATTCATAAGTGGTACCGCCCGTATTTTCTGTACCACCCCAAGCATGTTGTGCAAATTTTTCGTTGAACTTTGTCTCTTTCAGTGTTTTCCAACGCATTTCATCAAAAAAGTTAACTCCCTCACCAATTAATTCCCGACGCCGCTCGTCTCTTACATAATTACGTGCTTTGCTTTGATCTGAAAAAGAGGAGGCCATTGTTGGAATTCCAACCCGATCTCTGACCTGTTTTACTTTTGCCATAGCACCAGGTAAATCATTCATCTCGACTAACGCTTCTGCCCACATCAACAAAACATCTGCATAACGAATAATAGGCTCGTCTACTGGGTTTTGCTCACGACGAGCGTATTCTAAACCTTCACCCACAAACTTGCGATGGATATACTTAAACTCAGCCTGTGCATTGGCGCTTCCCGAAGTATAATAAGTACTAGGTAAACTATTATTCAAATTAGGCTCAGCTCCAGATTGGTCCACATAGTATTTACCAGTGACCGGGAATCTATAGGTATACATACCTGCAGTAGTGGAATTGCTATTTACTCCCTGGAAAGATGCATAAGGAGTTACCACGTTATACGCTAAACGTGGATCCCTATTTGCGTAAGCTGCTTTAAGGCGTGCTTCATTCCCTTCTGGTAGATAAAACGCCCGCGCAGTACTATTCAATTTATTCAATTCTGTATTGATTACCGTGGTAACAGTAGAATGGACATCATTTCCGTTAACTTTTTGATCCCGGATAAAAAAGACTTTTCTATTGGGAGCTCCTAAAGCATTTACCGTATTCCATTCAGGAATATAGTCTGACCAACTAAAAGGACGTACGGTAGTTCCATCAATTATTTCTTCATACAAATTAACCAAAGCTGGGGTCACTTGTAAATCTGTCCAACATCCCCGGCTATCTTTTGCCCCCTGTTGAAATGCGGCGGTATACTTCTGTACGGCTGAACCGTATCCTGAAGGTTCCTCTATATATTGAACGCTCAAAATCATCTCTTCACAACGTTCATTGGCAACTTTAAATAATTGCTTATAATTTGAGAAAAGTTTGTAGCCGCTCTCCCCAACTTTCGCAAAATCAGCAACTGCCTGATCGTATTTTTTTGTCATAAGATAAGCACGGCCACGTAGTGCATAAGCAGCACCTTTACTCACACGTCCTTCACCTTGGATTTGATTGTTTGGCAAAGCACTCTCATTGATTGCATCAGTTAAATCCTTAATAATAAGCGCCCAAACTTCCTCTTCTGAACTCTGTCCTTTGTTACCTTCTGCAGGACTAATGGGCTCGGTGTAAATAGGAACACCTAAACCATTCCGACCATACAGCTCATTGAGTCGCATGTAAAAAAAGGCTCTTAATACTTTACATTCCGCTACTAATTTGTTCTTTTTTTCCTGAGCCATCATGGCATCGGGTATATGAACAATTGCATCGTTAGCGCGATGTACGCCATCATACAACCATTTCCATTGGAATGAAAAATAGGAATTACTTGGATTTACGGCGCTGGAGAAAAGGTTATTTAAGTTATATTCACCTTGACCAGTCATACCGAATGCCTCATAAGCATAATACCCAATATTTGCAGATGTTCCTACAATTCCGTCACTTCTTACTGGACGTTGTAATGAATAGTAAACACCTATTACCCCTTGATCAACCAACGTTTCCGTTGACCACATTGTTCCCGAAGATATTTTGTCATTAGGTGCAAGGTCCAATATTTTCGTACAAGACGATAAAGAACTTGCTATACCAATTGCTATGACAGATTTTAATATTTTTTTCATCTCTATTTCTATTTTATTTGACTAAACAGAGTTTAAGATTAAGATGCTAGTCTAAGTCTTACTCTATTGAAAACTTCAAATTAACTTATCCTGCTGTTTTGAGATAAGTTAAAAAGTTACCGATACCCCGGCGGAATATAGCTTCGCGATGGGATAAACAATCAATGAACCACCTAATTCCGGGTCCACTCCTGGAAAGTCTTTATGTTTAAATGTCAACAGATTTTCTCCTGTTACAAATATCCTTAAGTCTTTAATTTTAGCTTGATTAATCCATTTTTTAGGAAATGTATACCCCAACTGCAAAGACTTTAACTTTAAATACGAGGTATTGTACAAATAGAATGTATTAGCCTGCATGATTGAACTTGAAGAAAGCAAACGTGGGTATTTACCATTTATATTTGCATTTGGATCTGTAGCAGGATCATAATTATCATAATCGCTATTTGCTCTTACTGCATCATAAGAATAGTATTTGGTCCAGGCATCTGCTGGCAATTGATCTCCTGTATTCGCTAAGATTGATCCATTGGATCCACGCTCATTAATATAATGATAAGAGCCGACACGTCCCGCCAAAAGCATGTTTAGATCAAAACCCTTGTAAGCTGCTGTCAGATTTAAGCCAAACACAAATTTGGCAACAGAAGACTTCCCTGTGAATTCACGGTCATCATCATTACCGTATTTACCATCACCGTTCGCATCCGCCATAAGCATTTGTCCATACCATATATTTGCTGCACCAGGCCCAACCGTATTATTATTAAAAGAATAATTTGCAGCAATCATAGATTTCACCCACTCCAGATCAGCTTTAGTACGGATCATTCCGTCTGTGGGTCCACCATTTGGATCTACACTTCCGTCAGATTTCATATAGGTTCCAGTTCCCGCATAAGGCCTTCTTAAAAACCACTCGTCAAGCATATGTTGTTCCACACGACGCTCATTCCCTCCTGTAGATACATCGGCTAAATTCGTATAGCGCCAAGTTGGATTACCCCATATATCGAGAGTGGATGGATCTTGCTCATACTTTAATGTGCCTTTAAAACCTGAAACTCTGTTCATGTTATAGGAAATATTACCATTTACTCCATATCTAAACTCTCCAATTTTATCGTTCCAACCTAGATTAAGTTCTATCCCTTTATTATTCATTGAAGCAGTATTGGACATAGGGGAATTGATATTACCCATTGTCAAATAAATAATAGCTGCAGTTAAGATGTCAGAAGTCTTTCGGGAATACATATCAGCCTCGACACTCAAACGGCGATTTAAGAAACTGGCTTCCAACCCAACATTGTATGTCGTTAGCTTCTCCCATGATAAACTAAGATTTTGGATAGTTTGCTGAATAACCCCATTAGCGACCGACTCGTTAAATACATTATTCACTTTCTGATAAAGAGTCTGCCAATCGTAATTTCCACTTATTGTATTCCCTAAGGTTCCATAAGACCCTCTAAGCTTTAAGTAATTAACTGTTGTTTTAGCTGGATCAAAAAAACGTTCGTTACTGATCACCCAACCTGCCGAGAAAGAAGGAAAAAATCCGGTGCGATGTCCCGGAGCAAACTTAGATGACGCATCCGAACGAAAGTTTCCTTCAAACAAATATTTACCATCGTAGGCATAATTTACCCGGCCAAAATAAGAAATCATTGCGTTCTCCGCCTTTGCATCACCTCCAATTGATTCCATTGTCGCACCTGAAGTTATATCCGTTACGTCCCAGTCTAATAAGCCCCTTTTTGTAGCATTAAACCCGCTTGTCTTTGAATAATATTGCTCGTATCCTACTAATCCGCCAACATCATGTTTCCCAAAAGTATGTGCATAGCGTAATAATGCATTCGCTGTATAACTGGAAGATTTATAAGAGTATCTATAAGTCGTTGCTTGGTCTAAATTTCCTATCCCCTCTTTAGGCTTCTCAAAGCTTTCTCTAAAACTATACCTAGGCAAGTTTTGGGAATAATTTTCATCCTCACGCATATAATCACTATAGTTAAAGCGAGCTTCTGCAATAACCCCTTTCCAAAGATCCGCGTTAGCATACCACGTACTATTGATACGTGTATAGTTGTTTTCCCCTCCATTTGACGCTACCTGTTGCAGAATATTATCCTTATTTGTTGTATTAGGATCTTCACTAGCACCATATTTCCCCTGATAAATGGGGGTCATGCCTGGGAAAGCCTGCAACAAATAGGTCATCGAAGTGCTACCTGGTTGCTTATACTCCTTTGTTGCATAGGTTTGTGTACCAAAAGTAATTCTATCCGCAATTTTTGTTTCCAAATTGGTACGAATATTAAATCTTTTCATTCCAGTATTTGCCAACGTTCCAGGATTATTTTGGTATCCAGCGGACATGAGATAAGAAGATTTATCACTACCTCCAGTTACTGAGACACCATATCGCTGATAATATTGTGGTTGAAAAAGAACCTGTGCCCAATCTGTATTTGGATATGCCAACCAGTTCGGAATACTATTTCCTGTCACAGGATTAGTATAGATACCATTAGGATCCCCATTCGCTTTACGCCAATCTTCAATGGTTGACAGTGTATAATCGGGAGATGTCGAAGTTGGGTTAGCATTTACCTTAGCAATATTATGTAGCTCCATCCAATCCGCTGTATTTGACATAAACTTCAAATCAGTTTGTGCTTGTTCACGTGCATACAATGCATTGAATGCTATTTTAGGCGCTTCACCTTTCTTCCCTTTTTTAGTGGTCACGAGAATTACACCATTTGCTGCACGAGATCCATAAATCGCTGCCGAAGCCGCATCTTTCAAAATGGAAATGTTCTCGATATCATCTGTATTTAATGGAACCATATCAGCCACGGCACCATCCACAAGGATCAGAGGGTTATTATTATTGAAAGATCCTGTACCACGAATACGAATCGAAACATCCTCGCTTCCAGGATTACCATTTCCTTGCGTAACACGAATACCAGGAGCCGTTCCGCCTAAGGCCGCCGCAAGGTTCATAATAGGTCTATTGGTAAGCTTATCTGCACCAACAGTAGCGACAGATCCAGTCAAATTGACTTTTTTCTGTGTGCCATATCCTACAACCACGACTTCATCAAGTGCTGAAGTATTTTTTTCTAGACTAACATTAATTATCGAACGCCCTTTAGAATTGACTTCTTGATCCTGATAACCAATGTATGAAATCAGTATGATAGTATTTTCTGGGACAGAGATGGTATACTGACCCGTCTCATTAGTAGAAGTAGAGATCTTTCCACCCTTTTCTCGAATCGTTACACCCGCTAAAGGTGCTCCTTGACTGTCTGTAATTCGCCCCGTAATCGAAATTTTCTGCTGTGCCATACTCGCACCCACAGTAAACATCATCATAGCAGACAGTCCAACTTTGTAAAACTTTGCCATACTTTAGGAAATTAGTTTTATAATAAAATTGGTTGTTTAATAAGCCAAAGATGGGGCTATGAGCAAATTAAGGGGGGTAAAATTCATAAATATTTGGGGGTAAAATCTTAAATTTGATCCAAATACCCCATAACCATGAGCATACTGCCTATTTTATCGCGACATTTTCTACTGTTGATATCCATCATTTCACTCTGTCATGCCCAGGATCTTAAGTTTGAGACACTGAGCCTGGATAATGTACTGGATAAACAAGCAGTATTGACCATTGCTCAAGATAGACAAGGCAAGCTTTGGTTCGGTGGCGGCGCCAACTTATTTGTCTACGACTCTCAGCATATCACCAATATTTTAGTACAGGATACCGTCTTTAAAAAGGTTGATTACATCAATAAGATCGCGATCAATGCAAAGAATCATCTCTTCATCGCTACGGCAACTCAATTATTCATTTTCGACATCGACAAACGCAAAACTGTATTTAAACAGGGAAAACCCTTTCAGGAAAAAATTGTTGTTAACGACATCCAGTTTCTTTCAGACCAGATATTTCTATGCACTGACAAAGGGCTCTACCAGGCAATCCCGACCGCTGGTACTTACAATCTCAAGAAAATCCTTAACCGTCCCGGGGCGCAATCCATCATTCAAACCAGCCCCTACAACTATATAATAGCAAGTTACAATGGCATAGAGTCTTTTTCACTGCAAAATAGTCAGGTTGTCAATATCCAGAACCTGATGCTGCCTCCACTCCCCTTAAAAGAACGTATTTTCAGTGCCCTATATCTTCATCAAAATATGCTCTGGGTTGGAACAAAATTGCACGGAATATTCCAATATAATCTCGCGGATAAAAGATGGAATAATCTAAACGAGGCCAATAGTAATCTACTGAGCAATAACATCCGGAAAATTGTCCCTGCTAAAAATGGCGAACTCCTCATTGGCACATTGAAGGGACTTTCCATCTTTAATGGATCAACACAATTCTTAAACTATAAACACAATACTTCCGTCAAAAACTCACTAAGCCAAAATTCGATCTATGATATTTTTATTGATCGACAACAAATCACTTGGATAGGAACCTATTTTGGGGGGATAAATGCTATTTATCCCGATCTCATCCCCATGCAGCATTATTCAACCCGTTCGCTTTCCGGTCTTCGCCTCAATAGCGATATTACCGGTAGTTTCGCCGAATCAGACAATGCCTATTGGATAGGAACAGAGGAAGAGGGAATCAACAGGATTGATAAGGCAACAGGAGCTACTTCCCCTTTATCCAAATTGACCCAGTCAAACCTGATTAAGGACTTATATGTTAGAGACAACAAAGTTTACGCGGCACAATATGGTGGTGGCTATTCCATTATCGACGCCCAAGATGGAAATGCACAGCATTTTTATCTTGAAAAAGACCTCCTAAATCTCAAAAATAACATCTACAGCATTTACGTCGATCCGGCACATCGCATATATCTTGGGACCAACAAAGGGCTTTATATCGTGGAGCCTGGAAAACCGGCTCAATACAACGCAGCTTTGAATGCCACTACAATTGACGATATACAAGCCGATAATAAACAACAGATCTATTTCCTGAGAGGGGGTTCACTTTACCGCAAAAAAAACAATGAATCGAATATACGCCCAATAAAACAGCTCGACACATTAGTCCTAGGTGGATTTTATGTACATCCAAATGGGGACATCTGGCTGACATCAAAGGAAAACTTATATCACTTTGATCAGCAAGATAAACTAACCAAGGTATCGCGTTTTCCAAACAATTCGTTAGGCTGGCCCATCTTTGTGAATAATCAAGTTTGGTGTACCAGTAAAAATGGGCTCATATGCTATAATCCCAAAACAAAACATAGCTACCTCCTGAATCAATATGACGGTTTACCGGTCAAAAATTTACTTGGTGCAAAAGTTTTTGCGAGCAAAACAGAAACCCTGTTTGTCACCACACTCAACGGAGTCGTTTCTGTAGACACCCGAAAAATAACCTTCAACCAGAACATCCCTAATGTCCTTTTCCGAAATATCTTTCTCGAAGAGGCTCCATTAAACTACGGACGTATACAGAAAACGACAGACCCCAACAGCTATCAGCTCAAACTCCGGCACGATGAAAACTTTGTCACCATCAATTTCTCCAGTTCCAATTTTATCAAACCGCAAAAGAACAGATACCGCTATAAGCTCGAAGGTTTTGACAAGGAGTGGATTGAAACAAGCTCCCCTTCAATACGATATACCAATATTCCTACAGGTATGCATACTTTGACCATATTTGCCAGTAACAACGATGGAATATGGAGCGGCACTCCACTAAGGATCTTTATGGATATAAAACCTCCTTTTTGGAGAACCTGGTGGGCCTACCTATTCTATACAATATTGTTTACCCTGGGTGTACATCTGGTCATTAAATTTGTTGTCGAACGTGAGATGCTGATCAATTCAGAGCGAGAACAGGAAAGGAAAATCAGATTTTTCACACAGATATCGCACGAAATCCGTACACCGCTGACCTTGATAACGGCTCCATTGGATGAAATCATTTCCGAAACAGCCAATCTGACTTCCACCCAGAACAAAGTAAAACGAATAAAAAAGAATGCCAGCAAACTACTCGGTGTCATCAACGAGTTGCTCGACTTTAAAAAGTTCGACGACAAGCACTTTGTCCTGAAAAAAACGGACATCTCTTTTAGGGAATATATAGAAGACACTTTCTACCTATTAAATGACCTTGCCAAAGCAAAACATCTCAATTACTATATCCGACAGCTGGATACCGTAGGACTACAGTCCATAGATACCGTACAATTTGATAAGGTCATGTTTAACCTCTTGTCCAATGCGATCAAGTATACACCGGAAAATGGCACCGTTTATCTGGATCTTATCGAAAATGATCACACGATAGCTGTTCGCATTGTCGATAATGGTATCGGTATCGCTACTGACAACCAATTTAAAATATTTGAAGAATACTATCGCGAAGAACAGGTTAATGACGTGATCGGAACAGGTATTGGTTTGGCACTTACCAAACAAATTGTGCAGCAGCACGAAGGAGATATTCGCTGCTCTACGATGAAGGATGAAAAAGGAGAATGGACTGCATTTACTGTCAGTCTCCCGAAGCAAGCAAACCAAAAAACTGACGTTGTACCGGTAGAAATATTAACAAAAGAAACAGAGGAAGCAAATATAACGAACTTAAACACGCTGGATATTTCCTTAAAGCAAACCATCTTGATTGTAGAGGACAATAGCGAATTATTAGCAGCCGTTGTCAGTCTATTTGAAGAGAGCTTCAGTATTATTACTGCTGTCAATGGTGAGGAGGCACTTTCTAAAGCATTGGAATATATCCCTGATCTGATTATTTCGGATCTGATGATGCCTTACATGGATGGCGCTCAACTATGCCAAGCCATTAAAACAAATATGATGACCAGTCATATACCATTCATCTTGCTGACTGCCGTAACCGATAGCAATTCCCAAACTTTAGCCTTGGAGCATGGTGCAAACATCTACCTGACAAAACCTTTCGACAATAAACAACTGTTCCTCTCGGCACACAATCTCATGGCAGTTAGTCAGAAAAGAGGCAAAGAATTTCAGGTTAAAACAGCTTCATTTGACAATGAACTTGATGCCCAATTTATCTCATCCCTAAATCAATTGATCGAAGACAATCTTCAATCGGATGGTTTTGACGTCAATTTTATTTCTCGAACAATGGGTATGAGCGCGCCAATCCTCTATCGTAAGCTGAAAGCAATCTCTAATCTATCGCTCAATAACTATGTCAAAATTTACCGGCTGAACAAGGCGAAAGAGTTGCTAAAATCTGCCATGAACATCAGTGAGGTCGCCTATGCCGTGGGATTTTCCGACAGAAAATACTTTAGTAAGGAATTCAAAAAACAGTTTGGACACAATCCTTCAGAACAAGCAGCGAATTCAAGTCAGACCACTGAAACTTAGCGGTATTTTTCAAGGTAGTATATATCCTGTCCCACAAAAAAAGAGATGCGCAGCGCATCTCTTTTTCACCTATTCCTGTGTCATTAAAACGAGTTCATTTTCCAAAAATTTACCTTACTTTTTGATCGCTTTATTTAGCAATCTCTTTGATCATGGGCTCTCCAGACAATAAGCGCTGATACCGAACCAAAGCTTCAACATAATAGTAATCTGCATAAGTCAACGGCACGTCGATTTCGGAATTCAACGGTAGCGCGCCAACACTATGTTGTAAAATATAGCCTCCATTTTGACCATAAGGAGCAAGGTAGGGTGCCTTCGATAGATTTTTAAGAAGAGTTTCTGCTTTATCGAAGTACTTCACAGACTCACTTCCCTTTGTATATTGAGAGAGCTCCAATAAAGCCGATGCATATAATGCAGCAGCGGATACATCCCGCAGATCCTTATTCGGGTACATTTTATCTGACTTCGCAATTTTATCTTTATCAAAATCCCAGTAAGGAACCAAATCAGCAGGCAGATTCGGGTTACTAAGGATATACTTTGCGATTTGCTGTGCCTGCTTCAAGAATTCCTTCTTCTTTGTTTCACGGTACATCATCGTATAGCCATATAGTGCCCATCCCTGTCCTCTTGACCATGCTGACTCATCAAATGCGCCCTGATGTGTCTTTTTTCCAATGGCCTTACCTGTATTTTTATCATAATCGATCACGTGGTAGGAACTATAATCTTTTCTGAAGTGGTTTTTCAGGGTTGTTTCAGCATGAGATACCGCTATATCATAGAATTTTTTATCACCAGTCATTTTAGACACCTGTGTCAAAAACTCCAGGTTCATCATATTATCGATTATAACTGGATACTGCCATGATCCGTGATCCCAGGAACGGATCGTTTTGGTCATGGGACTATAGCGAGATGCCAAAGAATTCGCACCAGTACGAAGTACTGGCTCGTACTTTTGCGTATCGCCCGTGAGACGAAGTGCATTTCCAAAACTACAGAATAACATAAACCCTAAATCATGTGTTCCCTTGTTGTCCTTTTCTTTTTCCAAATAGGTCAATTTCTCGGTTGCTTTCTTTAATAACCCTTCGTCTTTGGTCCCTTCATATAAATACAGCAAAGTCCCCGGATAGAACCCCGAACACCACCAGCTCGACGAAGAAAATACTTCTTTGCCATTTTCGAAAGTTTTTGGGAACTTCTCGGTCGGAGTTTCATTCGCAAGGACTTTTATTTGCTTCGCTGCAGCATCTAGCTGCTGCTGAATAAACTCTTTAGATAGATTTGGTTTTGCTGTTTGGGCTTGAACGACAGCCGAAGTACCCAAAACGGCCAATAGTAATACAGAAAGTTGTTTTAATTTCATTATTTTTTATTCGTTAATTTTTATTTGGTCAGCGCATCAGCGCATCAATTTTTTACGCAAATAATCAGCTCTCTGATTAATGAATATGGAGCTTTGGTTCACAGAATCTGCCTACTTAGCTTGTCCTGTCCCACTTTCTTTAATCTCGCTTGGATCAATGCGCATTGATCCAAGCGATTGCGCCCTTATCAAGATTCAGATCAATCATTCCGTCCTGCGCTATATCAAATGTTCCTTTTCCCTGTATCTTTATCTCTGGTGTTCTGATACCAGCTTTTAAACGTATGCGACCGCCATATTGACTTTTAATCTGGATGCCAGTCGTTTTTCCATTTTTCCGCTGTGCCGATACAAGATTTCCACCATCTGCCAAAAAATTGGCAAAGGACACATCCTCCCATTTAAGTGGAATAGCAGGAAACACGCGTAATATGCCATTCCAATATTGCATACACAATTCTTGAATGCTCGCCATCGCCGCAAGTGGAGTTTCTATCACCGGGCCGCTTTCGGCATATAGGGTATTGGCTTTAATATATTTCTGTAATAAAACATCCAGCGAGGCTAAAGCCGAATCTCCTCTCCCCATCATGGCATATATAGAAGCAGCTCCCGTAAATGAATAGCCCTGCAACCATTGCTTTTTGCTCTGCCAATGTGCAATTGAACGTTCAATAAGCGCTTGATTATTTACCTGATCCCAGTTTATATCGTAAAAAGGATAAATCATCATTAAATGTGAATAATGACGATGAGACTCTCCATAAGGCAGGTCTTTAGCAATCATAAAGCCATCCGTATCCTGCGGATAATCGATTAAGTTGGACAATACATCTTTCCAGACAGCATGAAGTTTATCTTTGCCCCCTCTTTCCTGATCCAGCTCAATAAGTGTCTTGAGCCCCCATCTGAAAATGGAAAGGTCATAATTTGTATCATAAGCATAGCCTTTGGGATATTCAGGTGAATAAGTTTTCACGCCAATATGGTATTTCCCGGCTTGATCCTTTTCCAATAGATGCAAATGATAATTTATCGCTTCCTTTAGCAGCGGGAACAAACGATCATATACATCTTGCGACATCGTCGCCCGATAATACTGATAATAACTATGCAAGAGCCAGACTAGATTTCCCAATTCTTTTTCACCATCGGAGGCCCCTTCAGGTGATACATCTTTTGCTAGAAGAACAGGACTCCACAGCGTTGGCCCTGAGGAGCGGCCAACGGCCAAACTATTGTAACGATAAGGCTCCGGAACATTTTGTCTCAGCTGATCTTTATTCCGGTCAATCATCTGGATTAAAGAATTTGCAATACCGAGCTGATTCGCTTTAAAAACCGGTGAATAAGTAAGCTGCATATTAAGGTTGAGCCAATACGCTGGCCAGGGAGTTGGGCTGGTCCAAGGCCCCTGTAAATCCATGGCAGGTTTATCTGACCTCGTTGCACTGGCAAGCTTATACAACTGCATATCATAAAACTGCTGGTATACCGTATCTGGCAATTCCAGGGTTGATGCTTTAAAATAGTTGGTCCACCACTTACGATGGGATGCCAATCCTTTCGTTAACTTTTGCTTATTAAAGTTCTGAACATAATTGATCGCCGTATTGACATAAGCGGTTCCACGCTGGCTATAATCTACAGTAATTAAATAGGTATCCACTTCTTTGCCGGGTTTGCCATAATAAGCCGTTACATATCCTCCTCCGGCTAAAAGAGGTTGGTCAAAATATTTTATTTCGCCCTGTTCACCAAAATGCCCTTTTGGGTTTGCTGGATAATTTTTCGGCTTTTGTGTATAACTAAATCCCATCCTTGGGCTAATGGCGTCATCAGGTTTCCATGTCAGATAGTAATTCCCGTCAAAATCTTTTTTAAATACTTCTAGCAAGATAATGTTGTCATTCGATAAGGTGGTCGTCCGAATTCTCATCCTCCCTTTGCCTGTGCTGACTTCCGCCTCGGCAAAAGCCTCTTTTAAATAGATGTCTCCTTTTGCCTGTATAATCGAACCCTCAAATTCTATGTCAAAATGACCTAACGACATGCGTGCCTGATCAAACAATTTATCTTCCGAATTCGCTCGATGATCATAAACATCAGTTCGCCCAATATCCACACGCATTGAATTCTTACCGGCTAAATAAGTCATTGTTCCCAGTAGACCATTCCCGGTAAATACACCTTCATAAATGGAATGACCCAGTGCGGGAATTCTGAATTGTGCTGAACCAGAAATTGACTGGAATACCGCGCAAATGAGAAAAAAAAGTATTCTTAGATTCATCATTAGGATTTAATGCTATCAGAGCGACCATAAAGATGCTGGATTATTCGACTGAAATCAAGCGCCTTTTACGAAAACGATTGAGAAAACTTGATCGGTAAGGCTTTCTTAATCTATCCAATAGGTCGGGCTACCTAATTGAAATGTAACAATTTGCACACACAAAAGCGGAGCATAGGCAGAAATTGCACACTATATATGAAAGAAACGAATTCCACAGTATTCTTTTGTTATTTTTTAATAAAACACAAATAAACAATACGTAAAATTTTAGTTATCAGTTTACATTTATCAGTTTTTTATCTATTTTTAAGATTAAATATCCAATGCCGTTATTTTTAACAGCCTAATAGTGGATCAATTATAAAACAACTAATCCAACCAAAATGAAAGAACAGAATTCATCAAGGCGTGATTTCATAAAAAAATCCGTGGTCGGTGCTGCGGCATTTTCTATTGTACCACGCTTTGTACTCGGAGGACAAGGCTTTCTTGCTCCGAGCGACCATCTAACCAAAGGTGTAATTGGTGTCGGCAATATGGGCCGTGGCCACTTTGGCTACGCCGGAACTAAAACAGTAGCCATTTGTGATGTGGACAAAACCCATCTAGCGGCAGCACAAGCAGACTTAGGCGGTGGTGTGAAGGAATACCATGACTTTAGGGAGTTGATTAAATCTCCGGAAGTAGATATTGTGCATATTGCTACTCCTCCACATTGGCATGGACTGATGTCCATCGAAGCGGCAAAAGCAGGAAAAGATATCTGGTGTGAAAAACCAATGACACGAACTATCGGTGAAGGTAAAAAAGTGAAAGAAGCCATTGCACAGCACGGCAATATCTTTCGTCTAAATACCTGGTTTCGTTTTAAGGATGATTTTTATGGAATGAATGTTCCCGTAAGCAAAATCAAAAAATTAGTTGATACAGGAATGTTGGGTTGGCCGTTGAAAGTCACGATAAGCAAACATACAGGCTTTGATTGGAAGTTCTATTGGGTAGGAAAGGAAAATTTACCAGAGGAGAAAGTACCAGCAGAACTTGACTACGACTTTTGGCTAGGTCCTGCGCCATACAAACCTTACAATAAGCACCGCGTGCATACCACTTTTAGAGGATATTGGGACTATGATGGCGGCGGCCTAGGAGATATGGGACAACACTATATGGATCCTGTTCAGTACTTCTTAGGTAAAGACAACGAAAGCCCTATTACTGTTGACGTTGATGCCCCGCAGCAACATCCGGATGCCGTGGGCACATGGAGACGAATTACATTTACCTATGCCGATGGTTGTCAGATCATTCTAGACGGTGAAGCGAAAGATGAAAAGGCAGCCTATATTGAAGGTCCAAAAGGTAAATTATACAGAGGCTTTCAATCGGATATACCAGATTTGGAAAGAAAACTTGCACAATACCCTGAACCGGCACCGCAGATTACCGATTTCCTGGAATCTGTACGCACAAGAGAAAAGTTTGCACTGAACGAAATCAATGGACACCGTTCTTGTACTTTGGTCAACATGGGATTAGCAGCATTACGACTAAACAGATCATTAAAATATGACTCGCAAAATGAGCTATTTATTAATGATGACGCCGCAAATAGATTGATTCACCAACCAATGAGAGGCCCCTGGTCTATTTAAAAAGATATCCTAATGAAAAGAATATTCAATTCGCTGACCGTACTGCTTCTTATATCTAGTGCAACCTACGCGCAGCAACCACAAAATAGAACGACTGCAACAAAAATAGCAGACGTATTAGCGCAGCAGCCTGCCGAAGAAAAAGAAAAATTTTTGCTTGCCATGCATGAGCTGGAGGGCTTTTCTTCTGACGACGTTGTCACTTTCCTCAAGGGACTTAAAACACCAGGTAGCAATAATGCGCCAATAGAATTTGCAGCAAACAGCTATTCATTCTATGTAAATCAACCAGGTAAAGAGCAACAAAAAAGAGTTTTTGTTGAAGGATTGGCAAAATCCCTAGCACAATTGAGTGAACCAACAAATCAGGTCTTTGCCCTACGCCTATTACGTCAATGCGCAGATAATACCGCTATACCTGCTGTCGCAAATTGTTTGGCAAACGATTATCTTGCCGATGCTGCAGCGAGAACCCTTGTATCTATTCGTACCCCTGAGTCGACAGCAGCATTAGAAAAAGCTTTGGCTGCGTCAACGACAGAGAAAACTACTATTGCCTTAGTTACCGCGCTCGGAGATCTAAAAGATAAAAATGCCGAAAGTGCCATTTTAGGATTGACACAAAAATATAATTCGGATGGCTTCCAACGGACTGCATTAATCGCGTTGAGCAAAATCGGGGGCACAGCTTCTGAATCGCTATTCCAGGAAAAATTAAATGCTGCAGGGTATAGCTACGACAAATTTGATGCAGTTGGACTTGGCATTGACTATGCCCAAGCACTGATCGACAACAAGCATGATCAAGATGCAATCAAGTTTCTGAACAAATTTTTCCAAGAATCCCAAAAAGCCAAATCAATCAACGGTCAAATTGCATCGCTTAAATTATTGACAACCCTTGACCCAGCGAAACAACAAAAGAACTTATTAGCAGCAGTTAAGAGCGATAATGGTGCTTACCGTAACATTGCTTTACAATTACTCGGAAAATACGGAAAGGGCAGCGACGCAAAAAGCTTACTTGCTTTAGCAAGCAAGGGCACGCCTGAAGTTCAAGAAAGCGTATTGAACTACTTAGCCCACAATGGTTCGGCAAGCAGCTTAAAACTAATCCAGGCGTTAGTCAATAAAACTCAGTCTCCGGTAACTAAATTAGCTGGATTAAGTGCACTAAATACACTATCACAGGGAAAAGAAACCAATACCTTAATCCAGGCTCTAAACGCCGATCAACAGTTTAACAACTCGGTTAAAGCTTTGATTCTATCATCTAAAGATGCAAATGTCGTTACTGATGTCAACAATGCACTTGCTACGGTAGATGATGATAAAAAGATTCAATTGCTGGATGTTTTAAGTAAACGTTCCAACAATGCGTCCTCCAAAGCCGTATTAGCAATAAAAAGTGCAAATCCGGCTGTCGAAGAAGCGGTCAACAAAGCACTCCCCAATGTAGCTCAAGAATCAGACCTAGAAGAACTCTTCAATAGATTAAACAATACAACAGACAATAAATCCGCTGCGCTATTACAACGTGCCATTGTCAATGTGGTTCAGTCAAGTGCAAATTCAAAAGGATTAACTGAAAAACTGGCCGCTAATATAGCGAAGTCTGCAGCGCCAAATACCGCTAAATATTTCCCTATTTTCGCTGGGCTTGGTGACGCACAGTCATTGAAAGCTGTAACTGCATACCTTAATAACAATAATACAAGCCTAAGATCAGCAGCAATTGAGTCTTTGGCTGGTTGGTCTTCCTCCAACGCATTGCCAGAATTGGTATCTCTTTCCAGAACAGAAAAAGACGATAATCTTTTCAATACGGTATACAGGGGATTGATTAAATCTATTTCTTCTTCTTCGAATACACCGGAACAAAAAACGTTGTTATTGAAAGATGCATTCAGTGTTGCCAAAACAGCGGATCAGAAAAAAGCAGCATTATCGGCCTTACAACCGACCGGAACATACCAATCTTTAGTTTTCGCCGCTGATTTAATGAATGATGCGCAACTCGGCGGAACTGCTGCCAATGTAGCGATGAACATTGCAATGGACAACAAGTTCTATGGCAAAAAGGTTAGAGAAGTTCTTGAACAGGTGATCGGCAAATTATCGGGTAGTGAAAGTGGATACCTTAAGGAAGCCGTTGTTCGCTATCTCGCTGAAATGCCTATCAAAGAGGGCTATGTTTCGCTATTCAATGGTAAAGATCTAAGTGGTTGGAAAGGTTTGGTAGCAGATCCAATCAAACGCAGTAAGATGAACGAGAAAACTTTAGCGGCAGAACAAGCTAAAGCTGACGATATCATGCGCAAAGGCTGGACAGTATCCAATGGTGAAATCGTATTCAGCGGTAAAGGAGATAATCTGGCTACCATAAAGAAATATGGTGATTTTGAAATGCTGGTAGACTGGAAATTGGAGAACTATGGTGGCATAGAGGGTGATGCCGGTATTTACTTGAGAGGTACTCCACAAGTACAAATTTGGGATATTGCCAATACAAGAGTCGGTGCCCAAGTTGGCTCTGGCGGATTATATAACAACCAGAAAAATGAAAGCAAACCATCGAAAGTTGCTGACAATGCAACTGGCGAATGGAATACGTTTAAAATTAAAATGGTTGACGATAAAGTCACCGTTTGGTTAAATGGACAGTTGGTAACCGATAATGTCCCTCTTGAAAACTACTGGGATAGAAACCAATCAATTTTTCCTACCGAACAAATTGAGTTACAAGCACATGGTTCAGTCGTTTATTACAGAGATCTCTTTATCAAGGAATTCCCGAGAAAACAAATCTTTAAATTGAGCGATCAAGAGAAAAAAGAAGGTTTTGAGGTGCTTTTTGATGGAACAAATCTTGATAAATGGACAGAAAACCAAGCTTATGTCATCAATGACGAAGGTTATATCTGGGTATACCCAAATGCTAAATTTGGTGGAAATCTTTATACAAAAGAAGAATACGCTGACTTCATTTATCGTTTCGACTTCAAATTAACTCCCGGCGCCAACAATGGTGTAGGAATACGGGCACCTTTGGAAGGAGATGCCGCATATGAGGCCATGGAAATCCAAGTGCTGGATGATGGAGCAGATGTCTATAAAGACCTGAAACAATATCAATATCACGGTTCAATTTACGGTGTTGTCCCTGCCAAAAAAGGCTATTTGAAACCAGTTGGTGAGTGGAACTCCGAAGAAATAGTCGTGAAAGGAAATCGCATCAAAGTTACGCTCAATGGTACGGTCATTGTAGATGCAGATATCGCAGAGGCAAGCAAAAACGGAACCCTGGATGGAAAACAACATCCTGGACTTAAACGTACGTCTGGCCATATCGGATTTCTGGGACACGGTACGGAAGTATTCTTCAAAGACATTCGAGTCAAAAAACTCAAATAGTCTAAGATTATAGATTTCGAGGGGATAAGGGATCTTATCCCCTTTTTGCTAAATAGCCCATTTGCTTGCCAAGTGAGAAAAATAACCAAATGATCCAAAACTTTTGCTAAATTAAAGCCCTAAGGATTCTATTTCAAAATATAATGTTTTATGACTAAAGCCGTAAACTTACTGATTAACAAAAAATTGGAGAGTAAGCCTGAAAAGAAAAATCTATTCAATAAAATCTCCATTATAAAATTAATAGCCGAATTAGGATCTGTATCGGTAAATGACATTGTAAAAAACCTCTATCTAAGCTTACCTACAGTGAATAGCCTCATTGCGGAACTTCTGGAGGATGATTTTATCCGTCAGTTTGACAAAGGAGAATCTATTGGTGGACGTAAACCCAATTTATATAAACTATGTGATGGACTGTTTCAGGTGCTGTCGATCGAGCTACAACGTTTCTCCATCACAATGAGCATAATGGACAACAACCAGCATCTTATTGCTGAAACTGTTGAACTGGATAATGAATTATCTCGCGATGCGGAAAATCTATTCGCTATCACACAAATTATCGATCAATATCTTCTCGATAAATCAGTTGATATCGAGAATCTAACAGGGCTTATTATTGGCATGCCTGGGCTCATCAACGCTGAGGAGGGTACCAACGAGACATTTTTACATGATGACAATCAATCCATAACCAATTATTTCGAACGCATATATAAAAAGCCGGTCTTTATACTGAATGACGTCAAAGGCGCTGCTTATGCTGAATTGAAGTTTGGATTGGCAAAAAATACAAAAAATAGCCTGATTATCCTGATGGATTGGGGGATAGGTTTAGGAATCGTGTCCAATGGGGAAGTGTATCTCGGTCGTGATGGTTACTCTGGCGAAGTAGGACATATGCCCTTTATCGACAACGGTGAACTTTGCTACTGTGGCAAAAGAGGCTGCCTGGAAACCGTGGCTTCTGGAATAGCTTTGGTCAACAATGCCAAACAGGAAATTCAAAAAGGTGAGCTGACTAAATTAAATGAATTGCAGCCAGAAGAATTACAACATTTAACACCGACACATATTATTGAAGCGGCAAATAAAGGTGATCAGTTTGCAATAAATCAGATTTCAAAACTAGGCACGAATCTAGGAAAAGCATTTGCATCTTTAATACAGCTACTCAACCCCGAATTGATCGTGTTGGGTGGAAAAATTGCGAAAGCAAATGAATTGATCACCATTCCAATACAGCAGGCCATAAATTCCTATACCATGGCCATATTGAAGGAACATTGTGACATAAAAGTGTCAAGTTTAAATCTCGACAGCAATACCGTGGGGCTGACAAATTATTTTATCACAAAGTATCTGTCAGTTGAATTGCTTCGGAAATCCAAAATCTAAAATTGCCCTGTACTCAACAAGACAAGAGTACAGGCTCTTTCTGTCTTAATACCATGTTCCGTAGCGAGTTGTTCTAATTCAGCATTCTCCGCACCAGGATTAAATATAATTCTTTTCGGCTTCGTCGCTAATATGTAATCGTAATATTCCTTCTGATTGGGCTCACTGAGATACATCGTCACGGTATCAATATTGGCGTATACCTCAGCTTTCTTTTCAATTGGGGCTCCAGCTGCTTCACCACCGCTCAAGCCAATATTGACAATTTCATGCCCGTGCTTATGTAGCATATTTGCAGCTTTATTTGAATAACGCGAAGGATTGGCACTAGCTCCCAAAATCAATGTTTTTTTCATCTTTTTATTCCTTTATATCCATCTTTTGCCGTCTATTATCGGCATTTATTTTATCACCTTCGCCCTATTTTAACTAAGGACAAAGGTGACAATGTTTTTTACAAAGAAGTATCGCTCGGAAACTATTCATCAATGATAAAATCACCATGGTTACTATACGCATTTTTACGTAATACTGGCATTCCCATGATTTTATAAAGCTCGTCCAGCTTAACCAAGCTTCCGTTTGTCATATTAGAAAGTAAAACGATAACAATGTTTCTCTTTAAATCTCTCACATAGATATGTCTAAAACCGTGCCACCAACCGGTATGGTATACGATATGATCGTTGCCATGCTCAAATGTACGCCAGCCGTAGCCATAGCTAAAAATTCCTTTTTTCGCATCAGGATATCCTCGATATGCGGAATCCAATGTGGACTGTTTCAACAATCGTCCATCTCTCAGCGCCAAGTCAAAACGATAGAGGTCACGTACAGTACTATAAATTCCTTTGTCGCCAAGTGGCCCATCCTGAAAATTTTGTACGACTGATCTTCGCCATACTTTATCATGCCCAATGACGTTAGTCGGGATTTTATCATAGACTGCCTTGGAGAGTGCTGCGGTGTTTTTCATCCCTGCAACATTGAATACACTATCTTTCATATAAGTAGCGTAATCTTGTTTGGATATCTTTTCAATAATGGCCCCCAAGACCATAAAGTTCGAGTTATTGTAAAAGAAACGTCCTCCAGGCGCACCATACCGATTGGGCTTAAATTCAGTCAGCATTTTCATCACATCCTGATTCGTCATTCCTTTCTTACGATCTGGCCAATGTGCCTCCGAAAAATAAACGTAATTGGGTAATCCCGAACGATGTGTCAATAACATTTTTATGGTAATACCAGGATAAGGAAAATCTGGATAGAAATCATTGATCGTTTGATCAAGGCGTAGCTTTCCTGCCTCCACTAATTTTAAAATACCGACAGCTGTAAGTGGTTTAGAAACCGAAGCAAGTTCAAATTTGTCATCTATTTTTAGGCTATCCCGCTTTAAGTAATTGGCCCAACCGAATGTGTTCTGATATAAGATTTTTCCATCTTTAGCAACAAGAACATTTCCATTGAATGCGGCTTTCGAATGAAGATTTTTCATAAAAGCATCGATTTTCTGATCTGCATTATTTGGATTATAGACGAGTCTTGTGCTATCTACTTTTGCCTGCGCTATTGCTGCTTCCTTCTGTTTTTTCTCTTTTGAACTACAAGCCACTGTAGATACCATCAAAAGAGCGACCATTCCCTTTAAAAAAAATAATTTCACTATGCTATGTCTCCCGGATTTTTGTGTTTTCTGTATTGTATATCAATAAATACCCCCTATTTTCTTTTCCCTAAATAATATCAAATTATTAAAGCTCGTAATAGAAGGACCAGCATACTGATAATAATGCTAAAATGAAGATTTTAGTATAAAAAAACGAATTTTTCACCACAATAATTGATAGTCATCGTATATGTTACCTTTTCTAATGATAATTTCGGTTTCCCTATAAGAAACACAAAACGCACGTGGGTCAAACCAACTAATAACGGCTGTATCTATTAGGACCAATTTTTTTAGCGTTGTGAACTCAAAGAATTAAGAACACAAAAAAAGCCACTTTATTGCTAAAGTGGCTTTTAATTTTCCTTTAAAGGATTATGCTAATAATCTGACTGGATTTTCAACCAAAGATTTTAAAGTCTGTAAAAATGCAGCACCAGTTGCGCCATCCACCACACGGTGGTCACAGCCCAATGTTACTTTCATTACATTACCCGGAACTACAGCACCATTTTTAACAACAGGAACTGCCTGAATAGCTCCTACAGAAAGGATAGCTCCATCCGGAGAGTTGATAATGGATGTAAATTCGTCAATTCCAAACATACCTAAATTAGATACTGTAAAGGTAGATCCTTCCCAATCCGCAGGTTGTAATTTTTTAGCTTTCGCTTTTTGAGCGAAATCTTTCACCTCTGCAGAGATATGTGATAATGACTTACCATCTGCAAAACGTACAACAGGAACTAATAACCCATCCTCAACAGCCATTGCAACACCGATGTTGGTATGCTCATTGAAACGGATTTTATCACCTTGCCATGAAGAGTTTACTGCAGGATGCTTTTTCAAGGCAACAGCAACAGCTTTTACCACGATATCATTGAAAGAAACTTTTACTGGAGCAACCTCATTGATTTGAGCACGAGCAGCCATTGCATTGTCCATGTCAATAGATACAGTCAAATAGAAGTGTGGAGCTGTAAACAATGACTCTGCTAGACGACGTGCAATAGTTTTACGCATTTGGTTAACTGGTTTTTCAGTATAACGCTCTTCACCAACAAATGTAGGTAAAGTGATCGCTTTTGCTTCTGTTGCAGGAGCAGCTGCAGCTTTTGTCTCCGCAGGTTGTGCAGCAGCAGGAACAAATGATTCAACGTCTTTCTTCACAATACGACCACCATCAGCAGAACCTTTGATATCACTTAAGTTGATCCCTTTTTCTTGCGCAATTTTACGCGCCAAAGGAGATGCTTTCACGCGAGAATCATCACTAGAAGACGATGCTACCGGTGCGGCAGTGACAGCAGCAGCTGAATCAGCTTTAGGAGCTTCAGCAGTTTCTGTCTTTGCAGGTGCAGATTTTTGATTTAGCAAAGGTGTGATGTCAGTTCCAGCAGGACCGACGATCGCGATGATGTCGTTAACTTTTGCAGCTTGTCCAGCTTCAAGACCAACATATAACAATGTACCGTCAGCATAAGCTGTAACTTCCATTGTCGCTTTATCCGTTTCTACATCGGCAATAGCATCGTCAGATTTAATCGTATCACCAACTTTGAAGTTCCATTGTGCAATGACACCTTCTTTCATGGTATCACTCAACAAAGGCATTGTAATCACTGTACATCCCAATTCCTCAGGAGTTACGGTACTAGCCGAAGATTCTGAACCAGAAACTTCTTCTGCTTTTTTTTCTTCAGTTTTCTCGGGCGCTTTTTCAGCAGCAGGAGCGTCGCCACTCAACAATGCTTGAAAATCTTCACCCGGTTCACCTAAAACAGCAATAACAGCATCAATAGCCACTGCTTCGCCTTCTTTAGGACCAATATATAAAAGAGTTCCTTCTTGGTAAGACTCAAAGTCCATTGTAGCTTTATCTGTTTCAATCTCAGCTACCAAATCACCAGAATTTACTTTATCACCAACTTTTTTGTGCCACTTTGCGATGACCCCTTCGGTCATTGTATCGCTCATTTTGGGCATTCTTACTACTTCAGCCATTCTTTATTATATTATCAAGTTAAAGAGTATTAATCTAAAATAAATGGATAGTCTTGTTGTACATATACATCTTTGTACAATTCATCTGCAGTTGGATAAGGAGACTCCTCTGCAAACTTCACCGACTCCTCAACTACTTTTTTCACATCAGCCTCAACTTCTGCAAACCAAGCGTCATCCGCATAGTTGTTTTCTAAAATAGCATGTTTAGTTGACAACAATGGATCGCGGTCTTTATATGCTTCTAATTCTTCTTTAGTACGGTATTTAGCTGGGTCAGACATCGAGTGTCCTTTGTAACGGTAAGTACGAATTTCAAGGAATGTTGGTCCCTCTCCCGCACGTGCACGTTGAACAGCTTCGTCCATTGCATTGTGTACAGCAACCACATCCATTCCGTCAACTGGAGCAGAAGGCATATCAAAACCTAAGCCCATTTTGTATATATCCTGCATGTTGGTTGTACGTTGTACAGAAGTACCCATTGCATATCCGTTGTTTTCACATACAAAAATAACAGGAAGCTTCCACAACATCGCCATGTTAAGGGTCTCATTGAATGCGCCTTGACGAACAGCTCCATCGCCCATATAACAGATGTTTACATTATCTGTACCAAGATATTTTTCAGCAAATGCGATACCTGCACCTAAAGGAATTTGACCACCAACAATACCATGGCCACCCATGAATTTATGTTCTTTGGAGAAGAAGTGCATAGACCCCCCCTTACCTTTTGAACAACCAGTGATCTTTCCATATAATTCAGCCATACAAGCATTTGCAGAAACGCCTTTAGCCAAAGCGTGGGCGTGATCACGATAAGCAGTGATTAAAGAATCCTCAGGTTTGATAACCGACATCGTTCCAGCAACAACCGCCTCTTGTCCTATGTACAAGTGACAGAAACCACGAATCTTTTGCTGTCCGTAAAGTTGACCTGCTTTTTCTTCAAACTTACGCATAAGTAACATCGACTTATACCACTCCAAATATGTCTCTTTTGTTATAGGTGTTGAACTCATTTCAAAGTTTTGATTTTCTTACTATTCTAGACTACAAATCTAATAATTTTGGACGAATTTCCTTGTCCAAAAATCAATTTTATTTACACTTTAAGACACTTCTAAGACATTTGATTTAAAGTATATAGCATTTGTTTACAAATAAATGAACGGCACAATCAAATAAATCAAAAACTTATGAAATAAAAAAGCCAAAGGACTTAATAATCATTTGGCTTAACCTATTTTATACAAACTGTTTGTTATCGAAGTTTTTGGATCAACTCACTTTCAGTCACCTTAATCTGTTCACCACTTTCCATGTCCTTTAAAGATAATTGTCCCGATGATGCCTCTTCTTCCCCCACTAACAATACATAAGAAATCCCTTTACCATCCGCATATCCCATCTGCTTTTTCAACTTTACAGGAGAAGCATAGAGTTCAGAAGCGATATTTTCCTTCCGGAGCTTATTCAATAAACTTAGGGTATAACCTTCCAGTTGCTTATCAAAATTTATAATCAGGAGTTTGGTAGAATCTGCTTTACCCACAGGGAACAGATTTAACTCTTCTAAGACATCATAAATACGGTCGGCACCAAAAGAGACACCAACACCAGTCAGCCCCTTCAGACCAAACATACCTGTAAGGTCATCGTAGCGGCCGCCACCACCGATACTTCCCATGGCAACTTCATTTGTCTTAACCTCAAAAATACAACCCGTATAATAATTAAGGCCACGTGCCAAAGTAATATCAAGATCAATGATCTGCTTCAGTAATTTTTCATCTGCACCTAACTTAGACACATAGTCAAATACCTCTTCGATCTCAGCAATACCATTTAGACCAACAGCAGAAGTTGATAAAATTGTTTTTAATGCAACGAGTTTTACATCATTTGATCCCTCCAATAAAATAATAGGTTTCAAAATAGCAAGATCCGCTTCTGTAAAGCCTCTTTCCAACAATTCTTTGTTGACACCGTCCAAACCAATTTTATCCAATTTATCAATCGCTACTGTCATATCAATAATAAGCTCTGGCTTTCCGATAATTTCAGCAATACCCGAAAGAATCTTCCGGTTGTTGATTTTGATATTAAAATCTTTCAGTCCAAAACGTTCGAAGGCCTCTTGATAAATCAGAATAAACTCCGCTTCGTTCAATAAACTTTCAGACCCAACCACATCAACATCACATTGGTAAAACTCACGATATCTTCCACGCTGCGGACGATCGGCACGCCATACGGGTTGCACCTGAAAACGCTTAAATGGTAAAGTAATATCGTTTTGGTGCATCACAACGTAACGTGCAAAGGGCACAGTAAGGTCATACCTTAGTGCTTTCTCTGATATATGCGGAATGAGTTTATTCGAATTTTTATCCTGAAGCAGGCTATCTGGCGCTTTTGCCAAATAATCACCCGAATTAAGGATCTTAAAGATCAATTTATCACCCTCATCGCCGTATTTACCGGTAAGAGTTGTTAAATTTTCAAATGAAGGGGTCTGTATTTCATTATAGCCATATTTTCTGAATACCGTTTTCAGTGTATCGAAAATATAATTGCGTTTGATCATTTCGGAAGGCGAAAAATCACGCGTTCCTTTTGCCAAAGAAGGTTTTACTACTGCCATATTTGGCAAAGTTAATAAAATCCTTTATTCTACTTCCAGAATTTTAAGGAATTCACAGGCTTTTTCGGCTGCGGATTTCTCTGCAGACTTTTTATTGAAATCACGTCCGAGCCCACATACGACACCATCAACGACCGCTTCAATACTAAACATTTTAGAAGACTCCCCTTCTGGATTGTCTGTTTGTTGAAATACGATCTCTTTGCCCGTATGCTGACACCATTCTATCAACCTACTTTTGAAGTTCGTTTCAGTCTGTTCCAGGAGATGAATGTCGACGTGTGGTTTGATGATTCTGTTAAGCAAAAAGCTCTTTGTAAAGACATACCCCTTATCGAGATAAACTGCGCCTATTAATGCTTCGAAAGCATCGCCCAATAACGATCCCTGTTTATTGGGAAAACTGATCATTCGCGCATCAAACTGAATAAGTTCATTAAACCCCAACTTTCTGGAAAGCTGGTTTAGGTTTGCTCTACTGACAATTTTTGAGCGCATTTCTGTCAGGAACCCTTCATCTTTATAAGGATATTTCTTAAATAACAGTTCGGCCACAACCGAACCCAAAACAGCATCACCTAAGAATTCTAAACGTTCGTTGCTGTTTTTTGCTCCCTCTTTAATGGTAACGGCGACAGACTTATGTCTAAACGCCATTTTGTACAGATGTACATTTCCAGGAACAAATCCAAGCAGGTTTTTTAGTTTTCTAACGTATTCCCGATCTGGCGAAAAATATAATTTATATATCCTTGCAAAAGGCATCTCTTCTAAAAATAAGGCGACAAGTCCTAGTTAAAGAACCTGTCGCTAGCTCATATTATCAAACCATGTTTGAAGGATCAAACATTAAGCTTTATATTTTTTCACAATAACGGTAGCATTATGCCCACCGAAACCAAATGTGTTGCTCAACGCAGCATTAACAGTGCGTTTTTGCGCTTTGTTGAATGTAAAATTCAAGTTATTATCAATTTCCGGATCGTCTGTAAAGTGATTGATTGTCGGAGGGACAATATCATTTTGAACAGCAAGTATTGAAGCAATTGCTTCAATTGCACCTGCGGCCCCCAAAAGGTGTCCAGTCATTGATTTTGTTGAACTGATATTCAATTTATAAGCATGGTCGCCAAATAAATCAACAATGGCTTTAGTTTCACTAATATCACCAACTGGTGTAGAAGTTCCATGAACATTGATATAATCAATGTCCGAGAAATTCAAGCCCGCGTCATTAACAGCCATTGTCATGGCTAATTTTGCGCCCAAACCTTCAGGATGTGATGCCGTGATATGATGTGCATCAGCACTCATGCCACCACCAGCAATCTCTGCATAGATTTTTGCTCCACGTGCTAAAGCATGTTCCAAACTTTCCAAAATCAAAGCACCCGAACCTTCACCTGAAACAAAACCATCTCTATCTTTATCAAAAGGACGCGAGGCTGTTTTAGGATCATCATTTCTGGTTGACAAAGCATGCATAGCGTTGAACCCTCCTATTCCGGCTTCATTGACTGTCGCCTCCGATCCACCCGTAACAATCACGTCTGCTTTACCCATACGAATATAGTTGAAAGCATCTATCATTGCATTGGTAGCTGACGCGCAAGCCGATACCGCGGAAAAGTTAGGACCACGAAGGCCATGACGCATTGAAATATGTCCTGGAGCAATATCAACGAGCATCTTAGGAATAAAGAAAGGATTGAAACGAGGTGTCCCATCTCCCTTTGCAAAATTTGCAACTTCTTCAGTAAAGGTTGTTAAACCTCCGATTCCTGAACCCCAAATTACTCCGATACGATTCGTATCTAATTTTTCAAAATCTAAGCCAGCATCTTTAATTGCCTCATCCGTTGACGCAATTGCATACTGTACAAAAGGATCGACTTTACGAGCTTCCTTACGATCCATAAATTCATGCGGATCAAACCCCTTTACCTCACACGCAAACTGAGTCTTGAATTTTGACGCATCAAAATGCGTAATAGGAGCAGCTCCGCTTACACCATTTATTAACCCCTCCCAATAAGCCGAGACGGTATTACCAATTGGTGTAAGGGCGCCTAATCCTGTTACTACTACTCTTTTAAGCTCCATTTATTACGATTAGCCTAATTAAATTAGTTAGTTAACGTTTTTTTCTAAATAAGCGATTGCTTGACCAACAGTACCAATAGTCTCTGCTTGATCATCAGGAATAGCAACGTTGAATTCTTTTTCAAACTCCATGATCAACTCAACAGTGTCAAGTGAATCAGCACCTAAATCATTAGTGAATGAAGCTTCTGGTGTTACTTCGTTTTCGTCAACACCTAATTTTTCAACGATAATTGCTTTTACTCTTGAAGCGATATCTGACATGATTTTATAGTTTAATTGTTTAATAAATCTGTGCAAAGAAAAATAAATTTCATCAAAATTCAAACCTAAATTGATATTTAGATGAAAGTCACCATATTAGGCGACCGAACTTATTCGCGTCTTATACTAGCTAACCCACTCTATATTAACTTAGTTCAAGTATAACAAAAAATATTTTGTATTCCAAACGCTCAGCTAATTAACTCAAATTTTACACAAAAAGTATATTCCTACCTTAAAATTATTAGTACCTTCGTTAGCAGACGAACATATATTTAAGCATTAAAGTGGTCAATAAGTTAGTAGCAAGATTAGACATGGACATGGACGAAGAGTTGGATTTCACCCTACTTGCCATTACCTGTTCCTTGAAAGATTACCGACTCTGCCATTTCATCAATAAGGAGACTAATCTGAATTTTTCCAGGGGAAAAGAAAGCAAATATGACCATGATGGCCGACAAAAAAACAAATCCGAAGAAGAGCTTGAATATCACATTATCTTTGATACAAAGAAAAAAATAAGCTATCACTTCACTGCTTTTCATTATCTTATCCCCGATGCAGACACAGAATATTTCCTGATTAACAATAAGAGCATTGAAGGAACTTATCTAATTCCCGAAAACCCACACTTTGATTTTTTTATCATCATCAAAAACTACATCTGCGAAGATGACGTGGAGCATATTATCAAAAGGATCAGCAAATTACCCGAAGTCGTCATTGCAAAAGAAATATCACCAAAAATATTGAAATCTAAAGAAAATCTCATATTTTAGCGAACTGTAGGTTAGTGTAGCAAATACACTCCGGTTTAGATCTAAATTAATTCGATTTAGTTTTGACAAAACACAACAATATAGCGCGCTATTTGTTGTGATTAATGAAGAACATTTAAAATACAAAATAACAGATGGAAAAAGTTCAAAAAAGGACTAAAATTGTCGCAACATTAGGCCCTGCCTCGGCAGACAAACAAGTTTTGACCAACATGATTGCTAAAGGGGTTGATGTGTGTCGGTTGAATTTCTCTCATGGCAGCCAGGCAGATCACCTTAAGGTAATCGAAACTATAAATGCAATAAATAATGAAACAGGATTCAATGTTGCCATCTTAGCAGATTTACAAGGTCCAAAAATCAGGATCGGAAAAATGAAAGAAGGTGGTGCTATCCTCGTAAACGGTTCAAAAGTAGAAATTACAACACACGAACTGATCGGCGACGAAAACAGAATCTACATTACATACGAAAACTTTCCAAACGATGTTGAAGCCAACGAAATCATTTTACTTGACGACGGAAAACTTCAACTTCGTGTTTTAGAGACAAACCATAAAGATACCGTAACTTGTGAAGTAGTACACGGCGGAGTCCTTACTTCGCGTAAAGGCGTTAATTTACCAAACACCAAAGTATCTATCCCTTCATTGACTGAAGAAGATTTAGACAACCTGAACTTCGCATTGGATCACGGTGCTGACTGGATCGCGATGTCATTTGTTCGTTCGGCAGATGATATTGCACAATGTAAAGAAATCATTGCTTCAAAAGGAAGTCATGCACGCGTAATAGCGAAAGTAGAAAAACCAGAAGCGATTGAAAATATTGATGCAATCATCGAAGCGACGGATGCCGTTATGGTTGCCCGTGGAGACCTAGGAGTTGAACTTCCAATGGAAGAAGTTCCAGGACTTCAAAAGATTATCGTGCAAAAATGTAGAGATCTTTCAAAACCTGTTATCATTGCAACACAGATGTTGGAAAGCATGATCACAACACCTCGTCCTACACGTGCTGAAGTAAATGACGTAGCTAATTCGGTATTAGATGGAGCAGATGCCGTGATGCTAAGTGGAGAGACTTCTGTCGGTGAATTTCCAGAAATCGTTATCGAAACAATGAGCAAAATTATTATCCACGTGGAACAAACTTCTTATCCTTATTATAATGAGAAAGTTAGTGAAATTCACGATGGAACGCTTATTCCGGATGCTATTTGCGCTTCTTCGGTTTACCTTGCTCAAAAAACAAATGCCTCAGCAATTGCTGTATTGACCTCATCTGGAGCAACAGCATTTGAAATTACTAGCTATAGACCAAATGTAGATATCTTAGTTTTCACAGGAACACAAAAACTTTTGAAACAATTAAGCCTACTTTGGGGTGTAAAAACCTTTATCTATGACAAGTTCGAAAGCACAGATGGATCTATCCATGATGTAAACAAGTTTATTGTAAAAAACAACTACGTTAAACCAGGCTCAATTATAATCAATACGGCTTCTACTCCGTTAATTGAAAAAGGTAAAACAAATACAATCCGCGTTTCTCAGTTATAGGAAACATAAGATTAAGCAAAAAAAATAGCGTTCTAAATAGAACGCTATTTTTTTCGCTTCTTTGGATACAGGGAGTCTATTTTTAATTTAAAGTCCTTCACCTTCAATGAATCTTCCAATAACCTAAATTGAGGGCTATCTGTTTTTTCACTTCCTTTAGGCATCTTTTCTGTTCCCGGCATAGGAGCTAGACCGTCCATTCGCTTTAATTTTTTAACGGGCATACGATACTTTTCATCTGCCGAATCTAATTTAAAAATAGGCATTTTTGATTCTTTTTCCTCAATTAAAGGAATCTGTGGTTTTACCTTTACCTGCCCCAAAGCGACGGTTCCTAACGAAACCAATGTCAGTAATAATACGTAACTTTTCATCTGTAAATCGTTATTTAAGAGTATCTAAATCGATATAAGTATAAGCAAACGTAAACACTCCGCTTATTCATTCCTGATTATTTTAAATCGCATTCAACAATATAGCGCGCATCTACTCATCAATTCACTAGCTAGTTCATTCATCAGTCCAGTCCCATGGCATCAATTAAAAATCAACTACTATAGTCAAATTCATGGCATAACTCATCACAACACACTAATTTACGAACAACAACACCTATATTTAAACTGATTGCTGTTAAACATTGTTAAAACGGCTTCAAAACACATCAGCATCTTTATATTTGTAACAATTTAAGAAAATGAGCTATTGCACCCTTATGACTCTTAGAATGGCAGAAGGCATGCAGGCACAAATGGTAAACAACAAACTGAGTGCTATAAACTTTGTGATACGATCAAAACACATTTATTTAATATCCTATTCTTATGAAGAAAAATAGCATTGTATTAATCATTGGACTCATGTCACTAGCCCTAATCGGCGTATTGGCAATGCAATTCTATTTTCTGAGGGATTCTTATCGTCAAAAATCCCAATTATTTGACGAGTCTGTCAATGCTGCAATTACAGCAGTTGCCGGAAAACTCGAACGACGGGAAGTTGTTGACTTCGCTAAAGTTCAGCAAGAGCGTAATATCGAAAAATCCAAACAAGAACAAGCGAAACAACGCCTTTTGGCCGAGCAACTCGAAATTCAATACAGAATTGAAGAGTTGAAGAACAAACAGCATACTGTTTTCTCCAACTTCAAGGAGCAAGAAGATCAACTACGCGCTTTGTATCCTAATGTAATTGAAATCAAAAATTCATTTTACGAGACATACATTAAAAGACCAGAGTACCAGAAATACATCAAATTTTCTGTTTCAAATGAACTTACCGACGACAATCTGGTACAAGCCTTTATCATGTTAAATGCGTCAAAGGTAGATGATCAGATTAGTGGAAAAGACGACAGCACACGGTTTGTTATCCCCTTGATGGATCCCTTGGTCAATCAACAAACGAAATTCAGGGTAGCCACATTACCACCAAGAGAGAATGCGAAACTTGCGAAAACAATTTCTGATCTAGAAAAAAGATTGGACGTTCTTAACCGGAAGAACTCTTGGAGCGGTTTCAATGTATACGACTCAGTAGCCATGCTGGGAGGTAAAAAAGCAGATTACATTGAAGATGTCGCTATCGGAATGGAATTGGCTAAACGACCGTTAAAAGACCGATTGAACGTCATCATCGTACAGGAGCTGATCAAGGATGAGTTGGCCCAACGCGATATTAAAGCTCCTTTTAACATTGAAATATGGAGCACCAACAATATATTACTCAATAATATCCTAAACGAAGCAACCTTAAATAACCCGACAAACACAACAAAATACTCTACTGCTCTTTTTAAAGGCGATATAGGCGCTGCACCCGGAAAATTAACGATTTACTTCCCCAATAAAAAGGCAATAATCGCAGATAATATGGGCTATTTGCTACTACCTATGCTGGCATTGCTTTTCTTATTGGTAGGTTGTTTTGCCTATACCCTGATTATCATCTTCAGACAAAAGAAAGTTTCCGAGATGAAAACAGATTTCATCAACAACATGACCCATGAGTTTAAAACGCCTGTCGCAACAATCATGATTGCCAGTGAATCGCTAAAAGATCCTGATATCAATGCAGACCATAAACGCGTTCAAAAATTGGCCAATATCATCTACGATGAAAATGTTAGGCTGGGGAATCATATTGAACGGGTACTCGACTTAGCAAGACTAGAAAAAGAAACCCTAAAACTCGATCAGGTAGAGGTACACATCAATGATCTGGTTTCTGCCGTAACAGATAGCATGCAGCTACGTATGCAAAATATTGGCGGGAAATTCAGTATAGACCTTGCTGCTACCAAGGATATTGTTATCGGTGATGAACTGCATTTTTCGAATGTATTTTACAATCTACTCGACAATGCAATCAAGTACAGTAAAGGTGATTTGCATGTCAACATTAATTCAAAAAATGTTGGCGATACTATAGTCGTTACCATAGCTGACAACGGTATTGGGATGAGTCGTGATCACCTTCAAAAGATTTTCGATCAGTTTTACCGCATCCCGACCGGGAATGTTCATAACGTCAAAGGATTTGGCCTTGGTTTAAGTTATGTACAGGACATCCTGAGAAGGCTTAACGGAAAAATAACAGTTAAAAGTGAAAAAGATAAGGGCACGACCTTTGAAGTAATTTTGCCTATTAAAAAATAAAACGTTCCTTTTTTGTATATTTCCTCTTTAAAAAATTTCAAAGGTTGAGGAAAGCTGATTTATCAGCATCAAGGGACATTGGTGAAAATTAATATATTCATTATGCAAAAGATATTATTAGCAGAAGATGATCCTAATTTGGGGGATCTTTTAAAAGACTATCTCGAATTAAAGGGAAAATTTGACGTCACATTATGCACGGATGGAGATGAAGCGATTTCTCAATTCAAAAAAAATAACTACGACCTCTGTATTTTCGATGTCATGATGCCAAAAAAAGACGGATTTACAGTTGGACGTGAGATCAGAAAAACAAATAATACGGTTCCCATTATCTTTGCCACTGCAAAGGGGATGATGGAAGATAAAACCGAAGCCTTTGAACTGGGCGGTGATGATTATATCACCAAGCCTTTTAGAGTGGAAGAACTATTGCTCCGCATCAATGCATTGCTAAAACGCAGTGTTCGGGACAAGGAGGAGGAAGTGGTTGCTGATAAATTTGAAATAGGCGATTATTTCTTCGATTATACAAGTCAGCAGATCTCCTACAAAGGACAAATGCAAAAACTATCGACGAAAGAAGCCGAACTACTTCGCCTACTTTGTTTAAAGAAAAATGATGTTCTGACTCGAGAAGAGGCCCTATTAAAAATATGGCATGATGATAACTACTTTACGGGTAGAAGCATGGATGTATTTCTCAGTAAACTTCGTAAATATCTAAAAGAAGACAGTAAAGTTGAAATTGTCAACGTGCACGGAAAAGGTTACAAACTTTTGGTGAGCTAAAAAAAAGGGGAATGAGAAATACAGTCATTTCCCTTTTTTATGCTACAAAGCGTATTGGAGCATGACATATACAAACTCATGGATGAAAATAAAAGAACAAAACAATTTCATCCTTAGTAGAATATAAAAAATTGACGCACTTTTATAAAAAATTTGCATTTCAAAAAGAAATGTTCTAACTTAGCGTCGCTTATAGAGAAAGGCAGAGGGAATAGACCCGATGAAGCCTTAGCAACCTGTCCCTTGACAAGGTGCTAAATTCTACCCTACTTGATATGGGAATGATAAGCCGAAGTCACCGAATTCTAGTGTGTCCTTCTCTCTCTAGCAAGAAATATAGTTGAAAAAGAAATATTAAAAACATTCATTATGTTATTGACTAATAATTTAGGTTACCCTCGTGTGGGCGCATTCCGCGAATTGAAAAAAGCCAATGAGGCCTATTGGGCTAAAAAATCTTCTGTTGAGGAATTATTGGACACCGCAAAAAAAATTCGTGAAGGCAATTGGAAAACGCAGAAAGATGCTGGAATAGATTTGATTCCTTCCAATGATTTCTCTTTTTACGATCAAGTATTGGATTTAACCCTTACTGTTGGTGCAATTCCTGCCCGTTACCATTCTTTATTGAACAAAGTAGACAACAATTACAGTTTAGATCTATATTTTGCAATGGCTCGTGGTTTCCAACAAGAAGGAATCGACGTGACTGCAATGGAAATGACTAAGTGGTTGGATACTAACTACCACTACATGGTGCCAGAATTCACAAAAGATCAAGAATTCAAATTGACTTCTGAAAAATTCTTAAATGAATATAACGAAGCAAAATCATTGGGCATCGATACTAAACCAGTTTTATTGGGTCCAATTACCTACCTTTTGATCGGTAAAGAAAAAGAAGCTGGTTTCGACCGTATCGATTTATTGGATAAACTTATTCCAGTATATGAGCAAATATTAGCTAAACTAGCTGAAGCTGGTGCGCAATATGTTCAGATTGACGAGCCTTTCTTAGCATTAGATTTAGATGCTAAAGTAAAAGCCTTATATCAACCGACATTCGAAAAATTGGCTGCAGCAGCAAAAAATATCAAGTTAATCGCAACTACTTACTTCGAAGCTTTAAAAGACAACGAAGATATCGCTGTTAACTTGCCTATCCATGCTTTACATTTGGATCTGGTACGTGGCGAAAATCAATTGGATACAGTCTTAGCTAAAGTTCCTGCTTCGTTGACGTTATCTTTGGGTATTGTTGAAGGCCGTAACATCTGGAAAAATGATTACGAAAAATCATTAGTTAAAATCAAACAGGCTGTTGATGCCTTAGGAAAAGACCGTGTATGGGTAGCCCCTTCTTCATCTTTGTTGCACGTTCCTTTTGATTTAGACAATGAGCACAACGAACAGTCATTACCTGCCGAAGTGAAAAACTGGTTAGCATTTGCTAAACAAAAATTAGCTGAGGTAAAAGACTTAGCTGTACTAGCGGAAGGTGAAGTTGATGCTGAAACAGCAAAACGCTTCGAAGCTAACAAAGCTGCTGCGGAAAGCCGTCGTACTTCTCCACTGATCCACAAACCAGAGGTTAAAACACGTACAAGCAATATCACTGATGACGATGCAAAACGTACTTCAGCATTTGCTGACCGTAAAGCAGCGCAACAAGCGAAATTCAACTTGCCAGCGTTCCCTACAACAACAATTGGTTCATTCCCACAAACGAAAGATGTTCGTAAATGGCGAGCAGACCTGAAAAAAGGTGCTATTACGCAGGCAGAATACGATAAAGCAATCGCAGAAGAAACAGAAAACACCATCCGTCTTCAAGAGCAATTGGATATCGACGTATTAGTACACGGCGAATTCGAACGTAACGACATGGTGGAATACTTCGGTGAACAATTAGCCGGATACGCTTTCACTCAAAACGGTTGGGTACAATCTTACGGTTCACGTTGTGTTAAACCTCCGATTATCTACGGTGACGTATACCGTCCTGAAGATATGACTGTACGCTGGTCTTCTTATGCACAGTCATTGACAAATCGTCCGGTTAAAGGTATGTTGACCGGTCCTGTAACAATCTTACAATGGTCTTTCGTACGTAACGATCAACCGCGCTCAACAACGACTTATCAGATTGCATTGGCAATCTTAGATGAAGTACAAGCGTTGGAAAAAGCAGGTATCAAAATCATACAAATTGATGAACCAGCTATCCGTGAAGGATTACCTCTACGTAAAGCTGATCAAAAAGATTACTTGAACTGGGCAGTACGCGCTTTCCGTGTTTCTTCATCAAATGTTGAAGACGATACACAGATTCACACACACATGTGTTACTCTGAGTTCAATAATGTGATCGAAGATATCGCTGCAATGGATGCTGACGTAATCACGATCGAGACTTCACGTTCTCAAATGAAATTATTGAATGCTTTCGCTGGTGATTTTAAATATCCAAATGATATTGGTCCAGGTGTTTATGATATTCACTCACCACGTGTACCGAGCAAAGACGAAATGGTCGATCTATTGCGCAAAGCAAAAGCAGTAGTTCCAGCAGAACAACTTTGGGTTAACCCTGACTGTGGTTTGAAAACTCGTGCTTGGCCGGAAACCAAGGCGGCTTTAGAGTCGATGGTTGAGGCTGCGAAAATCTTAAGAGCAGAATAATTCTTAAACTATATTGATAAAGCCCTAGCTGAAATTTCAGCTAGGGCTTCTTTATTGGACCTTGGTTCAAAACAAAACTTTTATCCGTTCACTCCCCTTCTTAATTTCTGTTTCCCTTTAATCCGATCTTCAATCGACTTTAGGATTGACGAAAAATCAAGATCAACATTTTCAAGTTTTGCCATCTTTAACGCCTTCAATGCCTTTTTGTATTTTCTTAATTTTTCAAATAGAAGTGCTTTCTTTATACAGATGCCTGTCAAGGACATTCCTGGCAACTTCAACGCAAATTTAATCGTCTTTTTTGCAGCTTCATATTCCCCCATATCAATCAATGTTTGAATGAAATAAGGATATACTTCCACTGCCTGTACATTATGTGCTAAAGCTTCCTGGAAATACCTTTTTGCCTGCTCATAGTCCAATAGCTGTTCGGCATGAACTCTTCCCATCAAACAAAGCGCCATTGTATTGGACTCATCATAAGACAGCGCATAGGATAAGGACTCCATGGTCTCCTCCAAATATATAGGATAGTTATCCAGCGCCTGAAGGACATATTTATTTACTGAATTCATAAAATTTTCTAAAACATAACATTCATATCCAGCTTTCACAATACCTTGAAAGTAACTGGATTTTTAAAACTCCATAATAAGCTAAGCACATTGGAAAAATGGACTACTATTTAGAGCGCCAAGTTTTAGCCAATTCCAACGTAGGTTACTTAACGTATTAAGAAAGAAGATTAGGAAAGGGCCGTATTCCGAAGAATATTCCCGAGAATCTTCTCTGTGGACGAAGCGGGATTTTCTAATATTGCAAACATATTCTTCCGTTTTTATTAATTACTCTATTGAATTGCAAAGATTCAAAATATTTACCAAATTCCAAAAACTTTTGATTATTAATATGTTATATTATTCAGCACGATATTGGCATATTATTGTCGCATCAATTTCGCTGAAATTCAACGACTATTTCCCCATATTTGGACTATGGAAAGTCAATCAGCTAATCAACTAATCAAACTATCAAGAAAACGTAAGGGACTAACGCAGCAGGAACTCGCTGATCAAGCGGGGGTATCGCTGAGAACAGTGCAACGCATAGAAAAAGGCACGGAAGAAATCAGTGGATTTAGTCTCAAACAGATCAGTCAAATTTTGGAAATACCTCTAGAACAACTCATTATGCCAAATGTAAATCAAATCAGTATCGACAACAATCAAACAGGAAGTATTAAAGCGCTATATTTAGCATCGCTCACCTTTCTTGTCAATCCATTATTAGGGTTATTAGTCCCAGCAATTATGGGCTATACGAAACAAAACAAAGACGCCTTATACAGTAAGCACCTAAAAAGAATCATTGTAATACATGCTGTAGGACTATTTTTTCTAGGAAGTTTCATAGGCTATATCATTATTGCAGACTTTTTTAAGATTGCACTACCGTCTTTTCTAAGCGATATCTTCAATAGTGCCTATTTTTTACTCATCCCAGTATGCTATTACATCGTGATTCTAACGTTTACTATTTCTAATTATATCGCAATAAGAAAGGCCAAGCTCAGTTCTACAAACTAAACCAATACCAATGAATCTATTGTACTCAAAATCACAGTGGTTTCTTTTGAACGATCAATACCCAATCATTCTCCAGCAACAGATAGCCTGTTTCATAAATAAAGCTATAGGTCTGTCCCTTGTTATTGGAAAAAGTATGTGTATGAAACTTAAAATCAAATCCCAACCGCTTTAACTTTTCCCGTTGTATCTTGGCCATACCCTCCCCACTTAAAACATCCAATAGAATACGGCGGTTTTTTCGTAGGATATTATTCACATTGCGCACCAGATTGACCTGGTCGCTATTTAATTTATTGTTATAGGCGTTTCGGCAAGCATCATCACAAAATCGCTTGTCAGAACGGCCATATATTACTTTGCCACATTCAAGGCAGACTTTCTCGACAGAACTCATAACGGAATATTAAACGACAACAAACGGTTACAACCGACTATAGTCGAATACAAATGGTAAATAGACGACTATAGTCTTTTTTCTACCCCACCTTTGCTCAAGATCATTTGGCATCAATAGCCAAAGACCATCAACTAAAATAAGAATTATTAAAAACATTTAAAAATTAGACACATGAGCACATTACGTAACAAAGTACAATTAGTTGGGCATTTAGGAAATGATCCGTTAATCAAAACAACTTCCACAGGGACAAATTATTCCATATTACGTCTCGCCACGAATGATCTTTTCAAAAACAAAGCCGGTGAGTGGGTTGAAGAAGTCCAATGGCATACACTCGTGGTTTGGGGTAATCAAAACAATACCATTGAAAAGAAATGCCAACGTGGGACCAAACTCATGGTTGAAGGCAAACTCACCTATCGTAATTATGAGAACGCAGATGGCGTTAAACAATATGTCACAGAAATTAAAGTAGATAATTTCATGGTTCTATCAGAATCAAACGGCGCCAAAGAAGACAGTCCAACGCTTCCAGATGAGAATGAAGATGACCTCCCCTTCTAGTTTGATCAACGAGGTAGGTTTTTCAAGTCCCCTACCTCGTCGATTGTTTCCAACTTATTTTGTCAGGCTTGCAGTCAACTCTCGTCCTAGGCTCTCTGCATACGCCTTCCATAATTTGGCATCTTCAGGTGTAAACTTAGAAACAGCTTCAGTTTCTTTGGTGGCCCATTCCTGTCGCTTCGAAGCAAGCTCCTTAAGCTTAACAACATCGCCGCTTTTAGCAACAGTGATAAATTCTTTGATATATTTTGTGTAATCCTCCGCCAATTTTTGTGTCTCAGCAGAACTAAATTTTGGAATAGCAACTTCTCCCGCAGCATTCCCGACTAGCGCTTTGACTGTATCTTCTTTTGCGTCAACATGAATAGTTGTATCCTTTACTTCGACTTCTTTAGTATTAGAGTTATTACAAGAAATAATTAAAAAACCAGCGATTGCTGCCATCAAGGTTACTTTTTTCATCTTTTTAAATTTATTGTTGTATGTATAAGGTTTGTTCGGATTTATTTACTTTTTCCACTCGACTAAACTCGATCAAATTTACCGTACAATTTCCAGAAAAATTCTTTCTTACCCAAAGTGAAATCAACTTTTTTCCAAGCATTTAATAACAAACTGATCTCCTTGTCCTGTAAGCTGTACTTTCCAATGAAGAATTCTTGGTCGGAAAAACACAGGCCAAAAGCATTGTCCAGGGTATGTAGACTCTGCACGTCAACCTCTTCAAAAAACAAAATGGATTGGGAGTTAGCAAAAAAATCATTGGGTACAGGAATAGCATCAGAATATTCAATAGCTATAAAACGATTTCTACTTTGCAAAGGAAATTCAATTACCGGCAGTTCGTCTAATTTCGTAAAATGAGAACTCGCTTCAAAAAGAACATCCCGTTCCAAAAGAGGGATTTGTACAAGCCTTTTACGCCCAATAACAGGAGTGTTAGGCTGAAAATAATCATTGAAATTAAGAATCTCATTGACGGATAGATTTTTCTCAATGAGATGCTGCACAGGAATGCCAAAATAATTTGCAATTTTAAGAACAGTCTCAATTTTTGGCTCAGCACGCATTTCTTCGTAAGACGAAATATTACCTCTAGTAAGATTAAAAACATCCCCAAACGCCTGCTGGCTCATACCTTTCACTTTTCTTAATTTCTTAATATTGTTTCCTACGTTACTCATTCTTTAAAAAAAATTGAATTTTTATTGCAAAATATTTTTGCATTTTATTATCTTTATGCAAAGAATATGTGCAATATATAAAAAACTTGATTATGTACTTCTCAAAAATTGAAAATTATATCGCCAATATCGGTTATACCATTACCCATAAGGATACAAAAGAAGGAATCTTTGTCATCGAAAATGAAGATGACGGAATCCGCAACCTCATCGTTGGCATAGCACAGCCCATCCTAATTTTTGAGCAATACCTGTTTACGATCAGCAACGAGACTATAGATATGTTCAAATCACTATTAATTAAAAACAGGGATATCATACATGGAGGATTTGCATTAACAGAAGATGGTACCAAAGTCATATTTAGGTATACCTTACAAATACATAATCTAGATCAGAATGAATTTGATGCCGCCATCAATTCGCTGAGTCTTCTAATGAGTGAATATTATAATCAGTTAATAAGTTTTTCAAAATTATAGAATAATGAATATTTTTAAGAGAATTTTCAGAATCGGTCAGGCAGAGATCCACGCAGTCGTGGACAAAATGGAAGACCCCATCAAAATGACGGAGCAAGGTATCCGTGAAATGAAAGAGGACTTAGAACAGTCGTTAGAAGCTTATGCCAAGGTGAAGGCCTTAGCGATACGTACCCAAAACAATGGTGAAAAGAAAAAAGAAGAAGCCAATGAATTTGAAAACAAAGCCGTTCTATTACTACAAAAAGCACAAAAGGGAGAGCTAACAGCAGAAAAGGCAGAAAGTCTAGCAAAAGAAGCACTGTTATTGAAAAAACAGTTATTGATTGAAGCGGGAGAATTGGAAAAACAAGCGGTAATCCACCAAAGTTCGGCCGATGAGCTTCACAAAAATGTCGACATTCTCAAATTCAATATATCGAAATGGGAAAGTGAGCTATCCACCTTAAAAGCACGTGTAAAAGTATCCAACGCTGCTAAAATGGTCAATAGACAGCTTGCTAATATCGATTCCAATAGTACGATTTCCATGTTAGAACGTATGAAAGAGAAAGTCGAAGAAGACGAAGCACTAGCCAAGGCCTATGGAGAAATTGCATTAGGCAACAAGAGTAAAGTTGATGAAATTAACGAGACAATAGGCGGATCTGACGCTGTCAACATCGAATTAGAGGAACTAAAAAGAAAATTAAATAGGGATGAAAAGATTTGAGTATAAAACGCTAAAAATTGAACCTAAGGGTTTCTGGGGAACAAAGTTGGATCCCGAAAAAATCGATGAAATCTTAAATGACCTTGGAAATCAAGGCTGGGAATTAATAGCTATGCAGGACCTTGAGGTAAATGGCAACTCCTGGTCTTTTCATTACACATTTAAAAGAGAAAGAATTTAAACAATAGCAATATGACAGAACTAATCAATATCTTATTTAATCCATTATCCAATGGAATCATGACGGTCTTAACAGGCCTGTCTGTAGTGTATTGGTTATTTATGTTTCTGATGGGTGACGGAGTCCATCTATTTGATGCGGATGCAGATATAGACCTCCATCCTACACCTGATGTCACGGACGTTGATGGTTCACATGATATCGCAACCGAAGGAGGGGATCATACACACCATCATCATACGGACACCGACGGGCATGCAGAACCTGGCTTCTTTGCAAAAGCAATGGATTACATCAATGTTGGCAAAGTACCCATCATGCTTATTGTAACACTGTTTAAATTTATAGGTTGGATAATTACCATTATTTCATCACTCTTTATCGACGTTGCTTCATGGGGAATAAAGTCTGTTTTAATTCTAATCCCCGTTTTCATTGTCACATTTATTTTAATGCATTTTCTGACCAAACCTCTAGCTAAAATGTTCAAAAATATAGGTTATAACGGCGAAGAAAGCCACGATTTTCTTGGTCGCATGGGTAAAATGAGAGCCAGTATTGAAGGTAAGAAAATCGGTTCTGCCGAATTTATCATCCAACAGGATCCTATTCGCCTAAATGTTGTCAGCCACAATGGGGATAAAATAGGCTACGGAGACGATGTCATTATTGTTGACGAATCCAAGGACAAGAAATATTATTATGTGACCAAAGAAATCACGATAGACAATATTTAATGGAAAAGGAATAAACGCAAAGACTCGACACCTAAACAATTATCCTAAAAAAGCGGACCTTTATTCTTATAAATCATAATCGTAAATCCAAATATTAAAATCTAACTAAATACTAATCATATGCTATATCAACCTCTTTTATTTTTAAGTGGCTTAAACGGAATTATACTTTTAATTGTCGGTTTGGCTGTCTTTTTAATTTTTGCATTCTTTGTTGTATTGAGTGCATTCTACAAGAAAATTCCACAAGGGAAAGCGATCGTTCGCACCGGTGTTGGGGGTACAAAAGTAGCATTTAACAAAGGAATGTATGTTGTACCTGTATTTCACAAGATGGAGATCATGGACATCTCAATCAAAAAAATTGAAATCGCTCGTATGCAAGGTGAAGGTTTGATCTGTAAAGACAATATTCGTGCAGACATCAAAGTGGCCTTCTTCGTTCGTGTCAACAAAAGCGTGGATGATGTGATCAATGTTGCCCAAAATCTGGGCTGTGACCGTGCAAGTGAACCCGAGACATTAAAAAGTATTTTTGAATCTAAATTCTCAGAGGCCCTAAAAACAGTCGGAAAGAAATTTGATTTTATCGAATTATATGAAGCCCGTCGCGAATTCCGTGATGAAATTCTAGACATTATCGGAACAGACCTAAATGGCTATATATTGGACGATTGTGCAATCGATTACCTCGAACAGACCGATATCGAGCACCTTAATCCCAATAATATCTTAGATAGTGAGGGCATCAAAAAAATCACGGAGTTAACAGCCAAACAAAATATCAATGCTAACTTCATCCGTCGTGACGAAGAAAAGCTCATCAAAAAACAAAATGTAGAAGCAAGGGAAGCTATTCTAGAATTGGACCGTCAGCTTGCCGAAAAAGAAGAAAAGCAAAAACGGGAAATTGACAACATCAAAGCACGTGAAGAAGCTGAAATTGCAAAGGTCCGCGAAGAGGAACGCCTGAAATATGAAAGTGTCCGGATTGCTACCGAAGAGCAACTAGCTGTTCAAGAAGAAAATAAACTGCGTCAGATTATCATTGCTGAAAAGAATAAACAACGTACCGATGCTGTGGAGGCAGAACGTGTAGAGAAAGATCGTGCCTTAGAACAGACAGAACGCGAGCGCATCGTTACATTAGCTCAGATTGACAAAGAACGCTCAATCGAGACGGAGAAGAAAAGTATTCAAGGAGTTATCAAAGAACGCGTACAATTGGAAAAAGGTGTTGTTGAAGAGCAACAAGGCGTCAAAGACATCGAAGTATTCCGCGAAGTAGAACGTAAAAAACAAGCAGGTGTTATTGCGGCATCACAAGAAGCCGAAGAAAAATTAATTTCAACTGTTAAAGCCGCCGAAGCTGCAAAAATTGCAGCAGAACAGGAAGCAGAGAAAAAAGTCATCGATGCAGAAGCTGCTCGTAAAATAGCCGAAAAGCGTGCACAAGAATTATTGATCGATGCGGAAGCGAAAAAAGAAGCGTCACTCAAAGAGGCAGAAAGTCGTAAGATTATTGCCGAGGCACAAGCCAAAGAAGAAGCTGCGCTTGGCTTATCCGAAGCCGAAGTTATGGTTGCCAAAGCTGAAGCTGAAGAAAAACAAGGCACTGTTGAAGCAAGCGTCATTGAGAAGAAAGCTGAAGCGATGCGTAAAGAAGGCTTAGCACAGGCGGAAGTGGTGCGTGAGAAAGCGCTTGCTGAAGCGAAAGGTATCGAAGAGAAAGCTGAAGCGATGAAGAAATTAGATGGTGTGGGCAGAGATCACGAAGAATTCAAATTGCAATTGCAAAAAGAACGTGATATTGAACTCGCACACATCAATATCCAAAAAGACATTGCTCAAGCACAAGCTGGTGTATTGTCGGAAGCACTTAAAACGGCAAAAATCGATATTGTTGGTGGCGAAACCATGTTCTTTGAGAATATCGTCCGTCAAGTTTCTAATTCCAAAGGTTTTGATCACTTGATTGACAACTCAAAACATGCCACTGATATTAAGAATTCACTTCTAGGGCCGGATGGACAAGGCGACCTCGCAGAGAAGGTACGTGGATTAGCCGATAAATATGGAATTTCTACAAACGACATCAAGAACCTCACCGTTTCAGCAGCACTGATTAAACTTCAACAAGCGGCTAGTGACGCCGAAAATGGTGAAGATAAAAGCTTTATCAATTCCTTGTTCGGATTGGCGAAAAATTTAGGAATTTCTAATAAAAAACTGTAATAATTAGCTACGGAACCTCTATTGCCTGTAGATGATTCATAATAATCACTATAGGCAATAAACAAAAGTTTTACCACATATACAAAGTCGAGAAAAGCTCATTTTATGCCAGAAGAAAACGTAATAAATCAAAACGACTCCCTTGATCAAGGTGCATACGAGATTATCCGAAAGCGACTATTTACACAAAAAGAAGAGCTTTCTACTAAACTCCAACAGCTCAATGCAGCACGCAAAGAAGTCTTTAATTCGACTAGTTTTGTACTCAAGGCCAATCAACGAATCACCACAGAAAACAACTGTGTAGCCCGTGGCATTTTAGCCCTGGACAATCTATGTATATTTGGTTACAATGTTCATTTTGGATTACGTACCGAAATTAAACTCGAAGATGTTTTCAGCGTATATACTTTTGAAAACAATCAGTTTATCCTGCAACCGCTCGATCTGATCAATGATCCCAATTTTGTCGGTGATTATCAGAACCTCTATAAATATTATCGGGACTCCATCTTTTCCAAATTCCGGCGTACGGAGAACTATCTCTACATGATATTTCAGACCAGTAAAAATCCCGCTGATCTGAAAGCATTCAAATGGTTAATCAAAGATGGAAAGCTCCAATATCAGGATGACCGCAGCATCCACGAAGTTAAATTACCCAATCAGTTTGAATTTGACTGGACGAAGACGACACTCGAAGACCGCCGCCTCGGCAAACATCCCCATATCTCCATTATGGACAAGATCTTTATCGAAGCAATCAACGGCGATATTACCTTCAAAATTGAAAACAATACCGATACAGGGAAAGGTATTTTCTCGGAAAAGGTTTCGAATGCAGACCAACAATTGGACGATGCAGATTATTACTATGCAGACCTCGGCAATCTGATTGCTGTCCGTATCAAGCCCTATCAAGAGGATTTCCGCGCATTTGTCTACAACCAACGGACCAAAGAGGTTGTCAATCTCAAATCGCTCAATGAATCAGCCATTTTGTTGCCCGACAATCAAGGTATAATTTTTTCCAATGGATATTATTTACAGAATGGCACGCATAAAATCTTTGACGTCCAGTTTGATCAAGTCACGTTTCTTCGGCGAATAGCATCGCCAAATGGTGAAGATTTTCTATATATCTTTTGTCAGGAGGAAACTAACACCTACATCTTACTGTCGTATAATATCATTCAGCAGCATGTTGAAACGCCAATTGTGTGCAATGGTTTCACACTTTTTAAAGACGGTAGTTTAATTTACTTCCATACAGAGGCCGAAGCAACAAGGCATCATCAGGTTCAGATTTGGGAAACCCCATACATGGCCATGCTCAAAGAAAATGAACAGAAAAAGGACGATCCTCTCTATAAAGTCGGTAATAAGCAGATCGTGCAGGCCATGGCCGAAGCACAAGAAGTCATACAGCTGATCAATAAAGAAGATAGTTATGAGGGCTTATATGAAGACATTCTCAAAAAATCAACTATCCTGCTCGACTCTTATTTTTGGATAAAGGATGAGGCACTGGCAAATCTTGGTCAGCCCTTAACGCAGATCAAGGAGGTTGCGAATACTGCTATAGACGAATTTGTTAAAGTGCAGACCCAACGCAAATATGCGACAGAGCTCAATGCCAATGCGGATAAAAAAATGGAAGAGCTTACTTTTTCCATTAATAGCTCCGTTGTAGAAAAACTTGACCAGCTTGTCCATCAACTTGCCGATTCCCGCCGTTTGCAAGGGGAAATCATTGATCTCAAAAATGTCAAGTATATTGACACTTCTAGAATAGACAACCTGCTCGAAAAGCTGCAGTCTATTACTACCGAGCTCGCTGAGAAAACGATTGCTTTTTTATTGCGTGGTGAAGCTCTTCTGCCCTACGAGCAAAAAGTTGAACAGCAAAAAAACAACGTCTCAGCAATTGTTAAGGTATATGATGCCAAAGCAATTGAAGAAGCGAATTCGGCCATATCGAGTGAATTGGAGTTATTGATCGATATTCTAAACAGTTTAAAAATCGACGACTCCACCCAAACGACCAAGATCATTGAAAAAATCTCGGTGATTTTCTCTTCGCTGAACGAAGTCAGGGCACAGCTTACACGAAAGCTCAACTCACTAAAAAGTACAGAAGCCATCGCAGAATTCTCTGCGCAACTGACATTACTGGAACAGTCTGTCACGAATTATCTTGAACTTTCTACAACTACCGAGAAAGTAGATGAGTATTATACCAAGGTTATCGTTCAGCTTGAAGAACTCGAAAGTAAATTTTCTGAGTTTGAGGACTTCGCTTTAAAGATTGCCGATAAACGCGATGAAGTGATCAAAGCGTTCAATTCCCGTAGAGAGCAGATCGTTGAACAGATTAACAAACGTACTTCTTCTCTCGAACAAATTGGGCTTCGGGTATTAAAAAACATCGAAAATAAATCTAAGACATTTGCGGCACGCGAGGAAATCCTAAGTTTCTTTGCTTCGGACTTGATGATTGACAAGATCAGACAGCTAGTACAAGAACTGAAAACACTAAACGATGTCTCAAAAGCAGAAAATCTGGAAAACTTGCTCAAAAAAGCGCAAGAGGATGCGCTGCGCATTTTACGGGACAAGAATGATCTTTTTGTTGATGGAGAGAATATCATCGCCTTAGGCAGGCACAAATTTGCTGTCAACAACCAATCGCTCAGTTTGACACTCGTGCGCAAAAATGATGAACTGTACTTTCATCTTACAGGAACTAGCTTCTACCAAAAAGTGGCTGGCACCCAGATTGAAGATTTTAAAGACATCTGGGATCAGGAGCTCATTTCAGAAAACAAAGAAGTATATCGTGCCGAATATTTGGCTTACAAAACATTCATTGCCTCAAAAGAGCAGCAGGATTTTGATGCCAATCTGTTTATCAACCAGACTGTCGAACAGAGCTATTCCGAAGGTTATGTCAAAGGTGTACATAATTTTGATGCTTTATCGATCTACGAGACCCTTAAACAACTCGATACCAAGCTCGATCTTTTACGTTATAATGCTCACCTACGTGCCATGGCACAGCTTTTTTGGCATTCACTGCCTAAAGAGCAGCAGGAAAAACAGCAGGCCCTGATCCTGTCTACGCATGCGGTATTAAAAACTTTTCCAAATTCGACACGCTACCAATCTGTCCTTGATGAACTCGCAAAACTGTTTTCCCATTGGGACATCCATTTGGATTTGTCAGCAATCAATGCCCGGGAAATAGCGGCTTATCTCTTCCATACCTTTACCAGTTACAGCAAGTTTGTTATCAGCGAACAATCTGATGAGTTGAAAAAAGCTTTTATAAGAACATTAGAAAGTAAAAAGAGTTACAAGCTTTTTGAAGGGGACATTCAACATATGCAATTCAGTCTTGTAGATCGCTTTTATTTGACGTTGAATTGGCTAAATTCTTTTATCGACGAGAACAGTGATTATGATACTTTTCGAAAATATAGCGAAGAAACTGCAGTCACTTTACTTTATCCAAAAGATGAATACCAATTGATCATTGCAAAAGACACTGCACTCATCCAAGGATTAAAGGGAAATCACGCGATTTTGAACAATGGTGAAGAACAGATTCAGTACCATGAATTTCTACATCGACTGACAACATTCACCGAATTGAACGTCCCGCGTTTTCAAGAATTCAGTTCATTGAAAGAACAACTTGGGAAGACATATGCGAAAGAATTAAAAATCGGCGATTTTGAACCGAAGGTGTTAACATCTTTCGTTCGCAACAAATTGATCAACGAAGTTTACTTTCCTTTGATCGGCAATAACTTGGCCAAACAGCTGGGAGCTGCCGGCGACAATAAACGTACTGCACGAATGGGTATGTTACTCCTCATTTCCCCTCCTGGTTACGGGAAAACAACATTAATGGAATATTTAGCCAAAACCATGGGATTGCATTTTGTTAAGATCAATGGGCCTACAATCGGACATTCCATCACTTCGATTGACCCTATTGAAGCAAAGACCTCGGGAGAACGGGAGGAACTTAAGAAGATCAATCTCGCCTTTGAAATGGCCGACAATGTGATGCTCTATCTGGACGACATCCAACATTTAAATCCGGAATTCTTACAAAAGTTTATTTCTCTAGCCGATGGACAGCGCAAGATCGACGGTATTTTTGAGGGAGAGAGCAAAACATATGATTTACGCGGAAAGAGATTCTGCATTGTGATGGCCGGAAACCCATATACGGAGAGCGGATCCAAATTTCAGATCCCCGATATGCTTGCCAACCGTGCCGACGTATACAACTTGGGAGATGTGATCGGCGATACAGAAGCCTTATTTAACCTAAGCCTCATTGAAAACGCAGCGATTGAAAACAGCTACCTGGAAAAGATCGCAAGTAAATCGTTCAATGACTTCTATGCACTGGTCAACTATGCACAGTCGGTGATGGACCAGCTTCCAGTGCTCGAAGGCAATTATCTGAAGCAGGATGTCGACGACTTCATCGCTGTACTGCGACATGTCTTAAAGATCAGAAACGTTGTTATTAAGGTCAATCAGAATTATATCCAAAGTGCGGCTATGCAGGACAATTATCGGACAGAACCACCGTTCAAAATGCAGGGATCTTACCGGAATATGAGTAAGCTTGTCGCTCAGGTAGTACCCATGATGAATGAGCAGGAAATCGATCAAATTATCCTGGCGCATTATGAGAGCGAATCACAGACACTGACCGCAGATACCGAAAGTAATTTATTAAAACTGAAAGAACTCGCCGGATTGATCAATTCCATAGAACAGGAACGCTGGGAACAAATCAAAGAGATCTTCCAGAAGAACAATAAACATGGAGGATTAGCAAAAGATGATAAAGTTTTTGCACAGTTGCTGGACTTTAACGAAAACCTAGAGGGTATCATACAAGCTATTCGTGCGTATAAGAATTAAAACAGCAAATCGATTTCTCTCCATTGATTGTTAATGATCAATGGAGAGAATTTAAACAGCGTAATAATCTGTTGGACTCGTCCCTCTACGCTATAGATTTTATCTCGCACATCAATTACATGGAATAACTTGGACAATGTTTTTCTCAGATTCTTCTGATCACTTGCACTCAGCGCTACCCCTTCACGGCCCCCGAAGAAACTGTAAATATCCCGAAATCGTCGATAAGCATACGTTCCTTCACCACGCCGTTATAGGCCATCAAACGATCCAATTCTTTCTGCGAACGACGGCGCATCACCCAGTCTTTTTTCTGATGGCTGTTTAATACATAAGCAATCATCTTTAACTGCGGATGCCAGGGCTGACCAGTATAGACCAAATGACTATTGGCCTCACAGATTGAAGTTGCGCCCTGTACAGCCCGACTTGCCATTTCATTATCGCCAAAAAGCTCGAAGATGCCCGAAATAATGACAATATTAGGTTCAAATTCTAGTTTGGTATACGTAGCACGATCAAAACAGTCGTAATTAGTAAAACGTATTCCCTGCAGCCCTTTTCTGCGAATAATTTTCTCACCCACAGCGATATTCGACAAAAGAAATTCATTGATTACTATTTCAGCATCAGGATATTTTTCCTTGATATCAAATAAATAATTTCCAGTACCGCCTGCAATATCCAATATCTTTACAGCTCTTCCTGCCGCCTTAACCTGGGCAATATGCTCTTCCAACAACTGCAATAGATGCTGTTTCCGAATACGGATCCCTTTCCAACCGATAGCTTCCAGGTAGCCGCGATCAAGGATACGCCCAAAACGGTTTTTCCCATGCGACTCATTTCGATAGACGTAGTCCAATGATATTCCAGAATCAAAACCGAACTGTAAACCTAAGTTCATTCCCTGACTTAATGAACCAATTTTTCCCAATGTCCATTTTTGAACCGCATAATTCAACTTTTCACCAGCCGGAAGTAATTTATGGTACAAGTTTTCATACTCTTTGACCGAAAATTCATCGGGATCCAGTGTCAATTCAGGACGTGTTCGGGCATAAGCCTTCTCGATGAAATTCCTTAGATAGTGATAGACTTTCTGCCGATTGGCTTCAAATAGAATTCCATGATAAAAATTACGTAAGGTAATAAAGGTTTTCAATTTTGAAGCTATCGTCACAAAGAACTTTTTCTGCACGGAATTTTTGACCACATAATCTTTCTCAGCAGACAAAACAATCACAGGAATATCAATCGCTGCCGCATCCGCTACGATACGCTCGCCAGCCTTCAATAGATCGACCAGCAAAGCACCGTTGATGGACTTGGAAATCAACGGATCTGAATCATAGGCTTTCTGCTGATCCACATCATGGGTCAATACTTTCGATTTAACATAGCTCTGAATAATCAGATCCTTCTTTAACTTTGTTCCCAACGCAATCATCTGATTGGCAAGTGGCACATATAACTTAATTTCAAAAGCAGGTGCCAACAACGCAATACCTGCAATCGCAGGAGCAAAGTCATGTATCCAAGCACTGACAACAACACCCGCAATGCTATTTGCAATAACAAAAATATCCTTAGTATCAACTAAATACTCACGGGCGATGTAATGAACAAAACTGTCCAAATCCCGCACATAATCCATAAATATAGGCGAAACAGGCTCTTTCGTATACCCATGTCCACGTAAATCAAATGCAAAAATTGAGTATCCGGCAAACTGTGGATCCATAGCCATTTCCTGCAGGCGTTCTGAATGCTCATGCCCACGGTGCAACACGATTAGTGCTCGCTGACCTGATTGATAATTCCAAACGCGATACAATAATTCGCCTTGATCGAAACTTTTAAAGTAACCTGATTTCATAATTAAAATTTATTCATTCGTGCCGGCATCCAATGTATTTTGGATGCTTCGCATTTTGTTTATTCGTGAACCTATTCTTTCTTAAAAGCATTTATACTGCCTTAGGCGACTTCAGTGATCATATACAATGTCCAGATGAGCTTCAATAAGACCTTCGGGATTATTCTCATTCGTCCCTGTATCACAGAAATCGTGCACATGTCATGTATAACTTTCACTGAATGACCCTACCACAACAAAGATCATGCAAATGACCTTCTATTTATCTTCCCCAGCCAGTACTTTCATTAACAATAAACTATGTTTATGCAGCACCAGATGCTTGTTCTTAGACTTAACCCGATTTATAGCATCCTTTAAATTTAAAGATAATATTTTTTGCGACAACAGAATAGCAAAAACCATGCTCCGACTATAGCCCATCGTACAGTGTATTATCATCTTTTCATCTTTTTTTAATTGCTGATAATTGGCAACAAGAGCCGCCAATATCCGCTCCGCATCCTCGCCCCTTATCGCAGCTATATCCAGCAAGGGGAATGAACAATAACTTGCCCTTTTATGCAACGCGGCAACTTCCTCCAATTCCGCAGCTAAATCAAAAACGATTAGCCTTTGATCCGAACCAAAGGCTTTTAGGTCTGCTTTACTTGCCCTTGGCCCCACATAACAACTTGGCAGAACCTCCATGAAGGGTGGATTATTTTTTTGCCTCACATAACGCCAGATCAACCAGTAAGCAAGTTGGTAAGGGGCATAAAATACCTTTTTAAACCCAGGAATACGTCCATTTTCGTTTTTCAGAAAGTTTGGGTTGTTGATAAAATAACTTCTCCCCACAGCAAAACATACGAAGGATATCCAAACCAAGAGATGCCAACCAAACAAATGCCCTCGACTCCAAAAACTCAGCAACAGAACAACCCAGCCAGCAATGAAGTAAACATGACCGATTCCTCCGTTCCTTCGATTAACTTCCCACTTAAAACGGGCTCTCGCCTCAATCGTGCTCAACACATCTTGATGTTGGTCCCCTGATGCTAATGCGTTCCCCTGAAATGGATTGAAAGGTGATGGGAAAAGGATAAATCCCACATGAACTAAAATCAACGCAGTAATCACATCGATCAGATGATGCTGATAGACTGTGAGTGTAGCGAGTCCCATCGATACTAGCCAAATTCCTAAGAGCCATTTTATCCAGCCCTTAAGTTGCTTACCGATCACGGACCAAAAGAGACAAGCATAGGCAACGTGAAGAGAAGGGGCCTGGTTAAAGGGCGAATCATACTTTTCTAAAAAAGTAAAGAAGAGTCCCAAAGCAGGATTTTCCACTGTTGGCCTATCAAAGGAAAACCGCAGTGGAAATATAAAAAAACAGCAGATCGAAACCACAGTGATAAAGCTAAACCGCTGCGCATATCCCCAAAGCTCCGCGCGGCTTCGACAAAGGAAGGGAACAAGGGCAAAAAACAATCCACTGCTCATGTATGGAACAATCATCCAAGGGATAAATGGAATACAGCGTTCAAAACTGAACGTAAATGCAGGTACAAAAGCTAACCTTGAAGCATAAATAGCCGCCGTAGCATAACCCAATTGGAAAAGCAGCATACAATAGAGAGAAGCAAGCAATTGTTGCCTGATCCCTTTCAGTCGTTTTTCATCCATTTGGCTTTCCTAGACATAATTTTATTCAATAAGACGTTTGGAAGTATACCCAGGCAAGCCAACAACCATTTCATCCGCTTTGGAAAAATCACAAGCTTTTTCTTTTGTTGGATAGCAATTATTATGCTTTTTGCCGCATCATCTACACTGATCAAAAATGGTTTCTTGGACAGATCTTGCCGATTGATTTCCCGCAGCTTTTCTGTATCGACATAGCCGGGCGCGATGACGGTAACCACAATACCAAAAGGGAGTAGTGCCCTTCGGTAAGCATCAGCGATCTGGATAGCCGCACGCTTGGTTTTACTATATAGACTCGAATTGGGGAAATGTAAAGTTCCCGATACAGACGCAACAACAACAATTTGCCCTTCTGACTGCCCTTCCATAGCTGCTCTCGCCACTTCAAAACAATTTAATGTTCCCATCATGTTGACCTGTAACATGGCCAAGGCCTCATGATAGCTGATCTGCCGTGCGACATCATCCGCATAGCTTCCCGTACAATTGATAAAAAGCGATAGAGGCCCATCCGTACGAAAGGAACTGACCGCATCCTGTAAATCGTCTAACCGACATGCATCCACTTCAAAACACCTAAGTTGATCGACAAATGGAATTTCCTCCATTTTTGTCAAGTCCCGACCGCACACGGCCACCAATGCCCCCTGTTGAAGATAACGTTCGGCTAAAGCTAGCCCTATACCACTTGTACCACCGGCAATAAATACTTTCATCCAATTATTTCTTAAACGAATTTAAAGTCACCTGATAACCATAGCTCCATTGTGCTTCCATTGCATCGGCAAATTCCTGCAAATCTGCAGGTAAAGTCAAAGCAATTTCAAATTTACGCCAATTGATTTCCTTTTTACAATAGCGCCCAGACAATTGCTGTGCGGCATCCCTTGTGTCAATGCGATGTACTTCAGGGTATCGCTGTAAAAGATCCGTCAAACGTGTATTCCCGCTAAAACCTAACACGGCTCGAACCAACGCTTCTTCTTGTGCCTTGTACATCTGTTTACGTTCGCATATAATCTCTTCAGCCATTACATCAGCTAGTTCCATGGGCAGAAGGTCGATCGCTCCACCTGCATAAAAAGTTTTATTTATAGATACTGGTTTAACATAAAACATATCAGACATCGAAATACGGACGGCTTGCAGCATGGAAAATTCTGAATGCAGCCCAACTGTTTGTGCTACAGCACTGTTCACATAATTATCATCTTCAATGAAGATCTCCTGAATCGGTACTTTCGCCAATACATCTGATGTTCCTAACAGAATCTTCTGATAGAGTTTTCTATCACCCCGTTTCTTCCCAACCTCAGCCGGATCAAATAGTATTTTGGATCCGATAATGAGTGAAGGTACCTCGGCTGAAAAAGGTCTATCCAATGCAGGCAATAAAGGCGAGAGGTCTTGATCCATCTCCACCAAATAGCGACTAAAAACATCTTCAAGATAGGGCGCTGCTTTTTTGTTCAGTTGCTTTTTCAAAACATATAAGCCCATTTTCCTGAGGTAGCGCTGTTCGGTAAGACGATGATGAAGGAAAAATCGATAAAATTCTTCGGACTGCACGTAGGATTTTCGAGCTGCATCGGTAGGGAAAGCTTGTATTATAGCTACGGCCATTGAACCTCCGCAGCTTGCAATAAGTAGATCCGGTTTTAAATCCAATTCGCTCAAGGCAGCATACATACCCATATATAGAGCAAACCGTGTCCCTCCTCCCGAAAATAATAAAGCTCGTTGATACTCCATGATAATAAGATGTTAGATTTTCTTAATGCAAGTCAAATGTTTCCATTTCCACATTCAATTTCACAACACTGCCATGATCAAAGCATAAAATACAGGAGCGTTAAAAATCAGGCTATCGATACGGTCCAAAAGTCCGCCATGGCCTGGAATCAGCGTGCCTGTATCCTTCACACTAGCTTTACGCTTCAAATAAGAAAAGAGGACATCTCCCCAGAATCCCAAAATACCAAACAGCAAGCCGAACAATGAAAAGTATAGAAAATTCTGAAAAGGTAATAGAAAATACCCCAATAAATTACTCAGTATAATCGTTAAGCTGATCCCACCGATACATCCCGCGATTGTTTTGTTTGGACTAATCCGCGGTACAATTTTTCTTCGTCCGAAAAACTTACCCATTAGATATTGAAATACGTCATTCAGTTCTGTTAAAACAACAATATATCCAATAAGTTTTAAGCCGAGAAGGACATCGTTATCCATTTTTATCGCACGAATAAATGCTAAATGACTAAATCCTAGCAGACAAGCCACTGCTCCAAAAACCATCCCAAATAGCGCTCCACTCTTAGCCTTTAAACCGAATCTGAAAAACAAAATTAGCCCCAGACATAAGAAGCTAGCCAACAGGAGATATTCCCGATAGGAGCAAAAGTACAGGAGCAAAGCTTGCAATAATGCCATGAAAAGAAACACAAAGGGACTCACCTTGAATTCGGGAGTAAATAGATGAGCAAATTCGCGCATCCCTTGGTAGGTTATCCACGCAACGAATAGCGGAGATAATAGTGATGGAACGAAGGCAACTGCCAATACCAAAACAATATAGCCCCAGCTTCTAACACGCACAGGAACATCTGCGAACTTGCCGTTAGCATCAGCCATGCGCCAAAGCCTTCCTCAATCGAGTTACCGAACTCAAAAGCAACAGTAAACACAAAACACCAAAAATATAACCTGAAAAAGCAACGATTGAAATATGCAATAATGCTAAAATTCCATATACGCCCAACAGCAAAGCACGATCACTTTTACCCATCGGCCCATCGTAACGACGATCATTGGCAATTACTTTTCCGATCAATCCACAAAATTCATTCACAACACTCCATACGATAAAACCTACGACCAGATATAAACTCTCCGAATGAAACTTCAGTAAAGGAAAGAACAGCATAACATCTGAAACAATATCCCCGACTTCATTCAAGACTTCTCCCCTCTTGCTGGTCTGATTAAAAAGGCGTGCCATCATGCCGTCCAATGCATTCAATGCCATTCGTAGCAATAATCCGACTGGCAGTGCCAAAAAGAAAATAGAGAAACGATCGGCATACCAGAACAGCAGTGCTATAATCATAGACAGTGCGATCGACCCGATCGTAATTTGATTTGCAGTCACCTTTTTTCGATGCAAAAAGTTCAAGATTGGCATCAGCAACTGCTGGAATTTTGGTTTTAATTTATAAACAGAAATCATATTATACGAGCTATTGCTCTCTTTTTTAATTTTTTTTATAAAAAAATTTGCATAGTGTAATAAATACACTATATTTGTGTCATCATAATTTAGGTTTATAATTGGTTATTTAAGGTTTTCATTCTCCCCGTTTGGAAACCTTTTTTTTGTCCTAAATTAAAGATTACCATCTTCCGCCAGCACCACCACCGCCGGAGGATCCGCCACCAAAACTACCACCACCACCGCTACTACGAGATCCACCGCCAGAACTGCTTGATGTTGACCGCACCTTAACAGGAATTGAATGCTCCCCATGGGATACACGGTGCCCACAATTCTTACACAGGTCAAAACGTTCTTCTAGCCCTTGTGAACTATAAGTTGCTGCACGAATCGTCTTGGTACGCCCAGTCTCAAAAGTTCTATAATGACATACCGGACAATCACTGAAACCGACATTCTCATCCCAGGGAACCAGCTTCGTTTCTTGGTTAGCCTGATCAATCCAAATTTCGTATGAGCGGCTACCGAGTTTCTCCTCCAAAAGCTGCCCCTTATCCAGGTATGCACTTTCTCGGGTAGACACTTCATCCTTATTCATGCGTAACCAACGTCCTGAACTATCAGGCGGAGCCAACCGCAGTTCATTTTTTCGAATCCGTTTATTTAATCCAATAAGATCAAATAATGCCAATGGACTAAGCAATAGAGGTACAAGTCCCCAGACACGAAATTTACGCAAGGCCTGCTGGATATTCTCCTCATCGCGATACGAGTTAACAATCTGCGTACGGCTTGCATTATATTTCATCGCCAAAGTGATGCTACCAAATACAAATATAAAATAGGGTAAATTTTTCCACTGATAAACCACCTCAAAATTATTTAAGGCAAAGGCACAGATAAACACACTGATAAACATTAATAACCCCATACAGCCACATCCGCTTACCAAAGGCGGAAAATATTTACTCTTTTTCGTCAACTTTCCTTTGATCGCTCTCGTCACCTCACCCAACCAGATATAACAGATCGCAAATAAACCTAAAACCAACAGTGAATTTCGCAGGATAGGACTTTTAAAACTCCAGACCGGTGTCGCTTCCGGCATTAAACGCTCCAGTTCAGCCTTACTATCCGGTGAGGTAAGTATTGTCTTAATAAATTCTGCTGCCTCCGTAACACCACGGTCGTAATCTTCATTTCGAAAGTTGGGTACGAGATACCTCTCTCCAATACGTTTAAGATAGGCATCGGGCAAAATACTTTCCATACCATATCCTGTAATAAAACGGTATTCATGTCGGTCTTTAGCAATAAACAACAAAAGCCCATTGTTACTTTCCTTCTTACCGATACCCCAGGTATTGAATAATTTTAAGGCAAATTCGAAATCACTGTCGCCAACATAATCATTCACAACAACGATGGCAAACTCACCTTTTGTAGCAGCCTCAATCTGCGTCGATAAGCCATCTAATTCGGCCACTGTACCCGAAGATAGAATCCCATCGGGATTGGACACAAAGTGATCCTGTCCCTTTATTTTTGGACTGGGCAAATTGTCTGCTGTATAAGCAATAGATTGTCCAAAAGACGATAGCCCTGTTAAGCAGCTTCCCAACCAGACTAAGAAAAAGATATAAAATCGATGTAAGCTTCGCATAGTTTTACAACAGCAAAATTTGGTTCATTGTCACGATATTAAGAAAAAAAAATCAAACAAAGGTTTCCGTCAAAAAAAAGCCCATAATCAACCGATTATGGGCCTGTATAATTCAATATTCGTTTGAACTATTCATGTATATCCTTGCGATTACTTCATCTAATCATTTTATGGAGCTACAGTAACAGTGCGCGTTCCCACAAGAACTTCAAATCTTTCGGAAGCGACTATCAAGCAACAAAGGCCAGATTCTAACTAAAGCTGTATGGCAATAGGAAGCTTTCCCATTCGCTGTCAATGACCGAGCCAATGTAAAATCAAGACACCGATCAATCCAATAACAGAAACGAGCGTTTCCATCACCGTCCATGAGCGAAACGTATCCTTCATACTCACTCCAAAATAAGATTTAAACATCCAAAACCCCGGATCGTTGACGTGTGAGAACATGAGACTACCCGCTCCCGTCGCTAGCACCATTAATTCAGGAGTAACATCTCCTGCCTGCACAATGGGAAGCATAATGCCCGCTGCCGTGAGCCCAGCAACACTAGCCGAACCGATAACTAGGCGAATGATACCGGCTATTAACCATGCAAGTACAAGAGGCGACAAGCTCAGGTCTGCGGTTAGGTCAGCGATGTAGTTCGCTACCCCACTATCTACCAAAATTTGCTTAAAGGCGCCTGATGCTGCAATGATAAAAAGGATCATCATTATTCCGCGGATTGCTTCTTCCACACTTTCTGACTGCTCCCGCAAACTTTTACCTTGGCGGATACCCATTGTGTACATCGCTATTAACGACGCAATCATTAAAGCCACTACCGGGTCACCCAAGAAACGTAGTGCATTTAGCCAAAAGGAGCCTTCTGGAAATATTAGATGTGAAAATGAACCTAAAGCAATTAAAATTATTGGAAAAAGCCCCGTAAATATACTAATTGCAAATCCGGGAAGCTCTTTCCGATCTGCTTGATTGTGTTCAGGAAAAAACTCGGCCGGTGGGTTTGTCGGAATACGTTTAAGCATCCTGCCAAAGAGCGGTCCACCGATAATGATGGCAGGAATTGCCACAACAATGCCATAGGCCATTGTTAAACCTATATCCGCTTTATAGGTAAGCGCTATGGCCGTAGCTCCTGGATGTGGTGGCAAATAACCGTGTGTCACAGATAGCGCTGCCAGCAACGGAATGGCTACGTAAAGCAAGGGCATTTTATTTGAAGCGCATACCATAAAAACGAATGGTACTAATACGATAAAACCGACATTGTAAAATAAGGGAATTCCTACTAAAAAGCCCGTGAGAACCATTGCCCAAGGTAAATTCTTTCTGCCAAATACCGCCGTTAGTACGGTTGTAATCTTTTCTGCAGCACCACCCTCCGCCATCAATTTCCCCAGTAGAGCCCCGAAAGCCAACAATAGTGCCAACTGCCCCATAGTGGTACTCACTCCGGTTTCAACAGATTTAAGGATATCGACGGCACTCATATTCATAGCAAAACCGATCGCAACAGAGGTTATCAGTAATGAAAAGATCGTGTTTAACCTGACGACTGTGACTAAAAGAAGTAGGAAAGCTACTCCCAAAATAACGATGATTAGTGGCATAATAATTTATATCTAGTTAAAACTCACCTTCCAATATATTGTATAGGTGTTCAAATTTCTGGAAGTTCTTCATATATACAGCGTGATTCTCCTCACTAGGTTTATAATAGTACTCAGTGTCTTGCTTTCCTTCCACTTGCTTGTTTTTTATAGTAGGTTCACCTCCTTGTATACCCAATGCCTCCAAGCCTATCAATGCTGCTCCCCATGCAGAGCTTTCTACCGTATCTTTGGTGTATACAGGTTTATTGAAAATGTCTGCCAGCATCTGTACCAACAACGATGAACGCGCTAAGCCACCGCTTGCAAAGATTGTATGAATAGGACCGGTGTTCTCCTCTAATGCGATTCCTACACTGTAAATTGCAAATAACATCCCTTCCATCATGGCACGTGCAAAGTGCGCCCTGCCATGATGCAACTGTATTCCAAAATAAACGCCTTTTGCATTGGAATTCCAATGTGGTGCCCGTTCGCCAGTTAGATAGGGTAAGAATATCAAGCCCTCTGCGCCGGGAACGACGGAGTCGACCAAAGCATTTAACGACACGGAAGAATCTCCATCTGCTTCCATTTGTGTAAATTCGCTCAAGAAGTTATCTCTAAACCAGTTGCGTAATACACCCCCATTGTTAACCGCACCACCAATTATATATTCATTTGGTCTCAGTAGGTATGTAAATAGCCTTTGTTTTTTTTCTTGATTTGCCTGCGAACTTGCTACGCGAATAGCTCCACTGGTACCGACAGTTACCGAAGCCACTCCAGGACGTATAGCCCCAACCCCAAGATTAGCCAAACAACCATCGCTACCACCTATAACAAAAGGGGTATCTTCAGGGATGTGCATCAAGGCCGCAATTTCTCGACTCGGCATATTTAAAATATAATCGACCGGAACAGGCGATGCTAGTTGCTCTTCAGTTATGCCCGCCAAGCTTAACGCCTGGTCAGACCATCTTAGGTGATGTATGTCGAAAAGCCCTGTTGCAGATGCAATGGAATGATCGACCATGTAAACGCCAAACAGCCGGTAAAAAAGAAATTCTTTGATACCGATAAACTTGTGCGACTGAGCAAATAATTTTTGATCGTTGGACTTTAGCCACATTAATTTGCAAAGCAAAGACATGGGATGTATCGGTGTACCCGTCTGCTGATAAAGCAGCCTGCCCGCCTCACTTGCCTCCAAAGCAACCGCAATATTCTCGCTTCTGCGATCTGCCCATATAATGCAATTGCTAAGTGGCTTTCCCGCCGAGTCAACAGCGATCAGTCCGTGCATAGCACTGCTCACCGAAATACATACAGGTTTCGGTATCTCAGCACTAGATTGCTCTAAGCTAATCATTACATGCATAATAGCATGAATACATGCGCCATAAACAATCTCCGGATCTTGCTCATACCAGCCTTCCGACGGGTTTAATATGGGATAAGGTATACTATGCTGAGACAAAATATTACCTTCGTAGTCAAATGCAACAGCTTTCGCAGATGATGTCCCAATGTCTAATCCAATGATCATAAATAAAATTGATGTTTAGGAAAGCTCAATATACGGATTATCTGTTGGTTTACAACAAAAGGCTCAATACCAGCAAAGTAATTGGAGCGAGAAAAGCGCCGCATACCGATCTGTAGATAATTGCCTGTTATAGTATCAACAAAAAATGGTAAATTTCAACTTAGAAAAACGGTATTAAACGATGAGATAACTATGATTTTGGAATAGTTGGAAACGTATTGATCGGGAAGGTATCTTTCACACACTTTGGGATTAAGCAAAAAAAAGCTTGAAGACTCGATTTAATCTTCATTTAAAACGTAAAAAGCGGCTTTATATAAAAAAGCCGCTTTTTATAACTGAACCATCTATCGGGTTTACACTCCGTTGATCTAGATACTATCGTTCGATATCTTTTAAGCTGCTCATTTTCTTGTATTCCAAGAAACCTTTAATATCTTCAAAATGCTCACGTACACGTTTATTGCCGAATTCAAACACTTTCTCTGCCAAACCATCCAAAAAGTCACGGTCGTGTGAAACAAGGATCAGCGTACCATCGAAATCTTTTAAAGCATCTTTGATAATGTCCTTTGTCTTCATGTCCAAATGGTTGGTCGGCTCATCGAGAATCAATACATTGACCGGTTCCAACAACAATTTTATCATGGCCAAACGCGTTCTTTCACCTCCAGATAGCACTTTAACCTTTTTGGTCGTATCATCGCCACTAAACATAAAAGCTCCTAAAAGGTCTTTCATTTTAACACGTACATCTCCAACAGCGATTTGATCAATAGTATCAAAAACGGTCATCTCCCCATCTAGCAATGCGGCCTGATTTTGAGCAAAGTAACCAATTTTTGCATTGTGGCCTACTTTCAGCGTGCCTTCAAAATCGATCTCACCCATAATTGCTTTAATCATGGTCGATTTACCCTCACCATTCTTCCCGACAAAAGCAACCTTTTCACCACGCTCAATGACCATATTTGCTTTTTGGAAAACAACGTGTTCATCGTAAGCCTTGGTCAGGTCTTCCACGATAACAGGATATTGGCCCGAACGCGGAGAGGGGGGGAATTTAAGACGTAATGCCGAAGTATCCACCTCGTCGATCTCAATGATTTCCAATTTCTCCAACATCTTTACACGTGATTGTACCTGCAATGTTTTAGAGTAGGTACCTCTGAAACGATCAATAAACTCCTGATTGTCCGCAATAAAGCGTTGTTGCTCTTCATACGCTTTCAGCTGATGCTGACGACGCTCCTGACGTAGTTCCAGGTAATGGCTATACTTGGCGCGATAGTCATAAATGCGTCCCATCGTTACCTCAATCGTACGATTGGTAATATTATCAACAAATGCTCTATCGTGCGAGATCACAATAACGGCTTTAGCCGAATTGACCAAGAAATCCTCCAGCCATTGAATACTCTCGATGTCCATGTGGTTAGTGGGCTCATCCAATAAAATCAAATCAGGTTTCTTCAATAATATTTTAGCCAGTTCAATACGCATCCGCCAGCCCCCGGAAAATTCAGAAGTCTGCCTTGTAAAGTCCGAGCGCTCAAAACCAAGTCCCTTCAATACCTTCTCAACCTCCGCATCATAATTGACTTCCTCAATCGAATAGAACTTTTCACTTAATTCGGACACGCGTTCGATCAATTGCATATAGTCATCAGACTCGTAGTCTGTACGAATATTTAACTGTTCATTCAGGTTTTCCAGCTCATCACGCATACCATACACTTCCTCGAACGCCTTCGATGTTTCTTCAAAAACAGTCACATTGTCTTCTGTCAGCAAATGCTGCGGTAAGTAAGCTATGATAGCATCTTTTGGGCCAGCAACATTCCCGGTAGTAGGCTTGCCCACCCCTGCAATAATTTTCAGCAAGGTAGATTTACCGGCGCCATTTTTGCCCATCAATGCGATCTTATCATTCTCATTGATCGAGAAAGATACATCTGAAAAAAGAGTTGTTCCCCCAAAGGAAACAGAAATATTATTTACGTCAATCACTGTATATTCACTTAATTTTGGCACAAAGATAAGCGAATCAATCTTATAAATAGACAATGGAGCATTTTTGTGTATCTTTGCGCCATGCGTTTTGATATTATTACGGTCTTACCCGACCTTTTAGAAAGCCCATTTGCACACTCTATCTTGCAACGAGCAAAGGATAAAGGCTTGGCTGAAATACATGTTCACAATTTAAGAAACTATTCCACAAATAAACACAAGAGTGTCGATGATTATCCTTACGGAGGCGGATCCGGGATGGTCCTTCAAATTGAACCTTTTGCCAAGTGCATTGAGCAGTTACAGGCCGAACGGACATACGATGAGATTATCTATATGACGCCCGATGGAGAAACCTTCAATCAGGATATCGCAAACGGATTATCCACAAAAGGGAATATGATGATTCTATGTGGACACTACAAGGGAATAGACCAACGTATCCGCGATATTTATGTAACAAAGGAGATATCTGTTGGTGACTATGTACTATCTGGAGGCGAGCTCCCAGCGGCAATTGTTACAGACGCAATTATTCGTTTGATTCCCGGAGTTTTGTCGGACGAGACATCTGCGCTTTCAGATTCTTTTCAGGATGGTTTGCTCGATGCTCCGATCTACACACGCCCTGCAGACTGGAAAGGCCACAAAGTACCCGATATTCTCCTCAGTGGACATGAGGCAAAAATTGCCGCCTGGAAGGATGAACAGCAGTTAAAAAGAACACAAGAAAGACGTCCTGATTTATTAAATGATTAAGAAATAAGGTGAATTTTTGTTTTTTTGTCACAAAAAGTTTGCTTATTTATTTTTTTTTATAAATTTGTGTAATAATGACACGAAGATATACAAATACAAATTGGTGGTGGCCTGAAGCAGTAAGCATCGGGAACTAATTGGTATTGTCATAATATTTCATAATCAACCAAAACCATTTATGGAAATTCCAAACCCGATGCTAACCAGTATCGGGTTTTTTTATTATTAAAATTTACAACAAGAAGATAAGAAACAAAATGAAGTATACATTCAAAACACAAAGCAGAAAATTGCTCGCGGATACAACTACGCCAGTGAGCATCTATCTTCGCCTAAGAGACATTTTTCCAAACTCATTGTTATTGGAAAGCTCCGATTACCATAGTCGCGACAACAACATCAGCTATATCTGCTGTCAGCCTATTGCAGGCATTCAGCTCGATGAGAAGGAGCTGACTTTAACCTATCCGGGAAGGGAACGTATCGTAAAAAATGCACAGGAAATTGAGTTACGTCAGGAAGTTTCCGATTTTAGAAATTCCTTTGAAGACTCCACAGTTGCTGAACTCAATTTAATATCCAATGGTCTTTTTGGTTATTTCACCTTCGATTGTATCGAACATTTTGAAGATATCAAATTAACAACAGCAGTAGATCCAGCGCGGAAAATACCATTCATGCAATATCATATTTACAAATATGTCATTGCCATAGACCACTTCCGCAACCAGCTTTACATTTTCGAACACCTTTTGGAAGACGAAGAATCAGAGCTTGAAAGAATGCAGTTCCTTATCCAGAACAAGAATTTTCCAGAGTATACGTTCAAATTAGCCGGAGAAGAGAGTTCCAACCGTACCGATGAGGAGCACCGCCAGCTGGTTAAAAAGATGAAAGAACATATCCAGCGCGGAGACGTTTTCCAGATTGTGCCATCGAGGGGTTTTAAAACACCTTTCTCTGGTGATGAATTTAATGTTTATCGTGCACTACGCTCTATTAATCCATCACCTTACCTTTTCTACTTCGATTACGGTGATTTTAAGCTGTTCGGTTCATCACCGGAAGCGCAATTGCGGATACATGGAAAACAGGCAACGATCTTCCCCATTGCCGGAACATTCAAACGGACAGGGGACATGGACGAAGATCAGAAGATCGCCTCCAGACTCAAACAAGATCCCAAAGAAACTTCAGAACATGTGATGCTCGTGGATCTCGCACGCAATGACTTAAGCCGGCATTGTACCCAAGTAAAAGTTGAATCCTACATGGAACCACAATATTACTCCCACATTATCCACTTGGTATCTAAAGTTACAGGTACGTTAAAAGACAATATCAATCCATTTGACATTGTCGGTGATACATACCCTGCAGGTACCCTCTCAGGCGCACCGAAACATATGGCGTTGACATTGATTGATCGTTATGAAGGCCTGCAACGCTCTTTTTATTCCGGCGCGATCGGATTCATGGGTTTTAATGGCGATTTCAACCACGCCATTATGATTCGTTCGTTCCTAAGTAAGCAAAACACTTTGCATTATCAAGCTGGTGGCGGAATCGTTTTGGATTCGGACCCTGAAATGGAACTTCAAGAAGTAAATAACAAAATAGCCGCTTTACGAAAAGCATTACAATTAGCAGAAACATTATGATCAGACCATTGGAATACTGTGTCAATCAGCAACACATTCATATTTCAGTAGACACTATTGACAGCCGCATCGTAGAGTTATTGGCATTACGCAAAACTTATGTTGAAAAAGGTAAGTCTTTAAACGACGAGCAGGAGGAGCAACAACATCTTATTATGAATCTAAATACCAATTATAAGATATTGGCGGAAAGATTTAATTTGCCTACTGAATTTATTCAATCCATATTCCGGGAGATAGAAAATTATATTAATCAAGATTTTATAGTAAAAGGTTATGAGCAACAATAAAATAGTCGTTATAGATAACTACGACTCATTCACCTATAACTTAGTCCATCTATTACAAGAACTAGGACAAGAGTACGTCGTTTGGAGAAATGATAAATTTAAACTGGAAGATATTGATGCTTTCGATAAAATACTTCTTTCACCAGGCCCAGGTATTCCAGAAGAAGCTGGATTATTACTTGATGTTATCCGTACCTACGCTCCACATAAAAGTATCCTAGGTATCTGTTTAGGTCAACAGGCTATTGCGGAGGTTTTTGGTGGCACACTGTTCAATATGGAAAAACCTTTGCACGGCGTAGCAACAAATATTACAGTTGTAGATGAGTCAGAAAAATTGTTTCAGGATTTCCCAAAAGATTCTAAAATAGGACGCTACCATTCTTGGGCCGTAAACAAAGACACCCTACCAGCTATCCTCAAGGTAACTGCGATCGACGAGAATGGCATCATTATGGCCTTAACCCATACCGAATACGATGTAAGGGGAATGCAGTTCCACCCCGAATCGGTATTGACCACAAATGGCAAAAAGTTAATTGAAAACTGGTTGGGAATCTAAAACTTAAAAAAATGACTATACTTGATAAAATCATTGAACGAAAAAAAATAGAAGTAGAACAAGCAAAAGCTTTAGTTCCCATGGAGGAACTATTAAACTATCCTTATTTCAGTGTGGCTTGTCTATCGTTGAGAGAATCTGTTCTTGATCCTGAAAAAACAGGAATTATAGCTGAATACAAAAGAGCATCGCCATCAAAAGGAGACATCAATAGCATTTCAGCAGTGGAGGATGTTGTCAAGGCATACGAGGAAGCAGGTGCTTCAGCAGTCTCTGTCCTTACGGATGGGGAATTTTTCAAAGGTAATTTAGAAGATCTATCGAAAGCACGTGAAGCTATCAGTATTCCTATATTAAGAAAAGAATTCATCGTAGATAAGTATCAGATCACAGAAGCAAAAGCTTATGGAGCAGATATCATCCTTTTAATTGCAGCATGCCTGAAAAAAGAGGAAGTACAGGAATTCGCAGCCTATGCAAAACAAATCGGCTTAAATGTCTTGCTCGAAGTACACAATGAACAGGAACTATTAGACAATCTTTTCGACGACATCGATGCAATTGGGGTCAATAATAGAAACCTGAAAGATTTTTCAGTTGATCTTCAACATTCTTATGATCTTTTGGACAAAATTCCAACGGAATACATCAAAGTTTCCGAAAGTGGCATATCCGATCCATCAACAATTAGAGCCTTAAAAAAAGCTGGATTTCAGGGCTTCTTAATTGGTGAGAATTTTATGAAAACAACAGATCCAGGACAAGCGATTAAAGACTTTGTAAAAGAAATATAGAAACCTATTTAAAACCAATCTAAATAAGACTATATTTGCCCAAGTATAAGTTAGGGCTTTTTATATTTTGGAAACGGATTTTTTTATTATAGATAGAAAGAGTTTTGAGCAAATATATCTTCGTCATTGGGAAGATATGTTTGCTTTTTGTCTCAGCAATATCCAAGATGAAGAGCATTCAAAAGAGATTGTACAGGACGTTTTTAAATCAGTTTGGGAGCGCAGAGAAGAACTTCGTTTGAAAGACGTCGAGCGCTATTTGATCCGATCGGTCAAACTCAAAACTTTTGAATATATACGCAATAAAGTATCCCGCCAACAACATCTGAACAATATTTCGAACATAACGGAATCTCAATATTCAGACAATACACTGATTGCCGAAGAACTCGCAAACAAGATTTCAAAGTTAGTCAATAACTTACCGAACCAATGTCGCAAAGTATTTCAGATGAGCAGGGAACAAGGGCTTACAAACAAACAAATAGCACAGGAATTGGTGATCTCTGAAAGAGCAGTTGAATATCATATTTCTAGAGCTTTAAAAACATTAAAGACAGAATTAATAGAATATATATCGTAAGTTGTTGATGCAGAAAAGAGAAATCTCGTACTTTTGTTATTGAGTAGAATATACGGATGAAAATAGACCATAAGTTAATAGAGAAATACCATCTAGGCCAATGCTCTCCAACAGAAAAACTGCTGGTAGAAGAATGGTTGATGGATGATACGTTCGAATCTAACCCAGTACCTATTTCAATAGCTAAAAAAAATAAATTGAAAAACGATATCTGGGCAGATATCAACACCTATATCGAGACCGCAGAAGCCCCAATAGAAATTAGGAGCAAAAAATACCCGCTTAAATATGTTGGCATTGCAGCCTCCCTGCTAATCCTGCTTAGTTTTGGCCTATACCAGTTCAATAACATGAAGGAGAAGACTGATGCGACATTCGACAACGCGAGGAATGCGAACTTGAAATATATCAATCAACAAAACTATAAAATAGTTTTGGGTAAAAATGCGACAGCTCAAATCAATACCGATACAGGGATAATTAAGACTACAGGCAATATGCTCTTTATACCCAAAAGGAACTTTGCTTTCAGCATGCCGGGGGCTGATAAAAAGAAAGAATTAAAAACGGGCGAAATCTATTTTGTATTGCAGCCACAAAAAAATGGAAAACAGGTGATCATCGCTAAATCTGAACTCACTTTTCTTGCACCAACATTACAGCACGAGCTTAAGTTACAATTTAACATCATTTAATCGATCTTAATTCCATTACCCATATTCACATGCGACCAAGCCGTCATATCTTATTCTTACCGCTTTTGCTACTTAGCTTAATGATAAGCTGTCAATTTGGACATGAAGAGAAAAACTTATCCGGCAAATACAGCTTGTACACGATGGATAAAGATCTAGGGAATACAATTGTGACATCTACCCAAATCGACAGTGGAACATTGGATATTCAACAAAATGGGGTCGAAATTCCAACACAGCAGTTTGATCGCAGTGTCATTATTAAAAACAACAAGTTTTATTTTCTGAGAGAAGGAAGATTTCGAAAATATATCTTGGAAACAACAGGATTAAAAGAAATTGGACAACTGCCAATGCCAGACCAGCATATTGAAAATATCAACTGGCTAAATAACGATACTTTACTCTTATTTACTTCAGATAACAAAACTAACCGGCGTTTATGGTACACAAAGGTCGCTATCAAACCATTTAAAATCGTGCAGCAGCACGAGCTAAAGATACCTCCCTCAGCCCCCGACTTCAATATTATCTCCATTGGCTTTAGTACCATACACCAGCAACAATTGCTAGTTGGTTACACGTTTAATAAAATTATCAATGAAACAGACTTTACCACAATAGATACCCTATATGTGGCTACCCTAGATAAAACAACACTAAAGCTAAAGGGAATCCAAAAAGATACCCGATCTACTTATCCAGGTGGAATAAACACAGTCCAATCTTACAGTTTCAATGATGAAAACGGGAATTACTACTTTATGGCCTGCCCCGGTATTGCATTGGGCAATACACCATCAAAGTCTACAGCAATCTTTAAAATTGATCAAAAGTCAACTCAAATTGACCCGAACTATTTCTTTGATTTAACAGCACAGACTCATAACCACGCTTATGGTATGTGGTATCTGGGAAACCATCAAGCGATTGTACGAAGCGAGCGTAAAGATCGCTATACCGATTTTAGCGACCACCACTCTACTTATCAATTTGAATATTTTCTTGTTGACCTTAGTACCAAGACCACACACAAGCTAGATCTTCCTTTTGACAAAGGAACCCGAAAAGAATCTGTTCTTGTTGAAAATGGGAAAGCCTATATTGCCATCGATGACAACTCAGACCGACATCAGGTCTGGATCTATGATATCAAATCAGGAGAGATAAAGGCAGGTCTTCAATTGGATCAGGCTACGGATTTTATCGTAAGGATAGATCGACTAAATTAATTTATCCTGTAAGACAGACTTTTACAAAAAATTTTCTTTTTTTTCACTGTAGGACCTTCGGTAAATCTAGAGTTACGCTACTTAGATAATATGTATTTAATCTAAATAAGCGTATGTCAAATTTTAGGGCAATATCTACCTGCGTATTGCTATCGTTTTCTTCTACTCTCTTTGCCCAACAATACGGTATATTGCAAGGACAAATAAAAAGCTCAAAAGATGGGAGCTTATTACATTCGGTCAGTATCAAAATAAAAAATACGCAGTTGGGAACAACATCCGATCCATCGGGAAATTTTCAACTGTCCCATATCCCCTTCGGGAAATATAAAGTGCTTATATCTGCCGTAGGCTACGTTAGCAGAGAGGTTCAAATTGATATACCTGCTACTGTTACAACAAAGATAAACATTGATCTAGATCCGTCAGCGCAACGATTGGGTACTGCTCAAGTTGATGCAAAATCGGAAAGCACAAAACTGAAGGAAACAGGATTTTCTGTTAATGCGATTGAAACTAGACAATTTGCCAATCTAAATCTTGACATCAATCAAGTACTATCTCGTAGTCTCGGTGTAAATATCCGTGAATCGGCGGGTCTCGGTTCTGATTTCAAATTTTCCATCAACGGACTTTCAGAAAAACAGGTTCGCTTCTTTATTGATGGCATTCCAATGGAAAACTTCGGGTCAGGATTGACGCTAAATAACATTCCTGTTAACCTAATTGAACGCATCGAAGTATTTAAAGGTGCCGTTCCAGCGTATCTTGGTTCGGATGCACTCGGCGGTGCCGTCAATATCATCACCAATCAATCTGCCGGCAATATGCTGGACGCCAGTCTTGCTTATGGCTCCTTCAATACTATGCGTGCTGCGGTAAATGGTCGATTCACAGATCAAAAGACTGGACTTTCTCTTCAGCTAGGCGCCTTTCATAATCTTTCGGACAACAATTACTGGATGCGCAACAATCCTAAAAATGAGGCTCCAATTAAGGTTATTGAAAATGAAGACATCGTAGAACGTGATGCCAAACGCTTTCACGATAGATATCGTTCCGATATGGCACAATTCGAAATTTCCTTATCCGACAAATCTTGGGCCGATAAGATTTCATTAGGATTGACTTATTCAGATTTCAACAAAGAAATACAAACTGGTGCCAGCCAAAACACCGTATATGGTGAACTCCGCAAGGTCGGCAACTATATAATGCCTTCTTTCAAATACAAAAAAGACAACTTTTTGATCGAAAAGCTAAATATGAACGCCTATGCCTCTTATGGCATCGATAAATACCGTGTTATCGATACAGCTGGTCAAAGCTATGGTTGGGGTGGTGGAACAGGAATCCCTTTAGCAATTTCGGGAGAACTCAATGATATCAAAACCATCTACCATTATAAAAACAAAAGTGCGCTAATACGTACAAACTTTAGTTATGAGTTGGACGAATTCAACGCTCTCAACCTCAATTATAATTTTGCACATAGCAGCAGGTCTGCAGAAGAAGAACTTGGTAATGCGAAAAGCAATCCATTGGGGACTCCCAACACCATATCCAAAAATATCTTAGGACTCGCCTATCAAAATCTTGCATTGGACAAACGTCTCAGTACATCCATTTTTACGAAGTTGTACAACTTAGGAACATTTGCCAGAGATGTCGTCTATTTCAGTGGCAGCGATGGCAACGGTTATACAAATAAAGACACCCGTTTCAATAAGAACTATATCGGTTATGGCCTGGCCTCCCGATTCAGCCTAAGACAAAATCTCGGAATCAAGGCATCTTACGAACGTACCTATCGCCTCCCGGAATCTGAAGAAATGTTTGGTGATGGGATCAATATCATCGCCAATAACAAGCTGAAACCTGAGAGTAGCAACAACATCAATATCGGGTTTTATCTCAATCAACACTTTGGTAAACACAGCCTTAACTTTGAGAGTTCTTATTTCCTACGGTATGCACGCGATTTTATCTATTTCAAGCCTACGGGTGGAAAGTTTTCTAGTTACCAAAATTTGGACAAGACTACAATCAATGGCATTGAAGCAGAATTAAAATATCAGTATGCTAATTTGTTGGACTTTTCGATCAACGGTACGTACCAAAATTCAACGAACAAATCCAAATATATTGATGGGCAAACCGCTAACCCTGACATAACCTATAACGACAGAGTACCCAATCAACCTTGGTTGTATGGGAATCTCAATTTGAGCATCTATAAAAATAATTGGCTGGCACCGGATACGAAATTGCAGTTTATCTGGTCCTCAAACTACACACACTGGTATTACTTGGATTGGGAAAGTATGGGTAGTAAGGAATCTAAAAACCAAATACCTACACAGTTTATCCATAATGCAGCTCTTTCCTATTCTTTTGCAAAAGACAAATACAATATTTCTGTCGAATGCAGAAACCTAACCAATGAGCTGGCTTATGACAACTTTAGGTTACAAAAACCAGGGCGTTCATTTCATGTCAAACTCCGATATTTCTTAAATAGCTTTAATCACAATTAATTATGTTTTCAAAATTAAAATCCACAGCATTTCTCTTTAGCGCAGGCATTATTGCGACATTGGCCGCATGTTCCAAAAACAATCCTGAAGGCGAAGTAGAACCTCCTGCACAGGAAAGTGCAAAATATGGTTTTGTTGTCCAGTCAGGAACACCAGCAGCAACTTACAATCTTGTAGCTAACTCCTTAACAGAAGGAACCCTTACCACTGCCTCTAACGGTGCAAAATCCAATTACGCAGCCATTACCTCAAAAGGAGAATTTTATTACGGAATCGACACAGATTCTAAAACATTAGTCAAATACACAAGCGATAACTCCAAAATTACAGTTGTCAAAGAAATTCCATTTCCTGCGATCAGCTGGGCGTATTACTCCAGTTTCTATAAATGGAAAGATGACAAAACACTGGTCCTGTTTAGTTCAGATGCTGCAATTCAATTTGAATATGCTATTCTCGATGTTGAAAACATGAAAATCACCAGCAGTGGTAAATTGAATATCCCCGGTTTAATGGATGGTTATTATTTCTGGGCTTACAATGCCGCTTTTATTGGTGATAAATTATACTTAGCCTACACACAGGAAAACAATGATACAGGCATCTCTGTCAGCAAAACGTATCTGGCTAGTATGGACTATCCTTCGATGAGCAATATTACTGTGACACAAGATGACCGCTTTACCTTCCCAAGTCATTATACCTTGAATGTACAGTCATCATTCACGGAAGATCAGACAGCCTATTTTATTACTTCGCCTACAATTTGGTCAACAAAAACAACTGGTGAACCTTTCGGAATCTTTAGGGTACAGAACAATTCAAAAGAGATCGATCCAACCTATTTCTACGAATTGACCGACCGCACAAAAGAAGAAGCTGTGGGACTTACTTATGTGGGCAACAATAAGGCTGTCGTTAGAATCTTGGATAAAACTAAAATTAAGGACTCAGATTCCTATGGAACAGAATATATCACGAGCTTCTATTTGGTTGACGTAAAGGCGCAAACCAAGACAAAAATCAATATCCCATTGGCCAAAGGAACTCCTTTTGCCGAAAACGTAGTGGTGGATGGGGCCAATATTTTCATTGCGGCGAATACAGCTGAGGGCTACTATGTGTATCAATACAACACTTCCTCTCAAGCTGTCTCTAGAGGATTAAAACTTGAAGGTATAAATGCCGTCAATAAAATGGTCAAATTATAACTATAATCAAAGAAAGTCGCTATGTAAGCATTAGGGAAGCACTATTCCTAATGCTACAAAACGACTTTCCCTCAGTCCTTACTAGGGGACGACGATCAAATCCGTCAATTATGTTAAGTAAAATTAATGCCTGGCTCCATCTTTGGCTAGGGCTTGCTGCCGGTATTCCCGTTATTATACTGGGAATTACAGGCTGTGTACTTGTCTTTGAACATGATATCAAAGAATTAACAACAAACTATATCCACATCGAATCTCGAACGACAGAAGAACAGCTTCCCCCTTCTGCAATTTACAAATCCGTAAAAAGCGTTCTGCCGGATAAAGATATAGCAAGCGCATGGTACTATGGACTTGATAAGTCCGTTAAGGTCAGTTTGGATCATTCAGATAGTCTGGTCTATGTAAATCCCTATACAGCGGAAGTATTAGCCATTGTAGATCATGAAGATTTCTTTCACTTTATGGACGAAGGGCATCGACATCTTTGGATGCCAGTTAAAATAGGCCGACAGGTTGTTGGATGGAGCACCTTCATTTTCTTTATCTTATTAATCACAGGACTTATTCTTTGGTGGCCAAAAAAATGGACCAAAAGAGCGAGAGAACAAAGTTTTACAATCAAATGGAAAGCGAAATTCAAAAGAATCAATTATGATCTACACAATGTGCTAGGCTTCTATTCACTGACCATAGCCTTAGTAATGTGCTTAACAGGACTCATTATGAGCTTTCCATGGATGCGCAACTCAGTAATTTGGCTAACAGGTGGATATCCTAAGGGCAATAAAATAGAAAGAGTAGACCACAATAGTCTGATCAATCAGCCTTTAAATGACGCGTTACAAGTAGCCGACAAAATTTGGTATAAAGTACGCCATGAGTATGCCAAATACAATAAAGACGCCGTAATTGTCCATTATCCCGAGCGTGAAGACAAAACAGTCTATGCATGTACCGACATGGAGGGTGGAACTTGGAGAGATCTTAATTTCGATCGATATACACTTGAATTGACAGGCAGAATGCAAGGCCCCATTGATGAGGCAAATACCACCGAATGGCTGATGCGCTCCAATTATGCGCTCCACACTGGGTTTATTGGTGGAATGACAACAAAAATCATCTATTTCATCGCCTCACTTGTATGTTCAACCTTACCAATAACAGGATTCTATATCTGGTGGGGAAAGAAAAGAAAAGCTATAAAAAAAACGAAACGCACACAACTGGCAACCACTTAGATTTTAGCAATACCGTAACCATTCCATTATGTCCAACTTTCATCGTTATCTCTGTAGTCTACTCTTTATTTGTGTTGTTTTCAGTAGTGAGGCCCAAAAATTAAGTCACATCAGAGGTCAAATTATCGGTGAAGATAAACAGGCCATTCCATACGTAAATATCAGCCTTCATCAAGCAAAAGATGGTACATTAACGAAAACTATCGTCGCAGATAGTACCGGGCATTTTATTTTCGGTGACACAAAGGCAGGCCGTTATTATATAAAAGTAAAAAGCATCACCCATCAAGAGACCTTTAGTCCACATTTCAGTTTAGATGAACAACTTGGCGGATACGATCTCGGCCAGATTGTGCTATTGATGAATAATGCTTATTTAGCAGAAGTGTTGGTCCAACGCAAAAAGCAATTTATTGAACAGCAAAAGGATAAACTGGTATTCAACATTGAAAACTCTATGCTTGCTGATGGCAATAATGGACTTGAACTACTCAACAAGCTACCAGGTGTAACCGCAGATGATAACGGAAGCTTAAGCATTAAAGGGAAATCAGGTGCTTCAGTAATGATCAATGGAAAATTGACTTATCTTTCCGGTGACCAACTGGCCAACCTATTGCGCAGCACATCTTCCATTGATATCAGCAAAATTGAGCTTATGTCCAACCCTAGTGCAAAACAAGATGCAGCTGGTTCAGCAGGAATTATCAATATTGTTTTAAAAAAAGGAATAAAGCAAGGATGGAACGGTTCTATTTCCCTCAATGGTGGCGCAGGCCGAGGGCCACATCTTGGCGGTAGTCTCAATTTAAATTACCGCACGGAGAAACTAAATGTATTCGCGATCTATAATCAGTATCATCAGAACCTTGAGTATTTTAACTCCCTCACACGCTACTTCTATTCGGATCAGAGTAACCTCCCGGAATCTTATACACAGCAGGAAAATAAAATACAGCCAAAGCTGCGGTCGAACAATTTTAGAGCCGGTATAGACTACAACATAGATCAAAGACAAACAATCGGTGTACTCATCAACGGCGGATTTGGTAAATACCCGAAGTATGAACCTACAACAAATAGCTTTAGAAACTTTGACGACAGCCGCTTGGTTTGGTCATCTTCTACAGTAACAGAGGGAAAAGAACGCTGGAAGGATATGCTTTACAACCTCAATTACAGCATCAAATTTAACGAGAAGGGACATGAATTAAAAGCAGATTTTGATCTTGTGGATCACTATTCTAAAATGGATCAACAGCTTAATACTGTGTATACAAAACTAGATGGGACCCCACTAAATCAACCTTCATCGCGTATAGGAGATATTCCTTCAGATAATAAAGTTTATGTCGCCAAATTGGATTATATACTCCCCCTCGCCAATGAATTCAAATTAGAAGCAGGCTGGAAAGCTAGTCATGTCCGTACAGAAAATGACCTACATTACGATACACTGCAAAACGGTCAATTTGTCCCCGACCTGACAACAAGCAATCATTTCGTTTACAAAGAAACAATACAGGCAACTTATCTTAATCTTTCCAAAAGCTGGAACAAAATTTCGGCACAGGTTGGTCTGCGAGGAGAACACACACGTACATCAGGCAATCAAATCACGCTGAATGAACAATTTGAAAAATCCTATTTCAAGCTGTTTCCATCAGCATTTCTAACTTATGCCCTCAATGAAAAAAACAAATTACAGACAAGTTATAGCTATCGTGTTCAGAGACCGTCTTTTTGGGACCTCAATCCATTTCGAGTATATACCGATCCTTTCTCTTATTCGGAAGGCAATGCCCGTCTGAATCCTGCCTATGAACATGCATTTGAGCTAGGCTATACTTTTTCCAATAAATATATTTTCACACTGAATTATGCCTCAAGAACTGATGTTGTCAATGACATACTTGGAAGAGATTTATCCAATCCGTATATAACTTACGAGCGGCCAGAGAATATCGGCTCATTCAAAAACTTCGGAGTTTCCTTTATTGCTCCCACCCAATTGACAGCTTGGTGGTCAGCTACACACTTCGCAAATTATTACCGTAATAAATATGAAATCCCACAGGACGAAGGACTGATTAGTCGTAAAGGCAATACGCTTACACTAAATAGCCAGAATACATTCAAATTACCGAAAGACTGGTCGATAGAAATGGGCGGGAACTACGCTTCCGGATTGACAATAGGATTAAGCCAGATCAAGAGCTATGGCCAGTTATATACCGGAATCCAAAAGAACATTCTCAATAAAAAGGCCTCCATTAAGCTGGTGGTAAATGATATTTTTAGAACTAACAGCCGTCGATACGAAACAGTTTCTTCAGCAATTCGGCTTGTTGGGCGATCAAATCCCGACAGCAGGACAGCCATCCTATCCTTCAATTATCGTTTTGGAGGAAATGGAGAAACAAACAGCCAGCGTTCAACTGGATCCGAAGAGATCAAAAATCGACTCTAAACTCGTGACAGTTAGCTAACTTTATACTAATGCCAAATTTTGTACCTTTGTAAAAAATTATCGAAGATGTCGGTCAAGATTGGTGAAAATATTGATTTGGGTGAATTCCCTTTGTTATTAGCTCCCATGGAGGATGTAAGTGATCCACCATTTCGCTATGTGTGTAAACAGAATGGTGTGGATTTAATGTATACTGAATTTATTTCTTCAGAAGGACTCATCCGTGATGCTGCCAAATCTGTTCAAAAGTTAGATATTTTTGAATATGAGCGACCTATTGGTATCCAGATCTTCGGCGGAGACATTGAAAGTATGCGTCAATCGGCTGAAATCTGTACAAAAGCGGGCCCCAATTTAATCGATATCAATTATGGATGTCCTGTTAAAAAAGTAGTCTGCAAAGGAGCCGGCTCATCTCTTTTACAGGATATTGATAAAATGGTTGCCATGACCAAAGCAGTCGTTGAAGCGACAGATCTGCCTGTGACAGTGAAAACACGCCTTGGCTGGGATGACAGCACAAAAAATGTGTATGAGGTTGCCGAAAGATTACAAGACGTCGGCATCAAAGCACTTGCAATTCATGGACGTACACGTGCACAGTTGTACAAAGGTCAGGCAGACTGGTCCATGATTCGCGATATTAAAAGGAATCCACGCATCAAGATTCCAATATTTGGAAACGGTGACGTTGACTCTGTCGAAAAAGCGGCAGCTTGGCGCCAAGAATTTGAAGTAGATGGCATTATGATTGGCCGTGCTGCGATTGGATATCCTTGGATTTTTAGAGAAATAAAGCATTTTTTCAATACAGGTGAGCGTCTGGAAGGCCCTACAATTGCAGAACGCGTCGAGGTATGTAGAACGCATTTGAACAAATCCATCGAATGGAAAGGTGATAAGCTAGGCATTTTTGAAATGCGTAGACATTATGCGAATTACTTCAAAGGAATCCCTAATTTTAAAGAGTACCGAATGAAACTGGTTAGTTTGCAAAGCCAAGCAGAGATCCTTGAGGTACTGCATGAGATCGAACATAACTTGTTTGCTGAGCTCGTATAAGTTCAAACCATTATAGTTTAAACGAAAAAGGTCGTGCTTAACTTTAATAGCACGACCTTTTCTTTTATGCAGTTTTCTTTAAAAACTGCTTAAGTTGATTTCGTTCCATGAGAAATACCCCGCCGATATAAGCTGATAAGAGTCCATTGCCGACAAAGGCATTATGATTAAATATAAAGTAAGATAGATAAGAGAAACATATGCCTACGAATATATATAGTAGAATCTTACCCAGTTTATAGGGTATAGGATAATGTTTCTGCCCCCATACATAAGATAGTACAACCATAGAAAAATAGGCTAAAAATGTCACGATCGATGCGCCTACATAACTATATCTAGGAATCAGATAATAGTTGGCCACAATGGTTATTCCTGCACCTACGAGTGAAATATACAAGGCATATCGCGTTTGGTCAGAAAGCTTATACCATACCGAAAGATTCATATAAATACCCAACAGAACATAATTGAACAACAAGAGGGGAACGATGAAAAGTCCGGACCAATATAGATCACGGGTCTCCGCATTACCTTTTATAAAATATTTCAACCAGTCTATATTCGCTGTAATACCCAGCATGACCAACATCATGGCTATTACAAAATATTCCATAATCAAGGCATAAGTCTTCTTTGCATTTGCGTTCTTTGCATAAGAAAAGAAAAATGGTTCAGCTCCCAACCGAAAAGCCTGAACAAAAATACTCAGAAACATCGCTAGTTTTCCAACGGCACCGTATATACCTAAATCGCGATCTCCTATATCTTTTGGCAGATAAATTGGTAATACAATCTTATCTAAATTTTCATTGATGATATAAGAAATATTGGCTATTAAAATCGGAAAGCTATACGATAGCATTTTTAATATTAGCTGCTTTTCCGGTTTAAAATAAAAACCTCTCATTTCGGGAAGAAGCAATAAAAAGGTAGCTGCACTTGCTACAATATTGGAAATAAAAACATAACCAATCCATTCATTCCTGTACCAGCCGGAACACCAAGTCCCCAAGAAGCCACCTTCTTTTATTAAATAGGGAACAAGGGCTATAAAGAACAGATTCAGCAAAACCATAATACCAATGTTAGCTAGTTTAATAGCACCAAATCGAATAGGTCTTCCTTCCGATCTTAATTTTGCAAACGGAACAATAGCCAGAGCATCCAATGCCAATATGAGGGCAAAGTACTTCACATAGCTCTCGTAATCTGCATTATAAGCTCCCTTATTCAACCAGCTACCAATAGTGCCCGCAAAGACAATGGCCGTTATAAAAAATAATGTGGCCAGCGAGGCTATAACGATAAAACTATTATTAAAAACCTGCTTTTTATCTTTTTCTTCGACTTTTTGAAGAAATCTAAAAAACGTAGTCTCCATTCCAAATGCCAAAACAGCATTGATCATGGAGGCCCAAGCATACATATTCGTAAATATTCCGTAGGATGTAGGTGGATATTTGAGGACATATAATGGTGTCATAACGAAATATAGCATACGAGCTATAATCGTACTCAGGCCATAGATCATGGTCTGACCAGCGAACTTTTTTAGTACTGACAAAGTAAAAAAGATTTAGGATTGAACTCTTTTAACTACCTCAAAATTAGAAAAGCTCTTCAGTTCACTTTCCTTGACTTCTACACTTTCAACAATTGCACCTTCGGGGCCCTCTTGGCAGAACTCCAACAATGAATCCAATGCAAAATCATCGCCCTCGGCTTCAATATAAACAGAACCATCTTTTAAATTGACAACAAAGCCTCTAACACCTACCTGATCTGCCACTGCTTTCGTTGTCAATCTAAAAAAGACTCCCTGAACTTTACCCCTTATTGAAATATTCAAATGTTTCATCTGTAACTTATTTTTATTCCATCGATCAGATGGAGCGTACTATAACTATAGTTTTAAGACTATAATTATAGACGTTTCATAAGGGCAAAAGTACAGAAGTTTTTGTAGAATTAAATACTAAGCTAGACGTTTAACTTTAACATTGTCATGCAGACGCATATGCTCCATCCCTTGCAACAATACGATACCTGGTTTTTTACCGACCTCTAACGACCCAAACTCATCCTGAATATTTAATGCAATAGCGCCGTTAATGGTAGCCCATTGAATAGTCTGTAAGAAATCAAGTTCCTCAAAGTGCGCATGCAATACTTTCAGCTCTTCAAGGATAGATAAGGTATCATTTGAAGCTAAACTATCCGTTCCGATCACCAGACGCTGCCCAGCATTCATAAAATTCTGAACTTTTGGTAATGTCCCCTCAATATAAAGATTTGCTTTTGGACATAAACACCACACCACATCACGGTCCATACGTTCAACAAAATCTAAATCTTTTAACGAAGTATAGGTATTATGAACCAACAGCAATCTATTCGGATAAGGCAAATAAGGAAGATAAGACTGAATGGAATTTCTCGCCTGCGCTTTAATCGAATCAGCATTTTTTCCAATACGCTTATAAAAGTCTAAGAATTCACCCATTTTATAACGGAACAGCTTATTCTCCTCTTCACTTTCTTGATTGTGAATACTGATAATATTTGTTTCCGGAACCATTTTCTTGAATTTTTTGAAAAGTACCTTCGAACAAGAATAAGGTGCGTGGGGTGTAATGGATACATGACCATTCCTAAACTCTTGGGTTAATGATTTGGCCTCTTTTAATTTAAAATCAGCTTCCTCAGGTTCAACTCCCAATACTTCCACAAATGTGTGGTAGAGGATTTGTGAATCTTCCTTCAATTTTGAGGAATTATCAGTATTAGCATGATCCCCAACAGCGACAATACCATTTTCGTACATCTCCCTATCAGCTTTTGCCATAGCATTATCTATTTTCTTCATCGATGCCGATCGCGTTGTCATCACCTTACTCAAAAAGTTCGGAAGCCCCGTGCCTTTAGGAACGTTACCTTTCATATGCGACAATTCGATGTGACAATGTGCATTGATAAAACCTGGAATTATCACTCCTTCATATTTCTCAACCTTAGCTTTATCTGTAGGTGTAAATGAAGTCGGGTCATAGATACCTTGAATTACCCCCTCCTCATCCACCGAAACAATACCGTCTTTTATCGGCATTGCAGTAATCGGTAGAATATAATTAGCGCTTAAATATTTTAACATTTTATCTCCTCACTATCAATTTAGTAACTAAAAAAATTTGACCTGTATGAATACATACCTCTAGTAGAAAAATTCATGCCAAGGTACCTAAAAAGAACAATAAATACCAAAAACTACAATTTGCATAAAAATTTAAACCAAAACGAAATAACAAAGCAAATATGCCCATTTTTCATTTGTCATAAATTACTTCTTTATACAGCATTTCAATTTTAAATTTATATATTCGTAGCATCGAATAGGGGTGCCTTGTTTTGTCAGGAACACAAATAAAGGCTGAGATTATACCCAACAGATTAAATTCTGTACACCTGATCCAGATAATGCTGGCGTAGGGAGAGGTTAGTTAAATAGTGCGGTCATAGTAACCCCTTGCTATGATTTGTTTAACTCAAACAAAATACATTACCATGATCAAATTTTTGATTTGTAGCTCCTTAGCTACTATTTCAAGCCAAGTTGCTATTGCGCAACAGAATCTGACAATTAAAACTGTAGACAAGACCAATCAGAAGCCCTTACAGCATGTTTCCGTGTCCATCGATGGTCAAGCTTCTTTTGCCGGCCAATCGGACAAAAATGGGCTGATTAAACTCTATCACATCAATACAGGTAAACACCATCTCCAATTATCATCCGTAGGTTATAAAACATGGAGCCGAAATGTGGATATTAAAAACAATTTGGAACTTATTGTCGAATTAGAACTTGCTACAATTCAAATGGAAGAGGTACTTGTACAATCTACCCGTGCCAAAAGAAATGCTCCCACAACCTTTAAAAATATCAATAAAGAGGAAATATCTCGTAATAACCTCGGCCAAGATATCCCATTCCTTTTAAACCAGATGCCATCTGTTCAGGTAAATTCCGATGCCGGTGCCGGCATAGGTTATACCGGAATGACAATCAGAGGCTCGGACAACCAACGAATCAACGTAACATTAAATGGCATTCCTCTAAACGACGCAGAGAGCATGGGATCGTTTTTTGTCAACCTGCCCGACTTTGCCTCTTCTACCGAGAGCATCCAAGTTCAGCGTGGTATTGGGACTTCAACTAATGGTGCCGGATCATTTGGAGCCTCATTAAATATTCAGTCCAATACTTTAGTCGAAACCCCTTACGCAGAACTCAACAATTCATTTGGCTCCTATAATACCTGGAAAAATACAGTCAAGGTAGGTACCGGGCTAATTAACGACAAATTTGCCTTCAATGCCAGATTATCTCGAATCAGTAGCGATGGTTATATCGAAAGAGGTAGTTCAGACCTACAATCTTTCTATGTGGACGGAGGTTATTATGGTAAAAAACATATTTTAAAAGGAATTATATTCTGGGGAAAAGAAAAGACATATCAAGCCTGGAATGGCGTTCCCGAACCATTGATTACTGGAGATCGATCTCGCATGGATGATTATGCAGATAATGCACTCGAAATCTCCGGCGCGGATAAGGATCGTTTCATGGACGCTGGCCGGAATTATAACCTATACACGTATAAAAATCAAACAGATAATTACACGCAGAAACATCATCAACTTCATTACACCAATATCCTGAGCGACAAATTGACGCTCAATACAGCCTTACACTATACAAGAGGTTATGGTTACTATGAAGAAATGAGACCGGGAGATAAACTAAGTAAATACGGTTTGCCTAACGTCATCATTGGTAAGGATACCATACAAAAAACAGATCTCGTCCGCAGAAGATGGCTAGATAATTATTTTTACGGCATGACATACGCCCTGAATTACAGACCGAATGATCAGCTTGAAATTACTTGGGGTGGAGCTTATAATCAATACAAAGGAAAACACTATGGTCAGGTGATTTGGGCACAATATGCATCAACAGGTTTTCTTGACGACAAATACTATTTCGGGAAATCACAAAAAAATGATTTCAGCAATTTCTTAAAAGTCGATTACAAACTAGACAAATGGATATTAATGGCCGATATTCAATATCGGAATGTAGATTACCACATGTATGGTGATGATGATAAGGTGAAAAATTATAATTATCATCCTAAGTTTAATTTCTTGAATCCTAAAGCTGGTGCAACTTATTTGCTAAATGACCATTCAAATGTATACGCTTCTTATGCCTTTGCACAAAAAGAACCTGTTCGCAAAGATTTTATAGAGAAAAATAGCGCTTTACCTGACCCTACCCCGGAGAAAATGCAGGACATCGAATTTGGCTATCGCTTTACAAATGAGAAATTCAACATCGGATTAAATGGATATGGCATGTTTTACAAGGATCAGTTGATCCCAACTGGTGAAATCAGCGATACAGGTTCTCCGATTCGACAAAATGTCAAAGATAGCTATAGAATGGGGCTTGAGTTCGATGGATCATGGAACATCAACAAGCAGTTCAATTGGAAAGCAACAGCTAGTTTCAGCCAAAATAAAATTAAAGATTTTGAAGAGGTAATCGGTGATACAAGGATATTTTATTCAAAAACAAACATCGCTTTATCGCCGGGAACTATATTGTCAAGTAACCTTTCTTATAGTCCAATAACATCACTTACATTTTCGCTCCTGTCCAAATTTGTGGGACAACAATATCTAGACAATTCAGCGGCAAAAGAAAGAAGCATTTCTTCTTATTTTGTCAACAATCTGTTAGCGAACTATAGCTTTACAGCACTCGGCATCAAAAACATTAGTGCAACTTTACAGGTCAACAACATCTTCAACGAAAAGTACGAAGCCAATGGCTATACCTTTGGTTGGATGGAAGGTGATACCCGAAAATATTATAATTTTTATTTTCCTCAAGCACCAACGAATTTCCTACTGGGCCTAAACTTCAAATTCTAAAATACCTTTTTACAAGAGCTTCATGATTCCGTAAACATCAACAGCTATGAAAGCGGACCGAAGGTTCTTTCTAACCAAATACGTTAGAAAATAGACCTCCCTTTTTCCATTAGGAGAAAGGGAGGTTTATTTTATGCAGCCGATAAATTGAATTTCCCATCGTGTTTGACAATTGGAATTTTTAACTTTGATTTTATACTTTTCATTATGCGCGCAGTTATTCAACGAGTAAAACACGCTTCTTGCACTGTCGATAATAAGATTACCGGCCAGATTCAAAAAGGCTTTATGATCTTATTGGGAGTCGAAGAAGCAGACACAATAGAAGATCTCAAATGGCTAGGACAAAAGTTTATTAATTTAAGAGTCTTTGAAGACGAACAGGGCTTGATGAATAAATCAATACTGGATATTGACGGAAGCATTCTTCTGATATCACAATTTACGCTTTTTGCCCAAACAAAAAAAGGAAACAGACCTTCCTTTATCAGAGCAGCGAAACCGGATAAAGCCAAACCTATGTATGAAGAGATGGCTAAACTATTAAGCCAATTACTACAAAAAGAAGTTCAGCTTGGGATTTTCGGAGCAGATATGAAAATAGAGCTTCTAAATGATGGTCCAGTTACCATCATCATGGACACAAAAGATAAGGACAACTTTTAATTTTTTATTGAATAAGATGACAATTAAAGAAGCACAGGAAGTTATTGATAAATGGATCAATAGTACCGGAGTACGTTATTTCAACGAATTGACCAATACAGCCATACTGATGGAAGAAGTCGGTGAGGTCGCTAGAATAATGGCAAGACAATATGGAGAACAATCGTTCAAAAAATCAGATAAAGAAGTCAACTTAGCGGATGAAATGGCAGATGTATTATTCGTTTTAATGTGCCTAGCCAATCAAACCGGAATTGACTTGACAGAAGCATTAGAGCAAAATCTCCAAAAGAAATCAATTCGCGATGCCGACCGGCATAAAAACAATGACAAACTTAAATAATCGCTTGATAGCATTATGTATGCAACACCTTGAGATGCTATTTAAATTCTTAAATCGAAAACAATGTATAAATTTATAACCTATTCGCTCGTAGCTAGCATATTCCTTGCTTCTTGTGCAACAAAACAGCAGCTAAATTCCAGTGTTGAGCAGGCAAGTACATTTAATAAGGCCGCGGTAGTCACTGCGCATCCCTTGGCTTCGGAAGTTGGAGTAAAGATTTTAAAACAAGGTGGAAATGCGATAGACGCTGCAGTTGCAGTACAATTTGCACTTGCAGTGGTTTATCCCAATGCAGGAAATATTGGCGGAGGGGGCTTTATGCTCTATCGTGATCATAGTGGCCAATTGGATGCGCTGGACTTTCGCGAGAAAGCTCCTTTGAAAGCATCACGGGATATGTATCTTGATGCGCAAGGCAATGTTATTCCAGAACTGAGCCTATATAGTCAATTAGCATCAGGTATTCCCGGTTCTGTCGCAGGGATGTGGGAAGCACACAAAAAGTATGGCAAATTACAGTGGAAAGATCTCCTACTCCCCGCAATCCAACTAGCCAGAACAGGTTTTAAAATCAGTCAAAGACAAGCCAATGAGTTTGAAAGCCATAAAGATCGTTTTGTCAAGCTGAATCCCTCCGGCGCAGCGATTATCAAAACTACCCTATGGAAGCCGGGAGACCTGTTTATTCAGGAGGCACTTGCAAAAACACTGGAAAGAATTTCAAATGATGGTCGAGACGGTTTCTATAAAGGTAAAACAGCAGATTTACTTGTCGCTGAAATGGGGCAAGGAAAAGGAATTATTACACACCGAGATCTCTTGGATTACCAAGCACTATGGCGCAGCCCAATTCACACAAGTTACAGGGGATATAAGGTCATTTCCATGCCTCCGCCTTCCAGTGGAGGAACATCTCTTTTAGCCCTGCTCAAATCAGTCGAACAGTTTCCCCTTCAACGTTGGGGCTTTCAAAAAGATTCAACCGTTCGAGTCATGGTGGAGGCCGAACGTTATGTCTATGCCAATAGAGCCAAATATTTAGGAGATCCTGATTTCATCAAGGTGCCGGTCCAACAACTTATTGACTCCAGTTCTAATGCAAGTAAACTCAATGCATTTAATTTCCATAAAGCGACATTAAGTAAAGATGTCAATGCTGACGTCATTCCTGGCTATGAAAGCGAGCAAACAACACATTTTAATATTGTTGACGCACAAGGGAATGCTGTCTCTATCACAACGACGCTTAATGACTCCTATGGCTCGGGAGTATTTGTTGCCGGTGCAGGTTTCCTGTTGAACAATGAAATGGACGATTTTTCAGTTAAAGCCGGCGTACCTAATATGTATGGATTGACAGGTGAAAAGGCAAATGAGATTCAGCCAGGAAAAAGAATGCTCAGTTCGATGACACCTACAATTGTAGAAAAAGATGGCAAGCTATTTATGGTCGTGGGAACACCAGGCGGATCGACTATCATTACATCTGTTTTTCAGACCATACTAAACGTCATCGATTTTGGAAAGAATGCACAGGCAGCTGTGAGCTTGCCAAGATTTCATCATCAATGGCTTCCTGACCGAATTGACGTAGAAACCAATGCTATTGAGAGCAACTTACGCGATCTCTTAGTAAAAGACGGCTACATAATAAATCCGAGAGGAACAATAGGCCGTGTAGAAAATATTCTTATTCTTCCAAACGGAAAACTGCAGACGGGTGCTGATCCGCGCGGAGATGATACAGCGAAAGGTTATTAAATATAAAAGAGCGGCTCGTTTGTAAACAAACGAGCCGCTCTTTTATATGGAGAAGACGGAATGATCTTACATCATTCCACCCATACCGCCACCCATTGGAGGAGCTCCCGCACCTACAGGGTTTTCTTCAGCTTCGTCAGCCAATACACACTCAGTAGTCAATAACATTGAAGCAACTGAAGCTGCATTTTCTAAAGCTACACGAGATACTTTAGTTGGATCAATTACACCAGCGGCGATTAAGTTTTCGTAACGGTCTGTACGTGCATTGTAACCGAAATCTGCAGTTCCTTCTTTCACTTTTTGAACGATTACTGCACCTTCTATACCTGCATTGTTACAGATCTGACGCAATGGCTCTTCGATCGCACGTTTGATGATGTCAATACCGATTTGCTCATCTTCGTTGTCACCTTTAAGGTTTACCAAAGCTTCAGTTGAGCGAATAAATGCAACACCACCACCAGCGATAATACCTTCTTCAACAGCTGCACGAGTTGCATGCAAAGCATCATCAACACGGTCTTTTTTCTCTTTCATTTCAACCTCAGTAGTCGCACCTACATACAATACTGCTACACCACCTGACAGTTTTGCCAAACGCTCTTGTAGTTTTTCACGGTCGTAGTCTGAAGTTGTTGTTTCGATTTGTGAACGGATCTGTGCAACACGTGCTTTGATATCTTCCACATTACCAGAACCATTGATAATTGTTGTATTATCTTTGTCAACTTGAACTTTTTCAGCTTGACCCAAGTAAGATAACTCAGCATTTTCTAATTTGAAACCTCTTTCTTCAGAGATTACAGTACCACCAGTTAAGATAGCGATGTCTTCTAACATTGCTTTACGACGGTCACCGAAACCTGGAGCCTTAACAGCAGCAACTTTCAATGAACCACGGATTTTATTAACAACCAATGTTGCAAGTGCCTCACCATCCAAATCCTCAGCAATGATCAACAATGGTTTACCAGTTTGAACTTGTTTCTCCAAGATTGGCAACAATTCTTTCATATTGCTGATTTTCTTGTCGTAGATCAAGATATATGGATTATCTAATTCTGCTTCCATTTTGTCAGAATTTGTCACAAAGTAAGGTGACAAATAACCACGGTCAAATTGCATACCTTCCACAGTTTTCACTTCTGTTTCAGTACCTTTTGCTTCTTCAACAGTGATAACACCGTCATTACCTACTTTTTCCATTGCTTGAGCAATCAAAGCACCAATTACTTCGTCGTTGTTAGCAGAAATAGTAGCAACTTGTTTGATTTTATTGTTGTCTTGACCAACTTCTTGAGATTGAGATTTCAAGTTAGCAACTACAGTTGCAACAGCTTTGTCAATACCACGTTTTAGATCCATTGGGTTAGCACCAGCAGCTACAGATTTGATACCTGGAGCAACGATAGCTTGTGCCAATACAGTAGCAGTTGTCGTACCATCACCAGCTTGATCAGCTGTTTTAGAAGCAACTTCCTTTACCATTTGTGCACCCATATTTTCTAAAGCGTCTTTCAATTCGATTTCCTTCGCTACTGAAACACCATCTTTAGTAATTACCGGAGCACCAAATTTTTTCTCAATAATTACGTTACGTCCTTTAGGACCCAATGTTACTTTAACTGCATTTGCTAAAGTGTCTACACCTTTTTTAAGGGCCTCGCGAGCCTCAACGTTATATTTTACTTGTTTTGCCATTTTTATTTGAGTATTTAGTATTTCTAGAAGCGTAATTAGAATTTGATATAAAACCGTAAAGCCGATCTTATTATTAACCTATCTAATTTTACAACTCCACCAAAATAATCTATTGAATTTTTAATTGAGCCAGAAAACTCTTTTTTTAATTAACCTTGTGGTATGAATTAGATAACAGCGTAAATATCGGACTCACGCATAATTAAGTACTCTTTTCCTTCGTAAGTAATTTCAGTACCTGCGTATTTTCCGTATAATACTTTGTCACCAACTTTCACAGTTAACGGTTCGTCAACTTTACCTGTACCTACAGCAACTACTGTACCTTGAGATGGTTTTTCTTTTGCTGTATCGGGGATATACAACCCTGAAGCTGTTTTTTCTTCTGCTGGAGCAGCTTCTACTACTACTCTGTCTCCGATAGGTTTGATACTTAATGCCATAATTAATTTACTTTTTATCTGTTATTGAATTTATTTTAATGTTATAATCGTTATAAACACATCATCTTTTATGCCAATTGTAAATATCAACACTTATAAGACAATTTTTCACAGAAAACTAACATGCTGATCGACAAAAATTCATTTTGCTGTCACACTGTCATTTTTCCGTCTGTCAGTCTTACTTCTCTCTGCCGCCGCTCTGGTCGAGTAACCCGATAGAAACATTTTTTAGATGCTTTCCATCCAGCGACCTGGTGTACGGGCTCCTTGAAAACAATGAAAATAAATACTTCTCCATAAACCGAGTGTGGCGAGCACTTTCAGAAAAAAGTAAACATAAAAAAGCCCCGCTTGTAAAAACAAACGGGGCCTATATACTTTTACTGACAACTATTTTTTAGCTTCTTCCGCTGGTTTAGTTGTAGGTGTAGTAGCTGGAGCTTTTTCCTGAGGTTGAGCAGGAGCTGCTTGCTCTTGTCCCGCAGGCGCACCAGCAGGCTTTTGTCCAGTACCCAAGTTCAATGGACCTTGTTGTGCTGGAGTCTCGATTTGACCACCCAATCCACCTTTAGATGTACTTGGCGATGTACCAATAATATTGACACCTAAGCTAAATACCATAATGGCAATAACCATGATCCAAGTACCTTTCTCCAAAAAGTCACCTGTACGTTTTACCCCCATAAGATTTGTTCCACCTGAAAAACCAGATGACAAACCTCCTCCTTTTGGATTTTGGATTAAAACCAAAAACGCTAAAATAATACTAGCCAATATGATTAGACCGATTAATAATCCTTGCATCTCTTTATGTTATTAATTTAATTTCTTTTCTAATTCTGTTATGCGTGCCGCAAAGTAAGCATTTTTTTCTGGATATTTCAAAACTAATTTTTTGTAAACCTCTATTGCTTTTGGATATAAGCCCTGCTCCACATAGATCTTTGCAAGCGTTTCGGTAACAAGCGAATGCTGATCCTCCGAGCTTTTTCTTGCCTTGTTCTCCAAATCTAATTTTTCTGCCTGGAGGGGTTGAATCATAGGTTCTTCGCGAATAAACTTTTCAATTACCTCGTCAGTTTTACGCGGTATCTGAAAAGCAATTGTCGTTTTAACTTCATCACTCAACTTTGCTTCAGGTGATTGCAAATGAAAGATATTCTCCCGAATCTGTTGATCTAATAGCTGGGTATCCAATTTCTCATGAATTTTAGCGATATCGTCATTAGACGGCATCATTGGACCTAATGGAGATTTTACATAGGGCTGATAAGTGTCGGCATATTCCAATCTAGTTTTATGTAACCACCATAAGAAACTATAGGGCATCGTATCATCATCGTAAACAGAAACACGCTCTCGCCCATCACTCTCCTCGGCAACAGATTCCGCTAAAGCAGCTGTAACAATTAGGATCTCCTCGGCCTCTGCATCGGCAATAATTTCTTGCTGCTGTTCATTGGCCCTAAAATAATCTTTTGCAACCCCGGCTTGAATCAAACGATCCAATTCATCAACCTCCACGCTCTCCTCTTCTATTTCGACCACCCCTTCATCATTGTTAAGCCTCTCTTCGATAATAACTTCATCTTGCTGCGTCATTGGCGTAGGCGCTACCACGGATTTACTATGAACAAATTCATATAGCCAACTTGGAGAGGATGCATAGAGCAAAGTAGAAGACAGATTCTGCACTGAACCATGTTTTCCAAAAACTTTACGTTCATAAACAAACCGTAAGCTCTGGGCATAAGGGTATTTTTCAATCAATGCCAAAATAATATCTTCCTCTACAGTGTCCGGATGATTGATTGCTTGAAAAAAAAGCTCGTTATTGGTTAATGATATATTAAGATTCATCTTGAAAATAGAATTACCAATTAGCAAACGCTTTGTTATATATATCTTCAGTTAGCATCTGAATAATTTCCTTACCCAAAGTTTCTTCTTGTGCACTCTGAAGGTTTCCGGCAAACTCTTTAAATCGTGTAAAGGGCTGCTCAAAATCATCCTTAGGATTGATTTTATTATGATAGGTAACTTTAATCGTAATAGTCAGTCTATTCATTGCAGCTCGATCAGTACCTGCTTCAACAGCTGCAGGACTTATTGAATACTCTGTAATAAATCCCTCAAAGGTAGCGTCTCCATCCTGATTCACCTGACTCAATCGAGATTGATTACGAATACGCTCTTTGAGAGCCTCCGTAAAGTTCTGACTTAATGTCGGATAAACCAAAGGAGCTATATTTTCGAAATATTGAATATTGACAGTTTTCATTCCTTCGGGAATGGAACCTCCTGTAAAACCATATTTTACCCCACAACTATTCATTACGAATAGAAAGATTGCTGTGAGAAAAGTATATAAATTTTTTTTTGACAACATCTGTAAACCTTAATCTAAATTTAAGTCTTTAATTTTTCTATACAAAGTTCTTTCAGAAATTCCCAGCTCTTGGGCGGCTGCTTTACGCTTGCCGCGATGTTTTTTCAAGGCCTTTTTTATTAAATCAGATTCTTTATCAACAAGAGATAAAGACTCCTCGACTTCTTGGGCATCCTGCAGGTATTCATCCTGTGAAACGGGATTTTTCAATACATTTGCAGTGTTTGCCGGAGAATGTATAGTTAAAGTTGGTGTTGCAGTATAATTTTCCGGCTCTGATTTCAATTGTGGTTCAATCTCCTGATACAATTGATTGATGTAGGGCGAGTTTTGATCAAACGTACTGGAATCGACACCTTTTTGTATCAATTCAACCACCAGTTTTTTCAGATCAACCATATCCTTTTTCATATCAAATAGGACTTTGTACAACAAATCTCTCTCTGAAAAATCTTCTTTTCCACCATTATTTGAAGGAACTACCGCCGGTAAACTTGTACGTGATTCATTAGGTAAATAATTTTGAAGTATATGCGCATCAACAACACGTTCTTTCTCCAAAACTGCAATTTGTTCCGCTACATTTTTTAGTTGACGTACGTTTCCGGGCCAGCTATAGTTCCGTAACATATTCTGTGCATCTTCCGTCAATTGAACCCCCGGCGTGCGGTATTTTTCAGAAAAATCTACAATAAACTTACGAAATAATAAGTTGATATCTTCCGGTCGTTCACGCAATGACGGTACACGCAATGGTACGGTATTCAAGCGATAATAAAGATCTTCGCGAAATTTACCTTTTTGTACAGCTTCAAACACATTCACATTTGTCGCAGCAACAACACGTACATTTGTCTTTTGTACTTTAGATGATCCGACCCGAATATACTCACCTGACTCCAACACACGTAATAATCTCGCTTGTGTACCCAGTGGCAACTCGCCTACTTCATCTAAAAAGATTGTTCCGCCGTCAACAACTTCAAAATATCCCTTTCTAGCCTCATGAGCACCAGTAAAAGAACCTTTCTCATGACCAAATAATTCGGAATCAATGGTCCCTTCTGGTATAGCTCCGCAGTTAACCGCAATAAAAGGGCCGTGCTTACGTGAGCTCAATTGATGGATAATATGCGAAAAAACCTCCTTACCACTTCCACTCTCACCTTGTATTAATACGGAAATATCAGTTGGGGCCACTTGTCGCGCAATATCGATGGCACGATTCAACAGTGGCGAATTACCGATAATTCCGAATCTATTCTTTATATCTTGGTTATCCATAAATTTCCTGTTGGAAATAAAACAATCTCAGTTTCCTTAATCAACAATCTTTCCCAATAACGTAGCGGAGGTACATGATTCAATAAGCACGTTCACATAGTCGCCTTGCTTAAATCGAGGGTCGATTGGGAATACCACTAAAGCATTTTGATCATTACGGCCACAAAAATCGAATTCAGACCTTTTTGAAAATCCTTCAATAAGCACCTTACAAACTTTTCCAACAAAATGCTGGTAACGGTATAAACTATGATCGCGCTGTTTATTAATAACTTCTGTCAAACGACGTTTTTTTACATCTTCTGGAATATCATCCGCATATCTTTTCGCAGCCAAAGTACCTGGTCTTTCCGAGTAAGCAAACATATAGGCGAAATCATATTTGACATAATCCATCATAGACAATGTTTCTTGATGTTCCGCTTCTGTTTCCGTACAGAAGCCCGTAATAACATCTGTAGAAATAGCACAATCAGGAATAATACGACGGATTGCATCTACGCGTTCCATATACCACTCACGGTCATATGTACGGTTCATCAGTTCTAATACCCTGGAGTTTCCAGATTGAACCGGCAAGTGAATATAATTACAGATGTTTTCGTGTGAAGCGATCGCATATAGAACCTCATCCGTAATATCTTTTGGATGGGAAGTAGAGAACCGCACACGTAAAAGGGGACTAATTTCGGCAACCATCGTAAGAAGAGATGCAAAAGTGACTGTCTCACTTGGCTCTTCACCTTCGGTAACAGATGCACTATACTTATAAGAGTCCACATTTTGTCCCAACAGAGTAACCTCCTTATAGCCTGCATTGAAAAGATCTTGGGCTTCCTTCACGATAGACTGTGGATCACGGCTACGTTCACGGCCACGTGTAAAAGGAACTACACAAAATGAACACATATTATCACAGCCACGCATGATCGAAATGAAGGCTGTTACACCATTTGAATTCAAACGGACAGGATTAATATCGGCATAAGTTTCCTCTCTAGATAATAAAACGTTGACAGCTTTAGCACCGTCATCGACCTTATCAATTAAATTTGGCAGATCGCGATAAGCATCTGGTCCTACCACAACATCTACCAATTTTTCTTCCTCTAAGAATTTCGATTTTAGACGCTCGGCCATACAACCTAATACACCAACGATCATTCCAGGATTTTTTGTTTTAGCAGCCTCAAATTCCTTTAGGCGATTACGAACACGTTGTTCGGCATTTTCCCGGATTGAACAGGTATTAATAAAAACAACATCAGCTTCCTGATAATTCTTGGTTGTTTCAAATCCCTTATCCAACAAAATAGAAGCAACAATCTCACTATCCGAAAAATTCATTTGGCAACCGTAGCTTTCAATATACAGCTTGCGTCCATTACTTAAAGTCGGATCCTGTTCTAATAATAATGCCTCACCCTGACGAGATTCGTCGTGTTCCTTAGTGGTATGTGTTAAATCTAGCATAGCTCGATATTCGATAGAATATAATTTTTTTTATTTTCAAAGAAATAACCAACGCAATTACCAAACTTTTCATGATCTGATTCAATGCCCTTAGTTGTTTCAAAGACTACAAAGTTAGAAATTTAAATCCATATAATGACAGTTTGTCAGACAGAAATATAGTTTATGCTTTGTCAAATTTCCAAAAAAAAAGCGTCGATTAAATCAACGCTTTCTTATGACTCGAAATCAAAATAAATCTTTCCCAGGAAATTATTCCCGAAAACTATTTATTGACCTGCTTGTTGTTTTGCTTCTTTCTTCATTTGATCACCAGCTACAATCACGATTTCAACACGACGATTTTGTGCACGTCCAGCTTCTGTATCGTTGCTTGCAATTGGCTCGGAGAAGTTTCTACCTTCCGTTCTGATACGCGAAGAAGCTAATCCTTTTGATACCGCAAACGCACGTACTGAATTTGCACGATCTAAAGATACCTTTTCATTTGCAGCCAATGTACCTACATTATCTGTATGTCCGATAACCAAGATTTCAGTACCTTGTTCTTTGTTCAAAGTTGTTACTAAATTTGCAATATTATCCTTCGCTGACGTTTTCAAATCCGATTTATTGAAATCAAATAAAATACCTGAATCAAACTTAACCACGATACCTTCAGCAGATTGCGTAACCTCGGCACCTTCAACGGTTTTAGAAATCTCAGCAGCCTGCTTATCCATTTTTTTACCAATCAATACACCTGCAGCACCACCAATAGCAGCTCCTGCCAACGTACCGATAGCCGTGTTACCAGCTTTACCGCCGATCAATGCTCCTAAAGCACCACCGGCAACACCACCGATTACACCTCCTTTAGTCGTATTATTTGTATTTTGGATTGTAGAACAACTTCCAAATAACATAGCTGAGGTTGCAACAGTCAAACCTAATACAGCTAATTTTCTATTCATTTTCATATGTATGCTATCTAAGACTTTTAATATTCAAACTAAATACGTTCTATTAAAATCAAACAAAGTGCCAAAAGATATTTTTATGAACTTTTTTGTTACAAAACAGCAAAAAAGCGCTATAAAACTTCCTAAAATGACGTTGATAAGCTACAAAATCTTACATCAACTCCGTCCACTCCTTTAAACAGCTAACAGTAGCAGATGCAAAATGTTTTTACTTTTCTTGCGTCTTTACTTCAATATCGGGCAAAAGAGAACCTTTAGGTCTTCCTTTTGCATTAAAATCCTCCATAGACTGTTGTACATAATGCATCAGATCATACTGCCCCCAATGCTCCGCAAGATCAAATGATGGACGATAGCGCACCATAAAAGCATCTAATTCTGTGCTGTCTAGTTTAGTCAGATTTTTGACAGCTTCACGGGAAAAAATACGATCAACTTGCAATTCCTCTTTCTCCCTGTCCATAAATCGTCCAAAACGCTTCGCATTTTTAGCTTCTCTTCCAAAAAGATTATAAAGGGCAGTTGCAGGACTGCCTAAATAGGTTCCAAATTTATTTTTACCACCATTATAAACACCCTTCTTACCGTAATTGCCCATAGCGTCATTTAATTCCGCCTCTTTAGACTTTCGCTCGACAACAACTGTTTCCAATCGAATACCCTCCTGCAATTCGACATAGAACTCATTCAGATTTGTCAGAACAGTTTTTACGGGAGAATAACCAACTTTAGTGAAAGATAACGAGTCACCAACCGATGCATCTATGGTAAAAACACCGAAGGAATTCGTTAAAGTCGATCTGTGAGTCCTCAAATTCAGAACAACCGCATCACCAATACGATTACCATTACCTTTTTGCAATACCATTCCAGAAACTTTCTGAAGGTGTTGTGCCGTTGCAGCATAACTGGTCAGTAACAGGAAGAATAGCCCCAATACTCCTAAATGTATATGTCTTATTTTCATTCTATTATTTCTCTTCAATTATCCCAATCGATTTACCTGTGGCATGCACATCCCTGCAAGTTTATTGGGCCAAACAGTCGCTTTCGCGAGAACAGTTTATAATTTATTTCACTCTTATGAATTGCCCGTTATACCTAACCTACTTTGCTAAAAGTAATAATAGTTTGACACTTGTACTGTTAAAAAAGTTTAAATATTCTTTCTTTATCACTTGTAGGGATAAAAAACAAAATTGGCACCTTCTGCAACCACAACAAATAAACACATATAATCTTTCGCTGGTTTATAGTTTTGGATAAAAGACGACTTGCGATCTTCCTGGATAATATCCATTTCTACAAACTCTTCCAATGTAGAGGCATTTATTGTCCATTTCGTTTCCAATTCCTTGCGATCCAATATCACCTCGCCAACAGAAACTTCATGCTGATGAGCTACAAAAATTGGATAATCGGAATAACCTTCTTCCACAATCTCCAGTGCGACTTCACGGATTGATTCACTGTAAAAATCAAGATCTACCTGCAAGCTTTTCAATGGACTTTGCTCTGTAGGCGGGGTATTCTCCTCTCTTGCGGATCCCGAAAATAAATCTTCTACTTCCATAACTTTTACTTCCTTAATTCTAACAGAACAACATTTTCGACATGTTGTGTATGCGGAAACATATCTACCGGCTTGATACGTTTCACCTCATATTTTTCACCCAATAACACAAGATCTCTTGCTTGTGTAGCTGCATTACAGCTGACATAAACAATGCGCGGTGATTCCATTTCCAATAAACGAGCCACCACATCAGTATGCATTCCCGCACGTGGAGGATCTGTAATCACAACATCCGGTTTACCATGTTCGGCGATAAAAGCAGGTGTCAACACATCTTTCATATCACCAGCATAGAATTTTGTATTCGTAATATTGTTGATGGATGAGTTGACTTTTGCGTCTTCAATAGCAGTAGGAACATATTCTACACCAACGACTTCTTTTGCTTTCTTTGCCACAAAATTTGCAATCGTACCAGCCCCAGTATATAGATCATAAACTAATTCATCACCTTTCAGATCCGCAAAATCACGGGTAATCTTATACAGTTCATAGGCTTGCGCAGAGTTTGTTTGATAGAATGACTTAGGTCCTACTTTGTAACGCAGCCCTTCCATCTCCTCGTAAATAAAATCACGGCCGGCATATACATGAATATCCTGGTCAAAGATCGTATCATTACGTTTCTGATTTACAATATACAATAGGGAAGCAATTTGTGGGAACTTTTCCTTAACAAAATCCATCAACAATTCAACCTGCCCTTCTTCTGGATAGGCAAACACGACGATCACCATCATTTCTCCTGTTGAAGAAATGCGAATAATCAAATTTCGCAATACACCTGTGTGTTCACGTAGATCATAGAAAGTCATACCTTGGCTGAGCGCAAAATCACGAATGGTATTGCGAACTTCATTTGAAGGATCTTCTTGCAGAAAACAGTGATCAATATCCAAAATTTTATCAAAACGTCCTGGCACATGAAAGCCCAGCGCATTCATTTCCAACGTCGATGCATCCTCATCTACAGATGTCAACCATTTTTTATTGGAGAACGTATATTCCAACTTATTTCTATAGTATTCCGTCTGAGTTGAGCCCAAGATCTCTTCCATCGAAGAAGTATCTACTTTTCCGATACGCGACAATGCATTGTTAACCGATTGCTGCTTAAATTTTAATTGTGCATCGTAAGTCATATGCTGCCATTTACAGCCGCCACAAACACCAAAATGTTCACAAAAAGGATCTACCCGATAAGATGAGACTTCTTTTAAACTGGTTATACGAGCTTCCGCAAAATTCTTCTTCTTGCGCATAAGCTCCACGTCAACAACATCACCCGGAACAGCCTTTTCTACAAACAAAACCAAATCTTCGGTTTTTCCAACACCTCTACCCTCTTCGGCAATATCAATGATGGCAATATCTTTCAAGAACTTTTTATCTTGCGGAATTCTTCTACTCATAGCTTGCAAAAATACAAATTTATAACGATTTTTCATCTGCATAAATGATTTATAGCCATTGATTATCACTAGCATAAATGATTACGGGACAGGCTCATAGAGGATCATGCACAAAACCTGCTTTCTTATGAACAACCTGATGATAACTTTCGAGCGAATAGCATACCGGGATCAGATTCGGACTACGTTGGTACCACTTTCGGATGCGATACAGATCGTGTACCGATGCTGACCAGATTCCGACCAAACGCTGAGCAGAAATTATCTGTTCAAAATATCGTCAATAATGGTTGCAAAACTGTACATCTCCGAAGCTGGTCCGAACACAATACGAAGACAACCCGACCACAGTATTAACGTTGCAGAATCATAAAAAAGTGAGCATGCAAAAAAAATGAGGTCGCGAATTAGAAAGGGATGAGTGTGTTATAACAATTTTATTGGACAGTTGCCTGAACGAGATAAGGCAGAATTTCCTTCTGAAAGGAAATAAAGTTTTTGCGTACATCCGCATCAGAAACTGCAGTAAAAGCAAAAGAAAACACAATACTTTTACTTGACTTGATCAAAAAAGTCAATTTTTCTTCACTGACAGCTTCATTAATTTTTTCATTCTGAATAAAGGTACTGAGCAATAGAAATTCAAGATCTTCAGAAAGTGTTTTAAGATATTCCTGCGCGTTTGCGGATTCCCGGATAAACTCCCAGCCAATCAACTCATTGCACGCAGTATAAGTCAGCCTGCTTACCCGTAGAATAGTAGATGCTAAAAAGGAAGCCATATCGTCTTCATATTTTGTCGTTTTCAAAATATCTTGCAGACTAGCTCGAAGATAATCCATTAGAATAGCATGCAAAATCATTTCCTTACTATCAAAATACTTATACACGGTCGCTTTCGCAATCTTGGCTTTTTTTGCCAATGTATTCACACTGGTTTTATGATAGCCGTTTTGACGAAAGAGCTCACGTGCTGTTCTTTTTATGGATTCAATGATGTAATCTGGTTCCATAGACTTTGGATAGTACGAATGTTGAGTGTCAGCTAAAAAGAATAAAGACTAAAAAGCATCACATTGTTCCCTTGTCGTATTATAGAGGAGAATAATGTGATGCCATACCTTTACGAATATTAATTTATATTAATTCCGTCTCAAATTGAGACAAGAACCGTGTATCATTTTCAGAGAAAAGACGTAAATCTTTAATCACATACTTAAGGTTTGTGATCCGTTCAATCCCCATACCGAAAGCAAAACCGGAGTATTTTTTACTATCGATACCACAATTTTCAAGTACATTCGGATCAACCATACCACAACCCAGAATTTCTACCCAACCAGAGTATTTACAAAGGTTGCATCCAGCACCTTTACAGATTGTACAAGAGATATCCATTTCGGCCGAAGGCTCTGTAAATGGAAAATAGGATGGACGGAAACGTACTTTAGTACCTTCTCCGTACATTTCCTGAACAAAATGATACAAAGTCTGTTTCAAATCCGCAAAAGAAACATTTTCGTCTACATATAAACCTTCTACCTGATGAAAGAAGCAGTGTGCACGTGCTGAGATCGCTTCATTCCTATACACGCGTCCGGGCATAATTGCGCGGAACGGTGGTCTACCCGCTTCCATCAGACGCACTTGAACCGAAGACGTATGCGTTCTTAGTGTAATATCATTACCTTCCTGTTTTTTGATAAAGAAGGTATCTTGCATATCACGAGCAGGATGCTCCGGTGGAAAATTCAGCGCAGAGAAATTATGCCAATCATCCTCAATTTCGGGACCTTCCGCAACAATGAAGCCCAATTTTTTAAAAATTTCAACGATTTCTTTACGAACCAAAGAAATTGGATGTCTAGACCCCAACTGAAATCCCTGACCAGGCAGTGTTAAATCACCATCCAATTCTTGGGATTTTTGCTTTTCCCCTGATCCAAACTTTTCTTGTGCTTCTTTGAATGTGTTTTCCGCCAATTGCTTAAATTCATTCAATACCTTTCCTAAAGTACGTTTCTCATCAGGCGTAACGGTTTTGAATTCATCAAAAAGATTTTTCACAATCCCTTTGGAAACCAAAAACTTCAATCTGAAATTTTCTACATCGGCTGAAGAAGAGGGCACAAATGCCTTAATTTCTTCAGTATACTGCGTAATTCTATCTTGCAACATAATTAGAGCAAACATAGCCAAAATTTCTGCCAAAAAAAAATTTTGCCACGTAGGCCCAAGGGCAAACACAAAGGATTCATTTTTGAGTAAGTTTAGGACATTCCTGCATACTCGGATGCTTAAAGCTATTAATAGCTTTCATATTTCCATTTCCGGAAACTTGTGTTACATCTTTTATACACTAATTTTTTACATATTGACTATTTCGGCTTATTTTGTAACTTTGTAGTATCATAATTCAAGATTATGGATATTACAGAACAGATAAAGAAGATCAGAAAGGGAAAAGGTTTATCTCAACAGGATGTAGCCGATAAACTTTCTATGAACAGGGTGCAATACAACCGTATAGAAACGGGCAAAAGCGACCCTACAATAAATATTTTACAACGTATTGCCAATGTACTGGATATAAATATGGTTGAGTTTTTTGAAGTCAAAAACAACGGAACAGAGGTGCATACAGTAAATAAACCGCTTATGCAAAAGGTGCGTTTATTGGAAGAGTTGGACGAAGTGCAAAAAAATTCTATCTGCAATATGATTGATACCGCTATTGCAAACAAACGCCTGAAAGAAGCGTTGAGAAATGCAATGAGCATGACCATTTAAAAAATAAAGACAATGAAAGTATTAGTAGATATTCCCGACAATGAAGCGACTTTCGCAATAAAAGTACTTAAAAGCCTTTCTTTTATAAAGAAAGCGAAGCCTATGACTGCGTCTGCCGTTGAACTTTGGGACGACCTTAAAGAAGCTGCCGAACAAGTACGCCTGCATAAACAGGGCAAACTAAAATTAAAAACGGCGCAAGAGCTTTTAAATGAGTTATAGCATTATTCCTACCCACCGTTTTGAGAAGGAACTCAAAAGGCTGGCTAAGAAATTCCCTTCGCTCAAAAATGAGTTTGCCGAACTGCTTGCCGATGTTTCGGAAAATCCTGAAACGGGTACGTTTATCGGAAACAACTGTTATAAAATACGTTTGGCTATCGGCAGCAAAGGCAAAGGAAAAAGTGGTGGTGCAAGGATTATTACATACCTCTATATTGAAACGGAAACAGTTTATCTCCTTACCATTTACGACAAAGGCGAAAAAGCCGACCTAAAACCCAACGAACTCAAAGAAATAATGGAGAGTCTGGAGCTGGATGCATAGAAACAACAAAGCCCCTATTCGGGGCTTTGCTCTTGTAACTCGTTAACTATCTCCTGTATTCGTTATTTCTTCTGCTTCAAAATCCAAATCGTCCCTACACTCAATAACAACTAATTTATTTTGTGACTCTGACAAATTCTTCAACTTAAAATGGCAACGGATTATCCTCTTGATCATTCTCCGTAAAATCAACTTCCACTTCTTTGTCTTCGACTTTCTGTGCTTGTGTATTTCCAGTATTGGCTGCGCTAACACCGCCATTTGGCTCAAAGTCCGACTTTCTGCCCAAAAGCGTAAAGGTTTCAGCAACAACCTCTGTAGCGTAACGTCTAATACCTTCCTTATCCTCATAAGTACGCGTCCGTAATCGGCCTTCGATGTAAACTAACTTCCCCTTTGTTAGATACTTTACCGCCACGTCTGCCAAACCTCGCCACATCACAATATTGTGCCATTCGGTTTGTTCTACTCTTTTCCCGTCCTTGTTATACGTTTCTGATGTAGCTAATGGAAAACTGGCAACAGAGACATTACCTTCTAAATAGCGAATTTCGGGATCTTTCCCAAGATGGCCCACTAAAATGACTTTGTTAACTCCTGACATAATTTAAAAGCATAAATGGTTAAAAATTTGATCTTTCCAAAAAGGTAAAGATCAACTTGTGTTTAGCTAATTTATCTAAATCTTTTAAAAATACATAATCCCAATTGGATTTTTTTTGAATTAGATCCCCTTCTAACCGCACTTCAAAAAAGGTCGCGTAGATATTCTGATGGCTCAAAACATGTTTTGTCTGAGTCTGTAATACCCGTAAATTAACATTGGCCCCAAAGTATCGAATAAAATCCTCATCTTCAAGAAACTCCGGAATTGTCATCGAATGTTTTGATTCCAATAATGGAAACTCATATAAATTCTGCCACACATCTCCCTCTCCACGTTTGGACATCAACACCTTATCATCCTTTTTGAAAATAAAGTAATTGAAATATCGGTCTCTACTTGCCTTCCCTTTAAGTTTAACAGGCAATTTATCCACTTCTCCTTTCAGCGCAGCATAACAGAATGGACGAAACATACAGACCTCACACAAGGGTTGCTTGGGCTTGCAGTGGATAGCCCCAAAATCCATAATCGCCTGATTATATAAGGCAGGATGTACTTGATCAAGATTTTCTTTAGCTATAGCTGTAAAGATTTTCTTGCCTTCAGTAGAATTTATTGGGGTTTCAATACCATAATATCGAGAAAGCACACGAAATACATTTCCATCTAAAACCGCCTGAGCTTCATTATTAGAAAAAGAAGATATCGCAGCAGCTGTATATTCCCCTATACCAGGAAGAGTTATTAAAGTCTTGTAATCTATGGGAAAAACCCCATTATATTGGTCACGAACAATTTTAGCAGCTTTGTGCATATTTCTACCCCGAGAATAATACCCCAGGCCCTGCCAAAGATGAAGAATATCATCTTCCGCTGCATTCGCAAAATCAACAACAGTCTTAAATCGCTCCACAAAACGTAAATAGTAGGGTAAGCCCTGCTCAACGCGAGTCTGTTGCAGAATAATTTCAGAAAGCCATATTTTATAGGGATCTTTTGTTTCTCTCCATGGAAGATCTCGCTTATGTTGCTGATACCATGCTTGCAGTTCCTCACTAAATATCATAAAGGCAAAAATGCATAATTTTTACCTAATCCAAGCATTCGATCATTCAAGGATTGGCCTACGGATGTACGTGATCTGCTCATCTGGTTCTAAAATAGTATTTTCCAATGCGATTGAACCGGTATACTTTTCTTTCAGTGCCTGATAGAGCCGCCCGTCATAAGAAACTGCAAATCGTCCATCTGCTTTTAAATAAACAGGTAAATGTCTATTCCCCACATCAAAACAAAATTCTCCTACAACCGATAGGTTTTGGCTATCGAGCAGTACACAAAGGCAGGGTAAAATATTCACCTGGATAAAAAGGTCTCCCTGATGATAAATACATTGACCAGAACGCAATGCATTGCCTTCATCTCGTTGTATCCGGACAATATTTCCTCTTCTTGTTTTTCGCTGAATGACCCGCTTATTGACTTCATAATAGGAAATGTCCAGAATATCGGAGTCGCGGCCCAATTTAACATCATCAAAATCAGGGATGACATCAATTACGATCTCATTGAATATTCCATCCTTATGCATACTTAACACCTTCTATCGCCCCTGTTTCAACAACTTTTCTACTACTTTTTCGAACAGACTTCTTATCCTCAACAAGCTCCTTCTCCTTCTCTATTGACCTTACCATGCTATTTTCTTTCTTTTCAGAAAGCTTATGCTGCGTAAAATCCCAGCACAACTGTCCTAGCATATGTAAGAAGTCGTATAATAGCTCGCCATCTGTCCCCAATGCACGCAGAATAACCACATCTGTCGATGCCTGTGTAAATCCATAAGAGATATCGTTATATTCGACTGTTAAGATCTCATCAAGCTCCTGTTTGAGTTCTTGCGCAAAAAGTGCAGAAAATAAAAATGTCGCCTGATGGGTATAGCCTTCAAAAAATAACATTTTTTGGATCGGTTGACTTTTAGGGCTCATTAGCTGATTATCAATAAATGACAGCTTACCATTTCTAAAAATCTTCGTTTGTGTATGCAGCCTGTCAAACTCAAAAGCTTCTTTCATGTGAATTCTCCCCACACTGATAATATCTCCCCACATCAAAACCGCATCCTCTGCCAAATGAATGTGATTACTGGCTTTGAAAATGGAATCTTTAAACGGAGTTACAGGGTGTGGAATGTAATGAAACACGCCTCCTGCATCAACATGCACATCCGTATGCTGCCCCGCTCCAGTTTTCATGGGATGCAGCTTATTGAAAGACTGGGTAAAAAGCTTCAGCTGTGCATCCTCTTTCACGTGAACATCGATATGTAGGTAATCGGTATCCATGATCCCTGGAGATGCGCTCATAATGATCATTTCCAAATGATCTGTCAACCCGGCCGCCCCATAATGCGTCAATTTATAGGGAGCATTATGATAACTTTCTTTCAATCTGCTTTTACCTTCTTCCCGGGCGACATTTAATACGATTTTACTATCCATATACGCTAATTTTTAACCTACCGGCTCCAACAGAGCATATTTTTTGATCCATGTTTTCACGTCTTCCAGGCCTTCAAGTGTCATTAGATTTGTAAAAATAAATGGCCGTTCACCACGCATGCGAATTGTATCCTGACGCATCACTTCCAGATCAGCATGCACATAGGGCGCAAGATCAATCTTATTGATCAGCAACAGATCTGAACGTGTAATGCCAGGCCCTCCTTTACGTGGCATTTTTTCACCTTCAGCGACATCAAGAACGAAGATGGTCAAATCTGCTAGATCAGGGCTGAAAGTTGCTGTCAGATTATCACCGCCGCTTTCAACAAAAATTAGCTCTACATCTTCAAAACGATGAGCCAGTTCTTCGACTGCTTCAATATTCATCGAGGCATCTTCACGAATAGCTGTATGGGGGCAGCCGCCAGTTTCAACTCCAATAATCCGTTCCGCAGGTAAAGCCGAGTTCTGCTGTAAATACATCGCATCTTCCCGGGTATAAATATCATTCGTAACTACACAAATACTATAATTTGCCGACATTGAACGTGTCAAACGTTCAATGAGCGCAGTTTTGCCAGATCCAACAGGACCTGCAACACCAATTTTCACATAATTTCTCTTCGACATCTTTTATTTCTCCTTTTCTAATTTTTAAGAGATGTAAATTCTTGTATATAATTTCTCATGTTGCATGCATCGAATATCTTGCGCAATACAACAATTTCCGATCAGGTCATCATCCAATTCAGGTTGTAAAGACACCAGTTTATTAATTAAAGGCTGCAGCTTAAACAGAATTTGCTGTGCATCCATTTGACTAATAGGGACTAGTTTTGCACAATTTGTCATAATGCCATTCAATGAATTATAATAAAAAGCACTCAGTGCATCTGTGTAACTAATTTGCTGTGCATGAGCAAACATGGCAAATGCCATCGCATAATGACCATGAAGCTCCTGTGTATTGATTGCCTTGAGATAGGTCGAGCAACGCTTGACGGGTTTTAACTTTTCCGTCAATTTTAAGAACCTTATGCCTAATTTCTTGCTAGCATCCCTAATCTCATAGGGAGCTTTAAATGCCGTAATCAAAGCATCAAGTTCCGCTATCTTCTTTTTTGTCGCCCTTGATTCACACAATTGCCAAGCCTTATGGAAAAAAGCGGCGTCGTTATAATAGAAACTATGTTCCAATAAGGTCTGTGCATATTCTTTTGCTGTTTTAGCATCATGTACAATCTCCTTATTAATATAAGTTTCCAATCCATAGGAATGGGTAAAACCTCCAATCGGAAATACAGAATCATTGATTTGCATCAATGTCAACAATGGATTCATATCTAGTTTTATTAATTTACATCCCTTTTGCAAGTGTAATTTTATTTTGGGCCACCGCATACTGATGGATCCGTAATGTATGGGTTCTTTCGATTACCCGGAGCTCCCTAATCGGAGAGAAACCTGCCCTCTCCAGTGTTTCCCATAGTGGATTTTCATATGCAGCAACGATTTCATGAGCTGCGTTAATGAAAACAGGAATGTGTTTATTGCCAATTTCAAGACATATCCGAGCCATATCCAGCACATTCTTAGGTCGCACAACAAGGCAAGGACAGGGTAATATCCGGACAACAATACGCAGCTCTCCTGTTTCAAACAGAATATCACCATCAAACAAGGACTCCTCTCCTAGATTTTTGAATCCTATTTCTCGACCCAGAACAGTGAACCCACGGATCACACGTTTTTCGGTATCGAACCATTCGAGCTCTAAAAAATCCAGCTCTAAAGCATCCCGATCCAAACCATCCGTCCAAATATTACCCTTAACGTCACTTGCTAACAACATAAATACCTCATTAGAATAAGAAGTAACGTTGTGCCATTGGAAGTTCTTTCAATGGTTCACAAGTCGCCAATACACCATCTACAGTTACCTCATAGGTTTCCGGATTAACCACGATATTTGGTGTTGCATGATTGTGTACCATATCCTTTTTCATCACGGTACGGCATCCCACTACAGGAAGGCACTTCCGCGATAAGTTTAATTTTTGGATATTTCCATTCTCTAAAGACACTTTCGAAACAAAGTTGAAACACAGTTTTGAAACGGCTTTACCATAATTTCCAAACATCGGTCTATAGATAATAGGCTGTGGCGTAGGAATTGATGCGTTGGCATCTCCCATTTTAGCTCCTAAAATCATACCTCCTTTGATGACCAGTTCGGGTTTTACACCAAACAGTTCCGGCTTCCAAAGAATCAAATCCGCATACTTTCCCTTTTCAATTGAACCGATATATTGATCAATACCATGTGCTTTCGCTGGATTTATGGTGAATTTGGATACATAACGTTTGACACGGAAATTGTCATTTCCTTTTCCTTGATCCTCAGCCAAAGGGCCGCGCTGGATTTTCATCTTATGCGCAGTTTGGAATGTACGGGAGATCACCTCACCTACACGTCCCATGGCCTGACTATCCGAACTCATAATCGAAAATACCCCCATGTCCTGTAAGATATCTTCAGCAGCAATTGTTTGTGGACGGATACGCGAATCCGCAAATGCCACATCTTCTTTCACATTTTTATCCAAATGATGACAAACCATCAACATGTCCAAGTGCTCCTCGGCGGTATTCACTGTAAAAGGTTTTGTAGGGTTGGTAGATGCAGGGAGGATATTGGGATACATGGCGATCTTAATGATATCCGGCGCATGCCCTCCACCGGCCCCCTCTGTATGGAAGGTATGGATAACACGGCCATCTATTGCAGCCACAGTATCCTCCAGAAAACCTGCTTCATTAAGCGTATCGGTGTGGATGGCGACCTGTACATCATATTTATCAGCAACTTTCAATGCCGCATCAATCGTGGCCGGAGTCGCCCCCCAGTCTTCATGAATTTTTACGCCAAGCGCCCCTGCCTCAATCTGCTCCTCGATTGGCTTCGTGGTAGAAACGTTTCCTTTTCCGAAGAAGCCAACATTGATAGGTAAGTTTTCAAAAGCTTCAAACATACGTTCGATGTACCACTTCCCAGAAGTCACAGTTGTCGCAAGTGTTCCATCAGCAGGTCCTGCACCACCGCCAATAAAAGTAGTTACACCAGAATATAGTGCTGTTTCAATCTGTTGCGGCGAGATAAAGTGAATATGCGTATCAATACCACCGGCAGTTAGGATATAGCCCGCTCCCCCATGTACTTCCGTAGAAGCACCGATGATCATGCCCTCGGTTACACCATCCTGTACATCGGGGTTTCCAGCTTTACCAATACCTACAATTTTACCATCCTTAATACCGATATCGCCTTTTACAATACCCCAGTGGTCAATGATAATGACATTAGTGATGCAAAAATCCAACACCCCCTCATCGCGCAAGGCACGAGCCGATTGCCCCATACCATCGCGAATAGTTTTACCCCCACCAAATTTGTTCTCTTCTCCGTAAACATTGAAATCTTTTTCGATTTCAATGAAAAGCTCTGTATCTGCCAGACGAACCTTATCTCCAGTGGTCGGCCCAAAAAGAGCAGCATATTTGTCTCTTGGGATATAAAGTTCCCCATCAACATATTTTACTGATGATTTATCTAAACCTAGTTTATCTAAACCAAGCGCATGTAGACCAACGGTAGTGCCCAAAGTGGTGAGCCCTACGACTTTAATCCATTCGCGTCTATTCCATCCTCCCATAGTTACTTAGATTGTCTGAATTTTAATTTTTTCATTTTATCAATGGCTTTGGTTTTCACCGATTGATCTGTATACTTCCCATTTGTCAATCCATTAAAACCGTGGATTTCCTTACTTCCGCCAAACTCAACCAGAACAACTGATTTTTGTTCCCCTGGTTCAAAACGAACAGCGGTACTGGCTGGAATATTCAAGCGCATCCCAAACGCTTTCTCTCTGTCGAAGGAAAGCAACTTGTTCGCTTCGAAAAAATGATAATGCGAACCTACCTGAATCGGTCGATCACCTTCATTTTTCACAACAATGCTTGTGGTTCTATGCCCAACATTAGCTTTGATTTCCTCTTTTTTTAAAATGTATTCTCCTGGAATCATATCATTCAATATTTATTAACGAATAGGATCATGGACAGTCACCAATTTAGTACCGTCCGGAAAAGTAACTTCGATCTGAACATCATGAATCATTTCGGGAACACCTTCCATGACTTGGCTCCTTTTCAATAAAGTAGTACCATAGGACATTAAGTCTGCTACAGACCTTCCGTCCCTAGCCTCCTCCATAATCTGGGCACTGATGTAAGCGATACACTCTGGATAATTTAATTTTACCCCGCGTTCCAATCGCTTAGCTGCCAATTCGCCGGCCAAATGCAACAGCAGCTTTTCTGTTTCTCTCGGTGTTAAACGCATAAAAAAATAATTATTTGTTAATTTGTTAAAGGAATTATTATAAAACTGGAATGGTAAAATATGCCCCAAAGGCTAGGCGGTTGTACTGACTCTTGGCCATATCCATATAGCCCTTATAGTTTACGGTGTTACCGACGTAACCTAGATAAAACCGAAGATCTTGGTTATGAAACGGCTTATGTTGCAGCGCCGCAAAATAGGTCCAATTTTGGCGGAAATTCTTACCGAGTTGCTTATCATCCCGCGATCCCGCGATCTCATAACCACCTTTCAGTGCCAGCTCCCATTTTTTACTCAAAAATTGATCATAGCGCAATATCGCAGAGCTATAGTTAACGTCTTTTGCCAACACCCGATGATCACCAGTTCTACCATAAAACTCATTGATCGCAGAAGATGCAATCATTGCGTGATCAACACCGAGATAAGCGTACTGTAAGTCCAGATACAACATCTGCTTGGAAGTTTTGAACTTATTCGCCAAGGAGACTGAATGATTCGTATGCCCCTTTGCAAACTGTGAGATATTATAGGACCATTTGGTATTAAAACGCTTGTCCATAAATGCACCTACCCAAGTGAAATAGGCTCCCATTGGTACACTAGAGCGTTCCAAATCACCTACAGCAAAACCATTTTTTGTATGAAGCTCCATAAAACTATCATTGGTCGTGTTGTAAACTTGGGCATGCAACGAATGATTCGGGTTGACTTCATAGGATAACATTCCTCCGACTACAAAGAGATTCAATATACGGTCGACATAGTCGGTAAACTTATATTCGTAAATTGGGTTATTTTCGAACTCATAACTCCCAACCATCGCACTTTGCTTACCGGCCGTAACAGACCACTTCAGATCTTTTCCAAACTTGTACTTGATCAACGCCATATCCAATGCCCGCGAGCCATTATCCTGACTCGTTGGTGCAAATGACCTATTCAAACGAAAACGCACTTTATAAGAAAGTCGATCATTGTAATCTCCACTCATTAAAATACGAGCGTCATCAAGATTTGCTTTTGCCTGTGATGAACCATCTCCATTGTCTGTTTGCAATCCTGCTCTTAATAGGACATCCAGTTGAAATGTTTTTGCTCTTGCGGGTTCATTCAGCAGCAGACTGCTTCTCTTCGCCGGAATAGAATCAGTTTGAGCTTGCTCCTGAGCATGTAAGGAAGCTATGCCAAGCCCCAGTGTTGTAAAAAGTGAAAGTGTTTTTTTCATCCTTATGTTTTGTTCCAATATGGTCGGGAAGCGTTCCAGATTTGCAAATCATCATTCAATTTGAAAAATCAAGAAAAATCCCTGCGATATACCTATCTCTGGCACAAGTATATCACAGCCACCTAAAAATGGAATAAGGATGAGATTAAAATGAAATTAGAAAGGTGTTTTTGGGATTGTAACCACGACTAAAGTACCTTGACCTTCGGTAGAACGCAACATTAATTCGGCACCATGGAGATCAAAAATATTCTTGGCTAAAACAAGGCCCAAGCCATTTCCATAGATATCACCGACATTAGAAGCGCGGTAAAAAGAGGTAAAAATGTGCGGTTGGTCTTTCTGAGGAATGCCTATCCCTTGATCGAACACTTTTATCGTCATATTTTTGCTATCGCTACTGATTGCGACAACAACCTGCTGTCCATTACCGTACTTAAATGCATTTGAAATAATATTGCTAAAAGCAATAAAAAACAGATCTGGATTGGCTAAAACGGTAAGTTCGTCACTATCTTCCGGAATTTCTGTGAGATCAAAAGAAAGTTTAAACTCCTTGTGAATACTCTTTTCAGCTTTATAGATTTCATAAAGCAGCTCATCAACTCGAATATTTATCTTATTGTCCACTTCGCCCTTAAAACCCATCCGGGATAGTTGCAAGAGATTATTGATAATAAGCTCCATTTTATCCGCGTATTTCGCGATAGTCTGCAATGAATAGTAGGCTTCATGTTCCTTTGACAAAAGCTGCTGAGCCAATTCGGCCTCCCCTCCAATAATTGTCAGTGGAGTTTTCAGAGAATGAGAGGCATTTCCGATAAAGCTCTGTTGAGATTGGACCGAAATATCCAATCGGTTAAGCATTGAATTTAAATTCGCAATCAGAACACCCAATTCATCTTTACCATTACTGAATTTACTGAATAAACGATGGTCCAAATGTGCGATATCAACTTTATCTAAATCATTGTTAATATCCTTGATGGGTTTCAATAATCGGTCAGCAAAGTAAAAAGACATCATTACGATTAAAAAAATGGCTAAAATACCGCCTGTAATCAATGTGCGATCTAATTGGCGCTGTTCTTCATGGCCATAATCATCGATTCCCTCCGATATCACAATTAAATTTTCGTGATGAAGATGATCGTGAAAGAATACAGCTACAAAAGCAGTCTTCCCATCCATATACCTCCCCTTCCCATGATGGATTACATCGGTATAGAATGTCTTTGGCATTGGTAACTCTGGCCTAAATTGAACACTGTCACTTCCCTTTCTAACACGAATGAGATGATCAGTTCCTTCAGATAATTGTTTCAGGTACTTACGTTTTACCTGAATATAAAGTTCTCTGTTTTCATCCTTCTGATGGACGATATGGTCTCCAACAATGACCGCATTCTCTTCTAACCGGTGAAAAAATTTGGTCTGAAGACTGTCGTACGTGAAATAAGATACATAAATGGCAAAAACGACAAGCAGCAGCGTACTGATGATAGAAAAGAGGAGAACTATTTTGGTCCTAATTTTCATGACGGATTACATACCCCATACCAATCACAGTATGGATAAGTTTGCGTGAAAACTGTTTATCGATCTTTTTCCGCAGATAATTTACATACACATCAACAACATTGGTACTTAAATCGACATCCATCCCCCATACCTCCTCTAAAATATCGATCCGGCTCAATACCTTATTTCGATTGAGCATTAAAAATTCAAGTAAACGAAATTCGGTAGCGGTAAGAATAACAGGAGAATTGGCACGTTGAACCGATTTACTGTCTCGATCCAACTGAAGATCATCAAACACCAATATGTTTTTCTGCTCAGTAATTGTTTTTGATTTACGACTATAGCGACTGATTCGAGCCTTTAACTCCTCCAGGCGGAATGGTTTCGTCAAGTAATCATCTGCATCCCTGGCAAAGGCTTCAACGATATCTTCTGTTTGATTTAAAGCTGTCAGGATAATAATAGGGACTTCATTATTCGACATTCGAATATTTTTACAGACATCTAAACCGTTCATGCCGGGCAGCATCACATCCAATAGGATGAGGTCATAATGATTCAGTCCAGCCATTTTCAAACCAGTATACCCATCCATGGCAATACTGATGTGATAGCCCTCTTCTTTTAAGCCTCTTTCGATCAATGATATGACGGATGGTTCATCCTCTATAAGCAACAGTTCCACAGATATCTTTTTAAGCAGTAAAAAATTCGAGGTTTGTAAAATACAAAATTAATAATTCACTTTCCTCTTAAAAGCCACATTCCAAAATTATTTCATTTTTTCTTGACGGTGATATGATAGTAAGACTTTGTTCTGTCCTTTGACCGGACTGCTTATGCCCTGCTTTTGGGAGTAACCTACCAAATACCGATGGGTTCCCTCGCTAAGACCTAGTTCGATAGGTCGACACTAGGGTAGCTAGGAGATTACTCGGAACAAGGGCGAATAAGAGGGATAGCAGGAGCGAACAAAGGCATAAGCACAAGCGAGGCGAAAATCATTTTTGGAATATCGCCTCAAATAACGAAATATTATTTCAAAAAACCACTGAAATTCGATATTTTTGCAGCTTAAAATCGCAAAATGAAGCAATTTCTTATTTGTTTAACACTGATATTCTCCCTTTTTATAGAAAAAGGATTCACCCAGCAGAAGCTTTATAAAATTTCTTACCAATTTGCAGATCCTGAAACTGGTACCGATACTTCGGCTTCGGAGTTTATTAAAATATTAGCTGGAAATGGCGATGCATTAATGCATGCCTTTATTTCGAAAGATCAGATGAGAATTGAGAATCTGCTTTTCGGAAAATCGGTACAAATAAGTAATATTTCTAAGGGTACATCCTATCTATTAGATGAAACAAACAAAACTTATTCTCCTACAGATTTAGCATCGGGTCAGCTTATTGAGACTTCGAATGAAGGTGATAATTATGCCTATTCCAGCGATTTTGAGATCAGTTTGGTTCCCAATGAGAAAAAAACCATCGCTGGTATTGCTTGCCAAAAAGCACTATTCAACATCGCTGGAAGCAAAGACAAGGAAACGGAAATTACCGTCTGGTATGCAGCGCAATTACCAAAGCTCTACTGGGGAACCTACGATTATCTTGAAAAAGTGCCTGGTGCGGCATTATATGTCGGATCCGCAGGACTGGGCATTGAAGCCAACAAAGTCGAGGAAATTAATTTTGACCAGTCACTCTTCGAAATTCCTGAGGGCTATGAAGAAGGGGAAGCTGAAGCAACTGTTGCCGACTCCACATTAAACGACTACTTATCATGGTATCAGGATCCCAGTACGGAATATTTCGGCGTACAAGACAGCGTGGGGAACAAATTAACACCTGCTAAATATACTGCAATCTATAGTTTCATAGGAGATTACGCCATCGTAAACGATGCTGCGCAAATGTTTGGCCTAATAAACCTGCATGGTAAAGAAGTTATTCCATGTCAATATGAATCGCTAAGCCTAGAAACTGAAGGTGGCCCCGTGGTTTACATGAAGGATCTAAAGTATGGTCTCTTGGATACAAATGGCAAAATATTACTGCAGGCCAAATATGACTTTATTTCAGTTCCTAGCTCGGAATATGTACTTTTCACGGAAGGAGAACATAGTGGTGTCATGGATAAAAAAGGCACTGTTTTGCTTCCAGCAAAATACCAAACCATAGCAGATTTTAAAGATAATCTGGCATTAATTATTGTCAATCAGTCTTATCAGCTCATCAATAAAACAGGTATTAACCTACTCAAATCCGAGTATGAATTCCTGTCCTTTGCCGGAGAGAAACTCTTGTTAGCATTCAAAGACGATAAATATGGATACATAGATTACAACGGAAATATTGTCGTACCTTTTAAATTGCAAAATGCGCAAGCCTTTGAAAACGGACTAGCGCTTGTGACTGAGGACTTCGAGAATTTTTATTATATTGACGCAAAAGGGAAGTATATCAAGAAATATGAAGAGTAATCCACAGACATTCCACTTATCAACATTACATCGTGGAAAATATATGTTAATCTTGTTGACTTCGATCTTATTCATCGGAATGGGCATGTCTAAAGTTCCTGTCCAAGAAATCCTCAAGATTATCATCGCTCTTTTAATGGTCCCTCTAGCTTTGTATGTCGCCATAAAATGTTCGACATTGTCGTCGACTTGGGTCTTGGACGAAAATACACTGCAGATAAGCAATGCTAAAAAAACAATCGTTTTCCCTTTGAATAATATTTCTCATATCAGGAATCTTAAACGTTCCGGCGGCAACCTGATCATTATCAACCAAAACAAAGGGCCAGCCTTTCGTACCTGGCGCAACAAATTATTTCAAAAAGAAGATGATCTTCCCCTGCTAACAGAGGCACTAAAAGCAGCCAGCATTGAATATTACGATATGTAAATGCCCTCGGTAACATTTGTTACAGGCTTTTGCAGACACAGTATGTACCTTTGTAACATAACTTAAGAACATTGTTATGCTATTAGAATACATCAAACAGCCATGGCCCTGGTATATCTCGGGTCCCTTAATTGCACTGGTCATGTACCTCCTACTGAAACAGGGAAAGGATTTTGGCATGTCCAATAATCTACGTACCATGTGTACGATATTAGGTGCCGGTAAATCATCTTCATTTTTCCGCTTCGACTGGAAAACCCAAGCATGGAATTTATTGGTGGTTCTTGGAACAGTGATCGGTGGTTTTATTGCCCACTATTTTCTGAGCGATGGTACGCCTACCCACATCAATGAAAAAAGTATCGCAGACCTCAAAGAGCTTGGCATCATCGACCATATACAGGGCTACCTCCCTGAATCTATTTTCATTTTTAATGGCTCCCTATTTCAGATTCTAATTCTAAGCATCGGTGGTGTATTAATTGGATTTGGAACGCGTTACGCGGGTGGATGTTCATCAGGTCATGCTATTTCTGGGCTTAGCAATTTTCAGCTTCCTTCCTTGATCGCCGTTATAGGCTTCTTCCTAGGTGGGATCATCATGGTTCATTTTTTATTCCCGCTAATTTTCGCATAAATGAAAGCACTAAAATTTATTTTCATCGGTATATTGTTTGGAATCATCTTATACAAATCGGAAGCTGCATCATGGTACAGAATCTACGAAATGTTCCAATTTAGATCCTTTCATATGTATGGGATTATTGGAACAGCTCTAACAACCGCCATTATTATCGTACAAATAATCAAAAGGCAACGACTCAAAGATAACAATGGAGAACAAATAGTATTCCACGACAAAGACAAAAGTATTACAAGGTACTTGGTCGGGGGAACAATATTTGGTTTAGGATGGGCATTAACAGGTGCTTGCCCCGGGCCTCTATTTGCCTTAATTGGTGCAGGTTACTGGACACTAGGAATTATCCTCTTTTTTGCCCTATTGGGTACTTGGCTTTATGGTGTCTTGCGCAATAAGTTGCCACATTAGTTTTAACAAACTGCGTTATACATAGTACCTCTTAAATCCGAAATCTGAAACCTGCACTACTAGTTAAAATTTTAGAAAGAGAAAATGGAATTAATATTTGTAGCTGGTTTTATATTAGCTGTCCTGGTCGGACTGTCAATGGGTTTGATGGGTAGCGGCGGAAGTATTCTAACATTGCCCATATTTGTTTATATTTTTCATATAGAACCTCAATATGCATTGGACTATTCGCTGTTTTCTATCGGAATATTAGCCTTGGTCGGATCAATTTCTCCGTTGAAAAAAAGAGAAATTGACCTGAAAACTACGGCTATTTTTCTCTTTCCATCGCTAATTTCGGTCTATTTGACCAAGCGTTATCTCCTTGTTGCCATACCAGAGTCGTTCCATCTGGGCGAAATAGCAATCTCCAGAAACCATATCATCATGCTACTTTTCTCGATCGTGATTCTGATTTCTGCGACAGCAATGGTCCGAAGACGTAAACAGGTTCAGCACGATCGATTCAGGGGTGAAATTGGCCAGATTTTCAACGTTGTCCTCGTCGGATTGCTCGTCGGTATCATGACAGGCTTGGTGGGTGCAGGAGGAGGTTTTATCATTGTACCAGCCTTAGTATTATTATTGGGAATCCCACTTAAACAGGCTATTGCCACATCGTTGTTTATCATCGGTTTAAACGCTTCATTCGGTTTGATCGCGAATTATCAATTCCTGGAACATATGAATTGGTTTATATTGGTTACCTTTACGTTAATCACTTTAATAGGCCTCCAAATTGGTTCCAAATGGAAAGACAAATTAGATGCAACAAAATTGAAAAGTATTTTTGGGTACTTTTTAATTAGTATCGGCATCCTAATCTTTGTCTTTGAAATCATTCAATTTGTAAATCTTTAAAATCACACATTATGTTTTTTCAACACATTTTCGAATCATCTTTAGCACATTCGAGTTATATCATTGGTTGTCAAGCCAAAGGTGTCGCTATTGTTATTGATCCTAAAAGAGATGTAGACACTTATCTGGAGATCGCAAAAAAGAACAATCTAACCATAACACATATCGCTGAAACACATATTCATGCCGACTATCTCTCCGGCACACTTGAATTAATTGCATTAACATGCGCCCAGCCCTATCTGTCCGATGAGGGTGGAGAGGATTGGCAATATGAATTTCCACATATCGGACTAAAGGATGGTGATCAGTTTCAGGTTGGAAATCTAATTTTCAAAGTCGTTCATACACCTGGGCACACACCCGAGAGTATTAGCTTTGTATTGATCGATACACCGGCAACCATGGAACCTGTCATGATATTCACTGGAGATTTTGTATTTGTCGGTGATATAGGCCGTCCGGATCTGCTGGAAAATGCTGCTGGATTGGTTGGAACCAAAGAAATAGGTGCCCATCAGATGTTCAAGTCCATACAGTACTTCCTGACGTTACCTGATCATATTCAGGTATGGCCAGCCCATGGTGCTGGATCTGCCTGTGGAAAAGCACTGGGTGCCGTCCCCAGCTCAACGGTGGGTTATGAAAAAATACGCAACTGGGCGCTCCAATATCAAAATGATGAGCCCGCTTTTGTGAAAGAACTATTGGAAGGACAGCCGGAGCCACCACGCTATTTTGCCATGATGAAAAAACTCAACAAAATAACACGACCACTGCAAACCGAAGTTCCTCTGTACAACAAGTTAACAAACGAAACTTTTCTGGATTTATACCACAAAGGAACAACGGTCATTGATACACGCCACAAGTTTGACTTTGCCAAAGGATACCTCCCCAATAGCATCAATATTCAGAACAACAAAACGTTTAATACCTGGGCTGGCTGGATCCTTAATTACACGGATCCTTTTATACTCATTGTAGAAGAAAGCCAATTGGACGACATTGCCCGTAAGCTTATGCGTATAGGATTGGATCATGTAGCGGGCTATATTACACCTGATACCATTGCACAGCTTGAAATTACCTTGGCGCATCAGCAACTGATCGATTTTGAGGAGATGAATGCAGCATTGGAGAAACCCAACACGCAAATACTCGATGTGCGTAATACAAATGAATTTGCAGAAGGACATTTACCCCATGCAACACATCTCTTTGTTGGAACACTTGTAGACAATCTCCATAAAATTGACCCAAGCAAACAGCTTTATTTACATTGTCAATCTGGAGATCGGGCAACTATAGCGGCTTCCCTATTAGCACAAAACGGGATCAAGAACGTCAAAATCTATAGTCCTTCCATCAATGAATGGAAATTAAAAGGCGGAATTTTAGTTAAATAATAGATCTAAAAAAATGAACACCTAGATCTGAGGAATAAATTCTCCCCAGATCTAGAAACTATAATCTCTTAACGATTTAGTCTAATGGGAAAAATGGGCCTCAAAACAAATCACTATGTGTACCAGTCCTAATTAAGGTAACGAGTCTGATCGTTTCATCTTACGCCCAAACTAACAGCCAATCAGGTTGGATATGGCATTCCCAAAATCCTTGATAGTTACCAGTCAATTTGTATGCTTTATTTTTTTGCGGAAGCTCACCCTTTTCAACTAAACATGTAATAGCTTCATCAAGAAGGCGCATATTCAATCCTCGCTTTTTAGCAAGCTTAATATCCTTTTTGAACTTACCTGTCTGCTCAAGCTGATACATTTATGAATAAAATTCTTTCCTTAGATCCCCAAGTGTCGTTTTAGATGCTTTCCCTGATTTAGCTTCTTTTATTGCTTTCTCGGTATCAGTATTATAACGAGGTTCTTCAAATTTCACAAAAGGAAGCGTTTTAAGATATTCATAGAATACCTTCGCCTGCTTGCTTCGTTTATCTATTTTTATCGTGATTTCCATTTCCGTACATTTACATAATATTTTTTCAAAATTACGAAAAATTAAAATTCCCCGTTACAAACTATTTCTGCTGATGCGCAAAAATTCTATCGCCTCATCCTTCTTCTCTTCCATTTTACCTTTTTTCTCGACAAATTGATGGTTATAGATAGTCAAATACTGATGATCGTCGGTATCCGACTCATAAACTTCTGCCGTAGCGAACGAAAGATGCTGTTCCTCGTCAGAAAGATGGTCGTATACATAGGCAAAATCATGATTTCCCAACGAGCTCGCAACAGCTTCCTTATCATCCACAAATTTTAACCTCCCTGGCAATGCACGTTTAGTCATCCATACTTCATCCTTTTCAGAAAACGGATAGATAGTGATACCGCGGAAGGCCATGATGATTGGTGTAATCAGAATAATCCCCATCTCAATCGCCCAAACTGCCCATAACATTCCGCCGGAAACCGGACTTTTTTTCAAAGTAAATGTTCCAACCTCGTTCAACCCTTGCATCGCCTCCCAAATAAATGAGGGATGTAAGAAAAATGCTTTAAATCCCTCCAGATTAAAAGAAGATTTTACCCAAGTGTCTCCTCCCATGGTACCTTCAGCATTATACATCAAGGACACAAATAAAGCCCACTGCGCATAGAAGCCTAAAATGGCAATCAATAAAGTAATCAGAATGGCAAGCCCTTTATTTCTTAATTTCCATTGTTTGAAACAGAAATTAAGAACATAGAATATTCCTGCACCAAATCCCAATGTGATAAATACATTAAAATAAATAATAGGAATAAACCATTGCAAAGCGATGTAGACAATTGCCAAGATAACTGCACCGATGGTACCTAGCACAAGAGAGCCTATTAATGCCAATGCTGGAGCCTTTCCCGAGGGCTTATAATATAGATTTTCCATAAAAAAAAGTAAAATTGATTTTTAACTCAACAGATAAATCCCCCAACCAAAACCAGGCCAATTCTTATTAGACAGGGAAATTTTCGTCAAGATTTGATGACATTTAAAACCGACATCTTCTTTAAGTGCCATTTATTGAGACAATTTTGTAAGTTTGGAGCATGAAAATCAAAATTATATCCTTTTTTACACTTGCTTGTGTATTAAATATTTGGGGGGCAACAGTGAAGGCCCAAAGAAAAGGATTCTGGCAACAGAAAGTTGACTATAACATGGACGTCAACGTGGATGAAAAAGCATACCAATACGATGGAAAAATGACCTTGAAGTATAGTAATAATTCAGGTCAACCGTTGAAAAAAGTGTACTTTCATCTATATTTCAATGCTTTTCAACCAGGATCGATGATGGATTACCGCTTGAAAAACATCAGTGATCCCGACAAGCGAATGGTCACTAATTTAGGTACAAAAGAAAAACCAATATATCAGAGCCGTATCGGCGAGCTTAAGGCCAATCAAATTGGTTATCAAAAAATCAAGAGCCTAACAATGAACGGGGCCAACACCTCGTTCAAGGTAGATGGAACGATTTTGGAAGTCACTTTACCAACGGCGATCGAAGACGGCGAAACAGCCAGTTTCAACATGGAATGGACCGCCCAAGTTCCAGAGCAAATTAGACGGACTGGTCGAAATTCTGCGGAAGGAGTAGCACTTTCTATGGCACAATGGTACCCAAAAATGGCTCAATTTGATGAATTCGGGTGGCACTTAGACGAATATACCGGTCGTGAATTCATTGCTCCTTTTGGCAATTTTGACGTAACCATACACCTCAACAAAAATTATGTCGTCGGTGCCTCTGGTGTTCTTCAAAATCCGTCGGATGTCAAAGGTTATCAACAGAAAGCGAAAGTAAAAGCAGTCGACAATAAAGCAACCTGGCACTATAAGGCTCAAAATATTCATGATTTTGTATGGGCTGCAGACCCAAAATTTGTCGTAGATTCTGCTTCAAGTAAAAATGGTATAAAAGTCTATACAGTTTTCTTGCCAACAGATAAAGAAGTTATTTCAAATTGGAAAACAGCAATAGGACTCTCCACCGAGTTCTTCGACTTCTGTAGTGCCAAATTTGGCAAATACCCATGGCCTACCTATACCATTATCCAAGGGGGCGATGGAGGAATGGAGTATGGCACCGCGACACTTATCACAGGTGGCCGAAATCTAAAAAGCCTTGTCGGGGTAATATTTCATGAATCTGCACATTCATGGTATCAACAATTATTCGGTATCAATGAAACAGTCGACGAATGGTTTGATGAAGGTTTCACTTCTTATGTAGAAGAGCTAGCGATGCAGCACATCTTTGAAAAAAGAGGCGCCATTGCGTCCAATCCACAAATTGCAGCTTACCGTGCATACTATAAATTGGCACTTTCAGGCAAAGAAGAGCCGATGAGCCTGCTTGCAGATTACTACAATACCAACTATGGCTACAGCAACGAAGCCTACAATAAAGGCGCCGTACTTGCCGAACAGCTGGGCTACATTATTGGTCAGGAAAATTTAGAGAAAACGTTCCTGAAATTTTATGACAACTGGAAATTTAAACATCCTACCCCAAATGATTTCAAACGCGTTGCCGAAGAAGTTTCAGGTATGAACCTAAAATGGTATTTCAACTTGTTTATCAATACAACACGTCAAATTGATTACGCGATTGAAAAAGTATCTGACACGGAAATTCAACTGGCCAATAAGTCAAACTTTGCCATGCCTTTGGATGTTTTGGTCGAGTACACCGATGGAAGCAAGGAGCTCTTCTATATCCCTTTACGTGAAATGCGCGGAGAAAAACCTGAAGAGCAATTTGACATCTATAAAGGCGTTAAGCGAACTGTACTTAAGGATTGGTTCTGGACCAAACCTGATTATACCATCCATGTATCGAAAACGCCTAAACAGGTAACCATTGATCCTTCATTGCGTTTAGCTGATGTAGAATCTGCAAATAACAGTTTTAACAAATAAGCCAAGTATCGCTTATTTCTCTAAATAGATCGCTCCATAAGAAACAGCCTCGAGTCTGGACAGTATATTTCCAGACTCGAGGCCAATCAACATATATCCGAAATAACAATCCTGTTTTGTTTCAAAATGGTGACACTCTATTCCTATTCAATATCACCAACAATAGGTTCAGGGAATATCATTTTCTTAGGCTCCTTCTCCTTGTACTCCATTAAAAGCTGGTCTTCCTGAACATGAAATGTCTGCAAGATATCCGTCGCATAATCTAAGCTGTGATTCGAGGCTATAATATCTTTGTTAATCGTATTCCCAAGATGATACTGAGCAGTCCCTATGACGAGGATTAAGCTCTTCGGATAAACTTCCAATGGTATTTTCACTTTCTGCTCCCTTGGGTCTTCTTCAGGAGAAATTAATGCAGTTTTTGTTCCACGTTGATAGAGGACCTTACTTGGGTTTTCCAAATCGGCAACTACTACATAGAATGTAATACCTAGCTGAACTGATCGTTCTGGAAACTTTTTTAAGCGTCCTTTTTTATCTTCAGGTAACGTTATGTGAACCTGCCGATCAGGAATATCCAGAGAAATAATAGGATTCCAAGCAAGTAAAGAATCCCAACCTATACGTTTGCTGAGCCGGAATCCATTGAGTAGGTGCACATGCGTATAGCCAATTTTACCTTCCTTGAGCAAATTGAGATTCTTGGTTCGGATGGTGACCAAAATACGCAACAATCGTCGATATACTTCGCCCCCTGTTAACCACGGATTGATCGCTTGCATGGCCCGATATAATCTGGACGCTAATTTGCTCATATCGCCAAAACCCGTACCCGATAAAACACTATTTGCACTCAGCTGATAATCGGCACCTCTTTTCCTCAGTTTCTTTGCAATTACCTCTTTGAATAACTCCTTCATGAATTAGATTTATATATTGGTATGTTTTACGCTTTAAATCTTGACAACAAGATAAAAAATAACTATCTTGTTGTCAAGAGCTGTCTGTTCTGTATAGCAATCCTTTCATACATAAATTTTCCAGCACCTATATTAGACACAAGTGAGAGGAAGTCTGCCAAAGTCCGTTGAAGTCCGGCTTACCAAGAACTGAACAAGGGCTTAACCAAGCTATTGACTTAAGGACAATTCTTAGCATCCAAAGCCAAGCGGAGAACTCGATGTAAAAGAAGAAAAAATTCGATTAGGAGGTGAAGTTGAGATGGTCTTGGTATATTTGTCTCCATGATTTATGTCCATATTCCCTTCTGTAAACAGGCCTGTCATTATTGTGACTTCCATTTCAGCACTTCACTGCAATATAAAAGTGAAATGATCAATGCATTATTACAGGAAATTGAACTTAGGGCACCCTATCTGGAAGATAAAAAGATTGAATCAATTTATTTCGGAGGTGGCACTCCCTCTCTTCTGGAAGTAGACGAAATAGCACAAATCATTGATACTATTGCAAAACATTTTGATATCGCCAACAATGCCGAGATCACCCTGGAAGCAAATCCAGATGACCTGAATCAGGCAAAAGTAAAAAGCCTCAGGAATACCCCCATCAACCGATTCAGCATCGGGATACAATCCTTCTTTGAAGAAGACCTCAAGTGGATGAACAGAGCCCATAACCAACAAGAAGCAACCGCTTCAATTATGCGGGTGCAGGATGCAGGTTTTGAAAATATTACCTGTGATCTCATCTACGGTTTCCCATTACTAACTGATGAAAAATGGCGCCACAATATGCAGCAGCTAATTGACTTTGCAATTCCCCATATTTCTTCTTATTCCATGACAGTGGAAAGCAAAACAGCATTGGATCACTTCATCAAAAAAGGCATAAGTCCCGCTATTGATTCAGATCAGGCTGCAGATCAAATGAACATTCTCATCAATACATTGAAAGCAGCAGGATACGAACAGTATGAAATTTCAAATTTTGCAAAAAATGGGCACTATGCCCGTCACAATACAAATTATTGGAAAGGCAAACATTATCTTGGTATTGGCCCCTCAGCGCATTCTTTCAATGGTACCTCTAGATCCTGGAATATATCCAACAATGCAAAATACATCTCTTCCATTCATTCAAATCAGCTTCCTTTGGAAGTAGAACAGCTGTCGACCTTGGACCAGATCAATGAGTGTATCATGACATCACTTAGAACAATGTGGGGCCTTGATTTAACCGTGCTGGAATATAAATTTGGACAGTCTGTTAAAAATAGAGTATTAGCAGATGCAGACCCATTCATAGCCGAAAAAAATCTTGTTATGAAGGAAAACAAATTGTATTTAACGGATACTGGGAAATTGATGGCAGATCACATTATGTCAGACTTGTTTATTATAGAAGATTAGCAACAAAACATAGTAAATATTAATAAAAACATAATAATAAGACTAAAATAACATAAAAAATTGCTAAAATGAAAATATAACTCACTTTTTCATACAGTTTGTGCTATGTTTGCAACATAATCTATTATAAAATTATTATGTCACACAAGCCATCTTTTGACGAGGAAATCAAAAGTTATCAAGCACAACAAAATGCTGCAGTAAGCTTAATCCAAATTGTTAGCAACCTATGGTACAACCAAGCTGTCGAACTTGTCTTTTTTAGAAATCAGCTCATTGATGTAAAATCCAGTTCAATTCTCAACTTACTCAGCGAAAGCACTGTTCTTGCGGAAAAACCATTAAACATATTTGAAATACTCCACGCCGCTCAGGCCTTGGAGAGATTACCGCTTTCTCCCGCACGTATTGATATTGGAAAACTAGCCTTGCAGATCAAGAAATACCATGTTGACCATGCACAGCTTGTCAATTTTATCAGAGACGAGTTAAAGGGCATTAACCAGCAACAGGAATTAAAACCACGAGATGTTGTGCTCTATGGGTTTGGACGTATTGGTCGTTTACTTGCCCGTGAACTTATAAACAAAGCGGGCTCAGGCCAACAGCTTCGCCTGCGCGCTATTGTAACACGGGATGCAAACAATGCCAAATCTCTCTTGAAACGGGCAACATTATTAAAAACTGATTCGATACACGGTGAATTTGAAGGAAAAGTACGGGTAGACGCAGAAAATCAATCACTTATTATTAATGGTATAACTGTTCACCTCATCTCAGCCAAACAACCCGAGGATATCGATTATACAGCGTACGGTATACAGGATGCTTTAGTCATTGACAATACCGGAGCGTTCCGAGATAAGCAAGAGCTCAGTCGTCATTTGTTGTCTAAAGGCACCCTTCAAGTTCTATTAACAGCTCCTGGAAAAGGCATTCCAAATATCGTTTATGCTGTCAATGAAAAAGATATTGATCTACAAGAACAGCATATATTTTCTGCAGCTTCTTGTACCACCAATGCAATCTCCCCTATTCTGGCGGTTCTGGAAAATAAAATAGGCATTGAAAAAGGCCATATTGAGACCATACATTCATACACAAATGATCAGAATCTTGTAGATAATATGCACAAGAAATCTAGACGTGGGCGTGCCGCTGCACTGAATATGGTGATTACAGAGACTGGCGCCGGCAGCGCTGTTTCAAAAGTACTCCCCTCATTGGCCGGTAAGCTGACCTCTAACGCCATTCGTGTCCCCGTCCCAAATGGATCATTGGCTATTTTAAATCTTGAAACAAAATCTAAAATAACTGTCGACGAGATAAATGAGCTTTTAAGAGCGGCTTCATTTCATGGCGAGCTCGTTGAACAGATTAAATTTTCTAAGGACAATGAGCTCGTTTCTTCAGATATCATTGGTAGTACTGCTGCTTCAATTGTTGATGCCCCCGCTACTATTGTTTCTGCCGACGGCAGAAACGTCATTCTGTATGTTTGGTATGACAATGAGTATGGATATTCACACCAAGTTATGCGTTTGTCACGCCATATCACGGGTGTGAGAAGGTACACTTACTATTAACAGGCAATCCTAAAAGATATAAAAGGCGACGACACAGCTAGCCATGGTCGGAAGATTCTGCTTCCGACTTTTTTATATTTACATCATTGCCCTTAAGATATTTCATAATAATCTGCGTTGCACCGGCTTTCTGTAATACATACGCGCGAGCCAATTTGCCTGCTTCTTGACAAGTAGACTGATCCTGTAGTGTGCAAAATACGCTCTTCAGTTCTTTACTATTTGAAATAGAAAAACCAGAGCCATTTTCGACAAGATCTTTAGCTTCTTGAAATTTTTTGAAATTAGGACCAAAAAGAACGGGAATGCCATAAGTTGCCGCTTCAAGCGTATTGTGTATGCCTACACCAAACCCTCCCCCGATATAGGCCATTTGACCATAACCATAAAGGGAAGATAACATGCCAATATTATCAATAACGAGCACATTTGATTCCGCCAATACTGTAGAACTATAAGTTGCCATTTTGGAAAAACGTAGTGCCGCTGGCCAAAGATTAAAAATACTCGCCAGGTGCGATTCATTAATTTCATGTGGCGCTAAGATCAATTTATAATTGGAATAATCCTGAAACAATTCTTGCAAAATCTGTTCGTCTTCTGGCCAAGTACTTCCCGCAACCAAAATAGGGCGATCTCCGATAAACTGTACTATTTCAGGAATCATCTGCCTATTTTTAGGAAGGTTCACAACACGGTCAAACCGGGTGTCCCCTGCGAGGCTCGCATTTCTTATCCCAAATTCCTTTAGTAGACGTACACTTTCCTCATTTTGGACAAAAAAATAGGTCACATAACTTAAAATTTTTAGAAAGAAAGTTCCGTACGCTTGGAAGAAAATCTGTTCAGGTCGAAAAATGGCAGAAATTAAATAAAGTGGAATGGAGCGCCTATGTAGACCTTCAAAAAAATAATACCAATATTCATACTTGGTAAACAGAACAAAACTCGGATTTACAAGATCTAAGAATAACCGCGCATTCTTCGCTGTATCATAAGGGAGATAAAAAACGTAATCTGCCAGATTTGTATTTTTGCGGATTTCATAGCCAGAAGGGGAATAAAATGTTACAATAATTTTATGCTCCAAATAATAATTTTTCACCGCCTCCAATACTGGTCGCCCTTGCTCAAATTCACCCAATGAAGCAAAATGAAACCAGATATGTTTTTGGGAGGAATCAACCGTTTGTTTCATCTTGGAATACCAGTCTTTTCGCCCCTTTACCATCAGTCTTGCTTTGGCATGAAAAGGGGGCAAAAGACGCAGTAACAGTCCATAAAGAACGATTCCAATTGAATAAAGCAAACGCATGTTTTTAAAATAATGTTTATCTTAGTCAAAGATATTAAACCCATTTCATTAAAAGGAACCATTGAGTGGAAAATAAACATCGCAAGCGAATTTTGATAACAGGTGCAGCAGGCTTCCTAGGTTCCCATCTTTGCGATCGCTTTATTGCAGAAGATTATGATGTCATTGGGATGGACAACTTGATTACCGGAGACCTACAGAACATTGCACATTTATTCAAATTGGAAAATTTTGACTTCTATCATCACGATGTATCAAAATTTGTCCATGTCCCCGGACATCTGGATTATATCTTACACTTTGCGTCGCCGGCAAGTCCTGTCGATTACCTTAAGATCCCAATACAAACACTGAAAGTTGGATCCTTAGGCACGCATAACCTCCTCGGATTAGCACGCGCTAAACAAGCGCGCATATTGGTCGCATCTACTTCAGAAGTTTATGGAGACCCCCTAGTCTCTCCTCAATCCGAAAACTACTGGGGCAATGTAAACCCCGTAGGACCTCGCGGAGTATATGATGAAGCTAAACGTTTCCAAGAAGCAATAACCATGGCTTATCACAACGCCCATGGTTTGGATACCCGTATTGTCAGAATATTTAACACCTTTGGTTCAAGAATGCGCCTCAATGATGGTCGAGCTATCCCGACATTCATCGCTCAGGCCATACGTGGAGAGGATATCACCATTTTTGGAGACGGTTCACAGACACGATCATTTTGCTATATCGACGATCAAATCGAAGGCATCTATCGATTGTTGCATTCTGATTGTGTAAATCCCATCAATATTGGCAATCCCGACGAAATTACCTTGCTCCAATTGGCCAAAGAAATCATAGCATTAACAGGAAGTTCAAGTAAAATTACTCACAAAGCTTTACCGGTCGATGACCCTAAACAACGGAAACCCGACATTGGAATGGCTAAATTAAAATTAGCTTGGCAACCTGAGATAGACCGCAAAACAGGATTAAAAAAGACCATTGAATTTTACAAAGAGATTCCTTTGGAGAACTTATCACATAAAGACTTTACTTACTATAATCAACAATAATGAACAAAAAAATATTAGTCACAGGGGGAACGGGTTATATCGGTTCACACACAGTAGTTGAACTTCATCAAGCAGGATATGTTCCTGTTATTGTCGATGATCTATCGAATTCAAATATTAAAATTTTAGATCAGATCGAGAAGATTATTGGTGTTAGACCCGAATTCCATCAATTCGATCTTTGTGACACAGACAAAGTCAATGATTTTGTAAAAAACAATACGGACATTTCAGGCATTATCCATTTTGCGGCATCTAAAGCTGTCGGTGAATCGGTGCAAAAACCATTAAAGTATTACCACAACAATTTCTTTTCATTAATCAACTTGTTGGAAGCTTATCAAAATAAACCGATTAATTTCGTATTCTCTTCAAGCTGTACTGTATACGGTGAGCCCGACTACCTGCCTGTCGATGAAAGTGCTCCTGTTAAAAAGGCGACTTCCCCATACGGGAACACCAAACAAATCGCAGAAGAAATATTACAAGAAACTGCTTCGGCATATGACAACTATAATATTATTGCATTACGTTACTTCAATCCAGTTGGAGCACATGAATCCGCTTTAATCGGCGAATTACCAAATGGTGTACCGCAAAATCTATTGCCTTTCATCACGCAGACCGCAATTGGAAAAAGAGAAAAACTAACCGTTTTTGGGTCAGATTATGATACCCCAGATGGCTCTTGCATCCGCGATTATATCCATGTAGTTGATCTAGCCAAAGCGCATGTTGCAGCCATAAAATTATTGGAACAAGGTAACCCAAATGGAAAATACGATGTATTCAATGTGGGAACCGGAAATGGATATTCTGTTCTTGAAGCGATTAAAGCATTTGAAAAGGCCTCTGGACAGAAATTAAATTACGAATTTGGTCCTCGCCGTGATGGAGATATTATCAAAGTATACGGTGATGTCACTAAATCAGCCAATCAGCTGCATTGGAAAGCAGCTCTCGGCATTGACGAAATGATGGCCTCTGCTTGGGCCTGGGAAAAAAATCTACAGGAAAATCCCCTGGATTAAAAATAAAAAAACGTCCAATGTCGCCGACATTGGACGTTTCTTATTGCGCATTTTTCTATTGATGCCCGCGATTACGGATAATTAAAATCCTTATACAAACTCCTTATCTGAAATATATTCCATCAGTACACTAGCTCGGTCCCCAAGTTTCTTTTTTAGACGCTGCATTGATTTTTTTATGGCATCAGGAGTAACACCTAGGACATTGGCAACTTCCTTATTATTTAGTCCCAATTTCATAAGCACAATGACACGCAAATTAGATTCGGTGATATCGGAAAATTTAGATTGTATATCCTGAAGTAAATTTGGGAATTCTTTTACAATCAATAATTTAAATTCCTGCCATTTCTCATCAGTAATAAGATGCGACTGTAGCAACGTTTTTAGTTCATCACGGTCCTTTTCAACCACATTCCCTTTTTCCTCAAGCATCGCTGAAAGCACATTTATCTGTTCATTATTCCTCTTGAGGTAAGCGACATACTCTTCCACCTGGCTTTTGGAACTCACCAATTCCCTATCCAATTCAGCCTTCGTATATTTTAAATTAAGAAGCTGATATTCATAATCACGTATCCGTTTTCTAGCACGGGATCGTACAGCATTGTATATAAAAAAGAATAACACCAGTACCAATAAACTTACGATCAGCCATAGTCGTCTTTCCGCTTGTTTTTTCTTAATAACAGCTTGTGCCAGCGATAATTTATCGGCATACTTTTGCTTGTCAGCCATAAACTTCAATTGGGACAATACCGGATCGCCATCTAAAAAGCGTAAGGAATCTTGGAGGCGTTCAATCCGTCTTCGCGCATTCAGCTCACGCCCCATATCCCGGCTTTGAATAGCCAAATTCAGCTTGTGAATCTCTAGTTCAAGTATCGTCTTCTTATCGTCCGAACCAGACAAAAGAGATTCAGTCTCCGCTATCATTTGTCGGACATCTTTAGTTTCCTTACTCGCGATGGTTAAACGAATCCGCATCATTAAGGCAAAGATTGTGTTTCGGTCATTACCAAGAGATCTTGAAATTTCAAGATCCTTATCTAGCAACAATAAAGCCTTACGATAATCCTTCATGCCTTCAAATACCGTGGCCTGGTTACCCAAAATCTTTGCATAACGCAACGAATCATCTTCAGAAAGAGCCAGAGTTTGAGCCAGCTCAAAATTTCTCATTGCCTGCAGCGTATCCCCACCGCTCTTTAACGTCAATACACCTAAATTGTCTAAAATTTCGGCTTTTAATCTTGGTGAAATTTGTTCCTGTTGCTGCCCTAAATTTAGGTATTTGATTCCAGAGGTATAATCGCCTAAGGTTCCAAAAAAATAACCGAGCTTCTTATAGGTTTGTGTTAGGTCTAAAACAAGTTCTTTGGGGATATCTTCCAGCCCTTTTTCTCCTTCCAAGATAAAAGGTAATGCTTCGGAAGCTTTCAGACATCGATATAGATAAAATCCGTACATCACTTTAACCCAAGCTCGTACATTTTGGTAGCTATATCCTTCTTCAAGACCCAGGGCTTTCAAATAGTATTTGTCACTAAAACTATTTCGTGCACCTTCATCATTAAAAGACTGATCCGCCAGCAGACAATAATAAATTGCCAAAAGTGCCTTATCATTTTTTCGTACCGCTTGGCTAAAATATGGTGCTAGATATTTACTTAAGGTTAGACTAGAGGTTTGATACTTTTCTGATTCCTTGATAATTGTTTCGTAAAAGTTCTTCTCTTCAACCGAGGAATTGGAGTCCATTAGATCCATCCCACAGACAACATGACAAGGCATGATTGTTAGGAAAAGAAAAAATAGAAGAAATCGAAACATATCGGTACAGGCATTGAATTTCGCAATAAAAATAAAAAATAATTTTAATTAAATCACCATAAGACAAAATCAACTCGCACAAACCATCCCTAGGATTAGAGCATCAATTATGGACTTAAACTCTCTCCGCTTAATAAAAGAATACAGTTCCAACCACTCCGCTATTGTTGCAGCATCGAACAAAACAGGCACATATTAGAAATAACAACGTGCTATTCAAAAGGAAGCAAATCAGTCATTTCATATAGATAATTATTCAGCTTTAAAATGATAAATTCGATTTGGTGTAATTGCCTGCGTTAATTGGACATCGTATTTATTTTTATCCCAAATAACATCAATTGGGTCAAAAAAGGATAATCCAACACGCTGTACATCGACTCTACAACTAGCGAAAAAGCGGTCATAAAATCCCTTCCCATATCCCACTCTATAACCAAAAAGATCGCAGATTAACAAGGGGACTATAATCATATCAATAGCTGATGAAGCCACCTGAACACCCGATATTGGCTCAGAAATACCCCATTTATTCGTTTCAAATATGGTATGTTGATCCAATATATAGTGTTGCATCGAACAATCTTCAAAGTTAGATCGGGAAACAACAATTTTTATTTGCGGAAAATGTTGCTGTACATAATTGATAATTGGATAGGTATTCGGTTCGCGGTATTTTTCTATGGGAATAAAAATATGTAGAAACGCTATCTTTGAAAGATCAAGCTTTGTAAACTGAGAAAGGAGACGTTCATTAAGTGCAATTTCGATGTCAAATGGCAGCTGCAATCGTTTAATCTTATATTCCAATCTTAATTCCTTTTTTGATTTCATCTGTAAAATAATTATTTATTAAAATTAATCTCAATCCCCATTCAAAAGATCCTTTAGAGGCCATCATTTATGTCAATATTAGCCAAAAATAATATTCCTGCCATTCAATTGTATTTAAGGCAAAAAAGAAATTCTAATTCGAAACCGAAAAACTGGCACTCAAATCTATTCAAATACAAAAAAAACGGCCTTGTAGCGAGCGCTATCAAGACCGAATAATCAACCTAAACCTAAAATCTTTCTATTATTTTACGCGCTCGATATAATTACCAGTTTGCGTATCTACTCTTACTTTCTCACCTTGATTAATGAATAACGGCACCATAATCTCAACACCTGTCTCTACAGTCGCTTTTTTCAAAGCATTTGTAGAAGTATCTCCTTTTACAGCCGGTTCAGTATATGTAATTTCCAACTCTACACTTTTTGGAGCTTCTGCCATAATAGGCTCATCGCTTTCAAAAGCAATAATTACAGTCATTCCCTCTTTCAAGAAACGCGCTGAATCACCGAACAAAAATTTAGGAATATTAAATTGCTCGTATGTATTATTATCCATTACAACAAAGAAATCACCATCTTCATATAAATATTGATAATCGTTTGTTTCTACCCGAGCGATCTCTACAGATTCATCAACTCTAAAACGGTATTCAACTAACTTTCCAGTTTTAACATTACGCATTCTAGCTTGATAAAATGCACGTAAATTGCCCGGTGTACGGTGTATATATTCTTCTACGGATACTAGTTCTCCGTTAAATCTTAAGATATTTCCTGATTTTACCTCTGATGCCTTAGCCATTCTTTGAATTGAACTTTAAACGGTTATCTCATTATTGAGTCGTCAAAAGTACAAAAACTAATTGTGTTATTAAAATTTCATTCGCTACTTTTTAAAATCTACAATGGAAATAGTTTCATCGCAGAATTCATACTCTTTCTTTTGATTCGAACAGACAATAAATAATCTGGATGGCAACTTTGTACGATCTATCAAGCTAAGATACCATTGTTCACCCGCACTATCCAAATTACTTGTAGGTTCATCCAATAAAACTAGGTCAGATGCGGAACAGCAAGCTAGCGCCAGCTTTACACGCTGCCGCATACCTGATGAAAAAAAGCGTAGCTCTCTATCCAGCGCATGCTCCAAGCCCAAAAGTTTGACGACAGTTTCTTTATCAAAAGAAGGAAGATAATTTTTAAATTTGAAATGAAAATCAATCAGCTCATTTAGGGTAAATTCCTCGATCAGTTCAACATAAGGAGCTGCAAGAGATAGTTGCTGATAGATATGATCTAAAGGAAGGATTTCGTCTCCATCTGTGTAGATCAGTTCACCCGATGAGGGTGTCAAACTACTTGAAAGCACTTTTAGAAAAGTAGATTTCCCTGAACCATTATGGCCAAGGATGGCATAACTCTTGCCGGACTCAAAGGTATAGTTTATATGCCTAAAAATCCATTCATTGTTATACCTCCTACCAATATCTTTTAATGTAATTTTCAAATTCACTAGAATCGATAACGCGATTACATCGCTCTATTATTGAATCCTTTCATGATGCCCCGGCCTGAGTTCCGAATAAAATCCAAAATTTCATCACGGATTTCCGTTGCCTGATATTCCGCTTCTATAATTTCTATCGCTTTAGCCAAGTTTCTATTTTGGACAAAAAGAATTCGATAAAGATTCTGAATCTCGGCGATTTGCTCTTCTGAAAACCCTCTTCTTCTCAATCCAACAGAATTAATCCCCGCATAAGAAATCGGTTCACGCGCAGCTTTAACAAAAGGAGGAATATCCTTACGTACCAATGAACCACCGGTAACAAATGCATGCGAGCCTATTTTGACAAACTGGTGCACAGCTACCATTCCTGCAAGTACAACATAATCACCCACCGTAATATGTCCAGCAAGTGTACTATTGTTTGAAAAAACACAGTTATCACCTACTTCACAATCATGCGCAACATGACTATAAGCTTGGATCAAACAATTTTTCCCTATCACCGTTTTATACCTATCCTTTGTTCCACGATTGATTGTTACACACTCACGAATGGTTGTATTATCACCAATTTCGGCTGTAGTGATCTCCCCATCAAATTTTAAATCTTGAGGTTCTCCAGAAATTACAGCGCCGGGATATATCTTACAGTTTTTTCCAATTCGAGCTCCATCCATAATGGTCACATTTGATCCTATCCAAGTGCCTTCACCAATGACGACGTCTTTATAGATAGTTACAAATGGTTCGATGACCACATTTTTAGCAATTTTTGCCTCAGGATGAATATAAGCTAATGGCTGTATCATCTATACTACTTTAGTTGTTATTTACTCTTACGATCTGTGCCATAAGCTCTGCTTCACACACAATTTTCTCTCCTACCATCGCCACACCTTTCATTTTTGCGATACCTCTTCGAATTGGCTCCATCAGGTCACATCTAAAAATAACCGAATCTCCTGGAGTTACCTGGGCTTTAAAACGTGCATTTTCAATTTTAAGGAACAAGGTTAACCAATTCTCTGGATCAGGAACTGTCTTTAAAACCAAAATTCCACCTGTCTGCGCCATAGCCTCTACTTGCAAGACCCCTGGAAATAATGGTGCTCCAGGAAAATGCCCCATAAATAAATCTTCGTTCATGGTTACATTCTTCAAACCTACAACATGCGTCTCTGTCAATTCGAGGATTTTATCCACCATAAGCATAGGCTGACGATGAGGTAAAATTTTCATAATTTCTACCGTATCGTACAAGGCCGGCATATTTGGATCGTAAACTTTAATTTTTTTACGTGTTTTATCTTTCTTGATCTGCTCTTTTATCTTTTTTGCAAAGGCAACGTTTGCAGCATGCCCTGGTCGAGCAGCCATAATATGTCCTTTCAGAGGTCTTCCGACGAGCGCTAAATCTCCAACCATGTCCAACAATTTATGCCGGGCAGGTTCATTTTGATAACGCAATTGATTATTGTTTAATATTCCTTCTTTAGCAACTGCAACGGTTTCTTTATGGAAAAGATGCGCTAATTTTTGCAACTCCTCAGGAGAAGTCTCCTTATCCACGATAACGATCGCATTACTCAGATCCCCCCCTTTAATAAGTCCATGATCGACCAACATTTCCAATTCGTGCAAAAAACAAAACGTGCGCGAAGAAGCGATTTCAGATTTAAAATCCTCAATTGATGTGATCGCAGCATGTTGGCTACCCAAGACAGGTGAGTTGAAATCGATCATACAAGTCAACCGATACCCATCCATCGGCATGCCCAATATCTCAACTTTACGATCTGGCTCCGCATAATGGATATTATTGGATATCTCATAATAATCCCGATCAGCATCCTGCTCTTCGAATCCTGCCTCCTCAAGCAATTTTACAAAAATCGCTGAACTCCCGTCTAGGATGGGTATTTCAGGGCCATCAATATCAATCAGCACATTATCAATCTGTAAACCAATTAAAGATGCCATCAAATGTTCAATTGTACTCACACTTGCCCCATTCTGCGTAATTGTCGTCCCCCTAGAGGTATCCGTAACATTATCCGCATCAACCAAAATTTCTGGCTGCCCCTCTAAATCTACACGTCTGAACTTAAACCAGTGATTTTCCGGAGCTGGCTTAATGGTCATCGATACAATTTTCCCTGTATGAAGACCTACCCCCGAAATTTCAACCTCGTTTTTGATGGTTCTCTGTTTTACATTCATTTCTAATAACATATTTTTAAATCAAAACTTCTTTTGATAAAACATTCATGCGTTAAGCTATTTAGACCAATCTATAGAGCGAGGCTATGAATAATTGCTTCATCACAATTAAAGAACAGTTTATTTTCAATGAAAAATAATTATTTCAATTTTTTTTCTACTAACTTTTCTAACTCTTGGATCCGTTTTTCTAATTCAGGAAGACGTGCAAAAATCACATTAGAACGCAATTGCGGTTGGTAAGGCATCACTGGGGTACCGCCCCACTTTTTACCTTCCTCCTTAATTGATCTATTCACCCCTGATTGTGCCTGAATTTGAGATCCCTTTGCAACAACAATATGCCCAACAACACCAACCTGGCCTCCCAAAACCACATGCTCTCCAATTTTTGAACTGCCAGAAATCCCTGTTTGTGCAGCGATAACAGTATTCTTTCCAATATCCACGTTATGGGCAATTTGGATCAAATTATCCAACTTAACACCATCACGTACTATTGTAGCCCCCATAGTTGCCCGATCTATTACTGTATTGGCACCAATCTCAACATTGTCCTCCACTTGAACATAACCAATCTGAGGAACTTTCTTATAGGTTCCATCTTCTTGCGGTGCAAATCCAAATCCATCTGATCCGATCACAACACCCGAATGTACTACCACATTTTTTCCAATCTTACAATCGTGATAAATCTTTACTCCAGGATAAAGCGTTGTATTATCTCCAATCGTAACTTTATCTCCAATATAGACTTGCGGGTAAATTTTCACATTGTCTCCAATAGAGGCACCTCGACCAATATAGACAAATGCACCTATATACCCACCTTTGCCGATCTCAGCTTCAGCATGTATAAAATGAGGTTCCTCACGTCCACTTTTGTCAAGACGAAACTCGTTATACATGTTCAGAATAGTAGAGAACGCCGCATAAGCATTCTTTACCCGTATGATCGTCAATGTCGGTTTGGTCTCCTGGATCAATTGTAAGTCATCGTTAACTATTACAATCGAGGCGTCAGTAGTATAAATAAAATGCTCATATTTTGGATTTGACAAAAAAGAAAGATCGCCTTTTTTACCTTCCTCAATTTTGGCAAGGTTACCTACAGTAACTTCTGGATTTCCTTCAATCCGTCCTTCTAATAATGTCCCTATTTGTTGAGCAGTAAATTGCATGGTACAAATCTATGTTTTTTTATTAAAAAATAACTACTTGCTGGAAGTAATTGCAACATATCCCACCTCTTTTGGATAACACAAAGCATATTTAGCCACATTTTTCGACAATGCCTCTAAATTTCCGAGATCAGAAGCTCCGGCGATATCGACAAGTTCACCTGATTTCAACAATATTTTAATCTGATCCTTCGAAGAGTTATAGGCACGGTTTTGAATTTCCTGCGTAAACACATAATAATGAATATCCTCTTGAGCCACCCCCATTCTTTCCTGTACTTTCGCCTTCACCAAATCAATATATGCCGTTGTAAATGGTTTATCACTCATGATAGAACGATAAAGGTTACGTTTCATAACCCGTTGGCACATCTCACTTAAAATATGATCCTCATGATGCTCCCATGTTTTTATGGCGGACATAATATCCGTATCATCTAAACGAGTAAACCAATCCAAATGTAACGGGTCATCCAAAAAATTGTTTTTGTTGATCTGTTGATTTAAAAACCAATGAAACGCCGGTGTCGCAAAAAGCTTGCCGCCAGCAGCCGTCAAATATTTTGCCCGCTGCAAAATTTTAATTAGTAACTGTTCAGCACCAATAACGGTCTTGTGCAAATACACCTGCCAATACATCAGTCTCCTTGCAATAAGAAATTTTTCAACAGAATAGAGCGCTTTATACTCCACCACAATCTCATCCTCTACAACATGGAGCATTTTTATGATACGATCAAATGAGATGACACCCTCCGATACGCCTGTAAAAAAGCTATCTCTATTGAGGTAGTCCATTCGATCAACATCCAATTGGCTCGACACCAATTGATGAAGGAATTTCCGTTCGTATTTATTATTAAATATTGTGATTGCAAGGCTTAATCTTCCACCCAAATCACTGTTAATTCGATCCATTAAGAGGGAGGACAATAGCTCATGAGAAACACCTTCAATCAAACTATGCTCCAAAGAATGAGAAAAAGGACCATGACCAATATCATGGAGCAAAATTGCCGAAAGGACAGCCTCCTCTTCTTCCTCTGAAATTCTAACACCTTTACTCTTCAGAGTTTCCAAAGCCATAGACATCAAATGCATCGCCCCTATTGCATGCTGAAAACGCGTATGTAAAGCCCCCGGGTACACAAGATGTGTCATGCTCACCTGTTTAATATAACGGAGCCTTTGAAAATAAGGATGTTGTACTAGGTCAAAAACCAATCCCGAAGGAATCGCAACAAATCCATATACCGGATCATTAATAATTTTATTTTTGTTCAATGTGGCGATAAATTAATACTATCATCAACACTATAAATATGAAACCGAGCCCTTTAATCATGAACTCCTGGTTAACACTAGTATAAACTTAAAACAAAGATAGTTAGTTCATCGTTAAGAAATGTTAAAAATAAAATCTAAAGCACGATATTTGCTTATGTTAGCATTAGATCGCAAATCCGATCTCCCCCTACTAATAGACATATATAACAACACGATGCAAAAAACACATATTCTTTGGGCTGACGATGAAATTGACTTTCTAAAACCACATATTTTATTTTTAGAAAGCAAGGGATACAAAGTTGACACAGTCAATAATGGGAATGATGCCGTTGAAGCCTTTAAAAATGGTTTTTTCCATCTCGTTTTCTTAGACGAAAATATGCCTGGGCTTACAGGCCTCGAAACACTTGCCATACTCAAATCGATCAACCCTACTGTCCCTATTGTTCTGGTTACAAAAAACGAAGAAGAACATGTTATGGAAGATGCTATCGGCTCCAAAATAGATGATTATCTTATCAAGCCGGTCAACCCCAAGCAGATCTTGATGACAATAAAAAAGTTAACGGAGAACAAACGTCTTGTCAATGAGAAAACATCCATGGCTTATCAACAAGATTTCCGCAATTTGGGGATGATCCTGAATGACAATCTGGATTTCAACCAATGGTCAGAAGTTTACAAAAAACTTGTCTATTGGGAATTATCACTCGAAAAGCTGGAGGACAATAATATGCACGAAATTCTGACGATGCAAAAATCCGAAGCAAATATGCAATTCTCTAAATTTATAGAAAACAATTACATACAATGGATCAATCGCCCTGAGCATGCCCCCATCCTATCACACCAACTATTCAAGAAAAAAGTATTTCCGACATTAGAGGATGAGATCCCTACATTTTTCTTTCTAATAGACAATTTGCGCTTCGATCAATGGAAAATTATCAATGAGGTAATTACCGATTATTTTAGGCTTGAAGAGGAAATAAACTATTTCAGTATTTTACCGACAGCAACGCAATACGCCAGAAATGCCATCTTTAGTGGTTTAACGCCATTGGAAATGGAGAAACGCTTTCCAAAATTATGGCAAAACGACGAAGATGAAGGCGGCAAGAATTTATATGAGGATAAATTCTTGGAAGATCAGGTTAAACGGATATACCGCAAACCTATAAAGCACTCCTATACAAAAGTATTGACTCTAGAACAGGGAAAAGATGTTTTAGACAATCTCGGTAATTTAATGCACAATCAACTCAATGTATTAGTATATAACTTTGTTGATATGCTATCTCATGCGCGTACGGACAGTTCAATGATTCGCGAATTAGCAAACGACGAAGCTGCATACCGTTCACTCACTTTGTCGTGGTTTGAACACTCCCCGCTATTAGAGGCAATGAAATGGCTTTCACAAAAGAAAGTTCGTGTGATTGTTACAACCGACCACGGCACCATCCGTGTAAAAAAACCAAGTAAAATAGTGGGTGACCGAAACACAAATACAAATTTGAGATATAAACAAGGGAAAAACCTGAACTATATCGACAAAGATGTTTTTGCCATCAAAAATCCCCATGACGCACAGCTACCTAAACTTCATGTTAGCTCAACATACGTTTTCGCCAAAGAAGATTCGTATTTTGTTTACCCCAACAATTACAATCAATTTGTAAATTACTTTAATGGAACGTTCCAGCATGGTGGAATCTCTTTGGAAGAAATGATTATCCCCTTTGCGACATACCTACCGAAATAGTAATTTTACACCATGGAAATTATCGTAAATACGACAGCAGGTCTATCACAAGCTGCGCAGACACTTTTAAATAGTTTTCCAAAGGACCGAATTTTTCTATTATATGGTCCAATGGGAGCTGGAAAGACAACTTTTGTAAAACACCTGTGCACACAATTGAACGTAAAGGATAGCACCTCCAGTCCAACATTCTCCATTGTTAACGAATACGAATCTCCCACCGGGCCAATATATCACTTTGATTTCTACCGTATTAAAGATGAACAAGAAGCATTCGATTTTGGCTATGAGGAATATTTTTATTCAGGTGCATACTGTTTTGTGGAGTGGCCGGAGAAAATCCCAAATTTACTTCCTGAAGAAGCAAAAGAAATACACATCAGCATCATAGATGCAACAACACGGAAAATTTCGATTCGTTAACCTACCTTTTTACGCTTACTATGGCTCACTCATCTTGTCAATATATTCCATCTGATATCCATGTACCCGGATTAGCGGCCATACACGCCGAACACCTTAGCTTTTCCTTTCACGAGAACAATGTCCAGTTCGCTGTTGAAAACAGTTCTTTCGATATCGAAGAGGGAAAAATAACGGCTATCATTGGTGAATCCGGTAGCGGAAAAAGTACTTTGCTGAGACTTATTTATGGCTTATTGGAACCGACAGGCGGTATCGTACGCTACAAAGGTTGGCAAGTCCCTACACGTAAAGACAAGTTAATTCCCGGACACGATGCCATGAAATTAGTTTCACAAGGCTTCGACGATTTGAATACGTATGCCAATGTATGGGATAATGTTGCTTCACAATTACCCAATACAGATATTAAACGCAAGCAAGACAAAACAGCGGAAATATTGCAACGTTTACGTATAGATCACTTAGCCAGAAAAAGAGTAGCGGACATCAGCGGTGGAGAGAAACAGCGCGTAGCAATCTGTCGGGCGCTAATCAACGAGCCTGAAGTTTTACTAATGGATGAGCCATTTAATCAAGTAGATGCCTCATTTCGCGACACTCTACAACAGGATATAAAGGATATCGTTAAAGAAACTGGATTAACAGTCATTTTGGTTTCGCACGATCCAACCGAAGTACTTGCCTTGGCAGACAATCTGATTGTGATGAAAGCAGGTAAAATTTTGGATCAAAATAATCCGCATCTACTTTACAACCAACCATCTCATCCTTATACCGCTCAACTATTAGCAAAAAGCAATATACTACAAGTTGAGCAGGCTCAAAATTTAGGCATAGCTAGCGAAAAACCAATCGCGATCCATCAAGAATGGATTTCAATAAGTCCTTCAGAAGAGTCTACCTTTTTTGTAAAAGATGTCCGTTTCAGAGGTTTTTATTATGAAATCGTCGTCAGCAATAATGAGATTAACTTACACGCTATTATCACGTCCCAAGTAATTCCACAAAAACAACAGGCTGTTGATTTAACGATATCCCACTGGATTGCTTTTGACCATTAATTTGATACCCTACTCTTGTGTTTTTAGCCAAGACAAGAATGCGTCAAACCATAATTTATCAGAGGTTTTGTTAATTAATCCAAAACCGTGTCCCCCGTGCTCGAACGTATAAAGCTTATTCGGCACTTTTTCTTTATCCAGGGCAGCCATCATTCTATAACTATTTTCTATAGGTACGGCCATGTCATCTTTGGCGTGCACAAAGAAAACGGGGCAAACTTCAGAAGACACCTGCAAATTGGAAGAAAACAGTTTAATTAGATCATCCGATGGGTTTTCTCCGATGAGATTAATACGAGACCCTTTATGGGTTATATCATTTTCCATGGAGATCACTGGATAAATCAACCCAGCAAAATCAGGTCTCAATGAGATATGGGAAGGATTTGCGATGTAATCTTTTTTAAACTTTGTAATTAAAGTAGATGCCAAATGCCCGCCTGCAGAAAAGCCAATCACCCCCACTTTTCGAAGTTCGGGATGTAAAGCCCTAATCAATTGTATCGATCGTTGAGCATCTTGAAGCGGCCCGATTGATTTGTCGCGCATAATATTTGGAGAAGGCAACCTATACTGTAACACAAATGCTGAATAACCATTTTTTATGAGTTCTTTCGCAACAGCGTGCCCCTCGTGGTCCATCGCAATATGAGAATAACCTCCTCCAGGAATAATAAGTACAGCAATATTCTTATCGATTCCTTTATCTGGCGTGTAAGCGAACAGTTTAGGGACATTTTTTTCTAAACTTACAGCCTCTTTATCCGTGGCATTCGGAATGGAATCTGTATAAAGATTTATTGTTTCCTGCGCCTGAACGAAAGAAATCAACGAAAATAAAATCATAAAAACTTTTTTCATTAGAATAATAATTTATAAAGTATTTTTTAGCATATCAGGTTCTAAAAATTGCCTACCAGAAACCGTCGAGATTAATCACTTATAAAGAGGATACCACTAAAAGATCCAGATCTTTAGCTGTCATATTAAACCTGGAAGCCATATCTATATTTGTAAGATTACCTTGATATAAATAAATGGAACTTCTGATACCGGGATTCTTCCAAATTGCATTTTTCAATCCCCCGAGTTCAGCAAAATCAAGTAAAATCGAAGTAAAAATATTGCTCATAGCGTACGTCGCCGTCCGCGCTACCCGAGAGGCGATATTGGGAACACAATAGTGAATAACATCAAATTTCCGAAAAATAGGTTTATCGTGCGAAGTCACTTCAGAGGTCTCGAAATTACCGCCTTGATCAATGCTTACATCTATTATAACAGAATTAGGCTTCATTTTAGAAACCGTCTCTTCCGAAATCACACAAGCGGAACGTCCGTTACGAGCTCGTAAAGCGCCGATAACTACATCTGAACTGATAACGGCCTTGTTTAAAATAATGGGCTGGATAACGGAGGTAAATACACGGCTCCCCAGATTGTTTTGTAGGCGTCTAAGTTTATAAATCGAATTATCAAAAACCTTAACCTCTGCACCAAGCGCCAAAGCCGTTCGGGCGGCCTGTTCTCCAACGGTACCCGCTCCAATAATAACAACTTCTGTGGAGGCTACACCGGTAACACCACCTAGCATCAGTCCTTTTCCTCCAAATGCATTGCTCAGATATTCTCCTGCAATTAAAGTTGCTGTCGCTCCCACAATTTCGCTCATCGCGCGAACCACAGCTAGGCAACCGCCTTCATCTCTTAAATATTCATAAGAAATTGCTGTAATTTTTTTGTGCATTAATGCCTTTAGTACATCCAAGTTCATTAACGAGGGTTGCTGAGAGGACAGCAGCAGCTGCCGTTCTTTCATCAGCTTAACTTCACTGGCCGTAGGGCTACCAACCTTAATGATCAGATCTGCTTGGTAAACTTCTTCCCTCGAAGAAACGATACGAGCGCCCTGTTCGCTATAATGATGATCCAAAAAATTAGCTCCACTGCCCGCGCCAGTCTCTATGATTACTTCATGCCCATTTTCTACCAATAATGCAACCGCTAGAGGTGTCAAACAAATCCGCTTTTCCTGAAGCGAGGTTTCTTTCGGAATGCCTATAAATAAACTTTTTGCATTCCTTTTCTTCTCAAACAGCATCTCTTTTGGAGAAATCATAGCCTGGCTCGCAAGCTTTCCTAACTCATTCATCTTGTAAAATTGATCGTTAGCTAAAATTACAATAAATAATCAATCTTATCAAACGAAGATAAATTTGGCACCGCCCAGCTTTGGAATGAGACAAATTTATCTACATTTGTCTAAATTAATCAGATATAATACCATGCTCAGCAAAGTGAATATAGTGCCTCGATGGATCATTTTTTTATTGGATATCTTTAGTGTCTCCATTGCTTATCTGCTTGCAAATGTCATTTACTACGATTTTAATTTCGATTTTCTACTCGACATTGATTTTAGTATTCGTTACATTTTATTCATAAGTGTATGCTCTCTGTCATTTTACCTCTTCAAGATGTATACCGGGATCGTTCGTTACACAAGCGCCATCGATTCCATACGGATATTATCGACTATAATATTTAGCGTTTTCGTTCTCTTAGTAATCAAATTAGTGATCCAGGCTAACGAGGTTGAAAGAAACGTCCCAACCGCGCTCATTATCTTCTTTGCGCTCTTCTCCTTTCTTATTTTAACCGTATATCGAACGATTATTAAAATTTTCTTTTTATATACAAAAAAAGTCAACGGTTCCAGAAAAAAAACCCTGATCTATGGTGCTGGTGATTTGGGGATCGCTGTAAAAAGAACACTAGACCATGACGTACGCTCCAAAAATGCTATTGTAGGCTTTTTAGATGATAATGAGCAAAAGATCAATAAAGTAATTGATGGGACCAAAATTTACGCTTCTCAAAAGTTTAGTCACCTCATTAACACACTAAATATTGAAGAAGTCATCATCGCCTCCCACAACATCCCGTCAGACCGCAAAAATGAAATCACGGACGTTGCACTTGAAAAAAATGTAAATATCTTAACGCTACCACCCGTTAAGAAGATTATGAATGGCGACCTTAACCCTAATCAGATTCAGAAAATAAGAATCGAAGATTTGCTAGAAAGAGATCCGATTAAGATTAATGACGACCATATACTAAGCCAGACAAAAGGCAAACGGATATTGGTCACAGGAGCTGCTGGTTCAATAGGAAGTGAAATAGCTTCTCAATTAGGGAAATACGAACCTCAAATGATTATCCTTTGTGACCAGGCGGAGTCACCACTACATAACCTCCAGCTTGACCTTCAAGATGAGTTCCCAAATCAGGTATATCATACCTATATCGCGGATGTTCGAAGTACAAAACGCATGCATTTACTTTTTGAAACCTTCAAACCGCACTATGTATATCATGCAGCAGCATACAAACATGTGCCAATGATGGAAAACCACCCGCTGGAAGCTGTACAGACAAACGTCATAGGAACAAAGAATCTAGCTGATTTAGCCGTAGAATTCCAAGTGGAAAAATTTGTTTTTGTTTCCACAGATAAGGCAGTAAATCCGACAAATATCATGGGAGCAACCAAACGTATCGCAGAAATTTATGTACAATCATTAAATAATCATTTGGAGCACGCATCGGGCGGAAATGTTCATACCAAATTTATAACAACCCGCTTTGGCAATGTCCTAGGCTCCAATGGATCAGTTATTCCCCGATTTAGAGATCAGATTCAAAAAGGTGGCCCTGTAACAGTTACCCACCCCGAAATCACCCGTTATTTTATGACCATTCCTGAAGCATGTCGATTAGTTCTTGAGGCCGGAACAATGGGACAAGGCGGAGAGATCTTTGTTTTTGATATGGGGAAATCGGTAAAAATAGTTGAGCTCGCTAAAAAAATGATCCGCCTTTCAGGGTTTAAACCGAATGAAGATATTGAAATAAAATTCACTGGTTTGAGACCCGGAGAAAAATTATATGAGGAACTATTAAATGATTTAGAGAATACCTTGCCCACTCACCACGAGAAAATCATGATCGCCAAAGTCAGAGAAAATAATTATGATATCGTGTGTATAAAAATCGATGAATTGCAACAGCGCTTAGCGACACAAAACAAAAACGAAGTTGTATATCAAATGAAAATTATTGTACCGGAATTCAAAAGTAAAAATTCCATCTACGAACAACTGGACAAGGAAATTGAATTGTCAAACGGGTCGGAAAACTAAAGTTAAATTACTTTAAAATTTACAAAACACTTGCAAATTTGCTCGAAAAGTGTATTTTTGCAATCCATATTTTACTGATTAGTAATGTCTAAAAACACAAATAATACAAATCAAGGTTTCAAACCTTCAAAAGGATCTTTTTTTCAAGATAACCAAAAAAGTGTAGTGTTCATTTTAGGTGGTATCGTTGTATTGATCTTACTTTATTTTGGATATCAAAAGCTTTATCTAGATCCAAGAGCAGAAGAAGCTTCGAACCGTATGTACAAAGCAGAACAGCTTGCAACAATTGATTCTTTGCAAAACAAAGCAATCATGGGCGATGGTGCATTTCTTGGTTTTAAACAAATTGCCGACGAATATTCAAATACAAAATCTGCAAATATTGCAAATGCATATTTAGGCGGTTTATATTTGCGTCAAGGCAAATTCAATGAAGCGGTGAAAGCACTCGAAAAATATTCTCCTACTGGAAGCCAAATTTTAGATCCTTTGGTAATCGGTTTAACAGGTGACGCTTACTCAGAATTAAAAGATTACAAAAAAGCCGCGGACTATTATAAGCAAGCATCTGAAAAATCTAGCAACTCCTATACAACGCCACTCTTTTTGAAAAAATTAGGGCTTGTATACGAAGCACAAAATGATTACAAAAGTGCAGAGAATGCTTACAAAAAAATCAAAACAGATTTTCCAGAGAGCCAAGAAGCTTCTACAATTGATGGCTTATTAGGCCGTGTACAAGCACATCTTTAATAGAATAAATCTAGAACATAATAAAAAAGAGGCTATTTTATAGCCTCTTTTTTTGTGCCCACCTAAAATCACTATCTTTGTTACTATTATGGCAAGTAGCATTAAAAATTTATCAGACTTTTCGCATATCCAGGTTGCGGATGCAAGTCCATTCAAATTTGCAATCGTTGTTGCACAATGGAACGCAGAAATTACTGGTGCATTATTGAATGGTGCAATTACAGGTTTAGAAAAGCACGGCGCTAAGGAAAGCAATATAGAGGTGATCGAGGTTCCTGGGAGTTTCGAGTTAATTTCTGGAGCAGATCTAGCATTAAGAAATCAGAGTTTTGACGCCGTTATCTGCTTAGGATGCGTCATTCAGGGAGAAACTAGACACTTTGATTTTATTTGCGACGCCGTTGCAAACGGCATTGCCAATGTGGGGCTCAAATACAACAAACCCGCTATTTTTGGTGTGCTGACAACGGATAATTTGCAACAAGCATTGGATCGCGCGGGTGGCAAGCATGGCAATAAAGGTGAAGAAGCCGCTATTACTGCTATACAAATGGCTCATATTGCCAAAAAATTCTAGTTTGGTATTAATTTTGCCTACCATTCAATGATGAAAGGTATTTTTGAGCACAACTTAGAAACTCAGATACTGCATATTTTGAATAAATCGATTAATAAGATATTCACTTATTTTATTAATCGATTTTTATTTTTCACTAGCATAAAAATACAATCATCGAGCTGAATGCGCCCGATTCAGGAGTCGGTTGCTTTGTGATTGTTTCTTTAAAAATAGGATTATGAAAACATTATCGAATGTACTGTTGATATTTGTCTTTACTTTTTGCTGTCAGCTCAATGTTATAGCACAAGGTGATAGTCTAAACAAACAGGTATGGCAAAGTATCGGTGGCCAAGGTAAATGGGACTCTTTACAATTTCTAGCTTTCTCAGCAAAGGGAAATACGATTTCAGATCAAGTGTCCAATGATGAGCGAAAATTCTTATTCAATCGCTCAACCGGAGAATGCAGATTTGACGGCTATAGTGGAACAGATCAGGTAACTTATCTGTTTAATTTTAAAAAAAGTAGCGCGGATAAACTCTACATCGGAGGAAATTCGACGGCAGACGGTGCGGAACTTAGAAAATCAATCCGAGGCCAACTATTTTCCGACCTCAATCTACTCCTTTTACCCACCTTAATTGGACATAAGAATGTCACACTCAAAGGTCAAACCGATCGTTTCATTGGTGGACAAAAATTAACAATAGCGAATATCAGTTCGTCGGGTTCTATTTTTGGTTTAAAGATAGATGGATCTATTTACATAGATCAAAATACCGGCGAGATCACTTATTACGAATACACCGATAAAGGAGAGAAAATTGCTTATGAAGTAAGCAAATACAAGGAAATCGGGGATGGCATACGGCTCCCTAGTTTTTTTAACGCTACGAATAACGATAAGAAGACCTGCGTATTCTCCTCTATTTCTTCCTTTGTACAAGTAGAACAGAAAAAATTCACAGAACTATAATATGATTAATTGGATAGAATTAAATACAGAAGAACAATTACAGGAACTTTACCAATCCGATAAAGTCGTGGCCATCTTTAAACATAGCACTACTTGTGGCATAAGTAACATGGCCAAGCGTAGCCTGGAGCGAATGTCAGCTACTTCTGATCATGATTATGCTATTTATCTCTTAGACCTCTTACGCTACCGTTCATTATCGAATGAAATTGCTCAACGCTGGAACGTAGAACACCAGTCGCCACAAATACTGATCGTAGAAGGGAAGAATAACCGGTATGATGCTTCGCATGGTGATATTCAATTTGACGAAATTGAAAAATACCTGACTGCACTTTAAGGTTACCACCTGTAAATGCTATAAAAACCACAAAACTTATCCCAAGTGATCAACTGGTTGTATTTCTTGTATTGATCGCTTGGGCTATTTTAGGGTTATGAAGTAGCCAAGTGACTATTTATAAATTTCTACGGTAATCTTACCATCTTTAGTCACAGTTCCTCGATACATGCCGGCGGTATTAAAAGGCATAGCGACATGACCATCGTTGTCCAAAACAATCATCCCTCCATTGCCGCCCATCTTACCAATACCGTCGATCACTTCCTGACTTGCCTGAACAACATCTTCACCTTTATATTCCATTAATGCCGACACTTTATAGGCAGCTACATGACGAATATAGAACTCTCCCCACCCTGTACAAGAAACTGCACAGGTTTCGTTGTTGGCATAAGTTCCAGCTCCGATAATTGGAGAATCACCAACTCGTCCAAACTTCTTATTTGTCATCCCTCCTGTCGAAGTACCCGCCGCCAAGTTACCGTATCCATCCAAAGCAACACAGCCTACTGTACCGAATTTTGCATCTTTATTAGCCACCCCCAAACGCGAAACCTGTTTTTGATCATGATCCAATTGCGTTTTGGTACTGTCTTCTTTTTTAATTTTCTGTAGAGATTCCCAACGTGCTTCGGTCCAAAAATAGGAAGGATCTACGATTTCCAATCCCGCTTGTGCAGCGAATTGCTCCGCACCTTTACCGACCATCATCACGTGCTCAGATTTTTCCATCACCGCTTTCGCTGCTGAGATCGGGTTTTTGATAGTCGTAACCCCTGCAACAGCTCCTGCAGCCAAAGTCTTTCCATTCATAATTGAGGCATCCAGTTCATTTCTCCCATCGTGTGTAAAAACAGCACCCTTCCCAGCATTAAATAATGGTGAATCTTCCATAATATGTATCACAGATTCAACCGCATCCAAACTGCTGCCTCCTTGCTTAATTTTTTCATAGCCAACTTTGAGAGCTTGTCCCAATACGGTTTTATAAGCCTGCTCCATCGAATCTGTCATATTCTTTTTCAAGATCGTGCCAGCCCCACCATGGATAGCCAAGACAAATTCACCTTTAGCTGAGGTTGTCGATTTTACATACGATTTACAGGACATCGCCAACAGGCTTCCCGCCGTAATTATGACGCATATCTTCAGATTATTCATCTTCTTTCTCCCACCATTCTGAAGATTGTAAACCATCTATTTCACGACGGTCCTTTTTCGTAGGGCGTCCGGTACCACGATCGCGCTTTAGGACTGGAGCATGAAACACGGATTTAAATCCTACGGTTTCTTCTATAGGCGTCTGATCTTCATAAAATTGAACTGCCGTCTTCGCATCAACACGACGTTCTAAAAGACCAGTAACCTTTACCACTTTTTTCTCAATTCCCTTTTGGACATGATATACATCACCGATCTTGACTTCGTAAGATGGTTTTATATTTTGGCCATTTAGTTTCACTCGCCCTGCCTTACAGGCTTCTGTCGCCAAAGTCCTTGTCTTAAATAACCTAATTGACCACAGATATTTATCAATTCTCAATTTTTCTGATGTTCCTGCCATATGACAAAAATAACTATATTTTTAGAACCGATATAACCAAAATCAATTATAGAAAATTCCCCATACCAACTCCTGACTGCAAGCGGATTGTTAAAACGAGATCTGTATAGTGATGGTCCCTTTAAAAGATGCACTCAACGTGGATTCACTGTGCACACACTGTGGTTGCAGTCAGAAGTTGATCATAAGTTGGTAGGCTATTATTATCAGGGAAGTCTATTGCAAGGAACAATGGATAAAGTTGTTTTTAAGTCCAACTTTATCTAAGTTTGTACATCAAAATAAACTAATTCAAATAAGCAAACAAATAATATGGTAGAGCCACTAAAAAAATTGATTGAGGAAGCGTGGGAAGACAGACAATTATTAGAATATAAAGAATATACAGAAGCGATCCGTGCTGTTATCATGAAGTTAGATAGCGGGGAAATCCGGGTGGCTGAAATGATCGGGACGAGATGGCATGTAAATGATTGGATCAAAAAAGCCGTCATCTTATATTTTCCAATCAATGATATGCGTGAAACGACTGCTGGTCCTTTTGTGTTTCATGACAAAATGAAATTAAAAACAGACTACAAACACACGGGCGTGCGTGTTGTACCAGGAGCTTCCGCTCGTTTAGGTGCCTATTTGGCCAAAGGGGTGATTATGATGCCTTCTTATGTTAATATTGGTGCTTATGTAGACGAAGGCACTATGGTAGATACATGGGCAACTGTTGGCTCTTGTGCACAAATTGGTAAACATGTTCACTTAAGTGGCGGTGTCGGAATTGGTGGTGTACTGGAACCCGTACAAGCAGCTCCTGTTATTATTGAAGACAATGTATTCATCGGATCAAGAGCGATTGTGGTCGAAGGTATTCGTGTCGAAAAAGAAGCAGTATTAGGCGCCAATGTTGTATTGACAGCATCAACAAAAATTATTGATGTGACAGGCCCTGAGCCAGTTGAATATAAAGGTTATGTACCTGCCCGTTCAGTTGTAATTCCAGGATCTTATACGAAGAAATTTGCCGCTGGAGAATATCAAGTTCCTTGTGCTTTGATCATCGGCCAACGTAAAGAGTCTACGGACAAAAAGACGTCATTAAATGACGCATTACGTGATCACAATGTTGCTGTTTAACGTTAAAATTAGCATTAAAAAATAAAATGAGTGGATTCGTAGATCGAGAAGATTTGAATAAGGCCTTGGAGACGCTAAAAAATGGTGGACTGATCTTATACCCCACGGATACAATCTGGGGAATAGGCTGTGATGCCACCAATCCTGAAGCGGTAGAAAAAGTCTTCCAGCTGAAAGGAAGAGATAAATCTAAAAGCCTGATTGTCTTATTACATAACGACAATCAATTGGCGAGTTATGTCAATGAGATCCCAGAGGTTGCTTATCAACTTATTGAATATACGGAAAAACCCTTGACAATTGTCTATTCGAATGCCAAAAATCTTGCTCCCAACGCAATAGCGGAAGACGGATCAATTGGCATTCGGATTGTCAAACATCCTTTTTGTGAACAGCTTTTACAACGGTTCCGCAAACCGATAATCTCCACGTCGGCAAATATTAGCGGTGAACCCACAGCAAAAGATTTTGACGAAATATCTGATGCCATCAAAGAGGGAGTGGACTATATTGTCGCCTACGACAGAGATGTAGCAACAGATGGAAAATCATCTACCATTATGAAACTGGACCCAAGTGGTAAATTCGAATTTATTAGAAAATAGCATGAAAAAGATTTTTTTATTTTTTGTATTAGGGATTGCCCTTACCAACCTTTCTTCAGCACAGCAAAAGGACATTCCTTCAGCAAAGCCAGGTGTAAAATATGGAAAGGAAATCTCTGCTTCCCATGCAATATCAGTAGCAAAGCTTGAAAAAGAACTCAGCAAAAAAAATGCTTTCAACGGGAGAATAGAAGGCAAGGTTGTTGAAGTTTGTAAGAAAAAAGGTTGTTTCATGACACTGCAACGAGATGGTGAAGAGCCTATTACAGTGCGTTTCAAAGACTATGGTTTCTTTATGCCGGCGGATATTATTGGTAAAACAGTTGTCGTTGAGGGTATCGCAAAGAAAAAGGAAGTTTCTGTTGCTTCTTTACAACATGCGGCCAAAGATCTTGGCAAATCGCAAACTGAAATAGATCAAATTACACAACCAAAAAAAGACATTAGTATTATAGCTGATGGAGTTCTGGTTGTAAAATAAAATTTTCATACGCTTAACCTACTGTTGCTCTAATGAAAAGATTCCAAACGTCAGCTTGCCATTCTATACGGGTGGATGGGAATTTATTGACCTTCGAAAAACCTGTTATTATGGGGATACTCAATGTGACTCCAGATTCTTTTTATGATGGCGGTGACAATACAACAGTTGAATTAGCGGTCGAGAAAGCAAGAAAACTGCTACTTGAAGGTGTGCAAATTCTTGATATTGGTGCCTATTCCTCCCGCCCAGGTGCCCCGCTGATTTCTTCACAGGAAGAAATAGATCGCGCTATCCCCCCAATTCGCGCAATTAAGGAAGCATTTCCGGAAGCTGTTTTATCAATCGATACCTTTAGGGCAGACGTTGCTGCTGCTGCAATCGATGCGGGAGTGCACATCATAAATGATGTTTCGGGAGGCACACTCGACGATAACATGTTCGCTACGGTAGCCAAATATCAAGTTCCTTATATTCTCATGCATATGCGCGGTATTCCCGAAAATATGCAAGAAAAAACAGACTATACAGATATTGTAACTGACGTTGCCACGTTTTTAGGTGACCGCATTGCGACGCTAAGAAGTATGGGGGTGAAAGACATTATTCTTGATCCGGGCTTTGGTTTTGCAAAGACAGTCGAACAAAATTATGAGTTGCTCTATCGTGTCAATGAACTTCACTACTTCGAATTACCGATTTTGGGCGGAATATCCCGTAAATCGATGATCTATAAAAAAATTGGAATCACAGCCCAAGATGCATTAAATGGTACGACTGCTCTAAATACCTTGTTGCTCGAAAGAGGTATACAGCTACTCCGGGTACATGACGTAAAGGAAGCCAAACAATTAGTTGATCTCTTCTATACATAGTTCCAAGTATGGAGAGACCTATTTATAGCGGAGATATACCTGTATTTTTTTAACTGTTACATCGGTAAGTCAACACGCTCCCCATTCTTCCAATAACAAGGTCTGTAGCTAGCGGGGACATTTCCAACTGCTCCCGAAACATAAATATCATCTCCATCTACATATATCCCGAAAGCCTGGGCACGGTCCTCAAGTTCATGAAGTTTTCCATTTTTCCAATAGCATGCAGTATGTCCCGTACTATTAGAATTGTATTTATTGATTAGTCCTACGGCATACACATCAGAACCCGATTTGGTGATTTGCCAAACCTCTCCGTAACGTTCGTCCAACACAACCGGTTCTTCATTTTTCCAATACACGGGCATACCACAAAGTCCACCTACATAAAACTCATCCGATCCTGACGCATAGATCGTACTGACGCCTTTAAAATAAAGCACATTCTTGGGAAGTGACAACAATGTGAACGATGAATTACCATCCCATACAAATGGTGTTATGGGGCGCAAAACCTTTCCCGTTTCAGAGGAAGTGATTTCCCCTAGAAAACCACCAAAATAAGGCCTTCCACTATAAAAATCAACAGCGGAAATATTCCCAATGTTATCCCCCTTCATACTTATCATGGTATTGTCTTTATAATAGAAAATCTTACCATCATTTGCCAGGCTCCCTTGATTAAATTGATAGTTTTGGAGCGTACCATCTAGGTTTTTATAAGTATAAACAGTTCTAGATTTCTTGTCTACGGATTGTCTGTAACCAGATTGATTTCCGACAAGTCCCGTAAAGGTAGCTTGGTTCGAATTGTCTCCATTGACCCAATATTTTGTATTCACATTTCCTCCCTCAGCCCTAAAACCGCTGACGAGCACATTTCCCTTATTGACTAAAATAGAATATCCCCCAGCTAAAGGGCCTTTGTCATCATTTGAGTTGCCTTTTTTACAACAGACTAGTCCTCCTATAAAAGCTAAAAAGAAGAATGTTCGGCACAACACGGAAGAGATTTTCGTAGAAATACTGAAAAGGTTCATAATCGTAATGCGTTTGTTAAACGGAATAATTGAAATTAGTTCTTTTTCTTCAAATAAAAACGATGTTACTTCCGGATACGCTACAGATATTTCTTCTGCATAGTTCTCTTTCATCGGCACCTATGGTGGGTCAATTTATTTACCTACAAAGGCAGCATCGCTTAATGTTTTAATAAACGCGACGATATCCTCCTTTTCGGCTTCGGTCATAGCAATCCTATTGCCATTTTCTTTAAGCAAAGGATCTAAATTAGCTGCATCCAATACCCCATTATCAAGATAGTCCAAAACCGACCTTAACGTTGGAAATTGGCCAAAACTTCCATAAGGAGCCGTATATTCGGCATTTCTTAAAGAAGGTACCCGAAAAGCCATGTAATCAGAAGAAACTCCTGTTACCCGCGCTCTTCCAGCCTCCTCCATATTTTTGTTTAGCGGAAAGCCTATATTCCTAAAACTTTGGTCAGTAAACAATTCCGTCGCATGACAACTGGCGCACTTTAGCTTAAACAACTTGTATCCACGTTCTTCTGTTTCCGTAAACTTTTCTCCTTCATTTCTTTTCACTTTGTCATACTTGCTATTCGCTGATACTAAAGTGTACTCGTATTGTACGAGGCTTTTATAAATCCGATCAGGCGTTATCCCCCCATCACCAAATGCCTTTTTAAATAAATCTTTGTAATCATCATCGCTACTAATTTTACTGATCACCTCCAAAATAGAGGAATTCATCTCCTCATGCGTGATGATGGGTACCAATGGTTGCTTTTCTAATTCAAGAATGTTACCATCCCAATTGTAAAATTTCATAAAGGCCAAATTCTGTAAGGGCGGTGTATTCCGCAATCCAACGCGATCGTATATACCTATCGCTTGCATTTTTCCATCTGAAAAAGCAAGAGAAGGATTATGGCAGCTTGCACATGAGATCGTATTATTACCACTAAATCGTTTCTCATGAAATAGCTTTTCACCCAATTCGACGCCATATTTTGTTGGTTTATTATCACTTACAGAATTATTCAGCTTGGGAAAATCTGTTGGTATAAAAAAAAGAATCTCGGGATTATCAGTGTTATCCGACACCAAACTATCCTCATCATGACAGGATAATATGAATAACAACATAAACAATATCCCGACCACCATTTTCATCTGCATAGCTATTATTATAAAATCATCATGGATAGCCTATACTCAAACCTGGTATAGGCTATCCGTAGTGATCTTTATCTGGTTACGTTAATTTTTGACTTTTTCTATAGCGAACATTCCAACGCGATCTTCCTTACCGTCTCCGCCGAGATTATTGACATACGTTACCATGACCTCCATTCCTTCATGTTGTTGTGGTGCTGTCTCATATTTCTCATCGATAATGATCTTATTATTTCCACTGAATAGCTTATCAAAATCTGCCTTAATCGTAATCTCCGGATGGTTACCACCAACGACAAGTCTTGTATTTAAATCCAAGGTGATATCGCGATAAGCATCTATCCCCTGTACATAGGTATCCGGTTGCCCAGACTTTCCATTTAATGTACTTCCAGTATGAATCGTAAATTTCTGATGATTACTCTCATAAAAGCCCTCCAATTTGGCAAAACGATAGCCCGTCGCCCACTGCCACATCATCTCCGTATCATTGGCTCCCGCAGCCGCATAAAATACAGGGAACCTAAACTGATCTAGGGTGTTTAGTTCCTGCTTCACTCCAAATCCAAACTTAAGCTGTTTATACTCCCCTACAGGTATGTCGGCCAACGTATAGTCCAAGCTCGAAAGCTTTGCCTGATTGACCACCGTAGCCCCCTTGTCTAAGTCATTTACATGATAAGGAATTTCAGTCCCATCAGCCTTAATAAGCCTGATATTGCTAATTACATACTTAAGCTCCGAAAATTGATGCACTTGCCCATTCGCCGAGGTATTCGTTGTAGCCGCAGGAGATTCAGCTCCGCCTAAGACGATTGTCGTATTTTTAAATGTATTGTTGAAATGCAAATTAACATTATTGGCAACATCTTCACTTTTACTGCATGAAATCATGACCAAAGAGATCATCATAAGTTTTATTGTATTTTTTTTCATTTTATACTAAGTTTTAAATTATTAAAAATTGATTTTTAAGGATGTAAACATATTTCTACCCATGCGTGGTATATTTCCCCAATCTGCATAGGTACTATAGTATTCATTGAAGAGGTTCTCCGCACCGACCTGAAACGTGGCATTTAATTTTCTAATATGGAAGTTATAATCTGCCGAGACATTCCAAATCTTATAGGATGCAGTTTGGTCCTCTCCATATTCAGGACTAAAATTGACCTGACTAAAGTCCCCATTCATTGAGGTCTGCACACCGATCATTTTGTATCGGTAATGCAGTGATGTTTGATAACTCAAGGGACGTATAAAAGGCAGATTTCCGCCCATATTGTCTTGCCCTCTGGCATAAGTAAGTACAGCTTTCCAATCTAGATCGGGCAAAATCTGATATTGCGCATTGAGTGCCAGATTAAACAGCGTCGCATGATCTAAAGAGGTATAGCCTTTCACGCCTACCGATTGATAGTTCATGGGGCTACCCAAACTCAAAATCCGGCCAATAATGTAGTCTTGGATAAAGAAATAATTGGCCTTGGCTCCAATGCTTAACTTTCCGGCCTTAAATCCTGCACTGGCATTGGCTTCATAAGAAACTTCATTTTTTAAATTCGGATTTCCGATATAGTCATAACGATCGAAACTGTTATAGATGTAATAACCATACGCTTCCGAAACAGAGGGAGCACGATGCCCAAACCCTGTACCTAGGGAAAGGTCAAACTGACCAATATTTAATTGATAGCTGGCATGTAGGCTCGGAAGAACTCTATTTTTCTTTTGCGGGGAACCGGGATGAAATATCCAATTGAATTCAACGTATTTCGAATAGTTATAGTTCAAACCCAATGAACCTCCAAAGACAAGCCTGCTAATATCGGACAAATCCAATGAGTTATTGATGGCTACACTCGCGAAACGGGTGGTCACCCATGGCCAGCTATACGCAAACATGGTTTGTTTGGATCGATCCTGCGGATACATACGCATCTCAGCTATAGACAGATTATCGTAAGCATTTACTTGTATTTCCGAAGAAAAACGATCTTTCTGCAGACTAATTTTGGATAAAAGACCGTAAGTCGTACTCCAACCTGGCATATCCATATGGACCAAATTCTCCGGACGAGTTGTATCATCCATATAATGTTCAACTGCATTAAAATAAACTTTAGTGTCCCATACTTTTACCAAGCCCTCTTCAAACAACTGTTTGTATGCAGCGGAGGTGATGATCGCTCTGGATAACGATAAGTCCATTGGTAAAGCAGGAAATCCCACATCTTTTGCCCGATCAAAAATCGCATCGACCCTAACAGCGGAGAGCGGGCTTGTTTTATAGGCCAAGCCCAACGACGCATTGAATTTATTATATTGCGAATGCCGTACTTCATCGTCATTTCCATCATAATAATTCCCAGCCTTCCGGAAGGCAATACTTCCATCTGCCACAAATTTGTCACTTGAGTAATATAAATTCCCAAGATTGAAAGTCTGCTTATTATTGAATTCAAAACCTGTCTGATAGGCTCCGCCAATTTTTTTCTGCAGACCAAACGACGTATTCCTTCTTTTTAGATCTATACTGCCAGCGACCGTAGCACCATGCAGATTACCTTCCTGCCCCGATTTAATATCTATCGCAGCAAGGTTATTACTTTCTACATAAGAGGTTATCGGGTCCATTTTATCCGTACATGCTCCAAAGACATGCATCCCATCGATCGTAATTGTCGAACGCTCGCTACTCATATTATTGAGTAGGGGTTCCCAAGCGTAGGCACCACGTTTGATAAAGCTAATATTACTTGCAGAAGCCAAATATTCATCCACAGAGACCGTCATCTTCAGATCGTTTTCAATCCTCTTTTTGGCAGCTGCATTGACTGTAACCTCCGCTAGACGTCTCGTTGTATCGCGAGTAACAGGATTGTTTTGTCCGTGTACGTTCCATCCCAAAGACAACATAAAGAGAATAATACTTATCTTCCTCATAGCCTCTAGAATAGAATATCAATGTATAACTCGCTTTTACGACCTTCTACCCCCGGTGTAAAGTCCTTAGGCACCTCAGTTCCTGCTATCACCCTTCCATTTTGGTTGACCAAAATAAAATTCAACGTCCAATTACCTGTCATTGTATAGTTTACAACGCCATGGTACAATCCGTCGGCCTGTTGTACCAAGTCTTTATTATTGGGCGAAGAATGGTTGCCCATCGAAGGTTCAGGCATACGTGGATCTAACTGCAAGGTATATCCATTGACTGTTGTATAAGACGATTGTGCAGCGTCTAATTTATAAATCCCGGCGACCAGTTTATTTTCAGAAACAGTTGGTTTCCAAGGAGCAATCAAGGCGATTAAATACTGTTCGCCATCTTTCCCCGTTAAGGTGGTTATGTTACGATTTTTATTTACCTGCGGCTTTACAGTTATATTCTGTGTAGCTGTGAAGGTCTGACCGCCAATTGTAAAATCGATTTCCAAACTCCAGTTTGCTGCTGCAGAACTTTCATCTGTAAACACACTGTAACCGGAAAAATAGCTTCCATCCAACGTGTAGTCCATTACGAACTGGTGCGGACAAACAATTTTCATTCCTTGCACATTGGTTTGGATTGGCAGCAATTTGACTGTAGAAACGGCTACAGGTTCATTATTTTGCTGTTTATTGATTTTCACGCGGATATCATTATAACCGCGATACAATACCCCGCCTGGGGCTTCAATACGAACATTGTACCCTGAAGAAATAAGGCTTGTCACTTCTTTAAACTCCGTATTCTCTTCAACAGTATTTCCCCGTTCGGCCTCATAATCTGTCTTTTCCTTGGTACAGGCGACTACAAGAAGGCCTATAATCGCGATATAAAAACCCGCTTTTTTTATAAATAAATCTCTCATCTATAATTTTTCATGTGTCAGGAGGCTTTTCGATTTATTTCGTGAGCTCATAAGCTCGGTTTCCTCATGAATATTCATGTACAATCTGCTTTTTGTATACATGATCTCATTTCACTCGGATTGAATAAATCATGCTGGTATCCTATATGACGAATGGATATATTTTTTCTATCGAAATGAAACCATACTGTTGATTTTAAACAGATTACTATCCACGATCAACATTCAAATGATTCGGACCCACATCGCGATGTAGCCCAAATAACCATAACGGTTTCATTGAAATAAATACTAAATAAGCAACTTAATCGGAGGATTGATTAGTTTGACAAGGCATCGCTAAATGCATTTTCACAACGCAATTCTAAAGCGAAGCGAACGTTAGCGTACACTGTAAACCATCATCAGGGATTGATTACTTATTCAAATAAATCACTAGCTGGATTTAAACCAAAGGGGGGTGAAATATTGTAAAGATGGGATTATAGGAATAATCTTTTTTATATACTGGAAGCAGGCGCTCCACAGTGTCTTCATAAAGAGCCGTGTTTTTAAACGTAAAATCTTGCGTATTATTTATAAAAACAACATCAATAATACGGAACTCAAGATTTTTTTGTTCCTTTTCCTCATGCTCGCGCATTTTCTTCATCAAAATACACTGCCCTCGACAGGCAAGCGCATTATCGTTAAAACGATTGATACATTCGTAACGTGCGATATAATCTCGATTCAACTCAAAGACTGTCCATAGCCATACCGTTGAGAAGCTCTGCAGGAGCATCAAGGGTAATAGAATCCATATAAACAGTTTGATTTTCATTCGAATACTTTATTCTCAATAGCAGTTTACATCAGGAAGATTGCTTCTTTATTTTGTACACTGACCAACTCAAGCTCATAATAATTCGTCCTGAGTTTGGGCAAATATAACAAATGAAACTTGGAATAAACAAATTCCATTAGAAAGAAAAAGTCCCAGATAGAAAACTACATGGGACTTGAAAAAATCAATCTTTATTATTTTGTCGCAATCGTCAAGACAGCTTTCTTATTGCCTGCAGTTAAATCCAATGTAAAAACATAGGTTTTACCCGCCTCTAAAACTTTACCGGTTTTGATACCCAGATTGCCTGAATCACGACCATTCTTGCCATCCCCTACAAAAACGATATCACTTGTAGTCGTCAGGTCTGTACCCCCAAATTCACCTCCCCATCCTTTTTGATGGAAAAATTTGAAGTTGATGTTATCAGAATTTATAGACTCTCCTGCCTTAACAGTTATCTGGTATTTCTTGTTACCTAGTGGAACTAGACAAAGCGCTTTATCCGTGTTCCAGCCCACCTGGTTACTGGATACTTTAGGCTTTCCAATTCCTTCACCAATAATCCAGACAGCCCCAGATCCATCATCTTGGAGTTTTGCCAAATCATTGCCTGTCATCGCCTCAACCACAAAGTAATTTAAGTTGAAGTCTGCTGTAACACGGTATTTTCCAGTTGATCCTTTAAACGATAGGCTTCCATCGGCCGCTTTGGTAAAGAAATCTGGATCGATCCACCAATCTTGCAGATCCGCAATTCCTTCAAAAGTCGTCGTTTTCCCTTGAGCCAGCTCGATTTCAACTTTAGCATGTTTATCATCCAGTCGACTGAACTGCGATCCATTTAATAGTACAACAATAAATGGAGATGCCTGAAATGTCAATGTATTAAATTGAATTGGATATACACCAGAAGTCGAATTTGAAAATGGAATTTCAGCGGTAGAACCTAAATTAATGGCATTATTCACCCATCCAAAGTTCATCGCATTGCCTTGTGTACCTACTTTTGGCGCTTGAATATAGCCTTTTACCTCGGCTGCAAAATTCTCTTTTGCCGCATATTGATTACGCCCTACCTTTTCCATGCGATAGGATTTGGACTCTGTGACTAAAGTTAAATATGGAAAATCGGGTCTGCTCAGGTTAATATCAAAAGTTTGTTCCGTTATTTTTTGGCTAATATTCTGTACGACAAACTTAAGGGTTGCTTTTCCATCAGGAATATCTTTCAAGAACGGAACATAAATCTTTCCCGAGTAGTCTCCATTTTGTTTGGTACGGATGACGGTTTCTGTTACTTTATCGTCTGTAAAATACAATTGTGCTTTAACTGTAGACAACGCAACTTCACTATCCGACACGTGCACCTGAAATTCGAGACTATCCCCAAAATTTGCAGCTGAAATGGGTGATTTCAATTCGATTTTAGGATCCCCTATTTGATAGGTATATTTTTCATCCTTTTTACAAGAACTGACTGCGGCAATAGCAGCAGTTCCCAATAGCATATTGATGAGATATCTTTTCATTTGTTCATAATTTATGCGCTATCCATGTGATAGCGCTTAGGTTTTATCATCCTCCAGTTAATAGGTCCAACGGTAAGAAACAACCGACTTGGCTGGTACATCATAGCTAAAATGATGTTTACCATCTGCCAACGTGATTTTACGACTATCGCCAGATTCGTTTAACAGAACAACAGCATAGGTCCCATCTGTATTTTGGAACGCAGTATACACAAGGCCTTCCGCTGTGTAGCCAGAAGTACCAATCCGCGTTGCTCCTGATTTGACCACCGAAGAAAGATGACCAACAATATAATAATGCGAATTGCGTGTTATATTCTTATAATTTGCCTTACTGATATCCACTGCTCCGTAACACGTCTGGCAGCCTCCTTCGCGATTAGGCCCTTTGTCGGTATCTAACATCAAATTCCAAACGATAACACCCTTGCTCCAATTGTTTACAGTACCAAGTGCGACTTCGCGCATATCCTCCATTAATCGCTTTTCGAGATTCCGGCCATCATTCCATTCTCCAATGGATGTTTCTGTAAATATCAGCTCCTTGTCTGGGCGTTGATTATGAATATCTATTAGCTCCGCTTTATCCCCACCATAGTTATGGTATGCAGCTCCAGCGAAGAAAGAGGCCGCTCCGGCATCGTTATAGATCTTTACAGGGTAATCAGCCTGATCGGCAATATTATCATAATTATAATTATGATCAAATGCATATATCTTTGTTGATAAGTTAGCTGCTTTTAATTGTGGCCCCAAAGCTTGTTTGACAAAAGCTTGTTGTTCTTGCCAAGACATATAAAGCGAAGCGGAATTTTTCCGGTTCAATGGTTCATTTTGAACAGTAATCGAATAAATATTGATGCCTTCTTTTTTCATTGCCTGAATCCATTGAACAAAATACCAACCGTAATCTTGATAATATTTTGGATTTAACTGACCACTGGTCCATGAATCAAAGGGCTTTAAATCTGTCAGGTTGTTCACTTTCATCCATTTCGGTGGAGTCCAGGGTGAACCCATAATTTTTATGGACGGATTGATCGCAAGTATTTCTTTCAGCACTGGAATGATATATTGCGTTTCTTCCGACTGTAGCCCAAAATTTTGCTTTCCTTCCTTGTCCCAACAGGTATACTCACTCAAAGAAAAATCAGAACATCCAATGGCAATACGGATATAGTTCATCCCCATCCCATCCTTATCGGAAAACGTCTCCGTGAGGAATTTCGTCCGGTCTTCCTGATTCATTTTCATTAGATTGTAACAGGTAGAACCTGTAATCGCTGCACCGAATCCGTCCATCGTCTGGAATTTTTGCGTAGGATCTATCGTAATAGTATTCGGAGACATATTGAATTTGGAACTGAAGTCCACAAAGCGTTTTCCAAAATCCACAGACCGGCTACCTGTTGTTGTGTAGATAGTTACATCGCCACTTTTTTTAATATCTTCACCTTGTGAAGGAGTATAGCTGTCACGGTTACAAGATGTTGCCGTTATCAAACAGGACAACAAGAATGTATATATCATAGTTGTATTATTATATTTCATCTGTTAATAATTTTTTCCCATCCATCGGACGGAACTTCCCATTGTTAAATCAATTAATAGCCAGGATTCTGAACTAGATTAGGGTTCTGATCAATTTTTGGTTGCGGAATCGGCAATCGGTATGAGTTTTTCGTGAAGGGATACACCTGTGCTTTTCTCCCTGCGTCTTTTGCATAAACAGCATTCATAACGGACTCCACTTTGTCTAACCGCACCAGATCAAACCAGCGCTGTCCTTCAAAAGCTAATTCCAAACGGCGTTCCTTCAAATATGCTTCGAATAAAGCATCTTTATTTGAACGAACTGCAGTTGCCAATTTCGGCAATTTAACACGAGTGCGAATTCTATCTATAATATCGGCAGCCCCCGATAAATCTGATCCTTGTTGAATTAATGCTTCCGCTTTTAACAACAATAGATCGGCATAACGAAGTTTAACAATGCTATTAAATGCAGACCGCAGCTTAAACATAAATGGGTAATTATTTGAAGGATAATAATTGCTCCAGGTTGTCGAATAATAGACGATCGATTGCCCCAAACGGATTTGATCACCTTCGTTGCTATAAACCTGTATCAAATCTCGGGATGGAGTCACCCATTTTGCCCATGTGAAGTTATTATCATAATTGGACAAATCCCTTCCAAACATCCAAGTCGCCCAATTGCCGCCCCCTGAAGTGAACTGCGCTTCCAAAATAGATTCCTTTGTATTACGTTGCGCAAGATCCGTATTACTCGCATTCATCGCATATAAATCCGAATAATTAGGATTTAAGTCAAATCCATCCGCAGTCAATGCATCGACATATTGAATAACTTTAGCATAATCCCGAATTGGTTTTTCGGCATAGATCTTCGCTAACATCGCTCGTGCGACCGATTTGGTAAATAAGGTTTTGTTCCCATTATTATTAGCAGGTGCATCAGCTAATCCCTCCATCAGATCTTTTTCGATCTGCTTGTAGGCCTCCTCTTCGGTCGCCTGTTTAGGAAAATACTGCGGATAAACTTCCCCTACATTATCACCCGTGATATCAGGTGCGATTGTGGTAATGACAGGGACCGATCCAAAGATGCGGACCATATCAAACATCGCTAATGCGCGGAAAAGCTTAGCCTGCGCTTTATAGGCTCTAATTTCCGTATCGCTCACCGATTTATCAGCTACACTGTCGACATAAATGATCAGTCGATTTGCCCGTCCAACATCTTCCAGATACCTTCCCCAATCCCGGTCAACTACGGAATTAGATCCTTCAATCGAATTATTCTCAAAAGGTACAACTTCTGCTCCGGTCGTTCCTGCATAGGAGTTATCGGCATGTGAATCGCCAATTAATAACAAATCAAGATACCAATGCTCCTGCCTGTCTTTCATCTGTTGGTAAATTCCAGCCAAATAGGTCTCAACCTCAGACTTATTCTTGAAAACAACCTGAGTTCCTGTTTCTGTCTTCCCCTGACTGACATCCGAATAATCTGAAAGCGGATCACGGTTCAATGAACAAGAAAATAAAAACAAAGAGCCAGTTAGCAGAGAAAGAACGTTACTTATATATTTTTTCATGATACAGACAATTAAAACTCAATATTAAGACCTAAAACAAATGAACGGTTCTGTGGATAGGTCCCCCAATCAATACCTTGGATTCTAGACTCAGATCCCCCAGAGAACTGGTTTACTTCGGGATCCATACCCGAATATTTTGTCAACGTAAACAAATTACTTACAGATAGATAAGGCTGGATTTTATTGATACCAATGCGTTTCAGTCTCTCCGGAGAGATGGAATAGCCCAAGGAAACATTTTTCATACGTAGATAACTTCCATCCTCAACAAAATAGGTTGAATTTTTCATGTCAAAGCCAGCCTTAGGAACGTTGGTAATTTGTCCCGGTACCCTCCAGCGATCCAATACAACGGTCGTTTGATTTCGACCATCATACATACCTTCTGTTTCCATGCGACTGGCATTGAAAATATCGTTTCCATAAGTTCCCTGAATGAATATGCTTAGATCGAAATTTTTCCAGGAGAAGCTATTTGTCATACCATACACAAACTTTGGAAGCGGATTGCCGATATAAGTACGGTCACTTGATGAAATCTTTCCGTCGCCATTCAGATCGCGATACATGAGCTCGCCGGTTTCAGGGTTTACCCCATCTGATACATAACCAAAGAATCCTGCAAGCGATCTTCCCGGTTCATTCTTCACCACAAAATCATTGACATAATCGTTCGTCTTGACATCGTAGTACACTTGTTGTAAATCCAATTGTTTCAGTTTATTTCTGTTAAATGAAATATTAAAATCTGTATTCCATATAAAATTACCGGTCAGATTTTTCGAATTTACGGCAAATTCAAAACCATGGTTGCTCAGCCGGCCACCATTTCTCTGGATTGTGGTTGCTTGCTGTCCTGCAGGCAAGCTTGCATTCATTAAAAGATTCTTCGTGTCCTTATTATAATAATCGGCACTGAACGTTAGTCTATTGTTTAACATCGTGATATCTAAACCGATACTCGTTGTACTTGTGGTTTCCCAAGTCAAGTCGTTTGCCCTTAAGATCGTTGGTTTATTGATATTTGGCACCGAATTGTCCTTTCCCTCTACAAACCATTGTTGACGTTGAATACCGCTCAATTGAAGATAAGCGTAATCACCTAGTCCATATTGATTACCTGTCTGTCCCCATCCCCCACGGATTTTAAAGTCATTTATCCAATCTACGTCTTTCATAAAATCTTCAGAAGAGATTCTCCAGGCAGCTGAGACAGAAGGAAAGTATCCCCAGCGACGTTCAGGACTCAGCTTCGAAGAGCCATCGGCACGCATATTCGCAGTCAACAAATACTTACCATCGTAGTTATACATTGCACGGGCGAAATAGGACATAATTCCCCAATTGGAAGCAGAGGATCCTGTTCTATCCCAAGAGATCTTGTTTGCCGCATTAAGGGTCTCAATGATTCCGTTCGCATAATTTGAACCATAGATGTAGCTTCTAGAGTACTTAGAGTCTGTCCAAGAAGAACCGCCCATTACTTCTAGATTATGCTTACCAAAGCTTTTGCTATAGGTTAAGATATTATCCCAGGTCAATACAGTATTTGTATTGCGAAGATCAGAGGCTTCCCCAAATTGATTTCTTCCCCATGCTGTCGTCCAAGGATCCAAGAAGGTCGTCATCACACCAGATCTTCTATCAAATGAAAATGAAGTTTTCCAAGTTAAGTTGGGCATAAAGGAAACCAGTGCACTTCCTGTAGCAACGAGACGATTTTCTCGGTTATTATTATTTCTTGTCCTTGCTAAGTTTTCCAAAGGACTGGTAATGTTGTTGATACCATAAAAATTATTATAGAATCGATCTGGATTTGCTGGATCCCATACAGGGGCATAGGTCGGTGTTGTAATCACTGAGGTCACTACCCCGCCACGATTAGACCCTAACCCAGATGTAATTCCATTGTCATTGTTATCGGAATAATTGATATTCGCATTGACCTTTAGCCATTTCCGAACTTGGTTATCAATATTAGCACGGAAATTATACCTCCTAAAGAAGGAACCTTGTAATGTCCCTTTTTCATTCAAATAACCGCCCCCCAAATAGTAACGAAGTTTCTCATTACCATCTGAAACTGACAGTTGATGATTTTGCTGAATACCTGTTTTGTAGGTTTCTTTAAACCAGTCTGTCTGATCCAACAACCCTTCCGGAAGGTTGACAAGACCTATCTCATCCTGTAAATCTTTATACTGGCTAGTATTTAAAACTTTGACAGTGTTATTGACAACATTGGCTGTCCATTGTGTTCCAAGTGTAATTTTTGCTTCACCAGCCTTCCCTGATTTTGTCGTCACGAGGATCACACCATTTGAACCACGAGAACCATAAATAGCCCCAGATGATGCGTCCTTGAGGATTTGGATATCGGCAATATCATTGGGTGACAAGAATTTAATATCTTCCACAGGAACTCCATCTACCACATACAAAGGAGTAGTATTGCTATTAAAAGATGTTATACCCCGGATTTGAATCTGCGGGGCAGAACCTGGCTGGCCATTTGGCTGAATAACAGTTACACCAGCAGCCTTACCCTGAATGGCTTGGCCAAAATTAGTAACAGGTCTCTTTTCCAAATCCTTGGTAGATACAGAAGAAATTGCCGTCGTGACATCCTTTCTTTTTACGCTGCCATAACCGATGACAATGACATCTTCAAGCACATTCGTAGAAGAATTTAATTGCACAACCATGGTACTGTTGGCAGGCAATTCTTTGCTGTCATAACCCACAAATGTAAATTGAAGTATGCTGCCTGTGCTTACGGAAATTTGAAAACGACCCTCCCCATTACTGGAGACAGCATTGTTACTTCCTTTCTGCGTAATGGTCACCCCAGAAAGAGGTTTCTGATCTTGGGCATCCAGGACTCGTCCACTGATTTGAATTCTGTCTTGTGCAAACACAAAATTCACCAAGGTAAACAAGAAAGCCAAGCCCATTGAAAAGGCTACTTTTCGAGTAAAGTAAATCATATGAAATAAAAAAATTGGTTATTGTTTAATCTTTTGGTTATTCCAAAATGGCAATGAGTTTCCCCTCCTTCATTGCTCAAAACAAAACTAAGATCACCAAGACGGAGAAAAAAGGCCTAGTACTCAAAAAGTACCAGATAAAAAACACAAAAATCTAATAAAGAGCGTTTTATGAAATAAACTAACCTTTAAAAAGTACCTAAATGAGTGTATAATAGTCGTTAATCAAGTCAATTTACACGTATAATCTAACATTTACGGTCGATCAATCACCGCAATTTGACATACAGCAGCTTCAAAGGCATCCCGATTTCCTGCGGCTTTATTACGTACCTTTGTTCTGTAATTATAAACTGTCCGTAGAGAATAGCGAAGGAAGCTTGCAATCTTTACAGAGTCATCGATCCCTAATCGAATTAAAGCAAAAATTCGAAGCTCAGTATTTAACAGTTCTGTCTTTTTGGGATAAATCTTCTCATCATCCTGAAGCAAGGCATTGAATTCATCAACAAAAGTCGGATATAGATTTAAGAAGATACGATCAAAGTTAACATAGAGCTGCTGCACCTCTCTTTCCTCCATTTGCGTAGACTTCAGCTGCTCTCTCAACGCGTCCCATTGTTGATTTGTAGCCTTCTTTAATAGTACTTTTCTAATATCTTCCATTTTATCGATGTAACTCGAGCACATATCAAAAAATTGAGCAATATATTCTTCCTTAATATGGTTGGATTCCGACAATTTAAAGTTAGTTTGATTGATCTCATTATTCAATGCGCGAAGTTGCTGATTGCTGGCCGATAATTCCGATCGTATTCGCCTCAAATGCTGCACTTGCCTGTAAATAATGACAAGTCCAATAATAACACCAATTAATAAAATACTAACGATAACAACCAAAGCAACCAATTGTGTGTTCTGGCTGTTTATTTTCTGCTGATAGGCCGCATTGATGATCGGATAAGAAGAAGTCCCCTCGATAATACGATAACGTACCTTACACAACATAGCGTCATCGATCGCTTTTTCGATAAATTGAAATGCGCGATCGAAATCCTGTTGATCATAATAAGTTAATGCCAGATCATGAAAGGAAGCGTTGTCGCGGTTTGCCATTTCAATATCCGCACTGGCCGATATGGAAAGATAATAAATTTGACTTTTCGTATCCTTTTCATATTTATAGATTAGCCCCAGAAAGTAAGCAATCAGCGCTCTTTGCTCAATATCTTTTTTATTCTCCTTCCAAAGGACCAAGAGTTGCTCTTTAGCATGCTCCCGATTACCGTTAAATAAAGTTTTAATAGCAATTGCAGTACGGTATTCTAAAGAGGATTTTGGCAAAACTGTTAACAGCGAGTCACGATACCGTTCACTCGCCTGATAATACTCGGGGCGATTATTGCTCTGACCATAATGGCTATAGAATGAACTATAAGTATCATAATATTTTGCGAGGAGATCCTTGCCAAGCAGAGACGGCTCAACTGCTCCCAACAACTTTGACGCCTCTATATACCGTCCGATGGTAGAATATACCCAAGCTAAATCCAAATGAATCACGGTTTGCAATGAATCATTATTTAATGGAGCCAGCTTCTGACATAGTAAAATATAAGAAAGCGCCGCGTCCGAATCAAACTTCTTATAATTTTCAAAAATTTCGTAATTCTTCTTCAAAAACTGAGCGGAATTGCCTTCCAGTGCCTTTGCCTCCTGTTTTAACTTTTCTAGCTTATCCTCTCTGTTCTTGACATAAATCTTCTGATTTTCCATCAGATATTCCAGCCGCTGTAAAACTCTGCTACTATCGGGTTGCTCCTGGGCTAATAGACTAAAACTAAGATGAGAGAAAAGGATAAAAAGAAATATGCGCTGCAACATAATCGACTCGGTTCAAAATAGTGTCGACTAAACTACATAAAAATAACAACAAAACCTTCATGACTTCGCAGGAACCAATAGCAAGTATAACGAAGAAGGTTCTTTCTGGCCTATAACATCAGAAACTTTCAAAAAAAAAGAGGACATCTCACGACGGCCTCTTTCCCTGACCCTCTAAAAGGATCTAAGAATTAACATATTAATTCTTTATCGCATGAAAAATAGTTTTCTGTTTTTAATCTGTCTGATTTATTGCCAGCCTCCTCCCAATGCTTTGTAAAGCAGAATCTGATTCAATGTATTCTCCTTCTCTAATTCCACTTTACCTATTTGAGCTTCGAGAGACTCTTTCTGTGCTGTTACAACATCTAGCGATGTTACCCTTCCTGCGATAAACAGTTCTTGCGCAGCCTCTATGGAAAGGTTCAGTGCTTGAACATGTTCATCGACAAAGTTTCGTCGCTTACCGATAGCCTCCTGCGTCATGATCACATTGGAAACTTCGTTATAGGCATTTATAACGCTTTTTTCATAGTCCACAAAAGCAATTCCATAATCTGCTTTTGCGATCTCATACTGCGTTTTCAACTGTCTTTGATTAAAGATCGGTAGTGTGATACCACCAAATAAATTATAAGCAATAGATTTATCAAGATTGAATAACTTGTTGAAACTAAAGCTTTGCAATCCGATAAAAGGGCTTATAGCGACAGAAGGTAGAAAAGCCAAACGTGACGCTTCCTGATTATTTGACGATGCAATCACTTTCAGATAAGCAGCCTTAATATCTAGGCGTTGATTAACCAAATCATCTGGTGTACCAAAACTCATCGCATAATATAAATCTGTATTTTCAGTATATGCACTTCTTACAATAGGTTGATAGAATCGTCCCAATAAACCATTGATGTGATGTTCCCACAGTGCGATCTCCTGAATCATCTGTTCCTTTGCTGCTTTCGAATTGGCCAGTAGCGCTTTAAATTGCTGTACAGAAAGTTCAGTGGCATAACCAGCATCCTTTTTTACTTCAACAACTTCCAATGCATTTTTGTGTAACTCAATATTCCGATCATAGACTTTGATCTTCTGATCCAAAGCAATTAATTCATAATAAGCAGTGGCAATATTGGATACCAATTCCGTTTCTAATAGACGCTTCCCCTCCTGCTCCGCTAAAAAGCTAAAATAAGCAGCTTGCCTCTGGCTCCTTAGCTTGCCCCAAAGATCAATCTCCCAAGAAGAACGAAGTCCAATAAAATAGTCTGGGATAAATGGTTCAGGTAATTTCTCATCACTTTTCAAATTCTCCGAAAAATTTGAATCGTAGTTACCTATTCCTGATTCCGTATAATGTCCATATTTTCGTATTCCTCCTTCTACGGCGGCCTCTACAGTTGGGCCTAATGCGGCCTTACGCTGTTTAAAATAAGCTTGTGCAGATGCTAGCCGTAAAATTGATTGACGAATATCCAAATTGTTCTGCAGAGCAGAATCAATCAAAGAAACTAACTTTGGATCTTTAAAAATTTCCTTCCATGATCGACCGCCAACATTTAAACTATCTGGTGAAACATCCTTGGAAAATGAGCTTGGGACATTTACTTTCTGCGGCTGAAGAGATTTTTTTGGAACTGAACAACTTCCAAGTAAGATAAGGGCAGCGATTACTAAAGAAGCTTGTTTTACCACCTGTTTTTTGTTATCCTTTTTTGAAAATAAGACGACCAGTCCCGGAATGACAATAACCCCGAGGATCGTCCCGATAAGCATTCCCCCTACCGCAGCAGTACCAATACTTCGATTCCCCAAAGCACCTGCTCCACTCGCCATCATCAGTGGTATCAATCCTGCAATAAATGCAAAAGAAGTCATTAATATTGGTCTTAAACGCGCTACGGCTCCTTCGATCGAAGCGGTCACAATATCCATTCCTTGTTTATATTTCAAATTGGCATACTCCACGATCAGGATCGCATTTTTGCCCAGCAAACCAATGAGCATGACCAATGCAACCTGTGCATAAATATTGTTTTCCAGTCCGAAGATTTTCAGAAAAATAAATGCACCAAATATTCCCGCCGGAAGACACAGAAGAACTGGTAATGGCAACAAAAAGCTTTCGTACTGCGCACACAGCAGTAAATAAACAAACAACAGACAGAGCGCAAAAATATACAAAGCCTGGTTCCCTGAAATTTTCTGCTCCCGCGTCATACCGGACCATTCAATACTATATCCCTTTGGAAGAGACGACGCTATTTTTTCCACCTCTTCGATCGCCTGTCCAGAACTGAACCCGGCCGAGGACTGCCCTGTAATCATCGCCGAACTAAACATATTGTAACGGGTAATTTGTTCTGGACCATAAATCCTTTCCATCGAAATAAAAGCGTTGTAAGGCACCATTTCACCAGTTTCATTTTTTACATACAGACGTAAAACGTCTTCCGGTCGCTGCCGGTATTCAGGGCCTGCCTGTACCATCACTTTATACATTTGTCCATAACGGATAAAATTCGTAGCATAAAGACTCCCCATTAATGTTTGCAACGTATTCATAGCATTCTCTACCGATATCCCCTTCTTCGCGGCCATATCGTAGTCAACCTTCAACATATACTGAGGAAAGTTCACGTCAAAACTGGAGTTGATATCCTGAAGAACATCACTTTTTTCCATATCTTCCATAAACTTTTGTAAAACCTCAGCCGTCTTATTGAGATCCTCATTACCACTACGGTCCAATAAACGTAATTCGAAACCCGAAGAGTTACCAAAACCGGGAACTGTCGGCGGCGGAAAAAAGTCAATCTCTCCATCAGCAAAATCTTTTGTTTTATCGCGCAATTCTTTAATGACATCATCTACCGTTTGATCTCGCTCTTTCCAAGGTTTAAGATTGATCATCCCCATCCCATAGGAAGCACCTGATACTTCTGTTATGATACTGTACCCCGACAATGTAGACACCGTTTCAACAACATCCAACTGACGAGCAACAGAGTCAATTTTATCCAGCACACGCTCCGTACGGTCTACTGTAGCCCCAGCAGGTGTTGTCACGGCAACGTAGATCATGCCCTGATCTTCCGTTGGAATAAACCCAGATGGCAATATCGCGCTACTTCCCCAGGTGGCCACAAAAAAGACACCCAGCAAAAGCAAGGTCAATCCCCTACGGGCACTGGTTTTCACCAAAATCCCTTTGTAACCAAAGGCTGTTTTATCATATACTGCGTTGAATTTTTTAAAGAAACGATCGAGCCAATTATTTGATGGTTTTCGATCGTGAGGTGATTTCAAGAAAAGCGCACATAAGGCAGGGGTCAGCGTCAATGCGTTAATCCCAGAAATAACAATCGCCGCAGCCAATGTCAACGAAAACTGTCGGTAAAAAATCCCTACTGGCCCAGATAGAAAAGCAACTGGAACAAATACCGCAGACATGACTAGCGTAATAGCCACAACAGCACCCCCAACTTCTTTCATTGCCTCCAAAGTGGCCTCCATTGGCTGCAAATGCTCCTCCTCCATTTTGGCATATACGGCCTCTACAACTACAATTCCATTATCCACGACAATACCAATAGCCAGTACCAAGGCAAATAAGGTCAATAGGTTGATCGAAAATCCAAGCATCTGCATAAAAAACAATGCCCCGATCAAACAGACGGGTACTGCTAAAATAGGAATTACCGTCGCCCTGAAATCCTGCAAGAAGATAAACACAACAATAAAAACCAAAAGGAAAGCTTCTAACAAAGTCTTGATAACAGAAGAAATTGATGCATCCAAAAAACGGGATACATCATAACCCATGGTATAGGTCATACCTGTCGGAAACTGAGTTTCTTTTAATTCAGCCATCCGGTCTTTTACACGCTGAATAACCTCCTGGGCATTTGAGCCCGGCAATTGCTTCAACATAATGGAAGCCGACGGACGTCCATCGGTTTTGGATACCATCTCATAATCCAATGAGCCAAATTCAACATCAGCAACATCCCTAATACGGATTATGGATCCACTAGCATTCGCGCGTATAGGTATATTGGCATATTCTTCTATTTCAGTAAATTTTCCCGGATAACGCAGTACATATTGCTGCATATTGCGCATTTTATCCGAACTGATACCTGTCTGTCCGGGAGCAGCCTCAATATTCTGCTTTCTTAATGCAGCCACGACGTCTTCAGCAGAAATATTATACGCTGCCATACGATCCGGTTTGACCCAAACACGCATCGCATAATCCCGCATTCCCATGATCTGTGCAAGACCAACGCCTTCAATACGTTTCAGTTCCTTTAGAATATTGATATCGGCAAAGTTGTAAATAAACCGTTCATCTGCAGTTGCATCGTCAGTAAAGACATTCAGATACATCAACATCGAGTTGACCTCTTTTTCTGTAGTTACCCCCGCTTTGATAACCTCCTCAGGTAATTCGTCTAATACGGTAGTAACCCTGTTCTGTACGTTTACAGCAGCAATATCCGGATCCGTACCGACTTCAAAGAAAATCTGAATCACTGTGCTTCCGTTATTAGTTGACACCGAATTCATGTAGGTCATTCCCGCAACACCATTGATTGCTTTTTCCAACGGAATGGCTACTGCATTTGTACTTACCTCTGCATTTGCTCCTGTATAATTAGCATTTACCACCACCGAAGGTGGTACGATATCAGGAAATTGTGTAATAGGTAACGTAAACAGAGCCAGCAATCCCAAAAGCGTGATAAACACCGAAATGACCAACGATAATATGGGCCGTTTTATAAATGTTTCAAACATAATCTATCCCTCCGTTACAGCTTTCTCAATTTTGGATTAATCTTCATTCCGCTACGTAAACTTTGTACGCCCTCGTACACCACTTTGGCATTCGGATCGAGACCGCCCTCGACAATGTAATAATGCCCTACACGTGGCCCGGCAACAAAAGGTGTCATCTTCACCGTACTATCGCCTTGCATAGTATACACATATGTTTTATCCTGAATTTCAAATACTGATTTTTGATGTACAAAAGTATGCTCACCTGTTTCCATCGGAACAGCAATTTTACCTGTTGCCCCATGCTTTAGAATATGCGCTGTATTAGGAAATTGTACGCGAAGGGCAATAGACCCCGTATTGGCTTCAAATTCACTTTCTACCAGATGAGCTATCCCCTCGTGTGGATACAACTCCCCATTTGCCAGAATTAATTTGACAGATTTTTGCGTTTCCTTGCCATTCAGCTTGTCGCGCATCAGTGCCAGATATTCCCTTTCAGAAATATCAAAATAAACGTTCACTTTACTTAGATCAGAGATTGTGGTAATCAGACTTCCTTCTGTCAATAACGAACCTTCTTTTAATAAAATCCGGTCTATACGTCCATCAAATGGAGCTTGAATAACTGTATAGTCTAATCTTGTTTGGGCTTGATTAACCAACGCACGAGCCTCCTCGATTTTGGAATTGGCTGCCTTTAACTGTATTTTCAATAAATTATACTCAGAAGAGCTCACGATATTCTTGTCAACCAATTTTTGTGTCCGCTCCATTTCCAGTTTAATCTTTTGCGCTTCCGCAATAGCATTGTCATACTGAGCTTTGGCTTTTGCAAGTTCCGAACGATATTCTTCATTGTTATATTTAAATAATACCTGTCCTTTCTTTACCCAAGCGCCTTCATCTACATAAATTTTATCTAAAAAACCGTTCAGTTTCGACCGGATCTCGACATTTTTCAAGGCCTGGATATCAGCAATATATTCCTGATAAACAGTTGTATCCATTACAATTAGTGGCGTGATAGGAATATTTTTAATCTCTTCTTTTTGATCAGCGTTAGCGTTGGAGGAGCGGCATGAGGCCAGCATCCCTACCATACCTGCGAAAAGGCACAGCATAAGGAATTTGTTCATAGGGGAATAATCTTCTTTTTAAAGGTCCTATAGAATACCTCGTTGATTTTCATCAATGTCGGTAGTCTTAGACCGGGGTATTTCATAAACGATAAAAAATGTAACGTGTTAAATCCTCCTCAAGAAATTCAAAGTCGAAACTTAGGAGAATGTGCGAGATGGAAGCGACAAAGTCTATATAGCAAAGAGAAGATCTCTGGGCTTCAATAGCTTAATATCAAAATAAAATAAACTGGGTGCAGCTTCCGCTAGAAAATTTAGGGAGCGTAACTAGAAGGGTCGAAAACGGGATAAAAACCGGTAGTATCCCGGCAAGCACAAAGTTTTAGAGCGATAAAAAGGGTGTTCATCGTCCTTGGCAAAACATAATGCTGTAAAGACGATCCCAAAAACAAAAATAAAAATTGGTAATACCTGACTATTGAGAGAAAATATGCGATAGTCATCCTGCAATAGTACCTTTTCTTCTTGGGAAGAATGAATTGGCTCGAGATCCAATACATCATCCAAAAAATACTCCACGATGGTCTCACCTGCATGCAAAACCTGTCCCGTTGCCGAGGAGAAAGACTCATAGGTCAACAGATTAAGGTATGCAAAGAGTGTTAAAAAATGAAATATTTTACCTAACATATCGAAATTCCGAATCACAAAGGTATGACTTTAAATAACCAAGATTATTTTATTCATGTAAAAAAACCATGACAGCCCGAAATTTAGCCGTCATGGTTTTTCAAAAACGAAGTAATTTTTCTGTTATTAACCTTTAAAGGATCAATTAAACAGTCGACACAATTACTTACACCTAAAGGATCATCATTGAATTCATTATTGTCTATCAGAACTCAATCTTTATTTTCCTTTTGTTTTTTCATTACTAAAGGAATAAGGAGCATCCTCTTTTTTTGTTCCCCTATTTCTATTCGGTGTGTCACTCATTTTAAATTCGAGGTTAGCACCCTGCAATAAATCACTATATCGAATATAATTGTGACCATAAGGTTTTCCATTCCAAGATAACTGATCTACGTAGACCTGATTTGCTCCATGCTGTTTAGCTTGGATATGTACTTTTTTCCCATTCTCGAGATGTAGTGTCACTTTATCGAATTGTGGTGAACCAATCACGTATTCGCCCGAGGCTGGAGAAACAGGATAAAATCCTAACGAAGAAAAGACGTACCAGGCTGAAGTCTGTCCATTATCTTCATCACCACAATAGCCATCTGGTGTTGGCAAATAAAGTTTATCCATTATCTTACGCACCCAATATTGTGCTTTCCAGGGCTCTGCAGCATAATTATACAAATAAGGCATGTGTTGAATAGGCTGATTTCCATGCGCATACTGCCCCATGTTCATCACCTGCATTTCACGCATTTCGTGGATCATACCACGGCTTTTCATCCCTTCATAACTCGGGATGACGAACACTGTATCCAACATGGATACAAAAGACTTATTGCCTCCCATTAGGTTAATCAGCCCCTGTGGATCATGGAATACACAAAAGCTCCAATGCCATGCATTGCCTTCCGTATATTCCCGTGACCAAGCACTTGGATCAAAATCCGCGACGAATGATCCGTCAGCTTTTTTCCCACGCATAAGTTTTGTACTTGGGTCAAACAGATTTTTGTAGTTCATCGCTCGCTTTGCGTAAATGGCCGTTTCAGCTTCCGGTTTACCCAGTGCTTTGCCAAATTCATAGATACACCAGTCATTGTAAGCATATTCCAATGAACGTGCTACATTCTGATCTACCTTTACATCGGCAGGTATATAGCCCAATTTATTATAATATTCATAACCAAAGCGTCCTGTCGAAGAGTGTTTCGGATAAGCACTATTGGCCCCATGCTTAAGTGCTTCCCATAACAGCTCTTTATCATAACCTTTCCGATTAGTAATCAAGGCATCTGCAACAATAGATGCTGAATTGTTTCCGATCATCGATGCACGATGTCCCGGTGAAGCCCACTCAGGGAGGTAACCACTCTCCTTATAAGCATTGACCAACCCTTCCTGCATGCGATCGTTCATGGATGGATATAATAAATTCAACAGCGGGAACAGACTTCTGAATGTGTCCCAAAAACCTGTATCTGTAAACATTTCACCTGGTAGGACCTGCCCATTGTAGGGGCTATAGTGAATCCGCTTACCTGCTCCATCAATTTCAGAAAAATCTCTCGGAAAAAGTGTTGAACGATAAAGGCTGGAATAAAATGTACGTAATCGGTCAATATTATGGTCTTCAACCTGTACTCGCCCGAGTATTTCATTCCATTGTCCCTTACCTTCTTCAACAACTTGTTGAAATGTTTTGGACTTCACTTCTTTTAGATTAAGTTCTGCCTGCTCAAAACTTATAAAGGAAGAAGCAATACGGGCGATCACCTGATCACCTCTCTTCAATGATGGAAAACCTACAATTGCTCCCGCATGATTATCCTGAATCTCCAATTCATCTTTACGTATCGAGCCACTTTTTACGCCGGCTTTGTACGAGAAAGGTCTATCGAAAGTAATGACAAAATAATTTTTAAAATTCTCCGGAACACCACCGCTATTTTTTGTTGAATAACCAATAATTTTATTCTCCTGCGGAATTACTTTAATATAAGACCCCTTATCAAATGCATCAATAACAACATAAGCGCTGTCGGTTTTGGGAAATGTGAATTGAAAGATTGCCGCACGTTGCGATGGCGACAATTCTGTTGTCACATCGTGATCAGCAAGATAGACACTATAATAATAAGGTTTGGCTATTTCTGCTTTGTGTGAAAACCAGCTGGCCCGCCTTTCCTGGTCAAATTGCGGTGTGCCAGTTACAGGCATGATGGAAAACTGACCATAATCATTGTTCCAGGGACTTGGCTGGTGGGTTTGCTTAAATCCTTTAATTTTATCTGCCGTGTAAGTATATACCCATCCATCGCCCATGTTCCCCGTTTGGGGCGTCCAAAAATTCATCCCCCAAGGACGTGCTATTGCAGGATAGGTATTTCCATTGGACAATTCATACTTCGATTCTGTACCAATTAATGGATTAACAAAATCAACTGGTGAAGCCTGCTGTGCCATCCCCCCATGGATCGCGAATAGAAAAAGAATACTACCTGTTAGTTTTTTAATATTAAACATAAATTACGTATTTGGTTGATCGTACTAGCAAAAAAGCTAAAACGTATTAGTAAATATAAGTAAGATAATTAAATATAGAATATGCTAAGGTCTTTTTCACAAGATGGTTACAAAAAAATAGCCGTAGAATATCCCTCTTTCAAGCGAATACCTTACGACTACTTTTTGAACCAGTCACTCTTTTATCACTAACTAGCTTACTGAACTCGTTCTTTGGGATCTACTGCGGTAGTTCCAAAAGTCTAAATTCACTCATCTGGAAATTTGACCCAGAAGAAACAGATTTCACAACATAGCGATAATACGCGTAAGATTTTGAATTCACAAAGGTGAAATTGACGGATTTATTTCTATCTGCCGGCGTGGTACCAAAACCATACCCGGTAACGGAGCTCAAGGTTACCCAAGAATTCCCATTTTCAGAGGCCTGTATTTCCCAGTCTTTAGGATCCCTTTCAGGAGAATCATTACCGGTTGTTATGGTATAACCATTAATGGTTTGTGGTTGATAGAATACAAATTGCCAATACATCCCCGACTGATATCCACCAATAAATAATTTCGTCCTGGTATCACCATCTATCAGTTTCTTCGATCCTTCGCCTGCATCAGGACCACTGGAGTTATCCTGAGAAATTAGGAATGTATTATCAATATTTGTCCAGTCCTTTATAATGCCTAGATCCGTTAGCATCTTTGTAATTACAATTTGAGAACCCTTTGGGGTTTTTACGTTTAGCTGGTAGGTTTCGAACTTTCCCACCTCAATCGATATATCAGCTTTCTCCTTATCAGAAACTTGCTCATATTTATCTTTATCAGTCATCTTTGACCAAGTGACTCCTTTGACAGCAATGTCACTAGCATAACTCAAGATCAACTTTCCAGTTCCGTTTTTTGTTGCATTGAACCGAATGAGCTTCTCCGCATCAATTTTAATTACCTCTTCCCGTTGGGCCCAATCGCCATTTTCATTGAGTACTTTAAGTCTTACAGTGAAATCACCCGTACCTAAAAAAGTATGTTGCGGCGAGGTTTTTGACGAAGTGCTATCATCCCCGAAGCTCCAACGTGTTTCAGTATAGTCTTTTGACTGATTTGTAAATTCAAAAGTAAATGGGTCATCCTTCGCAACCTGCTTAATAGAAAAAGCAGAAACTGGATTTGGAAGCTGAGGTTTTTCAACAACCACTTCCTTTTCTTTACTGCATCCTAATAAGGTAAACAGTAAGAATATATAATAGCTATATTTCCCTAATTTCATTGTTGTAAATTTCTTTAATGTTATACATTTAATGACCACAATACCTATAAAAATTCGATCATACGCCATTCGGAACATTGAAATAAACGGTTCCCTACATTTTCTGTGATATTTAAACGATAGAATTTATAGCTTCCTGGCTTTTGTACATTAAATCGTCTTGTTTCAAGCCTATTTGGAAAACTTTCGTTTGTTCTTGCATCAATGACGACCCAGTTAGTACCGTCCAAAGACCCTTCGAGGTTCCAACTTTTTGGGTCACGGCTAATTTCATCATTACCTGACGTCAATGTATATGCGCCAATCTTCAGTGTTCGAGTAAACGTCAACGTACATTGTAAATCTCCTGTAAATCCACCTTGTAAAAATTTAGTATCCGTGCGATTATCAACCAATTTAAGACTACCCTCACCTGCATTTGGACCACCATCATTATCCCGATTTACGGTTAAAGTTCCTTCACCTGTCACGTCAAATTCAACAACATTGGCACAATCAATTAAAATTGTTGTATAGTTTCTGTGTGGATCAATAACATGTAAAGTGGGATCTTTTAAATAAACTGTCACCGCTAGAAATTTATCTTTATTTTTAGCGATGACGTCCCAAGGAACAGCAATATTAAAATTTGCAGAAGATTTATTGCCTGCCACCTGTATGCGGGATGATAGTGAAAATTCATTGTCTTGTAATCCAATGGTGTTTGCAGGCAATATTTTTTTTGTGATCCAGTTTGGAATTGAATCTCTGGTCCCCCTTACCTCAACATAAAACCATTTACTCGGAAAGGATGCTAAAGAAACTCCAATAGGAATTTCAATTCCGGAAGGTGTGGTTTCATAATTATTATGTTTGCTCGCTAAGATGATTCCTCCGGGTGTATTCGTCACAGAGAGATAATGAATATCTGTAGCGGTCAGCAGGCTTTTGGAGTCTAATGTGACAATGACGCTATTGGGGTTCCCCAACTGATTTCCTTTTCCTGGATTGATTAATTTATAGGAAAGCGCAAATTTTTTGCCATAAACCCTCTCTATTTCCGTCCTCGAAATTGTCAATAAAAAGGAGGCCGTGTCTGCGCCATATTGAAACTTCACCACATTTGGGAAAGAAAAGGCTTGATTTGGTAAAGTGACAACATCCTTGAGCACGCCCGCCCCTATTAGCTTCGTCACCGTATCTGTATTCAACTGCAGCTCTACATCAAAGGTTTTCGAAGCGGGGCTACTTAACTTGACCTTCATCGGCACTTGGACATAGTCATTTGTTTTTACTAAATCCTTTCCTCCACCTTCGGCAATAACCTGTACAGGATTATTCTCCAATAAACCGAAGCCTTCAAGATTATCTTTTGAACAGGCCATAAATTGGCAATAGCTCAAAATCATCGTAAAAAAATAAAAAAATCTTTTCATCTGTAAATAATTTTTACCTTCATCATTAATGAAGCCTACCATGTTAAACTATTCTGTTTAGGATTATTTATCAACCCAAACACGTCCATCCAATTGCCAGCTCTCCTGTCTAGCGATCTGCAACCAACTGAATATCTGCGCTGTTACATCCGTATTTTTGGGAACCAATGTATTAATCGTTTCTACAGATGGGGCACAAAGAAAATCATTGAGCTTGGAGATTTCATAGTTCGAGTTTCCTAGCTTCAATGTATTTCCATAGGGGCCTTCGTCGTAGAGAACACCATTGGTAACCGTTCCAACAACAGGCCAATTGGCCGCAAGATTTGCATAATAAGGATGTTCCTCATTGATTCCCACTTGACAATTATACTGCGAAATAACTGCCAATGGCAGGGCGGCCTTCCAAAAGCGTATATCAGCCAGATAGTAATCACCTTCGTTCCAGTTGCTTCCCCCATTTATTAAGCCCAATCTAAATTTTGCAGGGCTACTGATTGATCCCCATGAACTAATGTCCATCTCATTGCCAGGCAGGCCATTGGTATAGGTTTTCACGATTCGTTTACCCTCACTTGTTAGCGATCCAACAATAGTTACATTATTCCAGGTCGCATTGTTCAATTTTGGTCCGTTTACTTCTCCACTTCCGTTAGGACCACGGCCATTAAACATCCAATAGTCTTCCTTAAAGGCCAAGATCCACCCATTTGTCGGTGCACCCGACTCCCATTTTTCACGTTTGCCAATAAAAGATGGATAGTTAGGAAATTTGTACGTATTATTAGGCCCTTTATTCTTTTTCACCTTTAATTCAATTGTAAATTCTTCTTTATCTCCTAGATCAAATACAGGATTGTCCCCTTCGGTCAACTCTGCGTAGATTCCGCTCTTAAACCGCAAAAAATCTCCAGAAAAACGACTGCCCAAATAGGGTTTATTAATATATCTCGATTTGTATTTAGGTGAATAGAAGATTGTGAAAGTATTGACATTAGGGTTACTAAAAATCGTATTGTCGTTCTGTGCTGGAGGAATCTCAAAAGGACCACCTTTACTTGAGGTGATGATCACCAACCAATTCTCCTTTTTAAATGCGGGTCTTTGCTCCAAAGCCTGTATGACCTCCCCTACCTGTTTGTCGAAGTTTTCTATAGCAGCCTTATAGACAGCACTGCTATTGTCATAAGCCCCGCTCTTTCCCGCTTTATCAACCGACGTAAAATGTGCAGTCAACATCGTCAGTTCAGGTTGCTTTAAACCCTCTTTGACATCCTTTACAACTTCTTCATCTGAATTTTCTAGTTTAGCTACCGTTGTCGGGGCTAAGTTATCAACAAATATCTTGGAGCTACTGTACACTTTAAATTCTGGGGTCTTCATATTCGCTGCCACTCGCGTATAGACTGTTGGAAAGGTCTGAAAATTATTATTCTTAAAATTATCGCCAATGACCAAATGTTTATTTTGACTCACTCCAGTGATAATATTGGATAAATCAGCTCCTATAGTCTGTACATCATCATGTTCTTCGCTTAACGAAACCCACGAATAAATAGAATGGTTAAGCAAACCATTCATTGTCGGAATATTTGCTGTTCGGACCGATTCTCCCCGAGCACCGTCCACAATGAGCAATAATACTTTGGGCTTACCATACACCAAATCCACCGTATCCTGTTTACCTTCATTATCCGGCAACAACCGACCAAATTCATCCTTACAGGACATAACTGCCGATAATAATACGAACGACAGTAGCCAGCAACCTATATTTCGAAAATTAGCTTGAGATCTCATCAATTTAATATTTAAGTTATTGTTCCAATTTAATTCGAATGAGATTATGAACCTCTTCGTTATTAAATCGACTAAAATAGCCCATCAAAAGCAATGCGCGTTTACCATCTTCTGTTTTTGTTTCTACAGCTTTATTGATAAATCCAGAGAAATAACCAGAGGTATTGTAATCACTATTTAATTCCCCATTTGGATTTAAAATCATAAAGCCATTTCGTGCAATATTATTATATCGCGCAAAATCACCCGAAACAACAATTAAACCATCATTTAATTGCATTGCATAAGAAGGATTTCCCCCGTCAAATGTTTTGGTCTGAAACGTTGGATCCACTGTCCCATTTGCATTCAACATCATCACTTTAATCGCGGAAGCACCATTATATTTACTAAACCCTCCAACAACCATGTACTTATTGGTTAATGTATTGTAAGTAACTGACGAAACATTGTAGTCTGCTCCGGTACCACCCGAATTAAATGTCGGGTCCAATGTTCCATCAGCATTCAATCGGGTAATATATCCTACAGACTGCCCATCAAACCGATTGAAAGAACCATAAACTAGGATTTTCCCCTTTAAGGTCCCACTGTTGTGATATACTGTTGCTACCGATCCATTTCCACCTGACAACGGTTTACCATCTGCCCCAAACCTAAAAGATTTGTCTAACGAACCATCCAGATTCAACCGGGCAACATGCCTTATTTCTGTACTATCCAAGATAACGGTATCTCGAGTTTCTAGTTTGTTAGGTTTTCCATAGATTCGATGAATGTAATATCTAAAATTTCCTGTCGCTAAGATTTTCCCGTCGGACTCATAAATATTACCGATATTGCCATCAAATCCGCCATTAAATGTTGGATAATACTTCAGTGTATCTGTTTGTCCAGGTCTACGGAATGGTTTGATCCCCATGGTATCGATGGCTCCAGTTGTATAAATTCGCGTCAGATTGCTGATATCAGCATTTCGCTGCCCATAACCTGAAAAAGAACCTGCCAAAAAATAGTAATTCCCCAATTTTAAAATGCTATTCAATGAGTTATTGGCCCCTGTACCTATTCGGAAACTCGCGTCGTAGGTCCCATCCGCAAATGTCCTCACCAAACGATTAATCGGTCGTATTGCCCCTTTATTATTATAATTGGTGAAAGAACCTGTATAAATCATTTTGCCATCTTCCAAAAAGAGCACATCGGAAACCATACCATTTGTTCCCACCCCCACTTGAAAGGTTGCGTCAAGGGATACATTCCCTAAAACTGTAAATTGTGGCCCGAAAAAAACAATATCATCTATTGTGACGGAGAGTACTCCAGTGCTGGCGAAAGGCGGAACCTTCAATTTCACATGATCTGCCGTTAACTCAACAATCTGCGCTTTCTCACCGTTAAACCGAATGATAGCCTTGTCTTTATATTTATCCAGGCCTTTAATCCGCATGATCGTCTCACCTCCAGTTTTACCAGATTCAGGCTGCATCTTATCCGTTGGATTGATTTCGATGCCCAACGGAGGCAATCCATCTTCATAGGGAGCTGAAAACATCTTATTATCCTTATTGCACCCTAATAGAAGAGAAATAACGAATAAAAGGGCTGTATATTTCCAAATCGTATTATACATAACTTTCATAATTTAATCTACAATTGGTTATTAACGCTTACTTTCCAATATATCCCACTGAATGTCACCCTGATTAAACCCAAACTGAGTTTTGGTATAATCGATAACATGAACAACACCATTATCTGGTTGAATATCCGATGATGCTACTGGACAGGATCGCCAGTCATTTGGCCTACTAACATCCGGGATATAGGAGATATAGAGCTGCCTATAGCCCATATATTTTAAACGAGTTATATTATTAGGGTCAGAATCATTTATTGCATCATTGTAAACAACACCAATATTTGACACGGTATTCCCCAGTGCGGTATAATTTTGCCCTTTATAGACATTCAAGAGATCAAAATCAATCTGGGGATAATCCATCAATTTTCGTTTCCCATTAAACATGTAACGTAGTAAATACTTGCGCCAGATCGCACTATCAATGTCCGCGAGTGTTTTGATGGTATCTCTTCCTAAATTGTAAAGCATCCAATTGACGCTTTGATCGATAACGGTATTTGATTTTGCCAGACCGATCAACTTCTTTATATTCTCATCTCTAGGAGCAAAAAAAGTAAACTCTTTGGACTTAAAATCTTCTTCCAAACCTGCTAATCTGATAATTTGGGCAATTGAATCGAATTCTCTTGGTTTCGAATCCAGATAATCCATAATCGAGCCATCAAATTTTGCCTGTGCTAATCCGCCATCCTGATAATACGCGTCTTTTTTGCATGATCCCATACCCAATATTAACATCACCGTTATGAAGGCATATCCTATAATCTTTGCTTGTATCATAATTAAACTGATTTAATTTCCACCTGTCCAATAATCGTTCAACACGATTTTTGAGTTAAAATTTTTGGCTGAAGCGTCCAAAGGCCAAGTCCACGCACGACGGTTATATTGATCGATCGTCATAGGGTTCATGGTCCATTGCGGATTTAATATTCTTCGCGTACGGATCAGATCAAAGTATCTTACCCCTTCCCCAATCAATTCACGACAACGTTCTTCAAAAATGAAATTCTTAAGATCTGCACCACCCCCAGCATAACGTGGAGCCTCAGCCCGATCACGGACAATATTAAGCACGGAGACCGCTTCAGCCTCTCGTGCACCACCTAAATTAGCTAAGGCCTCAGCCTCTAATAGCAGCGCATCTGCATAACGAAATATCATAAATGTATTATCTGGGTTAGAATCTTCATTTCCCGATGCAAAAACATTAGCTGCAAATTTCTTCAAGACAAATAGTCCGTCATTTGCGTACATATCCTCATACCAGAGCTCTTTTCGCTTATCTGCTGCACCATTAAGCGGATAAATCCGATACATGAAAATAGAGGAATAATAGGCGATGCTGAACTGTTGGTTATAACGAGGAAACTTATAGGGCCACCGTAAAAAATGATCCCACAATGGCGCATATGCATTATTCTGATCATTATAATTAATCGTCCTATAAAATTCAAAAAGAGATTCCTCCGTGCGTCCTTTAGAGACTTTAGCCCATTCTTCAGGTGTTAGTCTATACAGACGATGTACGCCGCTTGCACGCAGCTCCTTACCTAAGCTCGCAACACTTTCATAATACTTCATGGAGTTGCCCGAATCAAAATTTGCATTCCACATCTTCATATGCATCAATAGCGCGATAATACTTCCTCGACTTGCGCGAGCACCTCGTTGTGATGCATCGCCAAAAGTCCAGGGCATAATATCTTTTACAGGCTCTAAATCAGCAATACATTTGCTGATTACAGAAACCATATCCTCACGTGGTAGCTGCTTAGCAAAGTATGCATCGGCATAATACACCACATCACCATACAAACGAACCATCCAAAAGTAACTCAGACAGCGCATAAATGTAGCTTCGGCCTTATAGCGATCTTTATCTGCGGCAGATAAGCCGGGAATTCCCTCTTCCAATTTGGAAATCAAAATATTACAGCTTTGAATAACTTTATAATAAGTATCCCAGATAGAAACCTTATACATGGCATACCCCTGTGAGCGACCGCCACCCAATGTATTGTTATACACAGCATTCATACTATTTGTCCCAAGATCGCGAAGAATCATGCGATCAGTTCCGGATGTAGGAGAAGGGAAAATTTCACCTGATCTAGCCTCTCCAATGGCACCCATTACCCATGATTCGTTCAGTTTTTCAAAAAACTGACTATAAATACGTGCTATATTCGCTTCTACATCCTCTTTAGACTGGTAGAAATTGTTCCCGGTAAGTCGATCAATCGGCTCTACCGTCAAAAATTTCTTACAGCCCATCATTACGGTTGTACATAGACATATGACAAACGCTATTCTTCCTATATTTCTTTTTGTTTTCATAATATAGCCCAATTAGAAATCAATATTAACACCAACATTATACTGCCTAGGCACAGGATATCCGCCAGATGCATCCCGTCCCATCGTACTCACATTTTCGGGATTAGGCCCGCTGTACTTTGATAATGTAGTTATATTATCAGCCGAAATATATACCCGTAGACGCTCAAGTCCATATCTCCGAATAGCATTTTTCGTAAACATATAAGACAGTGTCACACTATTTAATTTAAAGTACGATCCATCTTCTGCCCATAAATCTTGGTCCATCCGAAATGGATCAATGCTTGAGTACCTCTTGAAATCGTAAGCATAAGGGTATTTCGCAATATCACCTGGTTTCAGCCACATATTAACATCATCCAATGGAACCACGGCCCTATCACCATAAGGATCATTCATCAACTGCAGCCGATCAGCTAAAGCGTTATTCAAAATGGTACGTTTTGCCGTGTAAGATGCGTATAAATTCAAACCAAAAGTTCCAAGAGTTTCATGATTGTAATTAAAATTCAACTGCAGACCACCCGTTATCAAAGGCTGAGAATTTCCAGTGCGCGCATAGTCATTTTCATCGAGAATATAATTGCCATCCAGATCTGCAAATATGGGATCACCGGCCTGAAATTCTGTCCCATTAGCCATTCGATATCGTCGCCCAGTAGCTGGGTCTACCGGCACATCAGCATCTGTACTGTAAACTCCTCGATTTAATAACATATAATTGGACATCGTTGATGTTCCTACCCTAAAAACCACATGTTGTTTATATCTATCAATGTTTTCCCAACGAACAAATTGACCACCATAATGCTCCGGCAGTTTTAACAACACGTCTCGATTGTAGGCCCCGTTCGCTCCTATTGACATCGTAAAGCGACCCTCAGTCCATGGCCTTAGCATGACAGACAGCTCATGCCCATAATTCGCAATGGCCGCCGAATTACTATTCACCTTTTCAAAACCAAGCGAAGAGGAAAGCAACTCTTCAAACAGGATATTATTTACTTTTTTATAATAAGTATCATAAGTCAATTCAAACCGGTTTTGAAAAAACGCAAGATCCAAACCTAGGTTGACCTGACTCGTTGTTGTCGGTTTTAAATCGGGATTAGGAATTTGTTCATAGTTGATACCGATACCTATTTTATCATTGTAGCTTCCTGCAATATCATATTTTCCATAAACCCGCTCCAAGGTACTATTGGGCATAACATTCACCCCCCAGCTTGTTCGAATGGATAGTAAATTAATCCAGTCCACATCTCTCAAAAAATTCTCATGATAAGCATTCCATCGAAAACCAACAGCAGGATTTTTAGTATAAAGATTGCCAAATCCATTTTGCGAAGACCCATCCATTCTGTATGAAAGATCGACCACATATTTTTTCATATAATCATACGTACCTGCAATTGCAAAGGACAGTCCTCTTTCTTTTCCAAAACCACGGCGCAATAATCCGCCACCTTTGGAAAAATAACCATCAAATCCAAGTGGCCCCTCAAATTGATCATTAGGTGTCCGGGCCTGTAAAGTCGCATTCGCCTGTTTATCCAAGGTTCGGATCTCATTAAATAGATTGAAAAATACAGTGTGTTTTTCTTTAAATGTACGACTGTAGTTGATTGAATTCCGATTATAAAGTGAATTATACCGACCATAATAAGCATATACCTGTGCAAATTGTCCATTTGCTGCGGCTGGTGTAAACGTATTTTCGTTATCAGAAGTGGATTCGTAACTCATGGTAGTGGTTGCCCGCAACCCCGGAATAATTTCATAGGATGCCTCAATAAAAGGTTTGATCGATTTGGATGAGTTATCATTGCGCGTTTTTAACGCTGAATTATATCCTGAAGATGCCAGATAAAAAGACGGGCCGGGCAATAGCGTTGAAGTCATCCCGTTTTTTGCTACACCAGACTGTAAAATACCTAAACCATTACCTTTGCTTTTTGAACCAAGGGAAGCATTTACCTGTGCTGTAAACTTAAATTTTTCATTAGGGTAATATTCAAATCGCATATTGGCCATATAACGATCGAAACCTGTATTTTTGATGATCCCGTTTTCATTATAATAATTCAGATTCGCTTTATAATTCAGCTTTTGATTTCCACCGTCAATAGCCACGTTGTGTGTTTGATTGTATGTGGTGGCGTAAAACAAATCCTGCCAATTGGTTGAATTATTATAATACGCATTCAAACTATCCGATAACATGGGCGTCTGTGAAATTCGATCCAAATCTTCCTGTGACAAAGCGTTTCCGTAGATCTGTAATAGCTTTAAACGGCGTTCTAGATTTCCACCTAACGTTGGGCGCAATTGGGGCGGGGTTTTGAGGAAAAAATTTCCTGTATACCGTACCCTTGGAACCTCGGAATTACCTCGTTTGGTATTGATAATAATTACCCCGTAGGCCGCCAAAGACCCATATAAAGATGTAGCTTGGGCATCTTTAAGCACCTCTATACTTTCGATATCTTCGGGCGGAATTAATGACAATGGACTGATTCCCGGTCCCTGTTGGCTCAATCCAAGCTCATTTGCCCTATCTGCATCCATTGGGACGCCATCGATCACATAAAGAGGAGACGTCGGTGTGAGAAAAGATTGATCGCCACTACCCGTCACACTAATTGTCGAAAGTCCACGGATCTGGGTCGAACCCCGAAAGCCTGGAGCCCCAGTATTTACCTGTATATTTAGACCTGCCACCTTTCCTTGAAGCAGATTCTCCACGTTTGCAGACGGGATATCTTGAATTTCCTTTCCACTGATCTTGGTCGAAGATCCGGTAGTCGTCTCCCTTGGACGCTTTACATAGCCTCTAACAACAACTTCATCCATCTGATTATCTATTTCCTTTAAGTGAACGACCACATTCCGATCGGCCCTCACCGTCATTGAAGCCCCATCATAACCAATCAATCTAAACGCGACTGAAGTCCCAACCATCGTTGTTACGCTAAAGGCCCCCGATGAGTTTGTCGAAGTCGCTTCTTTTCCAGATTTGCCAAAACGTACGGTAACACCAGCCAGCGGCTTTCCCTTGTTGTCTGTCACTTTCCCCGACATGATGACGGTCTGCGCAAAAACTGCAGTAGAAAGAAACATACACAATACCAGCAGCATACAGCTATTATAAAATATCTTAAATTGCATAACCATTTCAATTATTCGTTATCAAATCGTGGATTTTCCCTTTGAAAATGGAAAACAATCTCCCAATCCCCTTTGGTAAAAATTTTAAAATTCAAACCAAAATTGGCTGTAATCAAACCGCCTCCAAATCCCTTTCTGGAGTAGGAAAAATCTACCTTTGCGCTATTTCCATTTGTATACTTTGTTGGATAACTTGTCAGAGGAATTGGATAGGCTACATCATATTGTACATAATCGGGTGTCTTTTTCATATTAAAGCCATGTACCAGTTCATTCCACCTTGTTTCATTAAAATTGTCCGGATTTATCACCTCCCCATTCTTATTCAAAAAGACAAAACGTAAATTATGTCCGTTGCCACCGGTAAATTTTCGTATATAGACAACAAGATCTTTAAATTCCTCATTCGTCCGCAATAGCTGATTGGAAGATTCTCCATAAACCTCATTCATATAAGAAGGCCAGATGTAACTTCTCTTGTTGGGGTTCTTGGGATCATTCGGATCTGGGGCAGTTTCACCATTATAGGGATTTTTATCCGAATAAGGTTCATAATCCTGAACACGCCAAGGGAGGATCATAAAATCTTTAATAACCGTTGATCCGCCAGAATTAGAGACCTTAAGATCAAAATAACGTATGTTCTGCACCAGATCGATACTGTCTTTTGAACGAGGTTCTATCAGCTCATTTGTAGAAGAATTCCATAAAATAAAACTGCCGGTAGAGTCAACTTCAAAAAGAGGCCGATACACCAATTGACGTTTTGCATCTATTTCTTCCAAGTTTTTTTCGGTACCATCGTAGCGGGATATCCATCGGTAGACAGGTTTCACTTCAAAAAGATCCTTATAAGGACGGCCATCTCCGTAGCGAGGATTAACAATTTCAAAACGCAATGGTGTGGTTGAATGATCTGTATTAATAGTCCCCATAAGCGTCGTCCTTCCCAAGATGGGATAAAAAGACTTCCCATCATAAGTCAAGTTGACGCTTAAAAATTCCTTCTCGTCAGGTAAATTGTAAAGCTTTTTGCATCCATTAAAGCCGATACACATTAAGATGAGCAGGCCCAAGTTGCATATCTTATTTATTGTAGTAAATTTTTCAGCAATTTTCATGTCCATACATTCTTAAATTGGTTATTGATTACGGTTCATTGTCCAGTCAGCCAATTGGAAATCGTTACCATCATACATCCGTATAATGTTCAAACGATAAGCTTTATACGCTTTGGTATTCGTAAAATAGAATACCCGCAACTGAAACCTTTCGTCAAATTCTTCAGCCTGTCTAATATCCAACGTAATCCAATTTCCTTGTTCATCCAGTCCTTGGAGATTCCAGTCTGCGGGATCGCGACCTTGAATATCATTCGCTGATCTAAGGGTGTAACTATTTGCAACCACCGCAGCAGGAAAGTCCCACTGCAAATAGAATAAGCCAGGACTCGACAAAAAGAATTTGGTTTCTGGGTTGCCGTCAAATACATATTTTGATGCTTCAACAGCATCTGGGCCGCCAGACGTCTCTTTTGAAGCGGACCACTGTCCGCCAATTGTCTTGAACAAGTTTTCTGGCGGCGGTATATAAATAATTTGACTAACAAATTTGTTAAAACCAAAAACATGATCCGGATTCAACACATGGACAATAGCATTATCAGTCTGGATATTTAAGGAGCTTGTTTCCGTCGTTACCCAATTACGATTGAAAACAGATCGCCTGGTATCTGATAGATCAACAATTGTAGGACCTCCATTTAGGTAGCCCGATGAGGCCTGTTTATTTAATCCAATATGCATTGGGTAGCCATAGCGAATTCCCAATACATCCTTGCCATCCTGGCTACTTAGCGAGTCGCTGCCAATCCGCCCTTGAATTATATATTGGCACAGCAGCGAATCCAATATTTCATATTTAACCGAATTCAGGTATTGTGCAGGCTTGTCAGAAACACTCAATGTATTATTGAGATTTTGGATAGCCAATTGAAAATTGGCATTGGTCAGTGCAAAAAGCGTCACTGTACTATCTTCCAATTTCTTTTGCAGACCAATTCTATCAATGACTTTAACTAAAGAGTCATATACACCAGGTTTACTTTTAAGATAGCTATATAAATTACCTTTAAAGACCGGCTGCTGGGCTGTGGGCGAATAATAGCCTTTATCCTTGGCACAAGCGTACAGCAGGGCTGTCATTAAGAGTGCATATACACCACGTACAAATAGGTTATTTCTCATAATTAACTCCTTTACTTCCAATAAGCATTTTGTTCGATCAACTTATTTTGTGCGAGAATCTCTCGAGCAATTGGCCAATAGATCCCGTCATTAGCAATTAACTGTGCCAATTGAGGATTGTCATGTTTTATCTTTTCTCGGCGAATCATATCGTACCAGCGATGCCCCTCCCCCATCAATTCCCTCTTTCGCTCTAAAAAAATAGCGTCCACCAAATCTCCATTTGCATTTTCACTGTAGACTTTAAGTCCTCTCCGCTCCCGAATCTCATTTAACAGTTCAATAGCAGTAGATTTCTCCCCCAAAACGGCTAAAGATTCAGCGCGTAAAAGTGCTATATCTTCTAAACGCGTTAAAACTGTAGCACTGGTAAAAATTCGAAAGGTTGGATCCGAAGAACCGCCCATAATACATTTGATTTTGCTAAAAATCGGGTATTTCCCATTGAAATTTCGGAAATATACCTCTGTGGTAGGGGCTCCAAGTGTATCAATGCTAAACCGCTGGTCCTTCTTCTCGTTGAATGTTTTTAAAATCGTTTCTTTCGGCATATAAATATCTGGCACCGACTTATTAACAACAGGAGACGCAAGGCTAAGCTCTTCAATATGTCCTGTAAACGATGCCTCCACATGTGCCCATATATAAGGGAATGAGAACATCTGCTCGGATCTTTTCTCAAAGAAGAATCCATTACCATCTGTTAAAAAAGATGTGGATAAATAATAGGCTCCCGCTTTGTTATAGTTATCCATAACGAACTGTGAATAGGACGCTGCATCCGCGTAATTGGCCTGCCAAGCCGCTAAATGTGCAAGAATAGCATAAGCAGAAAGCTTTCTTACCAAGGCACCATTCCATCTGCCTGATGTTTCATTGTAATAATTACCAATCTGCTGTTCATCACCCGTGCTGTAGGAATATGGCAACAGCTGTGCGGCATCATACATTTCCTTTTCAATCCAAGCATACAGTTTCAAACGGTCCTCTTTCGCTTTATTCTCAAAATTTCCATCATGGGAATTTAAGATCAGGGGTACATCTCCCCAGATACGAACCATATTAAAATAGGCATACGCACGTAAAAATCGAGCCTGTGCTACATCGACAACCAAATTGTTTTCTGTATAACGCATGTCCTTTTCCCGCACTTCTGGTGCACGCTCCATAAAAATATTGGCTGAATTAACTACAGCAAACCACCGTCGCCAATTCGATAGTGCATTCAACGATTCATAATTCGCTTTGAGGTCATTCTTAATAATTGCTTTTAAATCCTGTCGATTAGGGCTCTCAAAATCCCCTGATCGAACCTCTCCATACAGCCAATAGGCATTATTATCGTCCAAAGCTGCTTTGGTTAAACCATAAATCCCCATCAAACCTGCACGCGTGTCCTCCAAAGAATTCCACATATTCTCTTCCTTGACAGTGCGAGAAGAGTCTACATCCAGCATTTTCTTACAGCCTCCTAGAAGCAACAAGAAAAGCTGCAAAACACTAAATATGAGATGATATCTTTTCATTTCCTTTGCGTTTAAAAGTCAACTTTTATTCCTAGCGTATAAATTCGTGGTATCCTCATTTTTGACCCAATATCATAGCCGGTGTAATCCACAATTTCAGGGTCCACACCACTGTAAGATGTAATCGTGGCAACATTATTAGCAGACACATAGGCATACGCATTTTTAATGGCCTGAGTTCGGCCCGCCAAAAGAGAAGTTAAGTTATAGCCCAACGTGATCGCCCTTATTTTAACAAATGAAGCATCCTCTAAAAAAAGATCCTGATCGGCCTGATAAGCGATAACAGTACTCCAAGGGTTATACAATGGATATTTACTATAATCACCTCGTTTTTCCCAATATGTAATCTCTTTGATCGCATCCAGATTTTTAGCGCCTTCATTGTTGATAAAATCAAAACGATTAGCCATTTCTTGATTGATGAGCTCCCGACCGATATTATAATACATATTAATCCCCAGGTCCCATTTTCCAAACACGAAATTGTTATACCAATTCCCAAAAACAGCAGGCAAACGATGCCCTTGCAATCTCCTATCTTCATCGTTAATCATATTGTCGCCATTTCGATCCTCCCAAATAGGATCTCCCGCACGCAATTGTATCGCATTATAGGTCATTCCCTGAGGGACCTCTGCATCCGTCCTGTAAATTCCTTTATTAACAAGTAACCAGTATTGATCCAAGGGTTTCCCGACCTCCAAAAGATTATTACCTATTACGAGCCGATCTAAACCATTGGGTAATGCCTTCAATTTATTCTGATTATGTGATACGTTCAGTGCAGTAGACCACTTAAAATTATCCGATTGAACGGGATCAAGACCAACGGTTAATTCGGCACCAACATTCTGTACATTCATTCCCGCTGCATAACTGGATTTATAGCCATATTCGCTATAGGATGGAATATTGATCAGCTGATTCTTTGTATGTTTTATATAGACATCCAGCGAAACATGGAAATTTTTCTTTTGAATCGCATAGTCCAGACCCAAATTACCTTGATCTGTATAAGCCCAAGGAATATTGTACCCAACCCATCCCGACTCATAAGGTCTTACCAATCCGGCAATAGCGTTATAGCCTGCAATAAGTTGATTACCTGTGAAACCCATTTGCGCGACATAATTAGGTCCCTGTGCAAAATCGTCAAACACATTGCTTAACCCTATACGCCCGGCGCTTAAACGAGCAGTCAGCTCTTTCAAATTCGTGTTTGTATTAAAATAGCTGTTTCTAATATTCCAATTTATCGACAACGACGGCGTAAAAATCCATCGCGCATCCGGTTGTGCATTGGAAGACGCGTCAGAGCGCAATACCAAGGAGGTTTCGACCTTATTATCATAGCTATAGGTTGCTTTTCCATAAAATGAAACTAAGTTGTGGCGAATACGGTCTAAAAATTTAAATATAAGCGCCTTGGGATATGCAGTAGCCTCCAAATAGTTTGATTTTGTAGCATCATCTTCCAAGAGATTCACCTTAATAAAATCATTTACCCCCTTGTAAGCGTAGGCATAATTGTAACGATAGGTATCCCATTGCAAACTATTGCCGACCAATAAGTTTAGTTTGTTCTTCTCACTGATATTCCAGTCATAAAAAGCCTTATTGTCAAATACTGCCCGCTGATTATAGCCATAGTAGTTAGAAGCAAAATTATTGGATTCCATCAGCTTACTATGATAGAATTGGTCTCTATAGCCCTCATTATAATCGAGCATTCCTGTCGAAAGAAAATGAAAGTTTCCAAAATCAAACTGCAGCTTTCCATATCCCTGTACAACATTGGATTTGTTGTTATCAAAACCTTTTTTATAATAACTCAGGTACTCATCGTAAACGTCTTTATTTGGTGATAAGGGAGCTGACAAATCGGGAAAATAAGCAAGCTGGGCAAATCGATCGCGAAGATTTAGATTTCGATTACGATCGAGCCTCGCGATATTTGCCTGCATGGAGAAGGTAAGCCAGGTCATCGGTCGCATATTCAAACCAAAAAGCGCATAATACTTATTTAATTTCACCTGATCTGCTATACCTTTATCTTGGGTCGATCCTGCAGCAAATTGAAAATTTGCGCGAGGACCACCTCCAGAGAGATTAGCATTCAGATTATAAACTAAACCGTTATTGTAATAAGAATCCGTCCAATCAGATTTCCCAAAATAATTCATATTAAGCGAGTCGCTTAAATAAACAGGATATGAATCGCCGTCATCATATTTACCATTGGAAGTATACAGATCATAAAACTGTTTTCTGAATTTATTTTCGTAGTCACCATTAATTGTTGTGACATGTGGACGCTCTGCTAAGCCGGTATACATATTGACTGCTATCCGATTACTTTTATCCACTTTATATTCTTTTGTGCGAACAACGATAGCTCCATTTGCCGCATTAGGACCGTACATAGCCACCGCCGCAACATCTTTTAATACTTCAATGGACTTCACCATATCAATATTGATATTCGCCAATAAATTAGTGGCCGGACCTATTCGTTCCAGATTATAGGTCTGAACAGCATAGGCAAATGGATGCTCCCCAACCAAAGGAATGCCATCCAGGACAACCAACGGTTGATTTTGGAACACATCAATATCAGAAAGCAATGGTCTAGAAACTCCTCGAAAATACATCGGCTGTTTCGTTCCTGGCTCTCCAGAGGGTTCAGTCACATAAAGCCCTGTATTGTTCCCTTTCAGGTATTGTGCCAAAGAAGAATAAGGTAATAGGGCTTGTTTTTTGATTTCGACGGGATTTACTTGGCTTGTTTTAATCTGAAATATAGAATCTAATTTCGCAGTTCCAATCTGAAGCTTAAGGCTATCGGAAGGTGACAACACCTTGTCTTGACCAAAAGCAAAAGAATAACAAGCACAGGAGAATCCTAACAGAACAAGCCTATCCAAATACCTTTTTTTAATCATGTACATATGGATGATATATAATTAGGTTATTTTTACTTTTCTACTATAACTGGTTAAAATCACCCAAAAAATAGGTGAAAATTTATTGATTTTTCGAGATAGGAAAATTGGTCAATTCCCATCCAAAATTGATATTATGCAGTATCAAACAGGACTAACATCATAATCTAAGGTTTTAAGTTTAAAAAATAAAAAAACGTTTTAGCATAACACAACATCATGAAATGTCAAAACGGATTGGATTGCTTAATTGGTCAGCACTTATCTCACTTGGTTATAATGAAGATATATAGAAAAACGAGAAAAAAAAATTTTTGGAAGTATTTTTTTAATTTGCTAAACTGGTTTAGTTTACAACATTAAGCAATTTATAGCTAAAAAAGTGGGTTAATTCATATAAAAATTATGATTTTGCTAAAATAATGTTATCAATTAATTTTTTTTCAAATTGTAACACCATCCCTATCAAGACAACTAATAGACAGCATATTAAACGATTGCACGAGAGAAAGAGCTCCTCATCTATTCCCGCCAATGGGGAACAAAATAAAAGGCCCCTTCATTAAGTGAAGGGGCCTTTATAGTCATATCGTTGACTGATTATTTATTCGGTTTACTACTCATCTCAAAAACCAGTTCTCCTCCGTTTATAATACTATCATAGGAGAGCAGCAAATTATCCAATTTCCGTCCATTCAAAGAAACAGATTTCACGTAGACGTTCTTTTCAGACTGATTCCGCGCGACGATGGAAAGACTCCTTCCATTTTCAAGATTTACTTTTGCGGATTTTACCAATGGACTGCCGATCCAATAGCTGTCTTCTCCAGGCGACACTGGATAAAATCCTAGTGCCGTAAATAGATACCAGGCCGACATCTGTCCACAGTCGTCATTCCCACCTAATCCTGCGTGACCATTGTGGTACTGATTACGTATAATTTGTCTAACACGCGCTTGGGCTTTCCATGGACTCTTGGTAATATTGTACAAATAGGCCACATGGTGCGAAGGTTCATTACCATGCACATAATTGCCGATAATGCCATCCCGCGTGATGTCCTCTGTATGTTCAAAATATTTATCAGGCAATTCCATGGTAAAAAGCGAATCCAAATAAGATTCTAACCGTTTTTTTCCACCCATTAATGCCATCATTTCAGTCGGTTGATGAGGCACATAAAGGCTATAATTCCATGAATTGCCCTCGATAAATCCTTGGCCATGTGTATCCAGGACATCAAATTTTTCTTTAAACTTTCCTGCTGAATTCTTAGGACGCATAAAACCTATAGAAGGGTCATATAGTGATTTCCAACTTTCAGCTCGTTTGGAAAATGTATTGTAGATATCGTCCTTTCCCAATTTTTTTGCTAATTGCGCGATACACCAATCGTCATATGCATACTCCAATGTATTAGAGACAGACGTACCCGACACATCATCAGGTACATAGCCCATATCAACATAAGCGCCTATACCTTCATATTGACGTGTATTTGCGGTTTGTACGCAAGCCGCTAATGCGGCTTCAGGATCTCCCTTGTAAACACCTTTAAGAATAGCATCGACAATAACTGATACCGAATGATAGCCGCTCATACACCAGTTATCATTCGCATAATGCGACCAAATCGGCAACATCTTCAGCACACTCTGATCATAGTGAGCCATCATGGAGGCGACAATATCTGCATTGCGGGATGGATTAATGAGATTCAACAACGGATGAAACGCTCTAAAGGTATCCCATAGCGAAAATGAGGTATAATTCGTAAAGCCTTCCGCACGATGTACCTCCTGATCAAGCCCTTTATACTCGCCATTGGTATCCATATAGACCGTTGGCATTAGACTTGCGTGATACATCGCTGTATAGAAATTCACAAGATCTTCCTTGTTCAGCATCTCCGCCTCTATTTTATGCAGCTCCTTTTCCCAAGCTTCCTGACCTTTCTTAACATACCCATCAAAGTTCCAGTCTGGCGCCTCCACATTCATATTAGCCAGTGCATTCTTCATACTCACCGGGCTTAATGCGACTTTTAAAAGTATCGATTCCTGTGATTTGGTGTCAAAATCAAGATGTAGCTTGATATTGTGAGCTGCTAGATCCGGGAAATTATTTTGCTGATCAAACTTACGCCAGAAACCGTTATATACAGATTTTCCATCCTCGTATTTGGCACCGTAATTCTTGAAAGGTTTCGATGTTTTAATGGCAAAATATACCGTGCGGGTCCTTGACCAACCATTTGTTTGGCGGTATCCAACCAAAGTTGAATCGTTCAATACTTTAACAACAGTCCAAACATTTTTTCCGTCATAATTATAGATCCCAGCAGTCAGATCAACTATCAGATGCGACGCATCAGACTCTTTGAACGTATAACGGTGTATACCCACACGTGCCGTCGTCGTTAACTCAGCTTTAATCTGATGTTTGTCCAACAGAACACTATAATAATTAGCTTCAGCACGTTCATTCGTGTGGCTGTAGGGAGACCTGTAGCCATCTTGTGGACGATCTGCTGTTCCAGGATTTAATTGAATTTTGCCCTGGGTCGGCATAATCTGTATGTCACCAAGATCGGAATGACCGGTACCACTAAAATGGGTGTGACTAAAACCGACAATCGTAGGATCATCGTACTGGTAGCCTGCACAATATTTGTACACATCTCCATTATAGCGTCCATTTACCGCATACGCTAAGGTATCCGTATCCGGACTTAATTGTACAGCGCCAAAGGGAACAGTCGCCCCAGGAAAGGTATGCCCCATACGGGCAGTGCCGATGAGAGGTTTAACATACTGCACTAATTTAGTTTCTTGTGCCTTTGATACAAGTGGGACACTGATCAATCCCAGAAAGACCAAACTTTTTATATTCATCGCTCAAGAATTATATTGTAGGATTTTTGCTGTAATCCGCCCATAGCTCATCGATTGTCTTCCCCGTCTGGGCTTTCCAAAAAGCATCATTATAGCTTTTGTTGCGCATAGCTGCATCCAATTTCTTAACAAAATCTTTTTTTACATGGCTATTGATCCAATAAAGGAATCGAGCTGTAACACGATAAGAATCCGTATATTTTTGCTTGTCGCTGTATTCAGGTAATCTCCAATTTGCTCCAGCATTATCAATACCATCATCAAATCGGACAAAATCTGCTATTCCCTCCGTAATCCACCAAGGCCCAGCTCCATCAGGGTATGCTTGTACAATGTGCATGACTTCGTGGGTAACAACATCAATATCCCCCGGATTTTTAGCAAACCAGGCAGGACTATATCGTACAATTCCGCCTGCTGTAGCCGCAACTCCCTTGTAGTCCGGGTCAATCACAAATGAAACTTTTTTGATTGTCTTTTTATTGTATTTCTTCGCCAATTTTGGATAGTTGGTGAAATAAGCCGCAATTAATCTCTCTTTTAATGGAGCACTAAAATCTTTGTCTTTATTGATCCAGATCAAGGTATAACCACCTTTGCTAATACTATCAACGTCCACCGCCACCTGACGGTCGTTTTCTGTGTGTTTCCAATTGTCTTGTGCAAAAAGCGAACAAGAAGAAGCCAATCCAACTATGGTAAGAGCTACTTTTAAGTTTTTAAGATTCATCATAGCACAAAATTTATTTCTTTTTGTTCGATTTTAACTTGATATTGGTCTTCAAGTCTGTCGTCATTGAATAAGGTGCGTCACTTTTAGCACTTCCCCTAGTATAGTTAGGTTTTGCAGCCATATCAAAATTAAGCGTTCCTCCTTCATGCAATGTTTTGTGGCTTAGCCAGTTTTTACCGTAAGTTGCACCATTCCACTGCAATGCATTCACATAGATATGATCAGCAGAATTCTTGGCAGCATCGATCGTCAATGTTTTCCCATTTTCAAAAGTCAAAGTTGCTTTTTTAAATAATGGCGCTCCCAGAACATATTCATCCGTCGCTGGACATACCGGATAGAAACCTAAGGCAGAAAACACATACCATGCGGAAGTTTGTCCATTATCTTCATCACCACAGTAACCATCAGCAGTCGGCTTATACATTCTGTCCATTACCTGACGGACCCAATATTGCGTTTTCCAAGGCTGGCCAGCATAGTTGTAAAGATAGGGCATATGTTGAATTGGCTGATTACCATGTGCATATTGTCCCATATTAGCAACCTGCATTTCACGTATTTCATGAATAATACCGCCATAATAGCTATCGTCGAAATCTGGAGCTTGAACAAACACCGAATCCAACATGCTCACAAAAGTCTTTTCTCCTCCCATCAAGTCGATCAGCCCCTGAACATCGTGAAATACGCTCCACGAATAATGCCAGCTATTGCCTTCAGTAAAAGCATCGCCCCATTTCAATGGATTGAAAGGACTCTGGAATTTTCCATCTTTATTTTTTCCACGCATCAAATTGGTCGATGGATCAAATAAATTTTTATAGTTCTGTGCACGCTTAGCATACAAATCAATTTCTGCCTTCGGACGGTTCAACGTTTTTGCCAATTGGTAGATCGTGAAATCGTCATAGGCATATTCCAATGTACGCGCTGCATTTTCATTGATTTTAACGTCATAGGGCACATAGCCTAAGCTATTGTAATATTCAACACCTTTTCTTCCAACAGCACTCATTGGTCCTTCGTTATTAGCACCATGCTGTAAAGCTTCGTATAACTTATTAATATCATAACCGCGCAATCCCTTCATATAGGCATCCGAGACTACCGATGCAGAATTATTGCCCACCATGATATCCGCATATCCAGGACTACTCCATTCAGGCAGAAACCCACCCTCTAGATATGCATTAAGAAGACCTTCCTGCATTTCCTTGTTAATAGATGGATACATAAAGTTCAAGAATGGATATAATGCTCTAAAAGTATCCCAAAAACCCGTTCCTCCGAATAAATATCCCGGAAGTGTTTTCCCATTGTAAGGACTGTAATGGACCGCTTTTCCCTGCGCATCAACTTCATATAATTTGTTCGGGAAAAATAAGGTCCGATACATGGTCGAATAGAATGTACGCAACTGATCGATATCATCACCTTCCACTTTAATTTTTCCTAAAGTAGAGTTCCATATCTGACGCCCGTCTTCTTTAATTTGATCAAAGGATTTGTTCCCCAGCTCATTTAAGTTGAGGAGAGCCTGCTCCGCACTGATAAAAGATGAAGCGACCTTCACCTGTACTGGTTTAGTTTTATCCTTTACTTTAAATCCGACAATTGCTCCTGTGTGGTCGCCCTTAATCTGTAGCTGTCCATCCTTCTTCTCTTTTCCTTCCCAGGTTGCAACGCTCGCAAAAGGCTGATCAAAAACCAATACAAAATAATTCTTAAAATTTGCAGGTAGAGGACCACGTGCATATTTCGAAGAATAACCAATAATCATATTTTTTTCGGGAATAATTTGAACCTCAGATCCCTTTTCATAAGCATCCAAAACGATATAAGCATCGTCTGTTTTATTGAACGAGATTCTAAACATTGCAGCCCGTTCGGTGGGTGTCATTTCAGCAGTCACATCATGATCTGCTAGATAAACCGAATAATAATAAGGTTTTACAATCTCAGCTTTATGCGAAAACCAACTTGCACGCTCATCTTGATCGAATACAGGCTTTCCGGTCACGGGCATGATAGAAAAAACACCATAATCATTCATCCAAGGTGATGGCTGGTGAGTCTGTTTTAAACCACGAATCTTATCCGCGGTGTATTGATACTGCCATCCGTCACCGTTTTTACCTGTTTGAGGTGTCCACATATTCATCCCCCATGGTCTAGCTATCGAGGGATAGGTATTCCCATTTGACAATTCAAATTTGGATTCGGTACCCATTAACGGATTAACAAGATCGACAGCTTCTAGCTGCTGCCCTCTAAATTTCTGAGCCAAAACCGGTTTTGCGCAAAACAAACCAAAAGACAATAACGAACCCAGAAAAACACTTAAAGATTTCTTCATTATTTAGGATATATAAAAATATTTCTACTAAAACGTATTAGTAAAGATATAAAAAAGAATAATAAATCAAAATAGCCCCCCAAAATTGGACGGATACGTCTTATGATTTTTACAATTCAATTTTTATACTACCCCGCGAATAATCTTATCGCGCGATTAATTTGGTCGAAATAATATACTCTTTTGGCTTCGATACCCCCTGATCAATCTCTTTTAACAGGACCTTGACACATATTTTTGCGAGAGGTTCCAACGGCTGTTGAATACAGGATATTTTTGGATTTAAAATATCAAACAATTCATGATCATCAAAAGAAAACATCGGAAAGTCAAAGGTATGTTCGCCTTCCGAACGAAGCGCCTTTAAGCCAAGGATACAGAGGTAATTTGTTGTAAAAAATAATCCATCCAATGTAGGATTTTCAGCAGCCCATTTTCTTAGTAACTGCGTCCCCTTTTGCTTTAACTGTTGATAAGGTAAGTGCAAAAGACGTGGTTCCATTTCGTTTTCTTCACAGAAGCCTAAATAGGCCCCCTTTCGTGCCAACATCTGCGGTTGATCCGAGTCAATGGTAACTAATCCAAAATTCCGACAGCCAATGGACTTCAAATGTTCACAAGCTTTTCTACTGCTATCTTCATTATCAATATGGACATAATGTGTCTCTACCGCTGGGCTATTTCTGTCGAAAACAACCAGTGGCACACCATATTCCAAAATCTTTCGTTGATATTCCTCCAAATCTATTGTTGGAGCCAAGATAATACCCTCCACTTTCTTTTCCAGCATAGAATCGATGATATCACGCGCATTTTGTGAGTCTCCAAGTGTGCTACTGTAGAGAACATGATAATTTTTTTTCCGAAACAATTCCTCCACATACAATGCAAATGGGCCAAAGAAAGAATCCCCAATATTCTCTACAATAAGACCGATAGTATTTGACCGCCCCGTCGCTAAACTTTTTGCCAAAGCATTAGGCTTATAGCCAACCTTTTCAACGTATGCTAGTACGCGGTTTTCCAATTCTTTGCTGATGCGTGCTTGTTCGGCCTTGTGATTGATGACTAATGATACAGTCGATTTAGACACATTGAGTTCCTGTGCTATTTCTTTAATTGATTTGGCCATAAGAGCATTTTCATAAAATTAGGGTGAAATTAGAAAATAAATATGAACATATCGGAGATTACAATTGACAACATGAAATAAATTATTACACAATCGTATGCGTAGAAACAAAAAAATGAATAAACACCTAATTGAGACTAATTTCTCACTCGATTATTAGCCCCTGTGAATGAGCATAAATACCCGCAAAAAGATATTTATGATTAAATTTAACGATCATTCTTTTTAGGATAATGCTTCTCTAAATAGAGAAGTACTAAAAAAGCATACGAACCATTACCAATAAAACTAAATAAGACCATCTTACTGTTTTAATGGAGTAAGTTGCACTGTTATATAAACTAGTGAAAAGTCTTAGCGAAGAAAAAATTATTTTGAAGAAATAACCGAATGCAAATGAAAACATCTTTTATGTTATCCTTTCTTTTGACCCTAGCCTCTATTGCTATAGCTCAAAAGAAGGACCAAAGACCGAATATTGTACTTATAATGGCAGATGATCTAGGGTATGGAGACCTCGGCGTATACGGTCAGCAAAAAATTGAAACGAAGCACATCGATTCATTGGCTGCCAAAGGAATGAAATTTGACAATTTCTATGCTGGTACATCCGTATGCGCGCCATCTCGCTCATCTTTAATGACGGGACAGCACACCGGACATACCTACGTGCGTGGCAATAAAGAAATTGAACCTGAAGGACAACAACCGCTAGCGGACTCCGTACAGACATTTGCTATGCTCCTCCAACAAGCTGGCTATACAACCGGTGCGTTTGGAAAATGGGGACTTGGAATGGTCAATACGACAGGCGCACCTGATCAAAAAGGATTCAATGAATTTTATGGCTATAACTGTCAACGTCAATCCCATCGCTACTACCCAACTCACCTCTGGCATAATAAGGAAAGGATAGAACTAAATGGTAATGGCTTAATGTCACAAGGGCAATATGCACCGGCATTAATCCAAGAGAAGACCTTGGAATTTATTGATGAAAATAAAGAAAAACCTTTTTTCCTTTACGTACCCACAGTGCTTCCTCACGCCGAATTATCAGGCCCGGATGACAAATATTACCAATTATATGCAGACAGGTTTGATGAGAAACCGCATAAAGGAAACGACTATGGACCACAAGCGACTGTTCCCGGATACACTTCGGTCGAAAAACCGCATGCCATGTATGCGAGTATGGTAAGCCGTATGGATGCTTATGTCGGTCAAATTGTTGATCGCTTACGCAAAAACAAGCTATTGGACAATACAATTATCATTTTTACGAGCGACAACGGATCGCACAAAGAAGGCGGTGCTGACCCCAATTTTTTCAATAGCTCTGGTGGGTTACGCGGCAACAAGCGCGACCTCTACGAAGGTGGTATCAAGACTCCTTTCATTGTTTATTGGCATGGTAAAGTTGCCGAAGGGAAAACTTCAAGCTACTTAGGAGCTTTTTGGGATATTATGCCGACGATGGTCGAGCTTGCCCAGGCGAACAAACCTCATTATACGGATGGCATCTCATTTGTGCCAACGCTGCTGGGTAAAAATAAACAACAAAAACAGCATCAATACCTATACTGGGAATTTCATGAAGACGGGGGACGTCAAGCCTTGCGTCGGGGAGACTGGAAACTTATCTTACAAAAGGTTACAAGTAGCCAGCCTTCAGCCGAACTATATAACCTCAAAAATGATCCTACGGAACAAATCAATATAGCTCCGGAAAACCCAAAGAAAGTAGAGGAGTTGCGACAGCTGATTGAAAAAGCACATGTCGAAAGTAATATTTTTCCATTGACAAGTGCAACCACACATAAAAAATAAAACGAAGGTTTGGGAGTAGCTACTAAATGTTACTCCCAAAATAGAGATTATCTTTCCTATAACATGAAATCATATTTTTTTCATTAAGTTTACTGCCCGAGTGTACCCATGAAAAATCAAAAATCATATCAATATCACGAGCTTCTCCCTCTTATACGCCAGGGAGACCAACGAGCATTTGTTTTATTATATGATTTATTTACGCCCGATTTAATCGCTTTTATTGCAAAAAAAGTTGCTAGCAGTGAAGTCGCTGAAGATATACTGCACGACCTTTTTATGTCTGTATGGAAAAATCGGGAAATGATTGAGGAAATTGAATCTCTTCCAGCTTATCTATTTAGTTCCTGTAGATACCTCATCCTTGCGCATTATCGCAAGAACATAAAATTAAAGGTATCAGCGTTCGATTTTGCCGAGCTCGAACTGGAAGATGAAACCGTTGCAATAGAAGACAAACTCTATTACCGTTATATCATCGATATTGTCGCTAAAGAAGTCGAAAATCTTCCCGAAAAGTGCCGGGAAGTATTTAAATTGAGTCGTGATTTCTACATGAGCAACAAAGCTATTGCTCAGCAGCTTAATATCAGCGAGTCTACTGTCGAAAAACACATTAATAAAGCACTCAAACATCTTCGAGCAGCCACAAGCCAATTATTTCATTTTACACTGTTTTTTTAGTCAGCACGCCTACCTTTTAACAGATAATTCCATAAATATTTTACCCATTTTTAAAAAAAATATTTTTTTTCATTTTCGACTGGAGGTTGCACCTTATTTTACACACTTGTATAATAACTGACCATTCCAATGGAACCTGTTATGAATCAAATGAACGAAATATACAAGCTGATTTCCGTCTTCTTGAATAGGAAGGATACAGTTCAAGAGAGAAAAGAACTACTTGACTGGTTTGAAAAACAATCCGAGAATGGCATTTCTGAGGCCGAATTTGCAGATATTCAAAATAATGCAAAAAAGAGCCTTATCAAGGAGATAAAAAATCCCGCAGGAAAAATTATACAACTTCGTGCAGTCAGGTATATAACTATCGCTGCCAGCATCCTGTTGATTGGTTTTTCAATCTTAAAATTCAGGCCAAAGCCCGAGATTTTAGCGACCACAACGCAATTGGCATCAATCCCGCCTGGTAAAGAAAGAGCAATCATAATCTTGGGAAATGGTAAACGAATAGATCTCGAACATCTTTCGCTCGATCAAAGTATACAAACAGGAGATGTTATTATAAAAAAGGATGGTAAGGGACAAATCAGCTATCATGATGTTAAAACAGGACAAATAAGTATACAGAAAAATAGCATGTATACGCCAAAAGGTGCTACCTATGAACTAACCTTATCAGACGGCACATTGGTGACGCTAAACGCTGATTCGAAAATCTCATATCCAACCTCCTTTGACCATGGAGACAGAGAAGTTGAATTACAGGGCGAGGCCTACTTTCATGTAAAGAAAACAACCAATAGAAGCAAATTTATCGTTAAGACACCTGGTCAGAAAATTGAGGTTCTTGGAACCCGCTTCAATGTCAATGCATACCCCGAAACAGATAGAACACAAACAACCTTAGAGGAAGGGTCTGTGGTCGTCTCAGCACATGATGTACCCCAATCCAATATTTACCTAAAACCAAATGAACAGGCGACTTTACAACATGGCACACTAAATTCCCGCCACATAGATATTGAAGAAGTATTAAGCTGGAAAAAAGGTCAGTTTTATTTCAATGGTAATAACATAGAAGAGGTAATGCAACAAATTGCCCGCTGGTATAACATTGACATCATCTACAGACGAAATAAAAGCAAAGAACAATACATGGGTACAATCCCCCGGAATCTAAGTTTAAATAAATTGATTGAGCTACTCAATTATGCAGATATCAATACAAAAGCTTTGATGGGTGACAACAGCCGAATTAAATTAATCATTACATAACCAATTGCTAAAATTATGACAAGCACAAAACTTCCACCATAAATACTTATTGTTAATGCCAATAAAAAAACGGACCCTGTTGGCGCAGAATCCGTCATAGTAATTGGTATTAAAGCGTCGTATAACATCTCAATTATTAACACATTAAAACCAAACGAATTTAATGAAATTTTCAACAACTCCGTTCATGAGAAAGGAGAGGGATTTTCATGAAGGTTTATTGGGCGTTAACATGACGCCTAATAAAAGCCTTAAAAGTGAAAAACAAAAACCTTTTTTTGCGCGACCATTACCTAGATCTCTTATGAGGGTCAACTTAATCACTTTATTGATCGGCCTAGGGCTATCCCAAGTGGATGCTCATACCTATGCACAGCAAATTACGCTTAAAAAGCATAATGCAAGTCTTCAAGTTATTTTAAAAGATCTTGAGAAACAAAGTGGATATACTTTCTTCTACAAAAAAAATGAAATATCTGCCAATAAAGACATTTCTATAGATGTAAAAAACCAGCCGTTTTCACGGGTTTTAAACATTATATTAGGGAATGCAGATTTTACTTACGATTTCTTTGACAAAACAATTGTCATTAAGAAAAAGACTGAACCACATCGTGAAGAACCAAGCAGGATTATCAGCAAGCCAATCATCAATAAAAGTTTAGACATACAGCAAGAAACCCAAGTTACAGGTTCCGTCAGTGATACCTTAGGCAGAAAACTTACGGGCGTCAGTGTGAGTGTCAAGGGGAAATCAGGTTTAGGTACAGCGACCGATATCAATGGCGCTTTTGTGCTAAAGGTACCTGCTAATGCAACGATGGTCTTTACAATGGTTGGATATGACCCACAAGAAGTCGTCGTTAATGGCAAATCAAAATTCGATATCATATTAAAAGAATCGGCATCAAGTTCAATCGATGAGGTCGTTGTTACAGCATTTGGCCAACGCGCCAAGAAGAGCGACCTTATTGGTTCCGTTTCATCACTTAGCCCTAAAGAATTACGCGCCCCAGTAAGTAACCTTACCGCTGCTTTACAGGGCAAAGTAGCTGGTGTCGTCTCATTTCAACGTAGTGGAGAGCCAGGAGGCGACAATGCTGATTTCTTCATCAGAGGCGTAGGTACTTTTGGAACGAATAATAAACCATTGATTCTTGTCGACAATATGGAGGTCACAGCGGATGACTTGGCACGTATCCCAGTTGATGACATCGAAAACTTTTCGATCTTACGTGACGCCACCGCATCAGCCGTATATGGCTCTCGTGGAGCAAACGGAGTTGTCCTAGTAACAACAAAGATAGGACGTGACGGACCTGCAACGATCAGCTTTAGAGCCGAACAACGTATTTCAACACCTACCCAAACGCTGAAATTTGCTGATCCTGTCACTTGGATGAAAATGTACAATGAGGCTGTTACAACACGTGACCCCTTGGGGGTAGAACCTTATGGGCAATATAAAATTGAACGCACCGCTGCTGGAGATGATCCGATCACCTACCCAGCAGTAGATTGGCTCAATGCCCTTACGAAGAAGACCACAACAACCCAAAACTACAACTTAAGTGTATCTGGCGGTGGACAAATTGCAACTTACAACGTGAGTGGAAATTTCACCAATGACAATGGTCTACTTAAAATGGACGCTTTGAACAACTTTAACAATAACGTTAATTTCAAGGTGATGAACCTGCGGAGCAATATTGGTATCAACTTAACCAAATCAACATTCGCTATGGTTCGCACCGTGGCCAATCTGCAAAATTACAGTGGTCCACCGACAAATGGAGCAGAGGCCTACAATCTTGCACTTCGTGCAAATCCTGTTTTATTTCTTCCTGTATATCAAGCCGGCCCTAGTCAGTCCTATATCCAGCATCCACTCTTCGGAAATGCCGATAAGGGACAGTATGCCAACCCTTACGCACAGATTATGCGCGGATACTCAGAAAGAAAGCGGAGTGATATTCAGGTACAATTGGAATTAAAACAAGATTTTTCAACAATTCTTCTCGAAGGTCTAAATTATAGAGGACTCTTCAATCTCAGCAGAAACTCTTATTTTGCCCAATCACGCCAATACAACCCGTTTTATTATGAGCCAATAGGAACCGATCCAAAAAACAACTCTTTGCTCTTTCGCGAGATCAATCCTGAAACAGGAACAGAATATCTCGACTTTGTTCCTGGAGAAAGAACTCAATCTGCTGTTTTTTATATGGAGAATCAGCTCTCTTATCAACGGACCTTTAATGAGAAGCATAATGTATTTGGAATGTTGATCAACACCATTCGGGATAATGTCAAAACACCCGTCGACAATAACATTTCCCTAATCAATACACTTCCCAACCGGAATGTGTCCTTATCAGGCAGCTTCACCTATGGTTATGATAATCGTTATCACGCTCAGTTTGCTTTTGGGTATAATGGCTCCGAGAAGTTTTCCGATAAATTTCGTTGGGGATTTTTCCCTTCCTTCGGTTTAGCATGGAATGTCTCCAATGAGCAGTTTTTCGAACCAATTAAGGAGGTTGTCAGTAATTTAAAATTCCGCTTCACTCGTGGTGTTCTCGGGAATGACCAGATACTTGACACTAGATTCTTCTATCTTTCGGATGTCAACCTGAATAGCACAGACTATGGTTATTCCTTTGGATTACCTGCCGAGTCAGGACGTAGAACAGTCAACGGTATTGTGGTCAATCGGTATGCCAACCCTGACATTAGATGGGAAATCTCCAAACAAACCAATTTAGGAATTGATTTAAGCTTATTTAAAGGTGCGTTGACGTTTACAGGTGATTTTTATCAGCAAGAACGCGACAATATCGTTCAAGCACGTTCATTATCCTCTATCAATGGATTAACCGCCTCTGTTTTTGCCAATGTCGGGAAATATAAGAGTAAGGGGTTTGACGGAGAACTGGTCTACAATAAGTCTGTTAATAGTGATTTATGGTTTCAAGGCAGAGGAACATTCACTTTTGCAACAGGAGAATATGCATTCTTCGAAGAGCCAGCGTATAAAAACGAGTACCGTCAACGTCAAGGAACTTCCGTCAGCAATCAGTTTGGTTATATAGCTGAGCGATTGTTTATCGATGATAACGAAGTCTATAATAGTCCCGCCCAAGAATTCGGATCAACAGTCCGTGGTGGAGATATCAAATACTTGGACGTTAACCGAGATGGTTTAATCAATGACGACGACCGCATGCCAATTGGCTACCCTACGACTCCAGAAATCAATTATGGGTTTGGTTTAAGCACAGGCTATAAAGGTTTCGACTGCTCGTTCTTTTTTAGCGGAGTTGGAAGAACATCGTTATTTATTAATCCAACAACGAATAATACAAGCAGTCCATTGAGTCGAGGAATTGCTCCATTCGGTGTTGAAACATCACCCAATGCTGTCTTCCAAGAATGGGCAAATAATTATTGGTCCGAAGACAACAAAAATATCTATGCAGCATGGCCTCGCTTAAGTGTCATGCCAATGGCTAACAATACCGTTCAAAGTACTTTTTGGATGCGTAATGGCAGTCTGCTTCGTTTAAAACAAGTCGAATTAGGCTACACATTCAACAAAAAGCTAACGCAACGATACAAATTCAAAAACCTACGTATTTATGCCAGTGCAACAAATCTATTGCGATTTAGCTCTTTCAAATTATGGGATCCTGAAATGGGTGGCAATGCGCTAAACTATCCACTACAAAGGGTATTTAACATTGGTATCAATGCTAATTTATAAGAAACTATGAAAATGAGATTTAAGAAAAGTATAATCGTGTTAGGGTTGTTAGTAGGTCTTTCGACCTCCTGTAATAAATTTCTGGATGTTGTTCCTGATAATGCACCTGTACTCGATCAAGCATTTGCTATGCGTACAATGGCCGAGCGTTATTTAGTGACCTGTTATAGTCAATTACCACAAAGCTTTACCATGACCAATAACCCTGGCTGGCTCTCTGGTGACGAATTCTGGTTAAACTCCGAATCAACCTATTCGGGGTACTTCAATTGGAGAATCGCTTTGGGCAACCAAAATGGTGACAACCCACTGTTAAATGCTTGGGATGGGAACAATGGAGCAACAAATCTTTGGGTAGGTATCACAAACTGCAATACATTTCTCGACAACATTATGTCGGTACCAGATATGACCGACGAAGAGAAGCAGATGTGGATCTCAGAAGTCAAATTTTTGAAAGCCTACTATCATTTTCTCCTAATGAAACAGTATGGCCCGGTGCCTATCAGAGACAAGAACATCCCAATATATGATAGCCCAGGCTCCTCACAATTGCCCCGGAATAGTGTCGAAGAGTGCTTCAATTATATTGTCAGTATGATTGATGAATCCATCCCCAATTTAATGGATGATGTTACTGCAGTGAACAGTGAAACAGGCCGCATCACAAAAATCGTTGCCAAAGCAATGAAGGCCGAGATATTGGTTTATGCTGCCAGCCCACTTTTCAATGGAAACGTTGGTACCGAAGCTTCCATTACAAACAACGATGGCAAGGAGCTATTCAACCACAGTTATTCGTCCGAGAAATGGCAATTGGCAGCTAAAGCCTGTAAAGATGCTATTGATTTTGCCACCGAACATGGTAAAAAATTACATACCTGGACGCCCACTGGAGGATTTACGCCTCAAGCCAGTACGCAATTTCAAATGAATATTCGGGAAGCCTATAACGAAAACACAGATAATCCAGAAGTATTGTGGTTAGATACGAAATCAACAGCCAATGGAACCATTCAAGGTTATTTTATGCTTCCCCGTTACACAGCCAATGCAACATCCGGAACGTTATTGGGCTTTATGTCTGCGACTTTAAATATTGTGGAGAAATTCTATTCCAACAATGGTGTACCTATTGAGGAAGATATTACTTATCCATATACATCGAGATTCGATTTGATTACAGTTCCCAACACAGATGCTTATAAATACGATTTGGTGGCCGGGAAACAAACAGCCCGAATGAATTTAAATCGAGAAAACCGGTTTTATGGTACCTTAATGTTTGATGCCGGACGTGTCTTTATGTTGCAAGCCGGTTCGGATGCAAATGCCTACAATATTGATCTCAAATATTCAGGATCTTCAGGAAAAGTAGACCCCACGCGATTCAATTGGACAGGATATGCTTCAAAAAAACATTATAATTATCGAAGTACTGTTGGTGCAAGTAATGCATATACTGCACGCGTGTTTGGCCATCCCATTATGCGTTTAGCCAATCTTTACCTTTACTATGCAGAAGCACTAAATGAAGCAAATGGCCCCTCAGCAGAGGTATATTCCTACATTGATGCTGTCCGAACGCGCAGTGGTCTTAAAGGTGTAGTAGAATCATGGCAAAATTACTCTTCTGCACCAAATAAACCTGCAACAAAAGATGGACTTCGTGAAATTATCAAACGTGAACGTACAAATGAGTTTGCTTTGGAAGGTGTACGTTTTTGGGATCTTCGCCGTTGGAAAGATGCAGTCAAAGAACTGAACAATCCAATTTTAGGATGGGATATCAACCAATCATCCGAGGGTTCTTACTATCGGACAACACTATTATATACACGGTCATTTATGGATCGGGATTACTTTTGGCCATTGAGCTTAAATGAAAGAAGACGTAACCCAAATCTTGTCCAAAGTGCAGGATGGTAATTTAAATTACAAATATCGCATCATGAAAAATTTAATAAATAAAACCGCTCCAATCATGCTGGCAATCCTTTTGATGGCTCCATTACTATGGACAAGTTGCAAGGAAGACATAGGCATTACCGCAGCAAGACAAGGAGAAAAACCGAATATCTTAAAGAACCTTGCCTATGAAGAAGCTCCCGGCGGAGCAAAGATCAGCTACGATTTACCGACTTCAGCCGACTTACGCTATGTCAAGGCAACCTATACATTGGAGAATGGGAAAGAAATGGTCACTAAGGCCAGCATATACGACAACCAACTTGCTGTGCAAGGATATGCTGCGATAGGTGAACACGAAGTTAAGCTTGTTGCTGTTGCGGTTGGTGATGTGGAGTCTGATCCTGTTACCATTAAAATCAAGACAGGAAAGCCCAATTATATCATTTTAGCCGAATCGTTTAAGTCTAATGATTTTTTCTATAGCACATTTGGTGGCGTAAACCTCAAATTTGAAAATAAAGATGCGGCAAATATTATTTTAAGTGTATTCAAATATGGGGAAAATCCAACCACCAAAGAGATCGGCTGGAATGTCTTAAACGAGACCTATACAAAATCCAAAGAAGGGGTTATTCGCGTTCGTGGAGAACAACCGATCGCAACCACCTACGGCATTGTAATACGCGATCAATGGGGTAACGTATCAGACACCATTCGTCGCAATTTAACACCACAAGAAGAATATGAAATCAACAATTTATTAATTTACAACGGCATTACTGCCTATAGCGATATGAATAGAAATGGTGATTACATCAGCAATTACAATGCACAAGGCGGAAGTGCCGAAATGCAAGTATCACTGTTTGATGGAATTGAAGGATCTCCATACTATATCACAAACAAGCAGTGGTGGGGTAAAGCCGCTCCCATCCCATTCCAATTCTCTTTGGATGCACGAAAAAAAGCACAGATAAGTCGGGTCAAACTTTGGGGCCGAAATGACAATTATGGTTTATTATTTCAAGCAACTCATCCAAAAGAATTTGAGCTTTATGGAAGTAATTCTCCAGCACAAGACGGTTCCTGGGACTCCTGGACACTGCTCGGAACTTTTGAGGGTATACGCCCCTCTGGTCTTGCCTTCGGAACAAATGCAAACAGTGAAGACCAGGATTATGCACGTAAAGGAGAAGATTTCGAAGTAAATTGGGATAACCCAAGTGGATTCAAATATTTCCGGATAAAGGTAAACTGCACCTGGAATGGTGTTCGCGAACAGCCTTTAGGGAATGCGCTCACTGTTGCGATATCGGAATTGAAATTATATGGAAAATATGTAGACTGATAAATTATGAAAAAAATATTGAATTATAGCCTATTTGTAGTTGGAAGTATACTCTTAATCTACAGTTGCAAACCGTCAGACTACTATTATGGAGAATACCTAAAAAATGGAGAAATCTACTATCCTGGGCGAGTCGACTCTTTATCCATTATACCTGGTAACCAAAGAGGGATTCTACGTTTTAAAGTGACGACAGACCCTAAAGTGAATAGTGTTAGAGTATATCTAAGGAGCAGTCTCTCTCCTACTGCGGAAGTAAAAAATTATCCAATAGAAGCTAGTGAGCATGGCAAAATTAAACTTATTCCTTTAAATGGGCTCTCGGAAGCAACATATACCGCAAATGTTTTTTCCTTCACAGGGGAAGGGGATAGCTCTAGAACCGTGGCTTCGAGTCAATTTATTTATGGGCAGAGTTACATACGTACCCTCGTAAACCGTTCCTTTTTAAAATTTGACAAATCAAACGCCGGGGAGCATTTCCTAGTATTGGCTCGAGAGAATAACCTCCCCAGACAAGGAACATTTTACCCAATGCAGTTTACGGAAGTCAAGTATCTTAATAATGCAGGAGATTCCACGACAGTTCGTATTACCCCTTATGAAGACTTTGCAAGCCTAAAAAATATAATAAGCCCAAGTACGGTCAAGTACAGAACTGTTTACAAACCAGTGCAAGCTTCTGTCGATTTTTTTTACACTGCATTTACAGAACAGACGTATAGCAAATAATACGAATACCAACAAAATTATAACTATTGCGATGATAAACAGTAAGGCAAATAATAGAGATTTCCTTACATGCATTTTTTGATCCCGTAGATTACAACCGAAAAGGTTAGACAGACACGCTTCTCAAGCAGGTCATAGTCTAACCTTTTTTAACTATCTTTTTTTTAGATACATTTGTGCAATTATTGGAAACTAAAAATGGATAGTACAATTGCACTTTGGCTACAACAAATCGCAGAAGGCGACCGAGCTGCATTCGATGCACTATATAATCATTTTTGGAAAACAATATACCAATATATCTACCCAAAAACTAAAAACACCGAAGCAACGGAAGACATTTTACATGATCTGTTCTTGAGTATCTGGAAAAACCGGAGTAGATTGCAAGAAATCAATAATATTGAATCCTATCTCAAAACTGGCGCACGCTACCTCACCTTCTCCTACTTCAATAAAAATAGCGAACAGCATATGGTGGATATCGATAAAGTAGATATCATCCTCGATGATGCGCCAATCGAAGATCGCTTACATTACCGTTATCTACTCGACCTTATCCAAGACGAAATCCAGAATCTTCCTGAACGCTGCCGAATTATTTTCAATGAAAGCCGTGTCAACCACAAATCCATCAATCAGATAGCCCTTGAATACGGCCTATCTAAAAGTACCGTTGAGAACCAAATAAACAAAGCGCTCAAACGTTTACGACTAGTTACCAAAGACTTCCATACCTTTCTGTCATTTTTTTAATTTTAGCGTAGGTGCTTTCAGTTTTTTCGATGACTATATCTATACAAGGCTAACTAACGACCCGTGAAGTCATCGTGATGTATTCAAGTCATATTGGACAATGAATATCACAGATAATTCCATCATAGCTGAAACAGTCGAAGGCAGTATAAATCTCCTAAAGAGACTGCTTACTAATGAATAAACAGATTTAAATAGATGAAAGTACCTCATACGCTGCAAAAACTAATCAAAAACTATCTATTGGGCTTTGAAAATAAAGCCGAATACGAGACCTTGAAAAAATGGTTTGAAGAAGCCGAGGCAAACAACATGCCTTCTGAAAGCGATATGAGAGCAGGTCAACTTCGTGTCTTCCAGCGTTTAAACAGTAATCAGCTATTTAATGAATCTCCTACATTTAGTCAAAAGTTTCGTTATAGCATTCGTATTGCGGCATCCATCACCATTGCACTTGGTTTTGCCATGGGCTATTACTATTACCAATATGCTATCTTCGACAAAATAAGCCCTAAACAATTAGCGACGATCCGTCCAGCACAGGAAAATGTACAACTTACTTTCGAAGATGGAGAAGTCGTCATACTCAATAAACAAGGCCAAGCTACCCGGGCTATTGAAGGAGTACAGGAAGTCAAAAACGGAGAACTTGTCTATAATGACAATGCAGATCATATCGTCCAAAACATACTTTCAACACCTCGTGGTCAAATATTCAAGATTGTACTGCCCGACGGAACCAAAGTATGGATGAATGCAAATAGCTCCTTGAGCTACCCTTCGAAATTCATAGGCCCAGAACGCTTAGTTGAATTACATGGTGAAGCCTATTTTGAAGTTAGCAAAAATCCTGACCAGCCGTTTATTGTAAAAACAACCGATCAACAAGTCAGAGTTTTGGGTACACATTTCAATATCAATGCCTACGATAATGCTCTTACGACGCAAACAACGCTTATTGAAGGCAAAGTTGAAGTACAACATCAGCAGCAGAAAATACTCTTGACGCCCAATCAGCAAGCGAATTATAAAGGTACTGCTCTCAGTAAGAAAAATGTGGATGCCGCCGAGTATATAACCTGGCGCGATGGATATTTCACCTTCCATAATGCCACAGCAAATGAAATCATGCAACAGTTGGCTAGATGGTACGATCTCAATGTACGCCTTGACGACTCCGAAATACACGAACGATTCAGTGGAAAAATCAATAAACAGATGAATTTGCAGGAAATCCTAACCGTTCTGCAATCAGCTGGATTGAATTTCGACATCGTGCAGAATAAAAATCAACAAAAAACAATCCTACTGAAAAACTAAATTATTAATACTAAACTTATTAAACATTAACCTAATGCAAAACAATAGGAAGGCCAAACCTTCGGTCCCATGGGATAACCATGTCCAAATTTCAGCAAACTCGGCCGCCATCACCTGGCCTCAGGCTTTTGTGGAGAGCTGTAATGACACCCCATTACCCTCCGTGTTTAACCGAAAAAACAAACTGCGTTTTCACCTTGTTTCGGCACTTTTGACGATCAGCTTGATGCAGCTCTATGGTACAACAAATGCACAGCGCATCTCCATCAACTCAAACAAATCGTCCGTCAAACAAGTTTTTCAACAACTGGAAAAACAATCTGGCTATAGTTTTTTCTATAAAGACGTTGTACTCGAAAAGATCAAGGATACCGGTGTTAAATTTGAAAACGGAACCTTACAGCAGGCACTGGATGCCATTCTAAAACCGAATGGCCTCGACTATGAAATTGTTAATAAAACTGTAATTATCAAACAGATCTCAAAGCCGATACCAGTGAATAATGTGATGATCAAACATGCGCAAAACTACATCACTGGCAAGATCCTGGATGAAAATAGCAAACCGATTTCTGGCGCGTCTATTCGGCTTAAAAGCGACGAAAAGAAAGGAGTTAAAAGTCAAATAGATGGAAGCTTTAAACTCCCTTTTTCCTCGCTCAATGAAGTTCTAGTTATTTCTTCTGTCGGATATGAAAAAAAAGAAGTTAAAGCCAGTTTGAACAGTGCCGAAATGATCATCCGTCTGAAAGCTGAGAATACTGCTTTGGAAGAAGTTTCAATAGTTTCAACAGGTATCTTTAAAAAAGAAGACAAAAGCTTCACCGGAGCTTCGAGAACCATTTCTGCCAAAGAACTCAGACAATACGGCTCCCGCAATTTGGTAACATCCCTTCGAAATATCGATCCTTCATTTAATATTATCGAAAGCAACTTATTTGGATCTGACCCGAATAGGCTCCCAGAAATTCAGATGCGTGGGAATGCAAGTATCCCAAATGTCAACCAGATCCAAAGTGAAACGAAAACACAATTAAACACTCCGTTGATCGTAATAGATGGATTCCAAACTACATTACAAGCATTAATTGATATCAATGAAAACGATGTTGAATCAATTACATTACTAAAAGATGCTGCTGCAACAGCCTTATATGGCTCGAGAGGTGCAAATGGAGTTATCGTAGTAACAACGAGGATGCCCCGACCAGGAAAACTGCGAGTAACTTTTGGATCAGAGTTAAAAATTGAGATGGCAGATTTAAGCGGATACCATCTCCTTAATGCTAGAGATAAACTGGAACTGGAACGTCAGGCTGGATATTATGATAAAGCAAATGCCTACCAAGATATACCTTCAAAAAACTATTATAATTTTCTACTCAATGAAGTCAATAGCGGTGTGGAAACAGATTGGATGGCAATCCCGCTCAGAACCTCACATGCCTTAAGAAATAACCTTCGGCTTGAAGGAGGTGACCAGCAATTTCGGTATTCCGCAACATTACAAAACAACAATACCGCCGGAGTCATGAAGGGATCCGCACGAAACACCATAAATGGATCGATCACATTATCGTACACCTATAAAAATCTATTGTTCCGAAATTATCTGAATGTCAAGAATGTCAAAAGTCAACAATCTGCTTACGGTTCGTTTTCTGACTATGTCGAACTCAATCCATATTGGCGTCCCTATGACGTAAATGGGAATGTCAATAAAGTATTGGGCGATCCGGGAAATGATGACAATATGTATGTATGGGGTACGCTCCCGACCAATCCCCTATACAATGCGACATTAAAAACATTTGACAAAGGAGAAGAAACAGGTGTAACCAACCAGACGGCTATTGAATGGAAGATTGTAAAAGATTTACTGCTGACAGGTAAATTTAGTTTTACCAAAACAAATACTCAAAATGATGCATTTAAGCCCGCTGAGCATACCGACTTTGCCAACTACACCGGCGATGATGTCTTTAGAAAGGGAAAGTATGCATTCGGAATTTCTAACGGAATGCGGTATGAAGGTGGGTTAAATCTATCTTATAGTACTAAATTTAAAGATAAACATCAGTTTTTTGCCGGAGCCGAGGCAAACATATTGCAGAGTAAATCATCCGACTATGCCTTTGTAGCAGAAGGATTCCCAAATGCTAACCTAGATTTTCCTTCAATGGCTTTACAATATGAAAAAGGAGGGAAACCAGATGGTGCAGAGTACTTCTATCGGACTTTGGGATTCGTTGGGAATGCCAACTACAATTATGACAATCGCTATTTCGTCGATGGTACCTTTCGTTACGACGGATCGTCACAGTTTGGCTCAAACAAAAAGTTTGCACCTTTCTGGTCTGCCGGTATAGGCTGGAACATAGATGAAGAAAAATTTTTCAATAAAGAAGGAAAAATTAATAGATTGAAGCTAAGGGGCTCCGTTGGAACATCCGGTTCAACAAACTTCAACACCTACCAAGCACTCACGACTTATGCTTATTACACAGGCGACCGCTATTATAACTGGGTCGGCTCTTACCTATTGGGCATGGGAAATCCCGATCTCAAATGGCAACAAGTTATGAAATATAACATCGGAACAGACATCGATTTGTTCAATCGATACCTTCTTCTACAGGCAAATTACTATATCGAAAATACCAATGATTTAGTTTCAGCCATTAATACCCCTGCTTCAAACGGATTTAGTTCCTATACTTCAAATGTTGGAAAACTACGCAATAAAGGATTTGAATTCTATGCAACAGTTTTTCTAATGAAAAAACCAGAAGGGGTCACTTGGTCTATCTCAGGAACCGTTTTACATAATAAAAATAAAATCATTGAAACGTCTAAAGCATTAAAAGACGCACAAAAAACCTTACAAGGAAATCAATATAATGCAGAGCAGTTGTATATAGAAGGATATTCGAGTAATGCCATCTGGGTGGTGAAATCGCTCGGGATAGATCCTAGTACAGGAAAAGAACTTTATTTGTCCGCAGATGGATCACCTACTTACACTTGGAATGCTGGTGATGTAACTTCTGTAGGAACTACTGATCCCAAAATATGGGGGAGCCTGAATACCATGGTCCGTTATAAAGGATTAACATTCACTGCAGCGTTGAGTTATAAGCTCGGCGGACAAACCTATAATAAAACACTGGCCGACCGAGTAGAAACCGGTAATTATTCCTTTAATGTTGATCAACGTGTATTTACTGGCCGCTGGCAAAAACCAGGTGATATTGTGCCATTTAAAGGTTTACTTAATACTATACCGACCTATAAAACATCTCGGTTTGTACAAGATGAAAATACCTTTTACGCAAGGAATTTTAATATACAATATGATTTCCGTTATGCGAATTGGGTTAAAAAAATCGGTTTTGAAAACGTGAATGTAGGTTTAAATATATCTGATCCATTTATCTTATCGACTATACGTCAAGAACGAGGAACCAGTTACCCATTCTCCCGTCAATTTACATTGAGTTTAAATGCAACTTTTTAAACATGAAAAAATCTATCTATATAATCTTGCTTGCTACTGCGTTTTATACAGTTTCATGCAACAAATTCTTGGATATCGTACCAAAAACCCAAGTTCCCCAGGATCAACAATTTGATACTGAACAAGGATTTAAAGATGCTTTGACTGGCATCTATATTAACCTAAAAAATGAACGTACATATGGCAAAGAATTAGGTTTTGCTACCATTGAAAATTTAGTATCCAGTTGGGATGTCACAAACAATACACTAGAGCAGCAATTAGGTCTTTACAATTATTCAGACAACAAAGTAATCGACAAATTTAACCAGATTTTTAGCCAACAATACACAACAATAGCACATATAAATGCTATACTTCAACAGATCGATTCGAAAAAATCTGTCTTGAAAACAGACGGTATCTACGAAATCATCAAAGGTGAATGTTTGGGTTTACGTGCATTTGTTCATTTAGATCTCATGCGTTTATACGGACCAATACCACAAAATCCTGCTATCGGAAATGAACTCGCCTATGTTACGGAATTTGGCAGAAATATCAATGCCCATATTTCATTTGACGCTTACAAAGCTCAGCTTTTCAATGATATTAAACAAGCGGAAGACTTGATAAAGCCTGTAGATCCGATGTTAAACTATTCTATGTCAGACATTCGTAATCCCAATGGTTACGGGAGCGCCTTTAAACCAGATGATGATTTTATAGCCTATCGCAACATGCGAATGAACTATTATGCGATAAAAGCATTAGAAGCCAGAGCGAACCTATGGTATGGAGATAACGACAAAGCTTATAACGCAGCGAAAGAAGTCATCGAAGCACGCAACGAAAATGATGTACAAAAATTCCAACTAGCAAGTGGAGTAGACTATACAGCAACAAATTTTATGCTAACCACCGAACAGATTTTTGGGCTCTATGTCTATAATATGGCTACAACATATACAAATAATTTTGGCAATGGACTCTACCGAAAAGGTACAGCGAGTACAACGATTACAAATCAATTATATGGCAATACCGGTACCGATTTTAGGGAAGCTACCTTATGGAACTTACTGACTATGACGAATGGCTCAAAATATAATGTCATTAAAAAGTATTTAACAAATGAGAGCAATGTTACAGTAAATACTGACTATAAGCAAATTCCATTACTTAGAACAAGTGAACTGTACCTAATTTTAGCTGAAACAGCCCCTTTCAATGAAGGTTTAGAATATTTTAAACAATTCAGACTTGCTCGGAATATCGGTTCCCTTGCAATACCACAAGATAAATCGAGTTTAATAGCAGAGATAATTAAAGAATATAGAAAAGAATTTTATGGGGAAGGTCAAGCTTTTTATGCATATAAAAGATTAAGCGTCCCAAAAGCACAAGTACTCTTCGCCCCATCCGCGGCTTTGATTAATTACATACTACCTATGCCAACGGCAGAATCATCTAATTGAAGAACAAAATGAAAAATTATAGATCGGTATTTTTTATACTCACCAGCTTCATGCTAATATTTATCTCTTGTGCAAAAGATCAATATTATATTTTTAATGATGAAGCTAGAATCCAATTTGGCCCACCAATTGTGCCACGAGGAACTATTGTTTCCGAATATCAGGACACATTAAAAGGAGCAACCTTTTATTACGAAAATCCAACGGTAATCAAAGACACAATTTACTTCGACATTTATACCGTAGGTAAGCTATCAAAAACGGATCGTCGCTATAAAATAGAACAGGTAAACCTTCCAAATGTGGATAATGCTATACCCGGTAAACATTATATAGCATTTGATGATCCTAATTTGACGAGTGCGTATGCTATACCAACAGATTCAGTACATGCTTACGTTCCAATTGTTATCCTACGTGATCCAGAATTAAAACTGAAAACGCTAACTCTTGGATTTCAATTAGTTGAAAACGACAGTTTCAAACTTGGAGAAAAAAGCAAACTTTGGCGTAAACTCCAGCTAACGGACCGGCTAAGTAAACCCAATAATTGGACAGCTTCAGTGTCACAGTATTATTTCGGGGCATACAGTGTCCGCAAGCATCAGTTTATGATCGAGACGACTAACGACCGATGGGACGACAGTTTTTTTACAGAAGTCTTTAATGCAATAGATATAACAAACTATTATAAATCTGTCCTTAGCACAGCATTGATCGACTATAATAATGCTCATCCAGGCAATCCTTTAAAAGATGAAAATGGTGAGTTAATTACCTTTCCAAATTAAAAAAAATGAAAAAGTTTCTCTATTATTTATCAATTGGGTTCATCATCGCGGCTTCCTCCTGCGCTAAAGATAAAAGCAACTACACCTATAGTACAGAAGAATATATTGAAATTAAAGGCATCGAAGATAAGTATACCGCAATTGCATTCCAAGACACCGTCAAGATCGAACCGCAAGTCAGTTCAAACAAGGAAGGAGAGTTAGAATATAGCTGGGGCATATATGAAACCAATGTTCAAGGTCGAACGGCTCCAGTAGATACTATAAATCATACCAAAAATTTAAAATATGCGGTTAAGGAAGATGCGAAAGATTGGGTGCTTGTATTTCTTGCAAAGAATAAAAAAACAGGATATACACAATACAAAACGACAACACTTACGGTGGCGACAGCTTTTACTCGAGGTTGGTATGTATTGAAAGATGATGGTACAAATTCTGATTTAGACCTTTTCTTGACACCCCAAAATGCCACCGTGAATGGAAAAGTCACAAATGCATTAAGTGCTGCAAATGGTTACAAACTCCAAGGAAAAGCAATTAATTTCAGTTTTACATCATCCTATAAAAGTAACGTCCTTAATCCTGCAACATACGCAAACACCCGCACCCTACTGATTACAACAGAAAAAGACGTTCAAGCTGTGGGGGTTAACAATCTAAAAACCCTGCGGGACAAATCGACCATCTTCTTAGGAGGAGATCAGATCATTGAACCTCCTATTGGAGGATTTCTTGGAAATTCTGCCTTATATCTCATCAATAAAGGCCAATTATATAATATCTATTCCAATAGCATAAACAAAGGTCAGTTTGGAAGCAAAGTAAGATTTGATGACAACAATAGTTCTTACAGTCTATCTCCTTTTTTTGTCAGCTCCTCAAATGTAGACCCCATCTTGTTTGATAACAGCAATAGTTCATTTGTTACACTTGTCAATGGATCAGGATCTACCCTGACCACTTACGCAAACGTGGACGGAAACGGAATCCCTACGTCCAAAAATAACCAAACAGCTTTATATTTAGGATTCAAATCGACAGTATATCTACCAGCGCCAGACTATTATTATAAAAGACAAGGATACGCTATTCTAAGGGATAAAACGGATCCAACAGTAAAATCTCTCTGCTTCCTGGAAGCTGACAAAACAAAATTGACCGTCAAAAGTGAAACTTTAAGTCCAAGCTCTCTTTTATATAATGCTACACTATTTACCTTACTGACCGAGGACGAAAATCTTTTATATTTTGTTAATAATAACAGCGTCTATAGCAGAAATCTTAACAATGGATTTGAACAGCTACAATATACTGTACCCGGGGGCGAAGAAGTTACTTTTATCAAACACCTTAAATATGCTGTCTCATCCGAGCCCGATTATAATTTCAATTTCTTTATCATAGGAAGCAAATCTGGTTCAACTTATAAAGTTAGAATGTTTCAGAAAAGTTCAGGGAATCTTGCCGCTGCACCTACACAAACCTTAGAAGGTACAGGCTCTCCAAAATCAATTTTATACATCTCGCCAAGAGTATCCGACAGCAGCTATCCTAGTACCTATTAATAAAAAGAAATCTTGACACCAACATCATTAGCATCAAAACACAAAATATGCATTCCATGTGTACATTATTTTGAATCTGATCCTGTTAGCTATTCGATTTCAGTAGCATTTTAAACACTGATTGCCGGCCTGTATAAAAGGCCGGCCAATCGATCTTATTAACGAGTATTTATTTAGAAAGAGATCTAATTATAAACAATTCATGAGGTATATTCAGACTAAACAAGCCTTTTTATTTGGATTATCAATCTTATCGGGGGTCTACTGCCATGCGCAATCCGGAACTGCCTTTACTAAGAATCTGCTCCAAACTTTCCGGCAGAAAGACACCACCTTAATTGTGGCAGAATTAGCCCCAAACTTCTCCATAGCAGGACACACCGATGCTGGCGCAAAATTTCGGTTAAACCAGATTATCAAAAATTACCCCGTTTCAAAAATTGAGGTAATAACAGAAAAGAAAACAGTAAAGGGAACTATCGTAGGATTGAACCTTACCTCTGGAACGGATAAACACCTTAATACAGAGGCCTTACTCGATCAATCGGGCAAGTTAGTGCGCCTTTCCTTATTTGACCAGCTTTATGGTATGCAACGTATGGAAAAAGCACAACTACGTGCAATAATCCCTTTCGAAAACAAAAATGGATCCATCTATCTCCAAGTAAAAATCAATGGTTACGAAAAACCATTACGCCTACTGTTTGATACAGGTGCGGATGGCATGGCTGTAAATCAGCAATTAGCCGACGCTATTGGACTAAAAGTCACTAGAGAGAATAATGCTTCTGTGGTAGGTGGCAATACCAAAATTCAAGTGTCGGACAATAACAGCATTCTATTAGACACCTTAAAACTAAGCGGGCAGGGCATTGCCATATTCCCTGAAATGGGTAGAGAAGGTGATGGCATCATCGGAAATACATTAATCCGTCAGTTTATTACCCATATTGATTATGACAAAAACTTAATTTCATTATATGATTTTGGAGATTTTCAATATAATGGAAAAGGAGCTACCGTTCCGATTACAATGCCTGCGGGAGTCATGATTCTTCCGGGCCAACTTGAAATTATACAAGGCAAAGCATATACAGGACATTTTGTATTTGATACAGGCGCATCTTATGACCTTATCTGTTTCCGTCCCTTTGTACGCCAAAATAAATTGCTTGTCAGTGGGTTTAAGCCAGAAGCTCAGGCGGCGACTGTGAGTATGGGGATTTCTTCTCCCTCCTTTGCTGGCAGAAGTCACCAATTTGCTATTTCTAACCTGCCCGCTATACAAGAACTACCAATCACCTTAATGGGCGGTAGCTCCGCAAACGAGCAATGGCAACCTGGTTTCGATGGTTCTATCGGAGTCCGCCTACTCAGCAGGTATAATATGACAATCAATCTCGCAGAGAGTGAGGTCTACTTTACTCCTAATAAGCTGCATGCCCATCCTCAGGACTTTCTAATAAAAAACTATCAGTTTGGATGGGACAATACAGGCAAGCTGAAAGCCTTAGGCATTATCGGTGCCTTAGAAACTCCAGATGGTTTAAAAGTAGGAACCTTAATTCAGCGTATTGACAATTACACCGTAGACCAACTGAAGAAAAAACCTATGCTCATCGAAGAAATAAGATTGAAAGCAAAGGAACAGCCCATTGTCATTACAATTACCGACAATAAAAACATTACAATTTAAATTTTAACAGATCCTATCAAACGAACGCTCCTAACTATAAATAGATGAAAAGAATTATTCTTTATGTGATCACAACCTATTGTGGTCTGTTCTTGCCCTATTTGCTAAATGCACAAGAAAAAGTCTTTCAGGGCACCTATGCGGAATGTCAAGCCCAAGCGAAAAAAGAAAATAAACTTATTCTTATCGACCTTTACTTTGTCGGCTGTATGCCCTGTGCCGAAATGGATAAACAGGTTTTTCCTGATCCAACCGTGATCCAAGAACTAAAAGCCAATTACCTACTTTACAAAACAGATGTGATGAAGGAAATGGATGGTAAAAAACTGGCCCGTAAATATGGTGCACCAGGTTTTCCAACCTATGTGATTGTAAATGCTGATGGTAAAACCATCCTGACAGAATCAGGATTTTTTGGTGTAGACAGGTTTGTTCTCTTGTTAAAGGAAGCCGTACAACGCAACAAAGCCAATTTAAATCTCGCATTTAACAGTAGCCTGAATAACGAATATCCGGCCGCTTACAGTGAACGCTTTATCAAAACAGGAGAAAAGCATGATTTCGCTGAATTAGAAAGTTATCTGAACCAGCAACAAGATCTGTTTAGTGAAACTGCATTCTTAGCCAATAGCGTTACCGCATTCCCAAAATATAACAGCTGGGTCTATGATAACTTACCCAAATTGATCAACATGTATGGTGGAAATCTTCTCCGCAATAAGATTTCGACAATAGCTACAAAGAAAAGTAAACAGTATGGTTCGGCGCAGCAATTGGACAGTCTCCAAAGTATGTTGACGTATGTCCGCCCAACTTTCAATGACAAACTATGGGATGTCTTTTTGCCCGGATTTATTACAAATTATTATGCAACGTCAAAAGATGCCAATACCTATTTGCAACTGATCAACCATTATAAAGTTTACAATACGTGGGATCTGAAGAGCAATGCATTGGGCCAGGTCATCATCGACCAGGCAAAGAATACTGAGGTTCTAAAAAAGATACTGGCTGAATTTCAAAAACAGCAAAGTAAACAGCAACTGGATGCGGTAGACAGCTATCGTTTGGCACTTTTATATTATTATTTACAGGATTTTAACCAGGCGACAAAAGCCGTTACTGCACTCCTAAAAGCCGACCTATCAGCACCGTATCTTTCTATGCAGAAAAAAGATTTTATGGCATTGAAAGATGCGATAGACAAGAAGAATTCGAACCTATTCCAAGCGAAAGACATCAAAAAAAATATTCCATTTAATCTTAGTTAAACCAACAAAATCATGATCAGAAAAACCATCTTATTATTCACGGCGTGTATTTCAGCTTTTGCTACGCTGGCGCAACAACCAAGTAATGTCACCGGAACCACAGACCCCATTAAAGTAAAACGTGTTGGATTATTTAAAGTCCTTAATGGACGATTAAAAGAAATTGCAACGGCGATTCCGGATGCTACCGGTCGATTTGGATTCCGTTTCACCCCAGAATATGAAGGCTTGTATTCGATCGGTAGTGGAACTGCACAAAATCAACAGGGATTGTTCCGTTTTTATTTCAAAGGCAATGAAGATCTAAATTTAAAATTGACGCAAAGCGATTATGAGCTCGTAGGGAAAAATAGTCCCGAAAATGAAACGCTATATGCATGGGATAAACAGTCAAAAAGCTTCCACGACAAAGGAACAACTCCCGGAGGAATGAGTACCTATGTCGATTTCTTTCCCGAAGTAGAACAATTTAAAGGAAAACTGGAGGGCATTAAAAAAGTGGTCAAAACTGGAAACGCAAACTTTGACAAATTTTTCCCTGAGCTTGTAGATTACGATTTTGCTTATTATGCCATTTCCTACCTGTACATGCCACGCACAGCACATCCGAGTAAGGAAGAAATGAGCGATTATTATACACAGTTCAATGCCGATCGCTTTCTGACACCCGAGCTCCTTAAATTTCCTTATGGCGATCGCTTTATGAGTAACATGATCTATAGAAAACTGGATCTAGCGACAAAACCAACATTTGACCAACAGGTTGCCGCGATAGGTCCCGATGTACTTAAAGGACAATATGTACTACAACGTTTGGAAGGTGCCCGCTCCTATGCTGATTTTCAGGAAATGAACACTACCTATAAGAAGTATTTTACTTTACCAGAACAGATCGAACGTGCCAAAACTGTTGAAGCCAAACTAGTGGAAACAAAAACCGGCGTACCTGCATTTCAATTTAGTTATCCTGATATTACGGGCAAAAAAGTTAATCTGTCAGATCTAAAGGGCAAAATTGTGCTGGTTGACATGTGGGCAACTTGGTGTGGACCATGCCGTGCCGAAGAGCCACACTGGGAAAAACTCAATGAAGAATTTAAAGGTAAGCCAGTTGCATTTGTAGGTATTTCTGTAGATCAAGATAAGCCTAAATGGGAAGCTTATGCGAAAGAAAAAAATCTAAAGGGCATCCAGCTCCATGCGGGTTCAGGAAATGAATTGTCTAATGCTTACAAGGTAAATGGAATACCTCGTTATATTCTAATCGACAAATCAGGAAATCTGATCACTGCCGATAGTCCAAGGCCAAGTGACCCTAAATTGAAAGCTTTGCTTGAAGAATGGAGTAAAAAATAAAAACCGAATTAAAACCTACCTATACAAAAAGATCCCAGTTGAAATAAAACTGGGATCTTCCATTATAAATACAGTACATCAATTATCTCACGTTATTAAATAATTAACGAATTACATTCATCCCAACTGTGGATCTGTTTTCGAATGGCTGCCCGTTTCCACACGACCCGCAAACTGACGCTCAAATTTGGTATCCTCCACATGTAACGTTACATCATACCAACCATGGATTTTGTGCGATTCCACAATCCATTTGACCGATTTCCCTGCCGCAAGTACAATCGATTTCCTCCATGTACTATAAGCATTATCTTCAACATGCACGCGGAATGATTTTTCCCCGTGATTATGAACCTCCAATACAAGATTACCCGTCAATAGACCCTTCTTCCCTATTTCATAAGTTGCCCGAACAGATAATGGTTCCTTATTTCCTTTAAATCCCCGCATAAATCCATTTGGTCCATATACCGTGAGATCGTAATAGCCATCTTTAAAATCGGCCAAGTCCCAGTCAAAGCTAAGTTTCTGCCCTGCCACAACCGCAAATGGCCAAAACTTCACTCCTTCTTTATGGCTAGGTCCACTATAGACATTAAAAGGGCTGTTTAGCGATTTATGGCCAAACACCTTATTGCCTGCTTCCAATGTCAAATGAATTCGGTTGGATTCTTTAACAAATGACTCTTGAACATAAAGCTCATATGCCAAGGCGCTAGAATTTTTCTGACCTTTCTCCTGTCTTGCCAATAAATTGGAATGACCTTTAGACCGTAATGTTGCGGCGTCCTCTTTCGACCAAACGTGAAAATTATTGGGTAGCGGTTTCGATTTCGCCTGATCAATCGCATAGATCTGCTGATTCCGATCAAGAAAAGGCAAATCAACAGCATGTGCTCCTTCAGCTTTCCGAAATATCGATGTCAAATCACCTGTAATGGCTCGGCGCCACGAACTGATATTCTCCTCTTTCACATGCTTGCCCAGCTTTTTCTCAAAAAAATGCTCCATAAACTGAATCGTCGACGTGATATCACAAATCTCCGAATTGACCCAACCGCCTTTTGACCAAGGTGATGCCACAATCAAAGGTACGCGGTAACCAAGGCCAACAGGACCTTCCGTCGCATTACCTTTTTCCTCACCATCGGCAAGCTCCTGGGCTAAACTCACATATTCGCCACTATAATCTAATTCCGGTGAAGTTTTTCCAGAACGGCTATCTGCTGGATTAGGAGCCACAAAAGGTGGAATATGATCAAAATACCCATCATTTTCATCATAGTTTAGAATAAAAATAGTCTTCTTCCAGATTTCCGGATTTTCTGTCAAAATATTCAATAGCTCCGATACATACCAAGCGCCATACATGGGTGCACTCGGATGATCTGAAAAACTTTGTGGTGCAACCAGCCACGACACGGCAGGTAACTTCCCAGATTTCACATCATGTCTAAACTGGTGAAGCACATCCCCCTTGGGCACGGTAATCTTTTCACCTTCGTGTGAGACCACACTTGTCTCCCGATAGAAAGGGTCCCCCTCATTGGTTTGAAATGCACGTTCATGCAATGCACGTTGCTCCTTAGGAAGCTGCTGAAAAGCATGATCCGTGAGGCGGGCCAGATGCTTTTTATAGCTATTCAGTTGCTCCTGTTTCTGCTTAAGCTTATTCTGTGTCTTTTGAACGCTCTCTGTATTGTTATCAGCTAATGCTTTTTCGAGGCTCTGGATCTCTGCCGGCAATTCTGCAACACGCTTGTGCATAAAATCAAGATGACTTTTCTTGAATTCAATATGATACTGCACAAACCACTCCAAATTATTGTCCGTAAAATTACCCAACAGATCCTCACCGTCTAAGCCACTTTCTATGCTGACTTCATTTTGATAAACTTTCCAGGAGATCCCTGCTTCTTCCAGGCGTTCAGGAAAAGTCTTCCAATGTGCCCAACGGTTAAAATAGATATCGGAATTCCGTACCAATGGTTTTGCTCCTTTTTGTGGTACACAGGTTCCCGTCCAAAAGAAATGCCTATTGGTTGTTGTCCCCGTAATAGACGAACAGAAGTGCTGGTCACAGATTGTAAAGGCATCAGCTAATGCATAATAAAAAGGGATATCCTCCCGTGTATAATAACCCATCGTCAGGGGAATCTCTTTCAGAGTTTTCCCCCCTGGACGTTTAGCTTCGATCCAGTTATCGTGTTTACCCTGATTCCGGGCAGCCATCTGGTTTTCCCAGGAATGCGGCAAATTGCCGGTCCATGCAGCATTCGAGTTTTGGATATCCAACCTGAATGGTGAATAGGTCTTACCTGCGGCCGAAGACTGCAACCATACAGGGTTACCACTAGGCAATTTAATAGCCCGTGGATCGTTAAATCCCCGAACGCCACGAAGGGTTCCAAAACTATGATCAAAAGAACGATTCTCTTGCATTAATAATACAATATGCTCGGCATCCAAAAAGGTACTTCCTTTGATCGGTTCTATCGCCAATGCCCGCTGTATTGCATCAGGCATCGTACTTTGTAATCCAAAAACACCGGCTAACAAGGAAGCCTTCTTGATAAAATCTCTTCTGCTATCCATAAATAAATTTGTTGTCTCTCTTTATAAATTCCATGGTCTACAGCGAATATATCCATTCGCCGTGGTTTTTTATGTAACGTTTTTAACAAACAATCCCCGCAAACGATTGATCTCATCTGCGGGGATTGTTTTTACGAATGGCTTATTTCAAAAGCCACATCAATTGGTTGATCTCATCATTGCCTTTATATTGGCGCTGCATGGCCTCGTCCAAATTGGCAGAATTATAATTGTATTCTAATGACGGGTAACGCCACCGCATCGGTATTTTATCCGGTGCCACCGAATTCAAACTTGATGTTGGATTGATCTTCCATTTAGGATAGCCCGTTCTTCGGTAATCATAATAGGGAGTCATACGTCCCTGCAAGTAACTGGCTAAATATTTTTGTGTCATAATAGCCTCCAGTTGTCCTTCGAGTACGACCGGAAATTGATTTCCATAAGTTGCTACCGCTGTATTGATGTAATTAGCATCCAATGGCATATTATGGGTATATTGAGCCGTATTCGGCGTATTATCCGCTATAAATTTCATTGCGGCTTCAATACCTTTCTTATACCAATTAACGGACGATTCGGCAACCCAGCCCCGTGCCGCAGCTTCGGCTATCACAAAACACAGATGTGCATAGCTGTATTGCTGTGTTGGTTCACCACTAACTAGTTCGGTATATCGGTCATTCAATTTAGAATAATCATTTTTCTTTTTTAACTCAGCAATTTCACTAAAGGAAAGCGAAGGATCTGTCCCTACATACGCACTGAAATCATTCGGCTGTTTTCCGTTTGTGATTTGCAAAGCGGAAGGATTCGCATAATAGAATAATCGCCTATCTTGATATTGTTTCAATCGGTCAATAACCTCTGTCGAAACAATAGGATAAATAACAAAACTATTACTTATCTTATAAAAAGGATAGGTTTGGCTGGCTTTGTCCTCATGAACGACTTGAAAATTATCTGCATTACTACCAAAGATCGGTTTACTGGACAAGATTGATTTAAAACGATCCTTTATCTTCAGATCGGCATCACTTTCTTTTTTACTTAATTGAATAAGAACATTTAATGCAAAACTGTTTACCAATTTGCGCCATTTCGTAACATCCCCGGCGAACAATGGATCACCATCAAATTTTTCACCTTCCGAAAAGAGTTTATCTGCAAGCTCCAATTCAGTCAAAATACCTAAAAATACATCTTTTTGAGTATCATATTTAGGGAAATAAACCTTATCCGTTTCCCCTTTTAATGCATCTTTATAGGGAATATCTCCAACACTCATTGTCCCCTCGTAAAACTTCATCGCACGAGCAAAATACATCAGACCATTATAAGAGTTCTTGAGTTTTTCGCTTGTTGCAAACTCACCCATAAAATGAGCATCGTTGATTGAGGTCATCGAAATATCCCATTCACCGAGGCTATTATATTGATATCCCTCTGTTAATTCCGTCCAAGCAATCTCTTTGGTAAGCATATAAGGCTGCATAAAACCTTTTGTTGAGGATTGGCGTGCCAAATTTAAAATTATACGAGTAGCCAACATGGAAGGTTTAACAACCGATGGTGTCTCAGGATTGGTATTGATCTCATCAAACTTGGAACAACTTGTCGACATCACCAAAGTACCAAAGGTGATATACGTCAATAATCTTTTCATGTTCATATTTGTCATGTAATTTTTAAAAAGTTAGGTTAATATTAAAACCAATGTAACGCATCGATGGTGAACTTAAATCTTCAGAACCAACATCTGGATCTGAGAAACGAAACTCTTTGGTCCACAACAATAAATTTTGCCCTGTCACACCGATACTGGCACGTTTCGCTTTAAACTTCGAAGCAATCTTATCGGGCATTCGATAACTAAGTGACAATTCACGTAGTTTAATGAATGTTTCATCCCAATAATTCCATCGGCCCGAATAGGCTCGTTTGTAATACCCTTCATAAGAAACCACTTTGTCGTTTGGCGCAAATACACGCGTATCTTCTGCAATCTGACCATACTTATCATAAGTAACACTACCAGAAACGATTTTAACACCTGGAGCAATAAACGTTTTATTTCCGTTAACGACTTCTTCATAACGGTATGGAGTATCTGAATCAGGATGAGAACCTGTCTGCCACAGCCGCGCATTCATTGTTGAATAGGACATTCCTTTGATCCGCCCATCTAAACTAAAACCAAATGAGAAGTCTCTATAACGAAACTGATTTGATAAACCCCAAAACCATTTTGGCGCAGTATAGCCTATCAATTGATTCGCATACTGAGCTGAAATTGGCATCCCAGAACTATTTAATATCATTTCTCCATCCGGCGAACGCTCCCAGTCCTTATATTCGATATAATCGGCCCGCAGCCCTTCTTTAACATACAACGCATCTTTTGAATACTGGGGGTCTAGCTTATGGAAATAACGCATATTCTGTGAAAGGTTCATCGTAACATCCCATTGGAAATTTTCATGCTTAATCGGCGTCCCCCCCAATGTGATTTCATGTCCTTTAGTCATCTCTTCCTCTTTCGTATTGATCAGGCGCTCCTCAAACCCAGTTGTTTTTGATATTTTTGCCTTGACAATTTGGTTGTGCAACAAACGATAATAACGCGTGTAATTACCATATAATCGATTGTTTAATACCGCAAAATCAAACCCGAACTCGGTCAAATCACGTTGCGTGGGCGAAATCGAGAAATCTTTGATAATATTTGGATAGGAGGCTGTCGGCAAACCATTCCAGACATTACCTGTTACTGTAAAAGTTGAATGTACTTCATATGGATCCAATACAGATTTGGTAATGGCCCAAGAACCCCGAACTTTAAACATATCCAACCACGTAGGTTTCGATGGAAGCAGATCCGTAACAACAACACTTCCCGAAACTGAAGGATAAAAATAAGAGCGATGATCCTTTGTTAACGTTGACACCCAATCATTACGTCCAGTAGCTTCCAAAAAGATCGCATTTCGCCAAGACAAAGAAAGACGTCCATAAAGACCATTCCGCATTTCTTTAATACGAGACTCGACCGCCTTTGCCGGATCAATTGAATTCCGCAATGAATAGAATCCTGGAATCGACAGACCGTTGACTGTATTCGCGATCAGATTATTATCCTTGCTATAGAAAATGGAACCGCCCAATAGTCCATCAACTCCCCAATCGCCAAAATTTTTCTTGGCGGTAAAGATCGCATCGTTGGTCGTTGCAAAACCGTCATAATCGGCTTTCATGTATTTCCCCTTACTATCAAATCCACCAAAATCTTCAAATCCACCTCGTGTTCCATATATGCCGATAGGATTTTGTTGCGTCCTTGACTTGCCAAAATAATCATAACCCGATCGAACCATAAATTTCGCCCAGTCATTGACCTTATAATTTAGGGTAATAGCGGCATTCACCTTATTGACCAATTCGGGCGTAACCTTTTCATGTGCTATCAGATAGGGATTATCATACCAGCCTTTATACATCCAATTTTGAGATTGGTCTTTTACCAGCCAATAGTCTTTATAATCTTTCAGGTTATACTCGGGGCCCGTCCATACCAGGATATTATAGATGTACCCTTGATCGTTATAGCCAGAACCAAAATTGTTAGATGAGGAACTTCTGTTATATCCCAGCCTGGTTTCCAAATCAAATTTCTCGCTGATCTTTGTTGTTCCGGTAACCGAAATATTTGTCAAGTTCAACTTTTGATTGGGATACTGTCCTTTATTATAAATATGGTTAATGGATGTCCGTATGCTTCCGTGTTCCCCTTGATTAGTAAAGCTGACCGTGTTGTTGGTGATAAACCCTGGCTCCAAAAAGTTTTTAAAATTGTCCTTACCTCGAGATGTGAGCTCACTTACTTCATATTGTTTGCTAATTGGGTTCCATTGTTCAGCAGTTCGACCAATATCCAATTTATCCCCCCATACATAATCGTCATTGTTAAATTTACCGGATTCTCCAGAAGAATAGCTATGCTGTACTTCAGGGAGCGCTAAATACCCTGAAAAGAACATATTGTTACTATTTACCGTAATCTCCGTACCTTTCTCTGCTAAACCTTTTTTGGTCGTGATCATTATTGCTCCACCTTGACCCTTACTTCCATAAAGGGCAGTGGCTGTAGCACCTTTCAGCACCGTCATATCCTGAATATTATCGACAGGAACGTCCCTGAGATCCATATTCTCGTAAGCCACACCATCAATGACCAAAATCGGCGTCAATCCACGTACTTGTATTTGCGGTGTTTTATTAAATTCTGTACTATTCATAACACGCACACCAGAAATACGTCCGGTCAGGGTCGTTCCTACATCTACCCCTTTCACCCGGGTTAAATCCTCTCCTTTCACACTTTGCGTTGAATAACCCAATGCGCGTTGCTCCCTTTTAATCCCTAATGCGGTCACGACAACCTCCTCCAATGATTCAGATGATTTAACAAGTTTTATTGTTCCAGCTTGTGCAGCTAAAATTTCAATGCTTTCGTATCCGACATAGGAAATCTGAAGTAAAGCCCCATCTGTCCCATCAGGTAACCGAAATGTACCGTTTTCGTCTGTCGTAACAGCAGTGGCCGTCCCTTTTACACGCACCGTCACACCAGCAATAGGCTGACCTGTTTCCTGATCGACAACCTTGCCTCTGATCTCGTTGGCAATAGCGGAAACCGACTTATCATTCTTCACGATGACATCATTGCTGTTTTTCTTCGAGATCACATACAACTTCTCATCAATTTTCTTGACCTCAAGATTTCCATCTGAAATCATCTGGATAAACTGAACAATCTGCTCCTTTTTCAATTTATTCAAATCTGCCAAGTCATTGACTTTTTGATTTGATATAGAAGCGTCATAACCAAATTTGACATTAAATTTTTGTTCCATTCGTGTGAGGATTTTCCCGATTCCTTCACTGGTCGAAAATTGTGAGGCCATGGTCTGAAGTGCGAGCGACTGAAAGAGCAAAGCACTTCCCATAAGTTTTAAATAGTAATTGGTTCTTTTCATAAATTACTTTTTATGGATAATTGTTTGATTAAATGCGGTATTAAGCATCGTAAGTGATTTTTCTAGATCACTAGCAGGTAGATACCCCGTATAGCTTTCCGTTCGGAAAGAGTCAATTAACTCGAGATGACTTTCAGGATAAAGATTATTGAGATCAGCCACAATCTGGGAAAGTGGCACCTCTCTGAATGACAAAAGATCGCTCTTCCAGTTGGATGCATTAGTCGTATCCGCTTTGGATACATCAAATTGTTTTTGTCGTTTATCATAGGCAACTTGTTGCCCAGGTTTCACAATGGAATATTCCTTCCCACGTGATACACATACGCGGCCATGATTTAGTACCAAGCGACTATTCCCCTGCGAACAGTTTAAATTAAATGCTGTCCCCAATACACGAACATCAAAGTCGCCCGAACTGGCAACCACAAAAGGTTGTTCAGGATTTTTGGCGACTTCAAAAAAAGCTTCGCCTGAAAGTTTAATACGACGTAAACTGTCTGTATTAAAATCTGACAGCAATTCGATCTTCGCTCCCTGCCGAAGAGAAACATGTGTACCATCAGGGAGTACAAGCCGCTTCACAAATTTTGTTGGATTGGAATAATGGACAATTGCATAGGCCGCATTCTTATGCTGCCCCCCAAACTTAAATTGAAATAAGAAGGCGAGACCGATCAACAGCAGACAGGCAGCAGCAGAAATAACAGACCATCTTTTTTTCCAGATAGGTACTGTCCGTGTACGCAACGGCGTACCTGTAATCGTAAAGAAAATATCTTCGGAAGTTGTTTTGTTCAGTTCACAATCACGATCGTCTAATGCAACAACCTCCTCCAAGTCCGGAAGCTCTTCCCTATCACACGAAGTAAGTAAATCAAGAAATATAGCGGTTTCCTCGGGACTTAGCTCCCCCTTTAGGAATTTTTTGTATAAAGCAGCTATTTTGGAATTCATCATTTCTATCCATCTTTAAATACATATACGTACCTAAAGGACGCGAAGACGACGCTGCTCTAAAAAATAGTTAAGAAAATCAATAGGGCTATTGAAATCTCAAAATGATCAAGAATATATTGACGTACAAATTTGTTCCCCTTCACCAATTGATCCCGGACTGTATTGACAGAAATACCGAGCCTATCTGCAATCTCCTGATTATCCAAAAACTCTTCCTTACTCAAAAGAAAAATTTCGAGACGTGCCTTAGGAAGTTTTGCAACAGCTTCCCGATAAACGCGCTCCAGATCCTTAAATCGGATCGCTTCCTCATTTGAATTGTCTACTAATTGGTTCTGATCGACATCTGAAGCTTGAAATTGGAATCGAACCTTTTGCTTACGAAGTTCATCAAACACAAGATTTCGGGCAATCGTATAGAGATAAGATTGCGGATTTTTACTTCCATCCAATTCTGTCCATTTTTTCCAGATTCTAGAGAATGTTTCCTGGACCAAATCTGCCGCAGCTGGCTCTTCCTTCAGATGTAAATAGGCATATTTATATACTTTGTCCTTATACGACAAAAAGAAAGTTTTAAAATCCAAATCATTGTTGTTTTCAATAGGCATGCTTCATCACGTATAATTGATCCTACAAGTTTAGTTAGAATTTTTTGAAATATTCCAATGAATTGCATGGGACATTTGGACCACTGGTTGAAAAACTGCCGATGATAACATTTTAATTATAATCATTTTATATTAAATTAACACCAATCATGGGTTATGTAAAAAAACATTTCCAAAAAAAATCCCATTACCTAGAGGCAATGGGATTTTTAGTTTAGTTCTATTAGATACTGATTAGCACTTGCTACTTTAATAGCGGAAACGGTCCCAAGAAATAGCTTCCTCGTTTATAGAAACGGAGAAAGAAATCGAGTACCTCATCGCTCACAGGAAAGAAAAATTGTTTGTCTACCTCAGCCTTGAACAGATTAACATAATATTTAGGCAACTCGCTCGGAAAGAAATCCTCAACCAAAAGATTCAGGAAATAGCGAGCATAAGGTATCTCATGCTGACTATCTTCCTCTAAAAAGTTGTTGTTCTTCAATGGGAAGAATTCTTCTATCCCGCCAAAAACTTCTAGCCCCGTTTTCGGATTAAAGAAAACGGTAACTTTAGCATCTTCCGTCAGGTTCAAATTTGACTCGGGAAGTGGAGACTCTTCCTTGCTCGGGTATTTTTGCTGATATTTCTTAAAGAAATCCGTTGCAAATTCCTTCACTTCTTTTCCTTCCATAAATGCAACAGCTGCCTTATGTTCTGATTGGAATAATTTGCCCATATCTTTCAGCTGCTTCTCGGTTTTCTTCAAACTCTTATCCTTACCATTCAGGGCTTCGATACGATAGGTCATCTCATACTGCTCTGGTAAATCAAAATTCACTTCATCAGTATTCACAACGGTCATAATTCCCGACAAATTCCATGCATCTTTCCATGGCACAATTTCCATATAGAAAGATAGCGTTTCTGTTGGTTCAACAAATTGCTGTATAGAGTCCTTGAAGATTTTAAATGCAGTTTTTGTACCGATATGTTTTACATGCACATAACGCTCGTCCACTTTGACATATTCAAAAAAGCTATTGATGCGATTGCCTAAGGTTTTGACAATACTGTAAAGCGGATGTTCTTTTCCAACCACCTCAGCGACAAATTCAGATGACTTCAATGCAAACAAATGCAGTCTGTAATTATTGAAATGATTGTCTCGAACACGATAAATCATCTGCTGTAACTGATTCTGATCATGCTGATACCGCCCAATTTCCGCAACTTGCATCAGATGATTGAGATTGGTATTATATTCACCTGCTGTTAGGTAATTTGTTGCGACAAGTTTCTCAATAAAATTTCGGACCTCGAAATAGTCTGCACCTTCATCCAAAACATATTCCAGCTTTAATTTCTCATTTTCAGGAGCAACTTCATAATGCTCTTCCAAGATCGAATAGGCCAAATCTGTAACCAACTGGATCAAACGACCTCGGGGATCAATAAACAGATGAGGATTGCGCTCACTGAAAAACAACCAAGTCAATACAGCAATATCTTCACTATTAATATCCTCAGCATAATAATCCGTTAGGTCTTTATCATGATAGAAAGGCAAAAGTTGATTGTACAATTCCGTATGGATCGTTCTAAATGCAGCAAAAATTCCTGTTTTTGCAATAACATCTTCTAAGTAACACGTCAGATAGATACTCAATGTCTTTAAAGCATCTGTATGTATAAGATCATTTGTTTCTTGCTCCTCAAACCATAACGTAGATAAACTGTCATTGATTTCATTTGCAACACGTAAGTAATAACTATCTATTTCGTTTGTTTTTTGATAAGTATGGTGTGCAATCCAATCTTGAATAAAAATTCTGTTTCCTCTCATATGAAAAATGCTAAAACCAAAAGTAGCCAAATTTTCGAAATATCCATATGGGCAGACCACAAACGGCGACGAAAATAATTGAGGTCAGCCAATACTCCTAAAAACAGAAAAGAATGCCTAATAATACTGCGTAAAGATGAAGAACACCACTTTATTCCATCAAACAAAAAGGATGAATGTGAAAGGTACTTTAGCCTAGAGAAGAGGATTTCCAAAAAAAAAGAGACGTCTAAGCGTCTCTTTTCTATACCTGATGGATTTTATATTATCCAGCAGCAATCGTATTCTTACTGCTTCCTAAATGGTCCTGCAGCGATGGATTTAATATCGGACAGGTTTTTAGTAGCTCACGGACCGGGTATTTGGCCACAACATCTTCCAAGGCAGCCAAGTGTCGTTCGTGGTGTACATCCGTACCCACAAAATCATACATCCCCGATTTAATCATCGTCAAGGCCGCAGATTTCACTTCAACACCATAATATCGACTGATGGATAACAAGTTGAGCTGTAACATACAACCTGCATCCTTAATCTGCTTATACATGTTAAAGTTATAATGATAATAATTATAACGTTCTGGATGCGCCAAAATAGGTTGATAACCAAGATTTTGAATATCCAAAATTGTTTGAAATAGCGCTTTTGACTCCTGTAAATAAGACATCTCGATCAGCACATAGCCACCAGGCATGACACAAAGTTCATTCGAGTCAATGAGTGCCTTAATTCCATCATCAATCATATGCTCAGCAGCAGCATGAATTTCCGGCAGAGTGGGCCCGCCTTTTAGTCCAGCCATTAACTTATCCTTTGAAGCTTCAATCGTACGAATCGAATTTGGATGAACGCCATCCATAATATGCGGCGTACAAATAAATTTCTCGAAACCCATTCGTCCAAGTCCTTTCAACAACGTCATTGATTGTTCAATAGATTGACTTCCATCATCTATTCCAGGAAGGATATGGTTGTGCATATCCACCTCCAGAAAGGCCAATTTACCTACTACCTTTACTTTTGAATCTTGAGTTTTGTTTCCAAACAGTTTTGAAAATATCCCCATATCTTGATATATAAATCGTTTAGTTTGTCTTTTTAAATAATTTATTAAATGTCAAAAGTACCACAAACAAGCTAAACAGCCTTAATATTATTTTAACATTATAAAAATATAACCATAATATTACAAAAGACCCCCAAACAATGGTGCAATAAAATTGTTTTGCAAACCTTTTTTTTACTTTTTATTTAATTCTGTTATAATCTGGTCAAGTAAATAACTGAGTGCACCATCGCTTGTTTGTGGTAATCTTGTCGACATTTCAACTTCCGCGCGGTTGCCGACTACTCCTTTCGAGGTAATGGCTGTACTACCATATTGATTAAGTTGCGCCACCGTTGCTTCCCATTGTTTACCTGGTGCAACGCCCATTTCCTTTAACATACCAGGCAACTTTTGCAGATCAATGGCTGCAGACATTTTATTTTGCTTCATTAGTTTTACAAAATCTTTATTGACGGAAGCCACCATCTTATTCTGACGGATATCATTTAAAGACAACGAATCATTACTCACCATGATGAGATCTTCTTTCATAAGAACATACATGGGAAAATCCATGGCTTTCTTTGTCGAAAATGTATAAATACCGTCATGAATCTGTCCAACATGCTTTGAAACAGCCATTTCTAGACCTTTTTTTATCAGTCTTTGATCCTTTGATGTAAACATCCAGATAAATACAGGAAGTGTTTCTTCCTTTGTCTTTTTCACTTCGGTCGCATTATAATCATCGTCATAGGTATAATCGATATAGTCTTTCTTAAACTTACGAAGACCATTTACAACCACAAGGTGATCTCCGGGCATGACCTGGGCAATTGCTTTTTCATCCAGTGCTATTTCAAGAGCCATTAGCCCCCATTCCACAACATCTTGTTGCGGACCAAGTAAACCGCTGTAATATTTTGCCATATAGGCCGGCATCTCTCTCAGATAAGCCTCCGAATTAATATTAACATTGAAAAAACCTAAGGTTTTATCGGTTAAATATTTACTAAACTTCGAATTGGGTTTTCTAGCATACATCCTTTTGGACATTTCAGCAAGCTCCTTATCTAACCCTACAGAGCCTTTTAATTTCAGCACATTTCCCTCTTGCAGTAAATCCAATATTCCATCCTGATATCCAGTCTTGAATTTATCCAATTTGATCCCCATGTAATAATAAGGAAGCGAGGTGTATGGCGTAAGACCTCGGTATAAATCCTCTACATGGGGGATGTACAAGCGAATAAGCCCCAGATTCTTTACAACTTTCTGCTGGTCAGCATTTGATAGGGATTTATAACTTCCGGAGAGCAAACGTGTAGCCTCGCTTAAAAGCCACTTATCGCGTAGCCCATTACGAATGGAATCATTTTTACGATTTTGATCTTCATACGCTGTATATAGCGAATCATAATAACTGGGATCATGCATTTCTGCCGCATCGGCCACTGCATCCGCCGCAGCCTCAGCTATATCAACAACTGGAGGCAATGCTTCCGTCGCACCTAATTCGATAGTATCCGGTTCTACTGCAATTGCAACGGGTGGATATTCTGGCACCGCCAATCGCTCATCCTCATCCCAAACCACAGCTGCAGAGTCCATTGCTGCTACCGTCGTATCTGCCCAAGCATCTACATCATCCGCTGGACGCGCTACATAATCAACCTTTTTGATTCCATAACGACTTGCAATGGAATCATTGTCCAAAAATGTGGTATTCGTCGTCGCTGAAATAAATCGAGCAATCTGATCGTTATAAACCAACATGCTTCCAGCCTTGAGCCCTATGCTCGTATAGCCATTGGAAAATGACTTTGGTTCGCCCGCCTCGTGAAGCAACTTCTCAAATTGTCCTTTATTGTTTAAGGAAAATATAAATTCCGTAAAGCTAACACTGTCGGTCTTTCTGGTATAAAAATAGGCAGTCTGCGATAAATCTACCCCCAAATTTTTAATATCATTATTTGCTGAAATTCCTGATTTTTCAAAAAAACCGGTTTTCTGAAGTAACTCATTGAGCTTATTTGCATTTGCCTTCTGTACAATATCTTTCATATTGAAAGCAGCAACCATTTCAGCATCCCCGGGGATCTGTTTGATCAAGTCCTGCGACTTCACACTTGCCACAAAGGACAAATAGGCTATTCCTGCCAGTATAAATTTTGATTTCATCGTATAAATAATTTTTTCAGTTACACCCTACCTGTCATACAGAGGCGTTTTCAGCTCTAGACAGGTTTCCGGCTTCACCAATGCTATTCGGTTATTTTGTTAATATGATTTTATTTGCCAGACTCGATTTGCCATATACCAAATCCATAAAAGGTAATTTTAGCAATACACCCTTTTTATTTCCGGCAACCTTTGCCAGGCTGTTTGCCTGAGACAAAACAGGTTTCTCAAACCGTACAATCTGCGTATAGAATGCATCTGCGAATTGCGTTGTATTGTCGCTCCCCAGCTGATTAAATTTTGCTTTCCAGTCCGCCGAAGCAACAAATTTGCGCTCAAATACATTGCTTTGCGCATGATAATAATAACGGTTCGAATTTGAAATCTTCGTTTTAAAACGACTCGCCAATATATCCGAAAAGGCATTCAACGACTCTATCTGACTAAAATCACAGGAAATGTTGACGATGTAATTGGTAAAATCTGTTTTATATTGCACATTGGAGATGCCCTTCGTCTGCTTGAGCAGCTGAACGGCAGATCGGATCTCTTTTTCCATATCGGCCTGAGAGGGTATCTGAATTCCCTTGATACTTTTCATTTTCATTAAAGAAGATACCTTGGTCTTGCTCTTGCTTAAATTTAATGTCGCTGCAATATGCCCCGATCCATTCGATTTTAAATCGATCTGTTCAACAAAATCAAAACAGCTCGACAAGGTCAATGTCATTAAAAAGGCACAGATGACCGCATAAAATCTCTTCAATTTTCTTTTCGCTTTAAATATCCCGTTCATTACAAGCTGGTAACGATTAATAATTTGTCAAATCAATATATGTTTTGACATTAACAGCAAACATTGTGCTATTTTTTTCTTATTGACAAATTTATTAAAAGCGAGCATGCATTTTACTACCTGATTTCAGGGAAAAATGAAGAAAATCGATGTGAAGTCATTACTCCTTCACAGATGTTATTACTCCCTCACGAAGGAATTAAAACCACTGTCCTTAGCCCATTGAAGCCCATTATAATAGGGATGTATCCACTTATTTAAATCATTTGGAACATAACAAGATAACCCAGAGAACTTTAAAATGGGTTTGCCTAAAAAATTTCTCGTATTCGCCTTATAGACGACCAATTTCGAAACAGTGGACCTTATTGCTTCTCCATCAGACGACAACATGTTCTGATTGACAAAATCAAGAAAATCAAAACCTGCTGATAAGGACTTATCATCAAAATCCAACCGTTGCAAGTTATCCCGGTAGATGGTTGTCAGGGGGGACTTAGTCAGCGCAATATGGACGTTATTTGCGAGCTCCGACCAATAGGCATTATTGACCACAGAAATGGTAGCCGACTGATAGAGCCCCGTTAATTGATTATAAAAATTAAAATATGTCGAGGCAGTGGACTTCAGTCCTCTTTCAAGATTAGGATCAACCAGGTGCTGCAACACCAAGTCATAAGGCATACTGGTTGATAATACTTCCGCTGGCGAGGCAATCGTGTATTTGGCCTTGTCCCGAAGCTGATACAAGACTTCAACGCTTGCCATAGAACAGGCATCAAACATTAAGAAATCGAGACCGGAAGGAATGATCGTCTGCAGATCTCGCAGCTCCGTTTTATTTCCGCGATCTTCATTAAACGACATTAACTTGACCCCAACATTCGGCAGCCAGTTTGTTGCATGTGACCACAAAACCAGCCCCGATGGACGATTACCAACATACCCTTTCATAGTCTGCAGGATTTGTTTCATTACCTCTGGATTCGCTGAATCTTGATCGCCGTAAGATTTGACGACAGTACTCTTGATTTCTGGACTTTGATCTGCTACAATCTTATAGATTTTGGGCGTAGTACCAGCCAAGGCGGCATATACATAGACATCAGCATCCAATCCGACCATGCCTTCTTCCATGGCATTAAGGCTATTATACGCATCGGAAACCAAATTATTGTTGGCACCAATATAAACCAACACAACACGGCTATCTTGCTCGTTTACAATATCTTTTTTGTCATTGCAACTAGTTAACGGAATAACAAATAACATGCATAATACCACAAATAATCTAAACACCATAGAATTTATCAAAACACAATTAAATCGCAACAAATATACCTAAAAATCAAACTGATACATCAAATAAATATTTAATTACACAAAAGAACATAAAAGGTTCACATTAATTTAACTTAACTTAAGTATTTTTGTCATTGCTTTTTTAACAAACACTAACTATCAATATGATTAACAAGATCATAACTATCCCGAAGCAAAACATATTCCGGATAGCTTACATTATGATTGCATTGCTTACGTTTAATTCCTGTCAGAAAACTGCATCTAGAATTGAACAATCGGCAGTACAATTCAATCCAACAATCGTTGGTCAAATCAACACAAAAGCGACAGGAACATCGTGGGATAAAAATGATGAGATCGGCATATACATGTTCAAATCTGGTCAGCCTCTAGGAGCAGCATCCATCATTGACCAAGTCAAAAATCAGGTATTTACCTTCAATGGTTCACTATTTCAAAGTAGCAACTCAATTTTCCTGCCCAATGAAAAAGTGGATTTCATTGCCTATTACCCCTATAAATCGCTAACTGATCTCCAATATCCTATTGATGTTTCTGACCAGTCCAACCCATCAGCGCTAGATTTGATGTACGCCAACAATGCCAAAAACATTGACAAGAGCAACAATACGATACCCCTTTCTTTTGTGCGCCAATTGAGCAAAATCAGCATCAATCTCTCCATTACCAATACTACCGCACTGGAGGCAAATCAGATTACTGTTAAATTACCGGCTGTAAGTACCCAAGGGGGATTCGACTTAACATCTGGAAAATTGACGGTGAATTCGACTGATAAAAAAGATGTTCAGGGAAAAGTAACAGTAAATGCGAATAAAACTGCCTTAATTGAATTTATCCTCCTTCCAGGTGAAGACATCAGCGGAAAGGCAATTAAGTTTGTTGCCACTAATGGCGATAGCTATACCTGGACGGTACCACAAAATCAAAACCTAAAGCAACTGATCGCTGGCAACAGATATAGCTTTGACATCAAAATCGATAACGGTAAACCGAGTGGTGGAATCGGTGATTCACAAGCCTATCTGGAAATCCCCAAGATGAACAGTCTCAGCAATGACGAGGTTTTTATACAACATTTTATGCCAGATGCCAGTGACAGTAGAAACTATGCCATGTTGTACGACAAAAAATTAAAAATGGCGTATTGGGTAGCTTATCCATTATACAGCAGCATCCTGGGATCAGGCAATCGTACAGATGCATGGGGATATGACCCGCAAGTCTCTACGGCTTTTCAACCTAATCTATTCAAGGGGTTTCAGCCAACAGGTTATGACAGAGGACACCAGTTGCCGAGTGCCGACCGCAACTTAAACACAACTCAAAATAAAACAACGTTTTATTTTACGAACATGACAGCTCAGGTATCACGTCTTAACCAAGGAATTTGGGCAAACCTAGAAACCAAAGTCAGAACATGGACGGCACAATGCGACACCATGTATATTGTAACTGGTGCAATACCTAAAACAAGCACCGAAAACAGCTTAGATTTTGCACAGGACAATGACGGAAAAGATATCGCTAAACCCAAATATTACTTCAAAGCATTAGCCATGAAGAAAGGTTCCGAATATTATACCATTGCCTATAAAATAAACAATGAAACCCCTCCTTCAGGAGTAACCTTCGAAAATTATAGATTAACCGTAAGCGATCTCGAAAAAGCAACTGGCTTCACATTTTTTCCGGATCTAAATGACACTCAAAAAGGAAATATTAACACCTCTATTTGGAAATAATTAATAAACGACTTAGTCATATCAATTCATTTTAATTATGAAAGTAAACCAACTTTTATTCCTAGCGACTGCGGCGGCAGCCGTTACAAGTTCCTGCCAAAAGGCACCTGTTTCAGAACAAGAAATTACCAAAGCGGTAACTTTTTCTTCAACAATCTCCAATCAAGTTACGACTAAAGCAGCTGGTGCAAACTGGGAAAGCAACGATGCTATCGGTGTTTTCATGAAAACCGGCAACGGTTTAAGCAATGCATTGGCAAGCAACAAACAGTATGTAACGACAAGTGGAGACGGAAACTTCAAAGCGAATAGCGCTACAGAAGAAATCTCTTATCCTGCTGATGGTTCCAACGTAGATTTCATTGCCTACTATCCTTATCAAACAACAATTAGCAACAATGTCTACCCAGTCAATGTAAGCGATCAAACGCAACAAAACAAAATTGACTTCATGTATGCTAATAATGTAACTGGTGCCAATAAAAATACAGCAAATGCCCAATTACAATTTAGCCACAAACTAAGTAAAATTGAATTGACGATTGCCGCCGGAACTGGCGTAAGCTCTTTAACTGGTCTTACAGTAACCTACAATGGATTCAATACAACTGCCAACTTCGACCTAGCAACAGGTACATTAGCAGGAGGAGCCAACCCAGCCGCTATCAAAGCAAAAACAACCGCTGGAACAACGACAACAACAGCAGAAACCATCTTATTACCTGTAGCTAGTGTTGCAGGAGCAAAAGTTGAGTTTAAAATTGGTAATGAGACTTATACCTGGACTTTACCATCATCAACAACTTACGAAGCCGGTAAAAAATACAGCTATAATATCACCTTGCAAGAAGAAGCGGGTAATAATACAGCTGTTGTCGCCTCAGGAAGTATTGTTGATTGGACAGATGTTCCTTCAGGCTCTTATACTATCGGCAAAGATGAAGATAATGGTGGCGGTACAACCGATCCGGTTGAACAAACATTGTATGAGGAAGGATTTGGAACAGAGAAGATCGCCGCTAACACAGATTTTGATAAATTCACAGGCTGGTCAAACACTGCTGTAAAATACACGTTAGATGCCGGTAAGTTATCGATTCGTTATACTGGCTTCAATGACAATAACATTTGGGTACCAGCAAATGCCGACGCCAAATTCACTATAGCAGATATTAATACAGCAGGAGCGAATAAATTGAAATTTAAATTTTCTTTTGGCGTAAATAGCAATGCAGCAACCTCAGCGTTTGATGCCAAAGATATTGTGATTACATTCAATGGAAAGAACTATTCCCCTGCATCCATCGTTTTTTCTGATGCAAATGGCTATAAAACAAATACAAAATATCCATTGGAAATCGATTTGGCTGCAGAAACTTCAATTCCCACAACTTCTACCATCTCAATAGCTGTTGCCGGTGCGGCAAACACGATTGGGGTAAGGTTTGACGACTTAGCTCTTGTAGGCCAAAAATAAATACAATAAAACATCTTCAAATGCAACACATGTAAAATGTGTTGCATTTGTCATCTAAATACATTTCACTATTTAACCTCAAGCTATGTATAAAAAATACATACTTTTTGCGCTCTTATCTGCTGCCAGTACACCTATATTTGCCCAAAAGGCCAATGTACAGGGTATTGTACGCAATCAGGTGAGCAAAGAACCTTTTTCCAATGTACGTCTCGTCTTTGAAAAAAATCAAAAAACAGTCGTTACGGATTCCAAAGGTAACTTCAGTCTACCGAAGTTAAATTCAGGAGAGGAAACCATCCTGATCACAGGCGGTAACATCCAAGAGACCAAAATCACCATCCAGATCCCAGCCTCTGGTCTGCTCAGAATGGAGGATATCTATGTTCTACCAAGTACCGACAACGACAATATGGTGCAGTTGAGCATGGCTGCCGATGATCTATTGGACGATGATAACGAATCTTTTGATCAAAATATCGCGGCCAAGATTATTCTTTCCAATGACGTGTACGTCAACAAAATTGGATATCAGCTGTCTCAATTCCGTTTCCGCCTTCGCGGATACAACAATCGTTACGAACAAAAATACATCAACGGTGTACATTTCAACGACCAGTTGCGTGGTGTCTTCAACTACGCTTCCATCGGAGCTATCAATGATTTGACCCGAAATGGTGACGAAGACAATGCAATGGATGCCTCGACTTTTACATTCGGCTCCATTGGCGGTTCCGAAAATATCAACATGCGCGCAAGCACCTTTGCCAAAGGCGCAAAAGCAACAGCTACCTATACCAACCGCAATTACTATAGCCGCGGCATGCTGAGCTACTCAACAGGACTCATGGATAATGGTTGGGCATTTACAGGATTAATCGGTGGCCGTTATGCCGACAAGGGAAATATTGAAGGTACATTTTACAAGAACTTCTCGTACGCACTGTCCGTCGAAAAACAATTCCAACAAGGCAAACATAGCTTATCCCTAGTCACCTTCGGTTCGCCGGTAGAGCGTGGCCAACAGTCAGGTTCTTTTCAGGAAGCCTATGATCTTCTCGACAACAACCTATACAACCCCAATTGGGGTTACCAAGATGGAAAAATCAGGAATTCGCGCGTAGTAACGGCTTATGACCCTACCGCAATCCTTTCACATATCTGGAAAATCGATCCAAATACAAAACTAACCACGGGTATATCATTGCATTATGGCAAATATGCAAGTACTGCGCTTAACTGGTACAACGGCCCAGATCCAAGACCCGATTATTACCGCAATTTACCAAGCTATTTTACAGATTCCATCACAAATCAGTTCTATACAAACCTATGGCAATCGGCTAAGGTATCGCAGGTCGACTGGGACAACCTATACCTCGTCAATAAGCTTGAGAATAAAATCAATGATGGCGCCGCAATTTATATGCTGGAAAAACGCCATAGCGACCTGCTGGAAAGCAGCTTTAATACAACGCTCAACAAAACGATTAATGAGCATGCTAAACTGACGCTCGGAATTGGTGCCAAAGGTTCGCAGTCACAGCAATATAAAACTGTAGCAGATCTATTGGGTGCCGAATACGTATTGGATATCGATAAGTTCTCCGAACGTGACTTCGGCCAAAACACGGGGCAAAGCCAAAACGACTTACTGAACCCCAACTTTAAAGCGCGTAAAGATGATATTTTTGGCTACCGCTACAACATTAATATCAAATCTGCGAATGCTTGGCTACAAAACGAATACACGTATTCGAACATCGACTTTTTCTACGCGACCCAGCTTTCTTACACGAGTTTTCAACGCGTAGGCTACATGAAAAACGGACGTTTCCCGACCAATTCCTACGGAAAAGGGCAGGAACATCATTTTTTTGATTATGCTTTTAAAGGTGGGATGACCTACAAATTCAATGGCCGTCATTTATTAAATGCCAAGATCAACTATCAGACCAAAGCGCCTTTGGCCAATGATGCCTATATCTCGCCAAGAGTAAGTGATTTCACATTTGAAGACCTCAAAAGTGCGAAGATATTCTCTACAGATATTAGTTATGTCTTCTCCTTACCGAAACTAAATGGCCGCCTATCGGTATTTCAGACCAACTTTACGGATCTGATCAGCAGACAAAGTTACTACAACGATGCAGCAAGGACCTTTATCAACCATGGTCTAAAAGATATGAATCAGGTCAATAGAGGGGTAGAACTGGGATTGACCTATAAAGTTGACAACAACTGGAGCGTCGATCTTGCCGCAACAAAAGCAGAGTATTATTATAGTAACAATCCAATGGGAGCACAGAACTCAGAGAATGGATTGATCAATAATGAGCGCGAAATGGTGTACCTCAACAACTATTATGTTGGTGGAATGCCACAGACCGCAGGAACTTTAGGTATCCGTTATTTCGTAAACTACTGGTTTTTCGGGGCAAACTTAAATTATGCCGGCGATATGTATCTATCGAAAGCTCCGCTTCGTCAGTTAGCGTCAAACTACAGCACGATTAATCCGTACGATCCGGAACTCGATGGCGCCTATCATATACTGACCGACCAGGAAAAGTTCAAAAATAGCACAACCGTCGACCTATCGATCGGTAAAATCCTTTATCTGAAGAATCGTAAGTCGATGAACTTCAATTTAGCGGTCAATAACGTATTAAACAACAAAAACATCCGAACAGGTGGTTTCGAAAATGCACGTCTGGATATTACGGCACCAAATAAGTTTGCGTCCAAATATTACTATATGCAAGGAATCAATTGTTTTATGAATGTATCCTATAGATTTTAATTTCAACAACGATGAATAAAAAAAATATACAAGCTGTCTATACATCGATGCTCTCGCTCATCTGTATTGGCCTCATCTTATTTACAGGAGCCTGTAAGCGCGATCCAGAAGCCCCCCTATTGACTCAGCCGATCTATGACGGTCCTAATGCAAATACAACCATAGCCGCTTTAAAAGAAAAATATGCAAACATTACCGATCCAAAAGTCATCGACGAAGATCTGGTCATTAAAGCAGTGGTGACCGGAAACGATATTTCGGGTAATATCTACAAACAATTGTACATCCAGGATGAAACTGGAGCCATCAATCTAGGAGTCGACCAAAATAGCATGTACACAACTTTCCGCGCAGGACAGGAAGTGTATATCAGTCTAAAAGGTCTATCCATGGTGAAATATGGCAGCGAACTGCAGATTGGATTCAGTGGAACCAATGCCAACCGTATTGCATGGGAAATCTTCAAAGAGCATGCAAAAGTCAGCGGATGGCCCAATGCGGCTAATTTAACGCCGTTGGAAGTCGACCTTTCTAAATTAGACGCTTCGATGGTCAACAAATTGGTCATTATTAAAAATGTACGCTTCAACAATGGTGGCATTAACGCCTTCGCGGGTGGAACAGCTACTGTCAGCGAAGTCGTCAAAGATGTCAATGGCAAAACATTGGATGTTCGCAACAGTAACTTCTCCAGCTTTGCTAAAGAGATCCTTCCTAAAGGAAACGGAACACTAGTCGGAATATTAGGCCGCTACAATGGCGGATGGCAACTCTTCCTACGTGACAAAACAGATGTTATTGACTTTGATGGAACTGACGCCGGAACAACGCCAACGGACCCAGAAACCGGAGGAACAATCTTCAGCGAAACATTTGGTAACGGTACTTACCCAAGTGGCAATCGTCCAAAAATTGCAGATTTCACCGATTTCGACATGAAAGCTCCAGTGACCTACACCGAAGAAAGCAGTTCCGCCGATATTCGTACAGCAACTGGAATCAGTGCCTCGGTTTGGCTTCCGGCAAACAAAGATATTACACTCAAAATCGCTGGAATACAAACGGCCAACAAAACGGACCTTACATTGAGCTACCAGCTTGTACCTAATATTTACAATGTTGGTGAAGCGACCAACCTCAATGCCATGAAGGTGAAGGTCAACGGCACAACTTATACGATTCCAAGCACACCAGTAGCAATCAACTCAACAGATGACCGTAATAAATATTACACAGTTAGTATTCCAAACATTACACCTGCCGCGACAAGTACCGTCGAATTTATAATGACTGGCGCCGACAATGCTTTTGGATTCCGTTTAGATAATATTAAAATCGTAAGCGCGACTGGCGGAAACGGTTCAGACAATACGATTATCGTTACTAAATAGATAAAAGATGAACTATAAACACATCAGCTGTATTTTACTTCTCCTTTTATTTGCTGCACACCAGAGTTTCGCACAAACCAACCGTCGGGTTTATCCCATCGCATTCTACAATCTGGAGAATCTATACGATGCCGTAAAAGATTCTTCCATCAATGACGATGAGTTTACACCAAAGGGTGCCAACACATGGACGGAAGCAAAATACCAGCAAAAAATAAAAAATATGGCACGAGCAATTCGTGCCATTGGTTCGCCAAGTTCAAGCCTGGGGCCCATTGCTTTAGGGGTAGCCGAAATTGAAAACCGCCGTGTCCTCGAAGATCTGACCAAAGATCCACAACTCAGTGATTTGGGTTTAAAGATTGTACATCACGATTCGCCGGACCGCCGTGGTGTGGATGTTGGATTTCTGTATAACCCAGAATTCTTTACCCCATATCGCGATCAGGCGTATCCCTTTCATTTGCCAGAGAATCCCGGGTTCAAGACACGTGATCAACTATTGATATCCGGAACTATTGCCGGCGATACTGTGCATATCATTGTCAACCACTGGCCTTCACGCTACGGCAACAAATCTTCCGAACTCAGGGAATTTGCCGCCAGCATTACCAAAGGGATATGTGACTCGCTATATCGCGAAAATCCCGAAGCGAAGATTATTATCATGGGCGATTTAAATGATGATCCCAAAGATAAAAGTGTCAAGGAAGTATTACAGGCTAAGAAAAATCCACAGGATGTACCTGCTCAGGGCTTGTATAATACCATGTGGAAGTTTTACGATAAGGGAATTGGATCTCTTGGTTATCAAGGACAGTGGAACCTTTTTGATCAAATCATCATCTCAAGACCACTATTGGACAATAAAAACAAAGGCTTACGTTTTGTCAAAGCGGAAATCTTCAATCGGGACTTTTTGGTACAACAGGAAGGCCGCAACAAAGGTTATCCGCACCGAACATTTTCAGGCGGCGTATTTATCAATGGCTACTCTGATCACTTTCCAACGTTGATCTATTTGGTAAAATAATATAAATAAAATCCGATTAACTCTTCTTAAACGGACTTAAAGATAGGAGCTCCTTATATACGAGCTCCTATCTTTTTTTGATCTCCCCAGTCTTCAGGAATCTTTCATTATACACAAAATATAAACTACCATTTAATCTCACGATTATACCATAGATCAAACACAATTTTTACTAGATTTAACACATGAAACTTATCATATTTGATCTGGACGGAACACTACTAGATACATTACAAGACCTCGGAGACAGTTGTAACGCAATTCTACAACAAAACGGTTACCCAACGCATCCAATCGTAGCCTATAAAAAATTTGTAGGCAATGGTGTACAGAAACTTATCGAAAGGGCATTACCCCAAGAAGCACGGACAGCAGAGACGATTACAACCTTACTTGCAGCTTTTAAGACATATTATGAACACATGGCGATATCGCATACCAAACCCTATACAGGAATTATACCGCTGCTCCAAGAACTAAAATCCCTAGGTTACCTCATCTCCGTGGCCTCCAATAAATACCATGAAGCTGTCATCCCACTGATGCAGCAATACTTCCCCGATATCCAATTTGATCTTGTTCTGGGTCATCGTGCTGGACATCCAGCCAAACCCGATCCAGCTATTGTCTTAGACAGCCTCCATACACTGGGCGTCAACAAAGAAAATTGCTTTTATGTCGGCGATTCATCGGTCGATATGGATACGGCCAATAATGCTTCGGTAACAGCCATAGGTGTGACATGGGGTTTTCGCGATGAAGATGAATTAAAGGAACATGGCGCCCAATATATTATCCACAGCCCCCAAGAGCTTCTAGGTATTCTATAACCCTATATATAAAAAAGAAAAGCGGCACTCAAATCAATCGTGATCCAAGTGCCGCTTTTTTTAAAAAAAAAGCAAGAGACTACATTTTCGCATCCATCAATTGCTCGCTTTGTGTTTTAGGGTTACCCAATTTCATTTTTATAACAAAAGCTTTATTGGCCACAAATGATGCTGGAAGTACAACATCATAATAGGTATTTTTATCAAGATCCAAACCAATATCAGCATGTTTTAGCACCAAGGACTGTCCATCTTGGAGCAATACTGCCGTTGTTGGGACTGCTGTTGCATTTTTCGGCACTGCAATACGGACAATATTATTGACAGGTCTATTAAAAACTGTAAGATAAAGGTTATCTTCTTTCTTTGTAAAATACCCCAGTTTAGATGGTGCAAGCCCGGCATGACGCACACCATAAACAGCTTCGCCATTGATTTTGATCCAGTCGCCAATTTCTTTCGCCAGCTTATCCTCTCCCGGATGCATCCGCCCATTTCCATCGGGGCCAAAGTTTAAAACGAAATTACCATTCATCGATACACAATTCATCAAAAGATCGATCAAATCATCGGATGTCTTCGTATAAATACCAGACCAGTCTTTCATATAGCCCCAGCCATTAGGCGGAATCGTCATGACACAGTCCCAATCACGTCCTTCCAACCACTCAAACTCCTTCGGCATTTTCCGTTCCCATCCCTGTTCATAATCCCCCAGCATATCGCCATTCGAATCGAAATGTCGCTTTCCAAATTCATCATTACGGAAACGGCTACCAATGATTAATCCAGGATGTTTCTCGCGGAGTTCCTTTTCAAGTTTGTAGGTAAACTCATACGACTGAATCCAGGACTGGTCCCAGGTACCGTCAAACCAAAATCCTTTTATCTGCGGATAGTTCTCAAGAAGCTCCAATAATTGATTACGTGTATATTCCAAAAACTTATTGAATTTTGCCTTTTCTTCTGGTGTAGACGGCGCCTTGCCCATATAGTTTGAATTATTCCATTCTAAGATCGAAAAATACAAAAAGACATCTATCCCTTCGGCTGTATAAGCGTCTACAACCTGCTTGACAATATCTTTTTTATAGGGGCTTTTCTTAATGGTATAATCTGTATATTTTGACGGCCACAAAGCAAATCCATCGTGATGTTTGGTAGTAAAAATCAAATATTTAGCACCCATTTCTTTAGCCTGCTTAGCCCATAGCTTTGCATCAAATCCTTTGGGATTAAATTGCTTGTATAAATTATCATAGGTGTTTTTCCAGTCCTTTGGTGCAGTAGGCCCACTCCAGGTACGAATCCATTCAGAAGCGGCCGCACCTTTTCGAGCACTTACCCCTTCCCACTCATTTCCTGGGATCGCATAGAGTCCCCAGTGGATAAACTGGCCCAAACCATAGCTACGAAAACGTTCCATCGCTTCATCTGTCCGATGCGCAGGTGTTAAAGGACCATATTTTACCTCAATTCTTTGTTCCACTTTTTTACGTGGCCCTGTCCATTGCGCAGAAGCAGTCTTCCCTGCCAACAACGCACTACCGAGAAGCAAGGTAGCCATCAACTTATTATAATTTATCATATTTTTCTAATTGTTTATTCCTACGGTTCTTATTTATTTTTAACTTATTCATGAGCAAATATTCTAAAGCAACAGCACTCCTCACTTAACCACCTAATACTAGATACAAATTCAGACTAATTAGGACTATCAATATACTGTTTCTGTGATTTCTTCATAACAACGGGCTCAGGATGACTGTCCTGAAATGGATCAAAGTAATAAAGACCCTGTTCGCGGTATAAGGCAAGATGCTTCTTTAACACCGTAGCGAACTGTTCAAAATTGCGCTGCTTTCCTGGTGTCCATGCCGCCTCCGCCAAAGCCGCAATCCTTGGAAAGACGAGATAATCCAACCGGTTCATATTCGTCACTGTTTCTGTCCAAAGATTAGCTTGGATACCAAGTATCTGTTTTTTTCGGCTACCTAGGCTGTCTAATTGCTCTCCCGCAAAATTATAAACGTCTTGTAGGGGATTAAACCTTTTGCCCCACTTCCTTCCGTAGCGATGATTTTCTTGCTGCACAAAATCAAAATATAAAGGCAGGCGGGGGGTAAGGATAGCCTGATAGCCTTTTTCCAAAATTCTGTTGAGCTGGGCTGGTTTATCGTGACGCCACCACATCATGACAGTCCTGTCTTTGGCCAGCTTTGCTTCTACCATCTCATCCCAGACAATAACTTTTCCATTTATCCGGGCGACAGAATCTGCCATCCGCCGAATAAAATATTCCTCGACCTCTTTATTGGAATTTAATCCTTCAGCCTTTTTTAAATCCTGAACCTGACGATCGTTATTCCAGGCATCACTGCCAAAAGCAACCTCGTCTCCTCCTAAATGCACGTAAGTCGACGGAAAAAGCACCTTTACTTCGCGCAGGACATGAGTTAAAAATGAATATGTTGTATTTTTTGCTGGGTGGAAAGTAAAATCAGGATGTTTGTCGTTGCCCCCACCCGATAAAAAGGGATAGGCGCGATTTGCGGCAGTCCCATGCCCCGGCATATCAATCTCGGGGATGACCTCAATATTACGTTCGGCAGCATAAGCTATAATCTCACTGATATCATTTTGCGTATAATATTGTGCGCTGGCATAAGGATCAAGGTAATTACCGATACCTCCAATTTGAGTCAACCAAGGATAACGTTGTATGCTTAAACGCCAAGCAGGTTCGTCCGTCAAATGCCAATGAAATTTGTTCAGTTTATAAAACGCCATCCAATCCAACAATGACTTTACTTTTTCCTTTCCCAAAAAGTGTCTCGACTCGTCTAACATAAAACCACGCCATGCAAACTGGGCTTTATCTTTGATATTAACAGCATCTAGCTCACGCTGATCACCTCGTTGCGCTGCAACGGATAGCAATTGATCTAAACTTGCAATTCCATTGACAAGTCCCGATTTATTTGATGCATATATCCGAATACGCATAGGATCTATCTGTAGACGGTAAGCTTCCTGTTCAAGTGCTTTATCCAAGACAATTACAATTTGGGCATCTTCGTCACTTGTAGCTACATAGGACGACATTCCAAAATGTCCAAGCAGAAGCTTCTTTAAATACTGTACTGTCGGGTCAAAAAGTGGATCGGCTACGATCCCTATATTACGGCTTAGGTTCAGTTTACCTGTTTGTACCTCGTAATACTGCGGACGAGGGATAATGGCTACCTGTGCCTCCACAAACTGTATCAGCAAGAATAACAAAAGGAATGTACCTGTTACTTTACCTTTCATCTGTTCTATAGTTGTCTTTCTATGCATTAGATTAATTCTATTCTTATAAAGTACTTTTTCTGAATATGTGCTATCGCACATTTTTCAGTTTCGGTTTATGCTATAATTGGTCTACAATAGCAAGTGTAAGCTGTCAATTGAGAACAAAAACCCTTGATATAAACTATTTATATCCGTTTTGTCTGCATTTATCTTACCATACAATGGTAAAGAATTTATTATTTATTACCGTAGTCCAAGTATAGTCAATCGTTTGCGCAAATCTCGAAAACGTTGTAGTGCATGTACACAACAAATCCAATAAAGAAACAAAAACACCTAAATATGATATTTTTAACACCTATAATTAAAAAAAGGATATAGTATTCCTTTTATCGAAAAGCGTCCAATTAGCCATTGTCGTTTTGTTAGCTATATTTGAAGACATAAATACAATATCCTAAGTTAAAACCGTATGATAAAAAAGATATTTTATCCCCTGATCTTGATTGGAATACTACTATTGAACGTACAGGCGCGAACCGTAGTTCCATTTAACACCAGCTGGACTTTCAAAAAAGGGCCTTTTTCGACATCCTCATTAGATTACAACCAACTGTTTGAAGGGAAATGGCAGCTTGTCAATTTACCCCATACCTGGAATGCAAACGACATGCAGACCAAAGAGATCAAGTCCGGTAGTTTAGGAAAAAATGAGCGTTTTTATACCGGCGATGCTTATTACCGTAAATCATTTGTGCCCGAAACAGCCTGGAAAGGCAAGCGTATTTTTATTCGATTTGAAGGCGTCAATACCAATACAGAAGTTTACGTAAACAATCAACCTTTAACAGCCAAAGAAGGAAAAAACGACCTTACCTACGATAACACGCAGCGCAACGGCAGTTACAATTTCGTTGGCCGGCACCAGGGGGGTTATTCGGCCTTTGTTTTTGAACTGACCAGTATGCTCCAATTTGGAAAAGAAAATGAGATTTTAGTCAAGGTAAACAATGAAGCCACTCCGCAAGTCATTCCTGTTAACCATACCCTTTTTCCCATGTATGGTGGCATCTATAGACCGGTTGAGCTTATCGTAACAGATGATATCAATATTGCGGTGAATGATTTTGCATCCAAAGGAATCTTTATCACACAAAAAAATGTATCTAGGAAAACAGCCGACGTCGCCGTAAAAATAAAAATAGACAACAAGTCCGGGAAGAAACAACCGATTGAATTATTGACAACGGTTTTCGAAAAAGACGGTTCTATTAAAGCCAAGCAAAGCACACCGTACACGTTGCTGCCTCAGGGCCGTCAGATGGTTACGCAACAGATCCCGGTCAAAAACCCACATTTATGGCAAGGTTTAGATGATCCATATCTCTATAAGGTAGTCACACAGATCAAAAAGGACGGCCAGGTTATTGATGAGGTGACAGCGCCGCTTGGCCTACGCAAATTTGAGCTACGCACAGGAGAAGGATTTTTTCTGAATGACATAAAATACCCCTTATATGGTGTCTGCCGTCATCAGGACCGCCTAGGAAAAGGATCCGCCCTGAGCAATGCAGACCACGACGAGGACCTTGCCATTATCAAAGAAATGGGGGCAACATCGATCCGATTGGCACACTATCAGCAATCTGAATATTTCTATTCAAAATGCGACAGTATGGGATTAGTGATCTGGGCTGAAATTCCATTTGTTAACCGCGTAACAACATTTGAAGAGAATAATGCGCAGCAGCAACTGAAAGAATTGATTCGGCAAAACTTCAATCACCCTTCGATTTATATCTGGGGAATGCACAACGAAGTGTATACACCTACAACCTACACCGTTGATCTCACCACAAAATTAAATGATCTCGCCAAGTCCGAAGACCCGGATCGATATACCGTTTCCGTCAGCGGTTATAATGTCATCGACCACCCAGTCAACAACAATGCAGACGTACAGGGCATCAACCATTATTTTGGATGGTACAATGGCGAACTTGAAGATAAATCAGCCAAAGAGGACGATGTCTCCTCCTGGGCAAAACGTATTAGTGAAGAATTTAAAGATTACCGAATTATATTTTCGGAATATGGTGCCGAGGCGATTCCCGAAGACCAAGCAGAAGAAGTTGGTAATTTTGGCAATCAATGGAGCAACCCTGCATTTTTCCCCGAAGAATATGCAACCAAATTTCATGAGGTCCATTGGGGAGTAATCGCTAAAAGTCCGATTTTCTTGGGCTCTTATGTTTGGAATACCTTTGATTTTGCCACGCCAATCACTGCACTTAATGTCAATCCCCGAAATTATAAAGGATTGGTGTCTTTTGACCGTAAACTGAAGAAGGATGGTTTTTATTGGTACAAAGCTAACTGGAGCAAAGAACCTGTATTGTATATTACACAACGCCGTATGGTCAATAGAGGAAATGAAATCACGGCTGTTACAGTTTATTCCAACAGAGGAGAGCCTACATTGACAGTTAATGGACAGCTTATCAAAGGCGCAAAAATTGGCCAGACCAATGTACATTACATCTTCGAAAATGTGAAGCTAAAATTGGGTAAAAATACAGTGGAAGCGAAAATAAGTCCGAAAGATGGCAAGGCATTAACCGACAATATTGAATGGAACTATGACCCGGCATATAAACAGGGACCATCAGGACCAACAAAATCAAAAACAGAACACGTCGGTCTGTAGTTGACCGACAAAAGCCAGGTGTTTACCGAGATTGTTTCGAGATTGGCCTAATGAGCGTGGTCAGCGCGCTATTTCCGCCCTATCTTTGAGTCATCAAATAAGAAATAAAAAAAATTAAAAAATAAACATCATGGCAACTAAAACAACATTCAGCATCAACAGTAAAACAATTACTAAAGTTTTTCAGGATCTTTTCGATTCGTTCAAAAGCTCCCGTTTAAAAGTTTCATCCAAGAATGGACAAGAATACTTAAATATCTCCCTGTTATTAGCTGTAATTATCGGAATTATTTTTCCGGTCGCTTTCATTGCATTGATTATACTAAGTCTGGTTGCACCTATTGAAATTGCAATCCTTCAAGAAGTGAAAGAAGAGGAGACAAATCCAAAGATGATTGAGCTCAAATAAGGAAAAATAAAATACACTTATAAAAAAGGGGGATGGTCCATGTGGACTATCCCCCTTTTATGTATCGGCCGAACGAAATACCTTATTCCATTTCGATCTTATCAAATGGTTTAACAGGCGACAGATTAAAGGTAAAGTTCCCTTTTGAATCCACGCCGCCAGCACCTCTGACCCGGGCTTTGATTTCGTATTTCGATTTCGGATTATAATCTGTTACGGTAAAATTGTAATAAAAAGGTTTAATCTTATTGGTGCCCCTAAATTTATCCGCTAGTGCATGGTGCCCATCCTCAGCAATCACATGTCCATCCTGCAGTAACGCAACAGCATCAATCTCCAGGAAATTCTTGCCTTCGACAAAAAAGAATCCAGCCTGTGCTCTTCCATTATCGTAAATTTTCTTCGTCACATCAAAATTCAAAAAGCCATATTCTTCCTTGATATCATGAGGTCCCCATGATCCCGAAATATATCCGCCAGGACGATAATAATCGATACGCATAGAATCCAATCTTGGAAGATTCGCATCCAATCGTTGACTGAATTCTGTATAATCCTTCGTTGATTTAGATGACCATCCAATTTCAGCTACAGCAAGTAATCTTGGGAAATTCTGCACGTTTAGGTCTTTAATATCCTGCGCCAAGGCGGTCCACATATTTCCCTGAACACCGAGTACAAGCTGATCCTCGGCCGGACTAAGCCCTGCAGAAGGGTCAAATTCATACACTCTTTTCAACGAATTTATTTGAGGATAGGCCAAGTCAGTCATTGTCCCATCGTTACGATCCGCCTGCGTAATATCAAAATAGAGATGAGAGGCAGGGGTGGCCACCGCTTTAAACCCATCTTTAGTTGCCTCTTTGATCGCTTCCTCGCCAAGCCAGCTCATAATCGCCGTACTTTTTGGTAAATTTTCAGCATCTGCTAAGATATCGTTCCATCCTATCGGCTTCTTACCTTTCTGAACAATGATCGCGGAAACACGCTTTACAAAATAACTCTGCAGCGCTTTGACATCCTTGATATGCTGCTGCTTCATAAAATCTTGCACATGGGCCTCTTTTTCCCATAGATCATGCCGAACCTCGTCCCCGCCAAAATGGATATAACTACCCGGGAAGAGACTGGCAATCTCGGAAAAGACATTATCTAAGAATTCATACGTAAACTCTTTTGTTGGGTCCAATGTATTGGGCGTAAATTGATTCCCCCAATAGCCCCAGGATGACACAAAAGGGAAAATATGATTAGGATATGAATTTTTGTTGACGCCAAGTTCAGGATAGGCCAATATGGTCGGCCAGGAGTGTCCCGGAACATCGATCTCTGGTACGATGGTAATATTACGTTCTCGCGCATACTGAACAACCTCCTTGATCTGCTCCTGTGTATAAAATCCACTGCGTTCTGCAGGCTGCTTTTCTGTCCGGTGAAAAACCGTCGCATTTTCCATTGTCAACTTTGGATATTTCTTTATCTCGATACGCCAGCCCTGGTCATCCGTCAAATGCCAATGGAACGTATTCATTTTGTATAAAGCCATCACATCCAAATACTTTTTTACCGTATTGACATCAAAGAATGTCCTGCTTACATCTTTCATATAACCGCGCCAATGGTAGCGGGGGTAATCTCTGATTTTTACCGCTGGAATATTCCAGGTCATTTCTTTAGTTGGGTTACTAGCCTCAAAAGCTGTCGGCAAAAGTTGTCTTAGTGACTGCGCCGCATTGAAAAGACCTTGTGGAGTTTTCGCTGTCATGACCACTCCTCTATTGGAAATTTCAAGCTGATAGCCTTCATCATTTGGGATAGCAAGCTTAGCGTCCAATCTAAATTCAATACTATTGTTAGCCTGCTTCTTTACTGTCAGGGGATAATGAGTTACCTTTCTAAGTTGCTCTACAAACAAAGAGACATCTTTCAGATCGCAATTTTTAAAGCTTAATGTCGTTTGTTCATTTAATTGAAACTGACCCGTTCCCAAACTAACTTCCTGAGGTTTCGGGATAATATCAATGCCAGCCTGTGCCTGTAGCCCCCGTACAAAGAGAAGAGACAAAGCTGCCGAAAAAAAGATTTTTTTCATTAAAATTTAAGTTTTTATTTCTAAATAAATGGAACTCAAAAAGACCATTTAAAGGTTTATCTGTGCAAAATAAAAAATAAAACAGGTTCTTACGGCATCAACTTTCAATCAAACGATTGTGTAAGATTTTCAAAAAGTAGCTCCTTGTCTACATGGCAACCAAGCGGATATCATTTTTTAGTCTTAAATTTGATTTCCAGACAAAATAAATTGGCTATAGTTAACTTATTGGGGTGAAAGAAGAATATCGTGAAAAACAGTAGAAAACTATTTATTATCAGGACAATTTTAATTGCCTTCCTGATTCTTTCTTTGGTTTATATCGGTTCGATATTTACCTATCAATATATTGAATACCAAAAGACCGAAGCTCGTCTAAATAAAGCTTACAGTTCTAAGAACCAACTGACTGATCTTTTTTATGAACTCTTCTCGTCCTACAATTCGGCGGGAAATGCTTTCCGCTCCTATACAGTTGACTTCAGTGCAGAAAATCTAAAAAATTATAGCAATAGTTTAGATACCCTACGGTTTTATATTGACTCATTATCCACGTTATCTTCCAAAAAAGGACTTACATTCTCGACGAATACTTCCTTAGAACAAAATATCTCCCTTTCAGAGGAGTTTGCCCACATTAAACAATCTGTTGACAACATGATTTTTCTAGCCAAAGACTCGCTGTCACTCTTAACCAAAACGAATAGAAGCATCCGCCCAGGCAATAATCGGATATTAGCAGATTCTGTTGTCAATAAAATATTACGTGATACGGCACTTAATGTAAGTAAGAAGGATACCATTATACGAAAAAAAGAAAAACTCTTCACGCGTATTTTCAAGGCCAAGAACGATACCTTGGTCGCAGATAGGCTTGAACAGAATTTCAACGTCAATCAAATTAAGGCGATACATAGTCAGATCGAAAGTTTGATCGAACAGAACGAAGTATTTCACCGACAAGATTTTAGTAAAATTCGTCGTTCATTTGCTGAGCTCCAACAAAAGGAAAGACAGCTTCTACAATCTAACTACGCTCTATTCAGTACAATCAGTACAGCCTTGCTTCGTATTAAGAGCCATGAAGATGAGACACTGCGGTCAGCTGAAATACAAGACTTTAAACTCTATAGGGAAAACTCTTCCATATTTGGAAAACAGGTCATCGCTTCCATTATCCTCATGATTATTATGGTAACACTCCTGTTGTCCTATCATTACAATACGCTCGTTTATGAGCGCAAACTTACGGCTGTCAGAGATTATGCATTGCAAACAGCGAAGGAGAAGGCCAGTGTATTAGCCAATGTGAGTCATGACGTACGCACACCGGTCAATTCTTTGGTCAGTGTTATCGACTTGCTGAAGAGCAATACAGCAAATAATAGCGTCAATCCCGCCCTATTAGACGCTATAACACAAGATATCCATGTGATCAATGAAACCGTTGAAGATATTTTGAATCTCGGTAAACTAGAGTCCGGTACACTAGAAATTAAGGCTGAATATTTTTCGCCAACCCAATTGCTCGTGAATCTCATTAAAATGCAACAGCCTCAGGCAGACAAAAAAGGGTTAAAACTCATCAGTTCTCTTGCTATCGATACAGACATCCTCATCAAAAGCGGAACATATCGTGTACGTCAGATTGTTTCCAATCTGCTGAGCAATGCGATTAAATATACCGATAAAGGACAGATAGAGGTAAGAGCCTTTATCAGCAGAGATCACGGTCCTAAATTACATGTACTGGTTAACGATACAGGAAAAGGTATTTCGGCAAAAGATCAAGAGCATATTTTCGAACAATATTATATGACCGATCAGAAATCCAGGAATAGTTTCGGATTGGGATTACATATTTCCAAGCTCATGGCCGAACAACTCAACGGAACGTTAAGTGTAAGCAGTCAACAAGGCAAAGGATCAACCTTTACATTAGTCGTTCCATTCACCGAAGAAAAGAAAAACAGAAAACAAATCACAAGTTTGGACCAACTTTCAAAGGGGCTTCGCTTTGTGGTTATTGATGATAATCCAATCAATAATCTATTCGTTAAGCAAGCATTGCAGCACTTCGAGGATGTAAGAATCTATCAGGATTCATCAGCGGCAATTTCCTATCTAAAAGAAAATCGAACGGATATTATTATCACCGATCTCAAAATGTATGGACCTACCGGCTGGGACATTTTAAATACCGTCAAAGACAGCAATATCGCACACGGGTGGGATAGCAAAGTAATTGCTTTGACATCAGATGAATCCCAAGTCGCAATGCAAGTTCCGGCAGGACAGTTACATCAATTCGATGGAGTAATGACCAAACCTCTGGACAAAGCTATCCTTGCTCAGCTTATCGCAAGAATTTCGTAAGCTAAGCAGGGTTACTCTTCATCATGTCTGCTCGTGGTACTCAAGTAAGCATAATACTCCAGAATATCTTAGTAAAAAACCGACTGGTGCGATCAATATTCTCTGAAATAGGCTACTCCCTTCTCCGGGTAACTTTGGTTTTATAACTTAGAGCCCATTGCCTTCTAATTAGGCAAATTCACAAACCTGATTCAGAAACTCGTTATAGACAGCAGACACAGGGATAGGGGCTTCTTGCAATCGCCCCATAGCATTCAATATTCAGGATGGTAAATAGAAGCGGCATACCTTTATCCACGAATCATGCAGTGGTTGCGGACATATATCAGGGGTACGTTTAGTCCAGGCGAGATAATGTTAAGGGATCAGCGGAGGTAAAGGAGGTTCAGCAACATTTTCAACTGTTCTGATCATGCCGCGATCCGATTATCCAGAACTCATCCTGCAGCTTGCGGCTATCAATAAGGGAGCATTTGGTTTAAGGGCTAATGGTGATGCACCATACCACTGTGGGGCAGTGACAGTTGCAGGGGAGCGACGGTTGCGGAACAGCTGCCGATGGACCGGGCTCATCGAAGGCCATGTGCTGTGATAACCAATAGGCGGAGGATATGCAATAGCTTGTACATGGAAATACGAAAGTACTTAAACGCAAGAAGCCCTTGACTGTTTCCAGCAAGGGCTTCCGTGTAAAAAAAGGCACCGACCTACTCTCCCACCTGTTACGGCAATACCATCGGCTCTGGCGGGCTTGACTGCTCT